>ENA-UOWO01000922-UOWO01000922.1-activated-sludge-metagenome-genome-assembly--contig:-NODE-922-length-40798-cov-5.405248_pt1 | contig 40798 bp, 32 predicted proteins | sample MGYA00238148_ERZ761564 | MGnify/ENA primary metagenome ERZ761564 (study PRJEB28885, sample SAMN05720194) | activated sludge metagenome | isolation source: Anaerobic digester | place: USA... | reverse complement strand
ATTTTCTCTTATGGCATCGGAAGCTGTCGAGTTGAGAGCAAGCTTGCAGTAAACTGATTCCTGCATCATGCAAAAACCGTTCTTTATCAGAAACTTCCGAAATCTTGTGTATTCACGCCTTTCAGCGGCTGTCAATGTTGGCAGATCAAAAAATACCAGTACTCTCATATACCTAAAACTCATAGCTGTAGAATCTTATCAACTCCGGATCTGACTGGTTCAGCGCGTCAAAAATGCTTTTGCAATAGATTTTAATGGCATTGTTGACATATTGCTTTTCGCCGGCCACAAGCACCGAATCGTTCAAGACCCCGACCATCAATACCTTTTCGGCCGGCCCGAAACCAGTCATGTTCGCAGCAAGAACCTTTCTGTCGACCAGCGGCCTGAAAGGTTCCATCACGTCAGAAGTAAAATTGAACGGGTTAAACGTATTGTCATGAAACAGTCCAAGTTGGGTCAAATAACCATTCGCCACTATCTCACGGTTGAATGCAGACATAATTACGGCATAGCCATAGTTCAGGGCGGCATTTGTGCAATCATCTGCTGAACGTGAAAAGCCGAGACCAAACAGTGAATTGAAATAAACCTTGGCCGCATGACCTTCACGGTTGGTAGTGTCGTTCAGCTGAATATCGCTGAGGTATTCTTCAAGCAGTTCCGCGCCAGGAAGGCTGAATTCCTGCAAAAGCTGCTTCTGCTGTTCAATTTTATTATGCACTACTGAAGTCCAGACCTCGACTTTTGTCGTGGCCGGCCACGCCAACTGCTCTTTCAGACGCGCGCTGACATCATGGCAGCCATAATGCGGAATCAGCTCAGAACAGGGGTTGCGCTTTTCGTCACAGAAAACGACCTTTATTTTGCGCTTAACCAGCTCACAAAGCAGCGCAGCCGTTAATGCAACAGCCGTGCTTTCAATTATCAAAACCGATATTTCGCCAAGAAAAACTTTCCGCACGGTTTCTTCTGAGCGAATCACCAGGTAATTGAGCTTGAATTCGAGCTTTGCCCGGTTTGCAACTATGACAACCCGCCAGCTCATGCCCCAATCTTCTGCAGATCGACAATCTGCTCAAAAACCCCGGTAACAGACTGATTTAGCAAAACCACACTGAGATTATCAAGTTTTTTTGGACGTCTTATTGTTCCAGTGTTTGAAGCACCGCCAATACTGCTCAAATCGACTCGATTTTTTCCGCATTTAAACAAGCAAAGAATATTTTCAAGAACGCCACACTGGTCAATCAATGAAAGTGCTACAAACTTTTCCCGGCCTTTTTTCACTACATCTGCTGGAGTTGGAAACATTTTTCGATAAACGGTATCGTTCAATTTTCGACAGAAAACGTCATACAATTTTAAATTATCATCTGAGGTAATGCCATCGTGGCTGTCTATTGTCAGGGGCCTTCGAGCCTCCCGGCAACGATTCTGGTATTTAAGTATTTTTTTTATATATCTTTCAGAATCATTGCAAACACATAACTGATGAGCTCCTCTAAATTCAAGACGATCTTCGCTTCTTCCTGCCAGATGCATTCTGGCACCCTCAAAAATAAACAATGTGTTTATTTTAATTGCTGGCAAAAGAATTCTTGGATTACACAGACCAAGTTCATTCACGCAATAATCCAAACCGTTTTTCTTATCACTAGAGATTTTTCTGGCGATATGAATATGTAAAACCTCAATAGTTCTCGATCTTCTGGCTTTTTTACCAGAGCCGGTATCGTGCTCGACCAACATAAAGCAAGCCCCGGCAACATTGTTATAGCCCCCGTATTTTTCGATGGTGAGCCGGGAATCACTGCCTTTAACCGGCAGCTGCCCCTTGCCCTTTTTCATGATGTTCTGATCGAACAAGCCACCATGCCTTGCGATTGCATAACGGGTAAAAAGGATATTGTTCTTCTGCATAACCCTTTTAACCCTGGTAATAGTTTCGTCGCCAGTAGTCTTCCAGGCGATAACGCCATTGCGAACCACGTCAGAGTCATAGATTTTACGCAGGTTATAATTTTTACCCTCACGCTCTCTGATGAAATTCAGCGGGCTATGCGTGAACCTTGTGTTGTAAACATTGCCAATCACGATATTGAGATAAGCGTCTCTGGCATGATGGAAGTCGTTTATCTCACGAACTTTTACCAGATCGAATTTGTGCCGGAAATCGCTGACATTACCGGCTTTGACGTAGACTATCTCAGTCTGGGGAAACACTCTTTTCAGCATTTCGGCGACCGCTTTTGTCGATTGCCTGGTCTCAACAAGCTGCCGGGCAATAAAATCGGCGAGTTCATCATCGCTGAAACCTGTTGCCCGGGTTAAACGGTCAAATTTCTTTTTGCCGATAAAACCCTTTTCGTAAAGACTGCGCCAGAAGGCGGAATTTTTCTGACGAATTGCTTCCGGCAGAGGAAAAACATCGGATTTTTCAGCATTGATAACCCGCTTTACCAGCACTCTGTTTTCCAGACTGTCGTCTTTGACTTTTGATCTGGGAAAAATGTGGTCAACATCGTAGATTTTTTCATCGAAAAGGCTGAGAAGATCTATCGATTCCCCGCTGTACATGCAACGGCCCATCTGCAGATAATACAAATACAGCCGATCGCTTCGCAATTCCGCGTCGCTTTTACCCTGCAGTTCTTTGGCCCATTCTCTTGAGTCATCTCTGCATTTTTTGTAAAGATCAAGCAGAATACTCTGTCTGGTTCTGGTTCTCTTTTTTTCACCCTCTTCGCGGGCAACTTCGACAAAAACCTTTTTTGGCGGGTGCTGCATGATTTTTGCGACTTCCGCAACAATCAGCATTGTCTGCCAGATTCCCCTTTTAACCGCAGGAGAAACGTATAGTTCTTTCACAGTATCATAACCGATGCCACTGATTGGGCCAGATGTCTTTTCGTTGCGCCTGGCAATAGCCTGCAGATAATCAAATCTGCCGCTCAATAGCTGCATAAGATTAAGATTTTCACCAAGGTCGCCGCGCAGGGCAGAAATGATGCTGACACACTCGCCCGTTGTTTTGTCGACATGCACCACATCCACCAGAAACTCTTTTGAAAGCCTGCCCCATCCTGAGTATCGCAACTTGGCCAATTGCCTGATCTCTGATTCTGAAAGTTTGTCGCGATAGAAGCTTTCTATGCGACGCTTCAACAGTTTTGAATCATCACCAAAAAGAACGATCCAGCGAATCAGATTTTCAACCATGTTGACATCACCGGCTTTGCTGGCGAGAATCCTTTTTAAGTCATGGTAAGAAGCCATAGATGACTTAAAATCGCCGTCAATGCCGCTCAAATCATCGTTACTGGTTATCTCGCCTTCGTTTTCGAGAAATTCACGCAGCCTTCGCATGGTAACTTTTTTCTGCACCAGAAAAAGTTCGTTGAAAATGCGCTGTTTTAAACCAACAGGTATGCCGCTGCCATTTATTTTGAGATTGTTCAATTCGTTCAAGACCATGAACTCGCTGTAAAGAAGGGAGTTTTTCGGCAGAACATCTGCACCGATCAGGTAGGTACATTTCCCGGTCATCCTTTTAATAAAGGCTTCTGCGCTTTTATCCACATCTACCATCTGTTCGAAATTCCATGGTCTGACTGCCCCGCTCTGTTTACGTTCAGCCCAGCAATGTCCGCCATTTTCTTTGTGATAAGTATTCAAAGGGCCGACGTAATACGGAATCCGGAACTGCATCAACAACTCAATTTTCTGGCGAACGGAAAACCCCGTATTATCGACCTGGTTGAGAAATGGGTAATGGTCGCTGGCGTTTTCAAGAATGATGCTTAATTCTTCGAGATGCATCTGGTATGGAATGACGCTATTATCTGTGGTTACCTGCTTTGGCAGAAATGTGCGGTTTTCTATTTCCTGCAAAACTGGCTGGTTGACGTCTTTTGGCAGTTCTTTCAATATTTTGCCAATGAATTTATAAAAAGCATCCTGGTCACAGCGTTTTTCCACGACAATCTTTCTGCCACCTTTTTTAGCAACCCCGGCATAGGAGCAATAGTTACCAGCAACAGTCGGATTCTTGAAAACTTCTGAATATTTTTTGGGCAGATAAGTCTTAACCAGCAACTTAAGGGTCTGCAGATCAGACTTGTGCTTGTCATAGACTCTGGTCTTGCCTTCGGACAGGTAACGGGCATTTTTTCTTATTTCTGCCAGCAATGCCCAATCATAAATTGCCTTGAATTTATCTATACATAAAATTTTGTCTCCAAGCAAGGCAGCAAGCTGATCATACTCCTCTTCAAATTTACCGCTGGAGAAATCAATTTTAACGGTATCTGCCTCTTCAAGATCAAGTTCAGGAAAAAGGGCGTCAATCTTCACCGGCGTTCCGAGAACAAGACTAATAAACGCCTGTTTCTGCTTACTTTCGTCATCTCTGGCGTTGGCATCGAACAGTCTGATAAGCTCGGCTTTTTTATCAGACTTGCGCATCTCTCTTGATAAAAGTGTCTTTTCAACCTCTTCAACCGAAAGGCATGAAAAATCAAGCTCGAGTTCATCGCGCAGACTTTGCTGCAAATACTGAAAGGCTTCTGAAAAGGAAGGTATATTAGACATGCTCTGGCCTTCAAACAAAAAATGGCCACGGTTTTTGATGATATGATGGATAGCCAGATAAACAAGTCTGATATCAAAACGTTCTTTCTTTTCAATCAGAGCTTTGCGCAGGTGAAAAATTGTTGGAAAGGCCTTGTGATAATCTTTATCAGTGTATGTTTTATCCGAAAACAGCGTATATGGCAGTGGCAGCTTTTTATCGTCAGGATGGTATCTGCTTTCGGCCAGGCGCAGAAAAAAGCCCTGGTCGACTTTTCCAATTTCTTCAGCAAACATGTCCTGCAAAAGCTTAATTCTCTGTTTTCGGCGCGCAAGCCTTCGTCTGGCAGTTCTGAAAATCCGGCGCTCGGCTGCGGTTTTACCAGCCTCGAACAGCCTTATGCCCCACAGGGCTTTGCCGTTGAGTTTTTGCAGTTCATACGACAGATCGGTGACTGCCCATCCAATTGAATCGGTGCCTATATCGAGGCCCAGAAAATACTCACCAAATGCTTTTTTTGTTGTCATATTTGACTTTTCCCCGCAGTGTTTGTATATTTTGGTATGTAAACCTTACAGAATTTACACCATAAGTTCAAATAAAAATTTATTCAAATCGTCGCAAGACTCCACATTGTGTGGGCAAAAACACCGCTGCAGCGGTGTTTTTTATTTGGCTTCAAATCAGCCCCGGCCGGGAAGTTTTACTGTTCGCCGAGTGATTTTTTTGCAGAATCGATATCTTTGATCATGGCCTGGGCATCTTTGCCGAGCTTGTCGTTGGGAGCAAGGCTGATTACCCGCTGAAAAGCGGTTATGGCGCGATCGAAGGCTGCAGAGTCACCGGCAAGGCCCTTGTCTGTCCAGGCGAGGCCGAGGTGATAGTTATATTCGGGGTTGTCGGCCTGACGCGATAATGCTTCGTCATATTTGGCGATAGCTTCGTCGAGTTTGCCCTTTTTGTAAAGCTCATAACCCTCAGAGTGCAATGCCGCGGCTTCAGCAATGCCTTCTGAGCCGGCATCGGCACTGCCACTGGCATTGGCGTTGCCGGCGGCACGTTTTTTCTTGAGCTTGGCCCAGATATCGTCTTTTTTCTTCTCGGCTTCTTCTTTTTCCATCTGTTCGCGGGCAAGACGCTCTTCTTCCTCGCGCTTCAGAGCAAGCAGGCGCTGGTTTTCCTGGTCACGCCATTTACCGAGAGCTGACATAACCGGCCGCAGGCGTTCTTCATATTCACCCGGGTTTGCCTTGAGCGGCTCGAGAATTTTTTCGGCATCGGGGTAAAGCCCGTTGATAAACTGCAGAGTGCCGTAGAAATAGCGGGCCTCGACGTCGTCAGAACTGTTCTGAAAGCGGGCGGCAAAAGTCTCGTTGCCTCTGGCAAGCAGACCGCGGTCGTCTTTCGAGGCCAGCCCGGGATCAGCAAGAATTTTGGCAAAGTAGAGGTCGAGAGCCGCATTCAGGCCATCCTTTTCAAGCGCGGTAAAAACATCTGCCAGGGGGCCCGTTTCGGGTTCGAAATACTTCTGCACGTCGATTTCTTTTGCTTTTGGCTTCGGCGCCTCGATTTCGAGATCTTCAAAGATCAGCAGACCACTGCCGGCAGCATCTTTTTTAACCTTGTCTTCGGGAATGACCAGACCGAACTGCCGGTGCGAGGTGCCGGAACCAATAAGAGTCAGCGCCTCGCGCACGACCGGATCGACGATTTTAACGGTCTCGGATGGCTTTTTTACTTCGCCGAGCATTTTCTGCAGCTGGATGACACGCGGGTGATCGGGGGCCTGCAAAGAAGCTTCAATCAGCAACTTGCGCGCCTTGTCAAAATTTTTCATGTCGAGATAGACCTGCGCCAGCCAGACCCGTGCCGAAAAATTCTGGCGATCGATCAGAAGGATATTCTCGAATTCAAGGGCGGCATTGGCAAGCTCACCCTTGTTGTAGCATTCCTGGCCGGCCTGCAGAAACAATTCGACGTCTTCGTCAGTCTGTGCCCCGACCGTGAAATAACCTGCGGTTGCAGTCAGCAGAAATGCCGAGGCAAAAACATATCTGAGCAGTCTTCTCATTGAAAGTTGATTTCCTGACCCAGTACCGCGACCCGGATGCTGTTACGCGCTCTGGTCGTAAATACATGCAGCTGCTTGCCGGTGTAATTGATGCCGCCAACCGCAATCATCTCAAGATAACCGTCACCGTCGAGATCAGCAAGAGTTAGAGGCGCAACCGTCTTGCCGATAAATTTCGGGTAACCGGCCAACGGCGTGCCATTTCGCGAGAGAGCCATAACATAACCGGCTTTTACGCCGGTTCCTTTTGGATCCCAGGCGGTGAAAACCATGTCAAGGCGGCCATCACCGTCGATATCGAGAATGCGCGGAGCATGATAAATGGCATGACCGGTTCTGAATGGCCAACCGGCCTTAGGGTTACCGTTACGATCACAGACGGTTATCGTGCCATCTGCCTGACCGATGACAAATTCGTCTTTGCCGTCACCATCGAGGTCGGCAAGGCGAGGCGCCGTGTGGGCTCCGTCGGTGAGCGGAAATTCATTCAGCTTTTTACCTTCGGCATCCCACATGATGAATTTTTTGTCAGGGGTGGTGGTGAAAATCTCTTTTACCCCGTCGCCATCAATATCACCGGCATCGACATTGAATGGCCAGGTCATGTTTGCGGCGGTTTCCTGTGGCCAGCCACGCGCCTGCGCGCCACCTTCGTTCAGAACCATGACCTTACCGCTGTCATCCTTGCAGATAATTTCTTTGACACCGTTGCCATTGAGGTCGCGAGCAACCACAGCGGCCGAAACTGACGAATTCATTCTTACTTCCCAGATCAGGCGGCCCTGCTCGTCAATTCTACTGACAGTGCCAGCCTTGGAACCGACAAAAACGTTGCGGATGCCGCTGCCATCGATATCGGCAATCTCAGGAGCCGATACGAGAATTTTGCCACGGGTGTCAAGAGTCCATTTTTCGCGACCAAGTGCGTTCAGACAGTAGACTTTTCCGTCCTGAGAGGCAACGACGATTTCTGAACGACCGTCGTTATCGAGATCGGCAAGCTGCACCTCGGCGAGAATCGGGCCACCGGTCTGTTTTGGCCAGTAAGGTGGCCTGAATATCTCTTTACCCGATGATGAAAAAATATGCACCTTGCCGTCGGTGGCACCAAAAACTATATCTTTTTTGCCGTCACCGTCAAAATCTTCGATGACTTTGGGCTGCCCGTAGATATCGCCATGCACCTGAGCCTCGAACCCCTGAAACCCCTGGGCAGACGTCAGGGTAGCGCTGCCAAAAACCAGCGAGGCAGTCATGAAAAAACCCAATAAACGGCCAGTCATCTGACGGTCTTTTTTGTGCATCTTTCTGCCCCCTGAGCTTTCTTATTCAGTAAACGATGTGGTCGCGATAAACTTTGACGAGAGTGCGCATTTCGGCAATCACTCCGGTCGGTTTGGCAATGCCGCGCGCCAAGACTTCCCAGATGTCGTAGTTGCCAACCAGAACACCTTTTGAGTGATGTGCGACGTTATAATAAGTTCTGTTGCCGTCTTCATAGGGCTTCACGCTCATCACTTTATATTCGCCATCGGCAAAAACCATGTTGTATTCTTTGTCAACACGATCAGTAGTAAACTTCGCCGGGTAGGCGAGGTTGTGATTGTTCATGTTGTACTGGTTGCATATATTAATTTTAACCTTTTCTATGGCGGCCTGGGCAAAATTTCTTGCTTTGATGCGCTGCGATTCGACGAGAATCATGTCGGTGCTCAACCGCGAACTGAGCCAGTAGGCAACCCCGAGCACCCCGAAGATCACAAGCATAATCAGCGCGGTCATCGCAATAAAACCCTGCCGGGGTCGGTAATTAAGCTGGTCAATCATATTCTTTCACCGTTTTAACACATAGCAGATCGGTTTCGAGGCGCACGGCAAAATCAACCTTTTCGACATGGCCCGGCTTCTTCGGATCTTCGAGAACAAACTTGACGTGCATCTGCCTGATATCACCTTCGTCACCATAAAACTGCAGATCCGAAGCCTTTTCGGCGATGGCCTTGCGCTTCGTATTGCCGTTGTAATCCTGAACTTCGCGAATCAGCTCACCCTTTTCAAGATAATATCTGACGCGGTCGCGCATATTAAGGTCGTTCATCGAGGTGAGAAAAAACACCACCTCTTCGCCACCATTTTCGGGCTTCTTGTCTTTGTCATAAATGGTCACGAGGTTGGGAAACAGGTCACCGATCTTCTCGCCCTGCAGATACAGGTGTCCATCGTCGTCCTGCTTCAGAATCGGGTTGATTGATTTGAAATCGGTGAACAACTGCTTCATGACCAGCTGAATGCGCTGGTTGAATTCCATGTGGCGCTGACCCCAGGCAAAAGTATTGAGGTTACTGCGAAAAACCATAATCAAAACCAGGGCAATCAAAGCTATGATCAGCGATGAAACGCTCATTTCTATGAGAGTAAAGCCGCGGCGGCCCGGGCGCCTGTGCCGGGGAAAGAACTGAGCTGCTTTTTGTTCGAAAAACTTTTTCATGGTCAGAGGTTTGCAGAAGTCTTGAGATTTACCGAGTTAGTGTTCGCACGGTAGGTCAGCAGTCTGAATTCTTTTGGCATACCGTTTTCCAGCCAGTTAAGAATTACGGTCAACTGCAGCAGGTTGGTTTCGTTGGCGCCGGTACCAAGAATCGTGTGACCAGGGGCAACTTCAACAGTGAGGGTGCCAGAGGCCTGATACTTGCTGACGAAAGATTCTGGAATGCGAAAATCAGGGTAATCTTTGTCGGGAATATTCAGGGAAACTGGCATGGTTTTCCAGATGAAGGAATCACTTCGGGCCCGGTCGAGAATGTTCTGGGCAGCAATCGAAGCTTCGAGCAGCACCCCACCCTTTTCAACAGTTCTGGTGCCGCTGAGAAACATCATAACTACAGGAATTACCCCGACACCGATGATAAAAACCGCCAGCAGAACTTCTATCAGAGAAAAACCGCGAGCTCTTTCGGTCTGGCGATTGGGTAGGCTCAAGCGCATCAGTAGCCCCTTCTCTTTCTCGACTCAACATCGGGCGAAATGTGTTCCTGCTCGTATTTTTCAAAATTTTTCAGATAGTTGATGCCGGCTCTGGCATTTTCAGCCGCGTGTGACTGCGGATAATTGGCAACAATACGCTCATAAATCTGCAGAGCCCGTTCGTTCGATTTATTACGAAAATACAGTTCAGCGATACAGAGCTCAGCAATACTGGCTTCTTCGGTATTCGGATAGCGCTTGATCAGCTCATCAAAGAGTTCGATAGCCTTCGAAAACTCGCCTTTTTCCATTAACTGAACGCCTTCGAGATACTGTTTTTCGAAAAACGAGTTGTTGGTTGCCGACGGAGCCTTTTTTGTGCCGGGCTTTACACCATCAATAGAATAGTTGAGCCCGGTTTTTTCAAGCAATTCGGCAGGGCGGTCGACTGCAGAAGTCTTGCCATCGGCCTGGCCTGCAGTTTCGGCACTCTGCTGCGGCCGGCCGCCTGGCACAGTCGTCGAATCTGCAGATTCATTTTGTTTGCGGCAGCAACCGTCTGAAAGCAGCAGAACCGCAGTCAGCAGAAAGGCCAGCAAACCTTTTACGACCGTTTTATGCATCAGAATCAGCAGAGATGATTTGAAATGGTTCTGGCAATACTGTCGACCAGACCCTTGATTTCGCCTTCATCAGGGCCCTCAGCCATGACTCTGACGAGGTCTTCAGTACCCGATGAGCGTACGAGAATTCTACCGCGACCGGAAAGCTTCTTTTCGGTGTCGCGAATGACATCAACAATTTCGGGTATGGTGTCAAAATTCTTGCTCTTGACGCGTATATTGACGAGAACCTGCGGCAGTTTGCTCATGACACCGCTCAACTCTTTGAGCGAGGCACCGGTTTCACGCATGATACGCAGCAGGTTACAGGCGGTCAGCAGCCCATCACCGGTAGTTGCATGCTCGGCAAGAATAATGTGGCCGCTCTGTTCGCCACCGACAATCGTCTGAGTCTTCTGCATTTCTTCGAGTACAAAGCGGTCGCCGACGCGGGTTTTGAAAACCTTGATATCATGATTGCGCATGGCAAGGTCTAGACCAAGGTTCGCCATAACAGTTGTTACCAGAGCGTTACCCGGCAATTTTTCACGGTCTTTGAGATATTTGGCAGTAATTGCGAGAATGAAATCGCCATCGATGATGTCGCCATCACCAGAAACAGCAATGACACGGTCTGCATCACCGTCGAATGAAAATCCGACATCGAAGTGCTCCTTTTTGACCACTTCAAGTATGGCGTTGATGTGAGTCGAACCCACTTTTTCGTTGATGTTGATGCCATCAGGGTTAACACCGATGGCGTCAACGCTGTAACCGAGGTCAGAAAAGAACTTCGGGGCCCAGCGGGCAATTGCGCCATTGGCACAGTCGAGGGCAATTTTAAGCTTTCTGGCACCAACGTTTTCGCCGGCCACGCGGGCGAGGTTGTTGATCCAGAAACTGATTGAGGCATCGTCGTTGTTGATTGTACCGACATCGGCGCCGGTGGGCATATCGATACGATTGTTGGCGATCAGATCTTTTTCAATGGCTTCTTCGATATTATCGCTGATTTTATAGCCATCGGCACCGAAAATTTTGATGCCGTTATCGGCAAACGGGTTATGCGAAGCACTGATCATGACGCCGCCCATTCCCTGAAGTTCGCGGGTAATAAACGCCACGGCCGGAGTCGGTACAACGCCAAGCAGTCTGGCTTCGGCACCCATAGATGCAACACCGGCCGCCACGGCATGCTCGAGCAGGTCGCCCGAACGCCGGGTATCTTTGGCGATAAAAACAGGGCGCCCCTGTTTTTTATGGTTGAGCAGCAATTGCCGGGTGGCAAGTTGAGCTATGCGATATGCGGTATTACCATCGAGGGGGAAACGGTTAGCCAGGCCTCTAACGCCATCGGTACCAAAAAGTCGGCCCATTTGTCAGCACTCCTGAAAATCAGCATTTTTTTTAAAAGTATATCACAGCCTGAAAAGAGAGGCTATATTTTCATGTGTGAAACAGTGACTGTATGTACTGACCACGAAAAAGCAACAGTGGTCAGTAGATTATAAATGAAATTGTTGCAAACCGTTTCGGGCGAATCTATAATCGTGTTTACAAGAACAACTGTTGCCTTGCTTTACCGGGCAACAGTTTTTTCGTTTGTCAGATAACTCAGGACTTGAAAAATTGTTTAAAACACATCTTATTGCCGAAGCAGGAAAAACCTTTGTCAGCGACCTTATCAACTGGGTCAGCTTCAACAGTGAAATCAGCAACATCGTTGATCAGCTGAATCACACGCTTGAAGAACCTCCAATCAAGCTGAGACAACATTTTGCCTCGCATCCAGGAGGTTTCTGCCGCGAGTTTGTAAGGCGCCGTCTGAGCATGGCCGAAGCTTACGTAATCATCACCCGGCTTTACAGCCCGGAAAATTCAGAAAACCGTCTTCAGGCCCTGCGCACCCTGATGGAACAGTCAATGCATGCAAAAACCGTAAACATGCCCATCAACACGGCCAGAGTCCAGATTTATCTGATAAAGGAAGCTATCAAGGCTTATGGCGACCGGCGGCGACAGATGGAATGCGTTGCAGACTTCGGCAAAGCGTCATTCGGAAATGAAGCCGTCATCAGAGGCTTTCTCAAAGACCATGGCCTCATTGAAATACCTGAAGAAGGCAAACCTCTCAAAAATTTCGAGCTCGGCTGGGACGACCATGTTCACGACTGTCTTACCGAAGGCAGAAAAACTCCGACGCGTGTCCTCATCGATGCATTTGTAAAAGGCCTCTCACGAATTACCCTGCTATACAACAACTTTGATGAAGAAAACATGATCAGCGAGGCAATCACCGCCGGTGAAATTCTCGGAATTTCCGTGGACATCGGCATTGAGTTCAGCGTCGGGCAGGCGGGCGGTCGTCGCCATTATATATACATTCCACCAACTTTCAGACGCAGCCGCGACTTCTCTTCGTTTTTAAAAGAACACGAGATTGAGCTTGCACCCTTCAAGAACGGTCTGCACAAAAACATCGAAAATCGCTACCATTCGATAGTTTCTGTTATGAAGCAGTTTAACGAGATTCATCTCCCGAAGTTGAATGAAGACTTCGCCAGCGACAGCCCATGCTGGTTTGAACCACTTACCGAACCTGAGATAAGCAAAATAGTCGCTTACGGCCAGCCTTCAAGGGAACATTTAAGCGAATTGCTGTTTGAGAGGTTCAAAAAGACGTTTTTAAACCGGGTTCTGTTTTTTAAAACGCAGGTCATGGCGGCAAAGAAACGTTTCCGCCAGGGAACTTTCAGTCAATGGGAACTGGATGCTGTGCATGCGCGCTACCATGAATGCCGGCAGACATACACCCATCTCTCACGCGCTGAACTGGCCTCTAAATATCTGGCTTCGCGCAGTTCAGTAGATTATGACAGCTTTTTTTCCTCAGAATTGCCTCTTCTGGAAACTCTAAGCGACCTTCCCGGGAAGCTGGTCATGATCCACCCCAACAGTATCGGCCTGAAAAAGGCAATTCGCCACATAATCGAGTTTGCCCAATACATCACGCATATCGAGACGATGAACCTTCGAGAAAGTGCCACCAGAAACCCGACCGATCTGATTGTATTCAACAAGTTCATTTTTCTGCTGAACAATCAACCGGCAGAAGCCCTGGTCGAGTTCCTTGAACAGCAGGACATTACCGGCGTTTCACGCGAACAGATAGAAGAAGCATGCAGAATTGCCGCTGCCAGACCGATTGTTCCGACATGCGGCAGCGATTCAAGTGGCAGGAACAAGATGATCCCGGGCATGGGATTCATCAGATCCTCGATGATTTCGCCCGCCGTTAAAGAGAAATTTCTTGAAAAACATTTTGTCATCCCCAAACCCATTGGCAGCCTCATTATAAATCATGGCAGATGGGCAAAAGAACTGCCCCATGAAGAAAGCGACAACGAGATGATCGTCTGCATGGGCAAACAGTTGCCGCCTTTACCCAACAAAGTTGGCGACGAGAAAGAGATCGAACTGATAAGCTTCTGGCGCTTCTGGAAATATCTCAATCCCGGCCTGAAAAACATGCTGCGCCTTTTCACCGGGTTTTCGGTAGCTCTTTACTGGATGATGAATTTTCAGTTCGAAGCCAACCTGTTTCTTGGAGCAGTTTTTGCGGCCATCTGGTTTATTATAACCTTTAACCGCAACATTCTCGTCGATCTGATCGCCTCTTCGGGAACAGATTTTAAAAGATGGAGCCTGCACAACGTCAACTTTGACAACGCCTACCAGTCACTTCTCTGGACAGGATTCAGCGTGCCGGTCATGGGTCTGGTCAAGAACAACTTCGATCTGCTGTGGCCATATATGAAAACCGGCATGCTCTACGAAAGCAGTAAATTTTTCTTCATCTGTATTGCCAACGGTATTTATATTTCCACGCATAACCGCCTGCGCAACTTTGACCGCAGCGTCATCAAGGCAAACTTTTTCCGATCGGTTCTTTCATGGCCCGTCGCCGCTGTCTTTGCGCCGGCAGGCAATCTGATTGGCGCTCCCAGCATCGTTCAGGCCAAATTCTGGTCAGATGTGGTCGCCGGCTTCATCGAGGGCGGTGCAAAATTCAGGCAGCGCTTTATACTGAGAAAGCGTGACCTTACCGAAATTCTGCCAAGGCTTTATTCAGAAGAGCGCAACGAGCGGCTTACCGCGATGCTCGACATTCTTTACATCTGGGCTAGAGCCCCCAGAGGCAAAACCTGCCTTCGGCTGCTGTTTCTCAACAAACCGTCTCTCGGTGAAAGGGTCTGGAAGCGCCGCAATGAAAGCAGCGAAGAAACCAAAGCAAGGGCAAAGCGCTATCAGGCCCTGTATCATCGTCTGGTTGAATTATTCAGTTTTGCCGGCATGTTGAGCATTCTTTCTGAATACGCCCTGAAAAACTTCTCAGGAAGAGATGCGGTAGAACTCAGCAATCTGATAGGTGCAGAAGCGGAAGACTTCCTCGCCTGGCTGAAAGCCCTGGAAAAATACATTCCCCAGGAAGAGGCCTGAGAAAGCAAAAAACTGGCGCCCGCCTGAAAAAGCGGGCGCCAGTTTTTTATCGATAAGCGCAACGGCTGATGCCTGTTTCTGCGCTTGTCAGTCAACGCAAAACAGAATCAGGGTGCGACAGCAGCGGCTGTTTCAGCAACCTTGATCATAACGCTTGAGTTGAGAATCAGAATGCCGGTAACCAGAGCAAACAGGCCTACTGATTCAGCAACGCCCATGGCAACGACGATATTACCGAAACCCTTGCCGCCGTTGTCAACGAGACATCTGACGCCGGCGCCGCCGATAACACCCTGCATGTAAGCAGAAAACAGTTCGCAGAGACCGACGCCGATGGCAATACCAAAAAGAACCGGACCATTTTCGGGAACACGTGCAAAAGGTTCCATCAGGATGAAAAGAATCAGACAGTAAAGCGTCTGAGAAACTGGCATGCCAACGAGACCAACAAATTTACCAGAAAGCGGTTTGCCTTCTTTACCTTCTTTTGCCCAGCCACCGGCTGCGGCAGTACCGGCTGAACCGATACCGAGACTGCTTCCCAGACCGCCAAAGCCCATAATCAGACCGAGAGAAAGCTTACCAAGAAGAGACATCAGTGACAGCATATTTTAGCTCCTTGTAAAATTTACCTGATTTCCTTGAAAGGATCGTAACGGCGCCCGGCCCAGTCGAGTTCAAGATGATTCGAGAATTCGAGCAGATTCAGACGCACCCCGTGCGCGAGAATACTGATAATGCCAAGAACAATGTTGGCAGCGTGGCCAAGCACCAGTACCGGCAGCTTGATCAGCCAGTAAACAGGCTCTGGCGGAAGCATACCGGCGATTTTATTGAAGGCAAGAGCCATCTGGCCACCTGCCAGACCGACCGCCCACAGACGAATATAGCTGAGAATATCTGAAAAAGCTCCTGAAGCATTCTGCATAATTGCGCCAAGACCAGCCAGAATACTTTTGAAAATATTCCATGACGGGTCGGTGAACAGCAGAATCAGCGGCAGAGAGATCTTGAACAGCGGAACTGTCCAGTCACCTGGCATGACGAAGCCAGCGCCAAGAATCAGATTGCAGATAAGGCCATACATAGCCCAGAGAAAAAGTACCCAGCCAACTTCGCCCACTGTCGACAGGTTAACCGGCCGGCGCCTGATCTTCATGAAATGTGCCAGAGTCAGGTGCATTACACCAATGAAGAAGCACAGACCCTGCAACAGGCGGGCACCATCTTTGCTGCCCGGATCGAAGCGGTATGAATCGAAAAGGAACCAGGTTTCGCCGAACCAGGCATTGGTCAGCAGACCATAAACAGCAGTAGCACCGAAAAGAAGCAGGCCCAGTCGCAGAAACCCTGCGTCGGCGCCGCGTCGGACAAGAGGTTTGTAAGCTAAGGCGAGCGGAATGAATACCAGGAAACCATAGCCGGCGTCGGCAACAAGAAATGAAGCGAAAACCGCCAGCATAGAAAGAAAGAGACCGCTGGTATCGGGCTCGTTATAGCTTGGAGTGAGCCCCATAAAATCAAACAGAGGTTGGATACTCTGTATAGCCGGTGGATTATCGAGACTGGTCGGCGGAACATCTTCTTCGCCGGGGTCTTCGAAACTCATACCAACGCTGATTTCAGCCTCTTCAAAGGCCTTTTCAAGTTCAGACACACTCTTTTCGGGGCACCAGCCGGTCAGCACAAAGATTTCGTCTTCGGTGTGAACGCCTGATTCTACTTCGGCAAATCGCCTGCGGTTCAACAGCTTAACATAGTGCTTTTCGATATCTTCGCGGCGCAGCAGCAGGCATTCAAGGGCCTGATGGTGTTCATCTATGGCTCGCTGGCAGGCCTGAATGCTTTCCTGCAGTTCGCTGGCCTCGTGTGTCGGCAGAGCGACCTCGACGAATTTTTCGGGCACCGGAATTGCCTGACGTGAAGCGGCTGCATAAATGCCATTGCCATCGATTTCGTTTATCAGAGAGACGAGTTCGGCAGAAATGGTTTCTGCGTCGCTGACCGGTCCTTTGAGAAAGACAATCCTGAGACCTTCGTTCTTGAGCCAGGCCAGATCTTCAAGACCAAGATCGCCCCAGGGCAGAACTTCTTCAAGTTCGCGTTTCAGGGCAGCGATCTTTTCTTTCTGCTCGTGAATGGAACGCTCATTGGCCAGCGTTTCTTCGACAAGACGGGTGGGAGTACCCGGTGTCGCAAGTCGTTCGCCCGAGCCAGCCGGGTTGATCTGCGAAAGAACATTAATTGCTTTAAAGCAGTTGTCGATCGCTTCGCTGATTTTTCCGGGGACCTTGACCTGCTCAGGCGCGGCCGGTTCGATGTGAACGATCTCGGCAAGCCGCAGAATTTCGAGAACCTTTTCCCGTTCGGCGGTTCTGGCGGCCAGGAGAAGTTTCTTCATCTTACTGATCATAAATTCTCCTTATCAGCCGGCAGACTTGCCTTTGGCGATCTTCGAGCGACCGACAGCGGCAGTCTGTTCTTCGGCCAGAGAGACTCTGATAAGTCTGATATTGTCTTTGGCCTGCGGGATTTTAACTTTTTCGAAGAGGTTAACCCTCTGGGTGACCTTGCGTAATTCCTGGTGCAGCAGCTCTTCCTGTTCGTGCAGAACCTTGACTTTTTCGCGCAGTTCAAGAAGTTCTTTGAGAAATTCAAGACCGGCGTCGACCCACGGGGGGGTGCTCAACCGCGAAAAGTCGCTGATCTCGTATTCAACCCCGGCAACCACCGGCAGTTTGATACCGGCGACGTTGCGAATGCCGCGTTGAATGTTCTTGACCTTGACCAGTCTGGTGACCGGCCCCGGCAAAGATTCACTGAACAGAGTAGCCCAGCCATCGCTCAGCCTGATCTTGTCAGCCATCTGCCGGTCGAGGCGTTCTCGCTCGGCTCTGACTTTAAGGATCTCAGACTGAATCTGCTGTTTCTTGAGCACCAGAGTCGGGAGAAAGCGCTGAAACATCGCCAGCTGGCGGCGTTGTCGCAGCAGTTCCGGTCTGGTTTTCTTGATTTTTTCAGCCATAAAGCCTCACGATTATTTTTTGGGCCAGAACTGGTCGCAGAGGTTCGATCTGATACCAGTTTCGCGGGGTTCAAAGTGTTCGGCAAGGATGTTCCAGCACTGCTGCAGGGCATCGAAGAGACCGATGTTGGCAGAAAAGCTCATGATCTGCTTTTCGAAGCTTTCGCCGTATTTGAGAAGCTTGTTGTCCCAGTCTGACATTTCGAAGCCCATGGCGCGCTTTTCGCGGGTTTCGCGGCATTTGGCGTAGAGCTGGATGCAGCCATCCATGATGGCGCGGTGGTCGTCGCGGGTTTTGCCGTTAACCTGCTGCTTGAGGCGCGACAGTGAACCGAACGGGTCTATTACGCCGCCCTTGAGGTAGAACTGACCTTCGGTAATGTAACCGGTATTGTCAGGAACCGGGTGAGTGACGTCGTCGCCGGGCATCGTCGTAACTGCCATCAGCGTGATCGAGCCACCTTCTTCGAAAACGACGGCCTTTTCGTAGCGTGAGGCGAGCTGAGAGTAGAGATCGCCGGGGTAACCACGGTTAGAAGGAATCTGTTCCATGGTGATCGAGATTTCTTTCAGCGCGTTGGCGAAGTTGGTCATGTCGGTCAGCAGAACCAGAACCCTTTTGCCCTTGATGGCAAACTGTTCTGCCACGGTCAGAGCGATATCGGGGGTCTGCAGACATTCAACAACCGGATCTGACGCGGTGTGGATAAACATGATCGAACGGTTCATCGCGCCGCCTTCTTCGAGACGGTTCTTGAAGAACAGGTATTCATCGTATTTGAGGCCCATACCACCGAAGATGATAACGTCGGCTTCGGCCTGCAGGGCAATACGTGCCAGCAGTTCGTTATAAGGCTCGCCCGGAATCGAGAAAATCGGCAGTTTCTGCCCTTCGACAAGGGTGTTGAAGACATCGATCATCGGAATATTGGTCGGAATCATGCGATGCGGCATCAGGCGGATCGCCGGGTTAACTGCCGGACCACCAACTTCGATGAGGTTGTCGGTCAGTTCACCGCGGTTGTCGCGGGCTTCGCCGCCGCCGGAGAAAACGCGACCAAAGAGGTCGTCAGAGAAGCTGAAACGCATCGAGTTGCCGGTGAAAGAAACGCGGTCGCCGGTAGAAACGCCGCGGGTGCCGGCGAAAACCTGCAGAGAGACGTTGTCACCGTTGACTCTGATTACCTGAGCGAGAGACTTGCCCCAGCTGCCTTCTACGAGGGCGAGCTCTTCATAGCCGACTCCGGTAGCCTTGAGAGTAGCGACGTTACCGGCAATGTTGTCAATCTTGGTGTAAAACTTACGCATGTGCCGCCTCCTTGCTGCTCATAGTTGCCTTGATGGCAGTTTCGGCAGTTTTCATCTGGTCGCTCTGCCAGGGTGAGTAGTTCCAGTCGCGGAACTGTTCGGTGAGAGTGAAGAACAGGTCGCGGGCCCGGGCCTTGTCAGTGATTTCGAATTTATGCTTCAGAACGTTGGTTACCATTTCAAACAGGTGCTGCTGCCGGTCAACCGGGCAGGCAGCATCGACTTCGTCGAATGAGTTCTGCTGCAGGTAAACGTTATCGAGAAATTCTGATTTGAGATAGATGATGAAATCGTCGATTGAGGTGCCTTCTTCACCGACAACCTGCATCATTTCGTAGATGCTTTTGCCGCGTTTGAGAAAACCGTGGGCCCAGGCGACTTTTTCGTGCGAAATGACGCCGGCGTATTTCGACCAGGATTCGAGCGGGTCGATGGCCGGGAAACGGCGAGCGTATGATCTGGCGTATGACAGGCCGAGAAAAGCGCCGACAACTTTGAGAGTACCCTGGGTGACAGGTTCTTCGAAGTTACCGCCGGCCGGGCTGACAGTGCCGCCGACCGTGAGAGACGCCTTGCGGCCGTCTTTGAGTTCTACGATACCACCGCGTTCATAGAAACGGGCGATCGAGCTTTCGAGATAGGCCGGGAAAGCTTCTTCACCTGGGATTTCTTCGAGGCGGCCGCTCATTTCGCGCAGTGCCTGTGCCCAGCGTGATGTCGAGTCGGCAAGCAACAGAACATTGAGACCAACCTGACGATAGTATTCGCCGAGGGTGATTGCGGTATAAACCGATGATTCTCTGGCGGCAACCGGCATACTCGAAGTATTGCAGATAATGATCGTTCTTTCGATCAGGGTTTTGCCGGTACGCGGGTCTTTAAGATGCGGAAATTCGCGCAGAGTTTCGACAACTTCACCGGCGCGTTCGCCGCAGGCAGCCACGATAACCAGGTCGATTTCGGCGTGGCGGCTGGTGATCTGCTGCAGAACTGTTTTACCGGCGCCGAACGGGCCTGGAATACAATAGGTACCACCGAGCATGATCGGGAAGAAGGTGTCGATAATGCGCTGCTTGGTGACCATGGTCTGGGTCGGCAGCAGGCGTTCGCGGTAGATACCGAGCGGGATACGCACCGGCCAGCGCTGAATCATGTTAACAGAGACAGTCTGACCATCTTTTTCAAGAACGGCAATTTCTTTGTCAACTTTGTATTTGCCGGCGGGAGCGATGCTTTTGACTTTCCATTCGCCGTTGAGGGTAAACGGGGCCATGATGAAGTGGTCAAAAATGTTTTCTTTAACCTTGCCGAGGTTTTCAGCAGCGGTAACCACGGTGCCGGGTGCTGCGAGCGGGGTGAAATCCCAGTCGCGCTTGCGGTCGAGGGCCTTGAGGTAATGACCGGGTTCGAGAAATTTGCCGACCTGGGCGGCCATTTCCGGGAGCGGGTTCTGCAGACCGTCATAGACCATGCCGATCAGACCGGGCCCGAGTTCGAGCGAGAGCAGCTCTTCGGTAATTTCGACGGGATCGCCAACCTTGAGACCGCGGGTCAGTTCAAAAACCTGCATGTCAGCGAGTTTTCCTCTGATTCTGATGATTTCAGACATCAGTCTGACACCATCAGAGCGCTGACAATAAGCAACCGCGTTCTGTCGAACGGTGCCTTCAACTTCTGCTGTAACCATATTGCCGTAAACAGTGACTATTCGACCGGTTGAACTCACAGCGTAGTTACCTCCTCGAGTATTTTGCGACCCCTGTCGGGGTTGAGACGTGCGTAACGGTTATGAATGCGCAGTTCAAGCATGTAGGCGATCAGTTCGTCGAGCGAGAAGCTGAACTGGGTCGCGGCTTTGCGCAGGTATTCAATGCGGGCCTGGTCAAGAAATTTTTCGGCCTTCAGGGGCTCAGAAAAAGATTTCCAGGATTCGACCAGTGGTGCATGATCGGGGTATTCAGAAAAATCCTTCATGAAAGCAGGCAAAGCGTTGTCAAGCTCGGCGCCAGACCGGCCGGCGGCTTTCATTCTTTCGATGCGCAGAAGAGTGCGCAGCGAGTATTCCCAGCAGGCCCAGTGGCACAGAAGCTTTGAGCCGGTGCGGCGACCGGTATCGATCATCAAATCGAACCAGGCGGCATAGACAGCGGTCAGCCACTCGGCTTCACGACTGTTGTAAAAGCTCATGAAGGTTTCGATAAAGCTTTCGGGCAGGCGTTCGGAGAGGTGGGGCTGAAAATCCCGGCCGCCCATGACAAAAAACTGCAGGGCACAGCGCTCGATTTCGGATTCGACTTCGAGCAGATCGGCAAGATAAAGAAGCCGGCTGTCGGATTCTTCGCGGATCCTGGCGAGGGTATCGTCGGCCTGAACCGGGTCACCGGCGTTTGCCGGCAGAGCAGGAAGCACAGTTAGCAGATAAAACAGGTTTTCTGACACGGTTTCCGCCTTTGCTCAGGCTTCGAGCAGCTTTTTAAGTTCAGGTGAAAGAAGCTTTCTGAAGGTTTCAGTAACAGATTCTTCGGTTACTTCGAACACTTCGTTGCCACCGGCGGTGCGCATTTCAAAACCGGCTTTGGCCATTTCACCGGTCAACTGCACGGCAGCACCATTTTCACGAAAAACAGCGGCCACAGCTTCGGCGAGAGGTTTTGCAATTTTCGCACTCAGGGTAATTTCCCATTTCTGGCCGGACTGCTGAGTTTTGAGCAGCTCGGTAATGGCAGTTCTGATGATTTCTTTGTCGTTGAGACCCTCGGCAACCTTGCCCTTGAGCAGGCGGGTACCGATTTCTTCGATTTTTTTGCGAAAAGTGTTGATCAGGTCACGGGCAACCAGTCTCAGTTCATCTTCTGAACGATGACGGTTCTGCTGAATGCGTGCCTGAGTCTCTTTTTCGACTTTGGTAGCTTCAGTGCGCGCGGCATTCACTATCTTTTCGGCTTCTTTGCGGGCATCGGCGAGAATTTTGGCTGCCTCGGTCTTCGCGGCTTCAATGCCATCTTCTCTGAGCTGTCTGGCAAAAGTTGCAACATCCGTTCCCATTTTGGTCTCCTTAAATCAGTCAAAAATAGGGCTGATTAATTATTTCCCTAGTTGATAACACTTCCGCAGTTTTTTTTCAACCAGCACGACATCAGCATGCCGGTTCCGCGCAAAAAACATGCCAAAATAAAAACTAATTTTATGTTACGACCCAGCCGATTAATTACCTGAAGAGCATAAGCTTGAGGAGGTAAACTATGAACCGTTGGAAAAAGGCGGCGATTCTCTGCGCCGTTGCAGCCGCCATCAGCAACAGTTCGCCCGTCGCTGCCGCACTGGACAGAACCAGTTATGCAGCTGAAACTGCTGCCATCAATGTTGCAAAGCACTTTCCCACCAATATGGCTACCGGAGTTTCACCAGAAACCCCGCTGACCGTAGAATTTGGTGGTGCTGTCAACCAGTCATTCTACCAGACCATCAACTTCAGCCTTTTTAGTGGCACTGACCCGATCGATGGCGAATTGTTCTACAATCCATCAGCCAGACAGGTCATGTTCAAATCTAAACAGCCCCTGAACGCCGGTCAGACCTATACCGCCCAACTCAGTTTTTATGACGGACTCGGCCGCACCTCAGAAAAGGTCTGGAGCTTTCAGACTGCCGGCGCAGGCAATAATCAGGCTCCAGCTTTTTCCTCAGCAGCTCCTCAGCAGGAAGAACAGTCTGCCGCCAATGCTCTGACACTGACCAATGCCAACATGGGTTCTGGTTCTATCAGATCAGACATGCCGCTCGAAATATCTTTTTCTGAACCAATCGACATTACCACACTAAAGAAGGCACCAGTTCAGCTGTTTGAAGATAATCAGCCGATTGGTGTCGATTATCGTCTGTCACGTGACATGAAGACACTCACCGTCAGCCCGCGCAATGGTTTAAAACCGGGTTCAACCTATGCAATCGCTGTCGAACAAACCCTGGCGTCAACCAGCGGCAGCCGCCTGCGCAAGAAAACCATGATTCCGTTTATGCTTGAAGGCTCTGCCAACAGCCAGGAACCCATGGTCAACCTGCACGAAATCGAAGAAATGCCGGCACCGGCTGCCAAAGCTCCGGCCAGAAACCAGAGCAGCGCAATCGCCAACCCATTTGCAGCACAGCAGGCACCGGCCGCAAGACCGGCCCGCGTCGCTCAGGCAACCGCAGTGGCCAACCCAAGAGCAGCCGCCATGTCACAGCCTGCCGCCGCACCGACACAGATTGTCGGTCTGTCGCCGCAGAACGGCAGCCGGGTAACCAATCTTACCCAGCCGATTACAATCGCTTTCAGCGAAGAAGTAATGCCCGATACCCTCAACGAATTCACCTTCAGGCTCGAAGATGATTTCGGCCCGGTTCCGGCAAGAATTCATTACTTCAAAGGCAACAAACAGGCGACCCTGACACCCGTGGGCCTTCTTGACAGCAACAAGAGCTACCGCATCGTCGTTACCCAGGGCATTACCGATGCTTTCGGGCGGCCGATCCGCAGCGGTATCAATGCAATGTTTTCGACCACTACCCCTGCGGCATCTCCAGCCATGCCACAGTATGCCGCTCAGCCGGCGCAGAATCCGCAGCGTGAAGCCGCAGAACTTGAGGGTTTTGATGCCGACTACCAGGACCCGATGGCAGAAATGGCTCAAATGCGACCGGCAGCCACAAAACCAACACGAACTCCTGTCGTCAGCTCACCCCGCAATGCCGTCATGGCATCAGCAGCCAGCGTTGGCCAGGCTCCGGCTGACCGCACCGTAAGAACCAGACCGGCACAGAAAAGTCCTGCCAATCTGAATGCCTTCAAGGTCACTTCAATTTTTCCTGGCGCTGACGCCAATAACGTCAACCGCAAAGCCAAAATTGCCGTGCACTTCTCTGAACCCGCTGACCCGAGAACCGTTAACAACATCAACATTTCGGTATTCGGAAACCAGGTTCGTGTCGACGGCAAGGTGGTCTACGATCGACAGCAGAACCGCGCCATATTTGAACCCACCAGTCCTCTCGATGCCAGAACCGAGTATAAGGTAATCGTCAACGACAAAATTAAAAGCAGACTTGGTGAACAGCTGACTCAGAGAGTTTCGTGGCAGTTTGCCACTTCTGCCAGCAGTGACAAACAATATCTGCCGAATCAGAAAACTGCAGAAGCCGATTCAGCCTTCTACATCCCGCTGGTCGACAGCAAGGTTAAACCGGCACCGGCAACAGCTGTTTCCGGCAGTCAGCGCCCGGCACAGGCAAATGGCTCGTTCAGCTTCGTGCCATCAAAACACTGGGCTTTCAAGTCAATGCGTCACATTTCCAGTCGCGGCATTCTCAACGCTTTCCCGTTTGCCTACACAGACAGTGTCACGAGATATGAATTTGCCAGCGCTATCAACAATGCTTTGAGCAACCTTAAGTCAATGCAGTATATGTCAAGCAAACCCCGCCTCAAGGTCAACGACATGATTCAGCTGCAACAGCTGGTGGTAGAATTCAGAAGCGAACTCAAATCTTATGGTGTCAACACTGTCTGGTTCGAAAGCTTTCTGCAGCAGCAGGGCGTTAACCTGCAGCAGGTTGAAGCCAGAGTCAGAAAGCTCAACAGCTGACCTTACCCGAAAAAACCGCAATAAAAAAACGACTGCCCTGGAGCAGTCGTTTTTTTATTGCAGCCTGTTCTTATTGTGAGTTTATCTGGCAAGAAAGAGATCCAGATATGGAATACTGTTTGAGCTGTAGCCGGCCGTTCCAGGTTCTGACTCTGATGTATGTAGATGTCCGAGCCCTGAATGCCAGATTCCCTCAAAAGAAGCCAGTTGTTTATCGCCCGCCGTCAGTCGGCCAGAAAATTTCTGGTCATCTTCTGGCGACCCCTTGAGATTCCAGGTAAAGGTCTGCGGCAGCCCATATAAAGCAAAGCCAGAATAAAGGCTGCTGCCTCGACCTTTGAAGCGTTTAAAAACCGGTAATACAGAATTGTCTGAGATTGTGGTGAAGTCCATTTCCATGGTTCCACTCGCCAGACCATTCTGCTGGTAATTAATCCGCCCCGAGAGTCGGCGTTCCTCGTGTCCTTTGCCTATTACAAGACTGTCAAGCACTGCTTTGCCAGCCACATCAGGAAATCTGATACCGGTCAGCGCTATGGACAGTGCCGCCGTGCCAACCAGATCGGGCAGTTTCAGGCTGTATTTAAGCCCCCACGGAAGACGGCCAGCCAGATCTGAAAAATCAACCGCAGAACAGACAAAATTCAGGTCCCATTTGCGTGAGTTTCTTGCAACACTCTCAACCCGGCCACTCATAACAGCCGGAAAACCTGCAAAAAAGCTTCCGGCATCATTCAGACCGAGGTTACCGTCAAAAAATTTCCAGTCGCCATTAAACTCAAAAACCGGGAAATAAAGGCCAAGTGCAACCACCCGCAACTTTTCGTATTTACCGGTCAGATTACCAAGAAAACCCACTTCATCATTGAACAGCCATGAACCAGAGCCACCCAGATGTCCGTCGAAACCAAACGGAAAGCTTTCCTGCCATGCAGGGCTAAGCCATAATGACAGCTTTGCAAGATCGATCGCAGCAGATGCGATATAACCGCTAAGTTCTACCCGGCGACGCTTTTGCGTAACGCACAATTCAGAACTCAGCCTCTGGCCGGCGAAGCACAAAACGATATTACCATCGAGGCGCTGCTGTTTCTGCCTCAGAACACCCGACACAGTTGCAGAAGCTATCTGACGGTTTTTCCAGCTGGCTTCAGCGAGAGCATTGACCTGATGTTCCCCGGTATTGCCGCCGGGCTTCACACAAACACCGCCAACCCTGACCAGAGCGTGCGAATCAGCCCAGGGCTTCAGAGTAATGATGCCGACCGAGAAGCTGGCCACCTCAACATTGGCAGGAATACCGGCAAAGCATGCCAGGCCATTCCAGGCGGGAATTTTTTCGAGAATTGCCGGAGGCACAGCCATGCCATCGACCCTGATCTGCCCGATATGCCCTGATAGAGAGAGCACGCCGGCAGTAAAGAGTCTCTCGAAGTTCACCTTGAGGCTGATACTTGCGATCTCAGCCTCTATCGGCGGTTTTCTTTTGATGACCCGCAATGATTCGAGGCTGATTCCGTCAACAACAGTGCCCGAGAACCCGGAATATTCAAGCTTCAACTGGCCATCGACACCAGCCCGGTCAACTGCAAAAATAAACGCTTCCCGGGCAAAATTTTCCGATCTGGCAAGGAATGCCAGCAGAATAACAGAAAAACCGACCAGCAGCAGAACGATTTTTAAAACGCGGCGGGGTAGTCTGGGACTGGTTTCGGGGGGCGAAGACACTTATAACTCCGGAAGTGGGAATGACGGTCAACAATAATAAGAGTCTTCAGGAATAATAAATCCAGCGTTCGAGGTCAAGACTATATTTTACAATCTCTTCTTCGCTGAAGTAGACCTTCGATTCATGCGCGAAGCTCTCGAGGGAATCAGAACCATGAATAAGGTTATGCTTCACATCGAGTGAATAATCACCGCGAATGGTTCCTGGTTGGGAGTTTTCTGGCGAAGTCGAGCCCATCAGCCGGCGGCATAATGAAATGGCACCGCGGCCTTCAATTATCATTGCAACGCTGGGCCCGGAACAGATAAATTCAACAAGGGATGGGTAAAAAGGCTTGCCGTAATGGCATTCATACTGTTTTGCAGCCTGTTCAGGGGTTATCTGCAGCATTTTCATGGCCACAATCTTAAGGCCTTTTTCTTCGATACGACTGATAAGACGACCGATCAGACCGCGCTGCACGGCATCGGGTTTCAGCAGGAGAAAGGTATTTTCAAAGGGCAGTTGGTCATTCATTCATTCATTCCACCAGTACAAGATTGAACTGCATGGAATAACATGAATTACGACCTGCTTCCTTGATGATCTTGAAACCATCGGTAAGAACTGCCACCGGGTCAAGACGCTGACGCATCTGTTCTACACTTGGGTGCGTGTATTCTTCCAGGGCATCAGGTTCTTCGTTCAACATGAAATCCTCTACAGTTATCTGAAGCTTATCTTTAAACACTGAGAATTTCAAGTCAAACAAACCTGATGCCTTCTGGTAAGAAAGTTCGATCGAACCAATCAAAGCGGTCTCAAGAGCACTTCTAATGCGACCTCGCGAATCATCACTCACTGAGAAATGATCACAGATGCCATCAAGCGTCAGCAGAGCGTTACCAAGGTAACATCTGTCTGCCGGAATCCGCATGTGTAGCGAAAGTTCATCCTGACGAGCATTAGTCATGTCTGCACCTGTCTGACTGATAGAAAAGAGTCTGATTATTCTTTGGCGGCGATAATTTTGATGACTTCTTCTTTGGTGGTAGCCTTTTTGAGGTCTTCGATCAGATCCTGGTAGCGCAGCAGCCGTGAAATACGGGCAAGCAGCTTGAGATAAAGGCTGCCGGATTCAACCGGAGCGGCAAGCAGGAAAATAAGATGAACGGGGTCACCATCAACTGAATTGAAATCGATACCACGGCCAGATCGGGCAAAAGCTATCGAAACTTCATTCACGGTGTTCGCACGGGCGTGAGGAATGGCAATCCCTGCACCAATGGCGGTGCTTCCAAGTTTTTCGCGTTCAAGAACTGCGCTGACGAAATGAGTATGGTCACTCACTCGCCCTGAACCGCAAAGCATGCCGGAGAGCTTGTCAATTGCAGTAACCTTGTCGTTAACATCGAGCTGCAGATCTATGAAACTGTCCTGAAGTAATTCTGATATCATCGCTGTTTCTCCTCACCTGATAAGCTTACAAATACTACATACGCATAAATCGTGCCACGTCTAGATCCAGTTATTTCCTGCTCTGAATACCTCTATCTGATTACTTCAATGTGCTTTTTTTTCACACAGGGTACATGAGTGCAAATATAACACACTTTTTTAAATGTGCCAGTGAATTATTTACACTGTTCGGCAAAAACCTCCATTCATTTCATCAATCAGTTTCAAGATCATGTTTTTTCAGCTGGTGACGCAAAGCAAACCTTGTCAAACCAAGAATTTCGGCAGCACGGCTCTTCTTCCCCTCGACTTCGTGCATCACATCAACAACTATCTTCTTTTCAACCGAATCAATATACTCCTTGAAGCTGAAACCAGCCTTCTGCCAAGGCTTTGCCTCAACACTCTCAAACGAAACATAGCCGGTATCAACGTTCTTTTTAAGCTCTTCAGGCAAAGAAGCCGGCCTGATAAGATTCGAAGTCTCAAGCAGCGTCGCACGCTCGATAATATTGCGCAGCTCACGCACGTTACCAGGGTAACTGTAACTGTCGAGAATCTTTATGGTGTCTTCTCTGAAGCCGCCGATATCCTTCGAAAACTCTTTGCGGAATTCCTCAAGAAAATTCTTGGCAAGCAGCAGTATGTCATCGCGCCTTTCGCGCAGTGGCGGCAGATTGATCGTAAAAACATTGAGGCGGTAGAAGAGATCCTGACGCAGCCTGCCGTCTTCGATATTCTTTTCAAGATCAGCATTGGTCGCAGAAATGATACGAACATCAACATGAATATCGCTCGTACCGCCTACCCGCCTGAATTTCCTTTCCTGCAGAACGCGAAGCAGCTTTACCTGCAGTGACGGGTCCAGGTCGCCAATCTCATCGAGGAAAAGCGTACCGCCATTCGCCAGCTCGAACAAACCTTTCTTCTGCTTCTGGGCGTCGGTAAACGCTCCCTTCTCATGGCCGAAGAGTTCAGACTCAAGAAGCGTACTGCTTACTGCAGCCGCGTTTACATCAATAAAGGGCTTGTCGGCTCTGGCACTCTGAAAATGAATCTGTCGGGCAACCAGCTCTTTGCCCGTGCCCGACTCGCCACGGATCAGAACCGTCGTTCTGTCTGTGCGCGCTGCCATCGAAATATGCTCACGCAGCTGCTTCATCTTCTGGTTCTCGCCAAGAATGCGGGAAAACTGGTTCTCCAGGCGTTCCTGGTAATGGTGCAGCTGGCTTCTGACAAGATTTGCCTGTACGATTTTTCGAATCAGCAGACTGACTTCTTCAAGGCTGTAGGGTTTTGACAGATAATCGAAAGCCCCGCGTTTCATGGCACTGACCGCGGTTTCTACGTCACCAAACGCGGTCATGATAACTACTATGGCATCAGGGTCAACCTTCGTTGCTTCAAGCAGAAGATCAAGGCCGTTGCTGTCAGGCAACCGCACATCCAGCAGAACGATATCCCCACCGTGCTGTCTGAAATAATTAAGAAACTCACGGCCGTTTTCAAAAGCCGTTACATTGTATCCTTCGCTTTCGAGGGCCTCTTTGAGAGTCCATCGAATCATTTCCTCGTCATCGACAACCAGAATATCAATTGCCATTATCAGCTCACCAGACCGGCGCGTCGAACGGCTTCAACTATGCTGGGCCGCATCTTTTCGCCTGAATTTTTATACAGGGTCATGAAGCACTGGTAGAGTATTTTGGTGTGACTGGCTTCGAGTTTGCTCAGAATGAACTTCTGCAGATCAGGATCCTGTTCTGCAAAAACATTAACAACTGTCTTAACGGTACTTTCAGTTTCTATGTTCAGCAGCTCCTCAGCTGCCACGCGGCGCGTTCTCTTGCTGAGATCACCCAGAAGATCGGATAGACTTTCGACAAATTCTTTTTTAGCGGTTTCGCGAAAGAAAATACCATTGACCGCAGCCTTGACCGAGCCATCGGCGTCTTCCAGCAAAGATTCAAGGTGACGCAAAGCATCTTTTCCGGCAAGCTTATAAAGAGCGCGGGCCGCCGAAAGTCTTACCTTCCAGCTGGCTTCCTTGGTAGAGCCGAGAACCACCGGAATCATCTCGCTGCTGCCTATTGCACCAAATGCGTCTATAATTGCAGCACGGTAAATCGGATCCTGGGTTTCAGGGAACATTCTCTTCAGAAGCCCCAGTGAACTGGCACTGCCGATTTCCTTAACCGTTTCGAGTGCTTCGAGCGCGACCCGTTCATCCGGGTCTGACAAAAGCTCAACCAGAGGCTTTACCTTGTCATCAAGGTTCAGATAACGATAGGCAACGGCAACTGCCCGGCGCACAGCGGCATCTTTGCTGCTGACAAAAGAAGCGATCTCGTCAGGGCTGTTCCAACCGGCCAGTTTAAATACAGGCATAGCAGGCAAGGGCGTTCTGAGCTTGATCGGATTCCATTCACAAAAGTCAAACAACGGCAGAGCAGCCTTATGTATCTCGCCGTCAACGTAAATGGTAAAATCTTCGGCGGCTTCAGCCAGAGTTTCGGCCAGATATACCGGCTTGCCAACCCAGCCAGGCACTGCCGCTATTCCACGGGCTACCTTGAGCACCCGACCCATGGCGAGACCGACAGAAACCCTGGCCTTGCCATCGCGCAACAGACTGTCGGTTTCGAGAGCTTTTTTGAAGCGTGAAACAACCTCATAGGCAACTACCAGAGCTTCAAACAGAGGGTCATCACGCCCCTCTTCGCGGGCAAAAAACCAGAAGCGATCAAACTGAGAACCAGCAAATGAGGCAAACCGAAACGAAAATTCTTTTTCAAAAACGCTTTCTGCACGCACAACCAGTTTAAGACAGCGCTCCGCATCGAAAAGTATATCTTCAGGAAAACGCAGCTGAACTGAAGCTACCACGGCCTGAACTTCTTCAATATTTGTCGGCAGAGGCAGCCGCTGATCCAGCATAATGCGAAAACGCAGGTCTTCTTCTCCCCCGACCTCAACGAGCTGCACACGATCGGCAGCTTCTACCCGACTGATACGTACCGGCGCCTTTTCAACGGGTTTTTCAGCAACCACCTCAGCCTCTTTCTGGCTGACTGCAGCTGCAACCGCTGCAATCGGCTGAGGCAATACGACAGGAGTCACTTCAACCTCGGGCTGAGCAGCCGGAATTTTATCAGCCTTTTCAGCTGCCGGAGTTTCATCGTTGAGAAATCCTTCTTCCTCTTCGTGGTCGTCAAGCGAAAACATCACGAAAACGAGCAGAAAGATAACCACAACAATAACTATAATAAGAATTGAATTCATCCTGTTTCCTTACTTTTTACGGTAGCCAAGTCGCTCGATCCACTGCTCATCACGGCGCCAGTTTGCTCTGACTTTTATCCACAACTGTAAAAAAATATCACGTCCGAGCAGGCTGTTCAACCTTTGCCTTGCAATCTGCCCAAGATTCTTTATTCCCTCGCCGCCTTTTCCGATGATTATCTTCTTGTGGCCTTCCTTTTCAACATACAGGGTTGCCTCAACAAAGGTTTTACCATTTTCACGCTCGGTGAACTGCTCAACCTGAACGGCCAGCGAGTGCGGAACTTCCTGAAAATAGTTCTGCAGAACCACTTCTCTAACAACCTCTTCGACAATCTCGCGTTCAGTCTGGCTGGTATAATAATCCGGGTCATAGGCATGCGGCCCCTCGGGAACAGCACGTCTGAGAGATTTCAGCAAAGGTTCAAGCCCCTGTTTTTTGCCGGCTGAAACTGCGAAAACCTTATCGAACGGGTAATATTCATGATAAAGCTTAACGGCGAACTCGATTCGGTCAGCTTCGACAAGATCAGTTTTATTGAGCACCAGAAACATGGGCATGCCGCTTTCAGGGTTCAACTGAGACAAATAGGCCTTATCTTCTTCATGCCTTATGTCGCCGAGGTCTACCAGATACATGCCTGCCTGCAGCCCCTTGACAGTAGCGAGAATTTCTTCGTGCATGAAAGCATCGAGTTTATTTTTGACCGTATGCAAACCCGGAGTATCACAAAAAACCAGCTGACAGTCATCCTGCGTCAGAATGCCGAGAATGCGCTTGCGGGTAGTCTGCGGGCGCTTCGAAACGATTGAAACACGCTCACCAACGAGAGCGTTAACCAGTGTCGACTTACCAGCATTTGCCCGGCCAAATACCCCTATTGCTCCAAATTTGCTCATCTTATCCCTGCTTTCCTGGGTCGGTGGTCGAACTGGCCACTGCTGGGGCAGAAACTGCCGGGATTGCAGCCGGAGACGACGCATTGGCAGCTGCAACCGGTTTAGCGGCTACTGCTGCGGGTTTTTCTTCTTCTTTGCCGTTAAAGAAAAGTTTGTGAATCGGCGAAACCACCTGCACCCATACCTGCAGATCTTTCGGGAAGAGGTATTCCTGGCCGGTAGTATCTTTGTAGACAGTCAATGATTTCGGCGTTTCCTTGTGCCAGGCAACTTTTGTGCGCTGCCCCTTTTCAAGAATCCAGGCAGTGCCGCTGCCGATAAAACTTATTTCCTGGCGCCCGACGGCGTCTACGGTTTTCATGGCAGCAACCTGAATAACCACGGCTGAGGCCCGCAACGGCTTTTTCGTTTCGCGATCGATATGCAGAACATCGTTCATATAGCGCTGCCAGGCTCCGTCTTCGTATTTCAGTTCAAGACTGTAGTTGCCATGATATCTGATTTTGGCAGTAATAACGGGCTCCGTTGGTACGCTCGATGACCGCTGACCGTATTGCAGCAGAACCGGGGCAGTTGCAAGCCGCATGCCGACTTTGGCAGACATGAATTCATAAACATCCTTACCATTACCATAAAGATTGTGCGGTGCCTTACGGGTTTTGTCACGATGAAACGGGTCGCCCCACTTGATCTCATCGATTGAATTGATTTTTGTTTTTGAAATGTAGTTGTAACCTGACGGACTGCCGCCGCAATGAACATACAAAGCATCAATCTCGAGGGCCCGGTCGATAAAATACTCGCGACAGCTTCGCACCGGCCCGATCAGGCCTGGGGCTCTGGTATAAATGGCCATGAATCTGGTAATACCACCTTCAACCGGCATTTCATAAACCACGTCTGCATGGTCGAGACCGCTCTGCGGTCTTGACTGATTGTGATTCTCGATCATAATCGCCAGGGGGCGCATTACACCGGTTCCGGGGGGAACCACCGGAGCCGGCTTTTCAACCGTTGCTGGCGGCATTACAGGTGCAGCCGGTTTTACTGGCTCTGCAGGTTTAACCGGCTCTGGTTTTACAGCGGTCTCGACTGGCTTGACCGGTTCTAAAACCTTAACAGGCTCGATAACTTTCGCCGGCTCCATAACCTTTACCGGCTCGACTGCTTTGGCCGTCTCAGTCTGCTTAACAGTCTGTAATGCCGGAGCCGGCTTGACTTCGACGGGCTTTGCCGGGTCGGCCACCCGGGGCTTATCTGATGCCATTGCCAGTTTCGTTGTATCAGCCGGCTGAGGTGGGGGCACAACCTTAATTTCAGGCTTAGTTGCTGTCGCAGCCTGCTGCAGTTTTGTCTTTTCGGGATTTTTCACTGTCGCCACCGGCGCCGCAACTTTTTCGGATACGGAAACTGCAGGGGTTTTGCTGACAGTGCCTTCGGGCGTTGTAGTTACTCTGGCTGGCTGGGCCACTGGTCGATGAACCGGAGTTTTAACCAGATCATAACGCGGCCTGGTCAGATCAGTCGACGCAGTATGCGATGCTGTTCTGCCGGGTGCGAGGGTTCGCATGCCAATTGAATCAAAAAATGGTTTAGGCTGAACTTTCAGCTCTTCTCTTGTGACCTCAGGGGCAACCGGAGTCGCAGCGGCTGTATTCTGGGGCGCCGGCATACCGGCTTTGAGTTTCTGACTCAAAGCGCCGTGCAACTGCCGGGTTTCGGCAAAGATAACATTGAGTTTTTTTAGATAGTGATATTTCAGCGGCGTGTCGCTCTGAGAAAAGTTATCGATGCGCCCCTGAATGAAGGTGACAAAATTGCTCAGACGATTGTCGGCATCAGGCTCAGAAAGCAGAGATGACCGTGAATCTGGCGTCAAAGCCCTCTTCATTTCAAGATTCATCAGACTGATTGTATCGCGAAGCTCAAAATACTGCCTTATCTCTTGGATGTTACCGCTCTGAGCAAAGACAGAAACGGGCCACAAGGCCATTACAGCAACCATACAAAGAACCACGACACCTGTTCTGATCATGAAATCTTCCTCGCAGTATCAATGTGGAATAACAAAATCTTCGGCAGTTTCGCCGGCAGTCTGCTCAGACAACCGACCCGGCTGCACCAGACCGCCTGAAATTACAACTTTCATGGCATCTTCAATATCCATGTGCGTATCAATTATCTTCTTTTTGCTGATGATCAGCAGAAAACCAGAGGTCGGGTTGGGAGTGGTCGGAACGAATATTGATACCATATCATCATCGAGACGGTCAGAGCCGGCTGGCAGAATAAAATCGCCGGTGACAAAACCAAGCACCCAGCTGTCTTCTTTTGGGTATTCAAGCATCACCACACGCTTGAACTCGCTTCTGGTATTGCGTACAATAACGTCGGAAACCTGTTTGATACCGTTATAAAGCGATCTGACACCCGGGATTTGCTCAAGCGAGTTGTCGATGCTGGCTATAAGCCTTTTTCCAAAGTAATTCTGCGCAATCATACCAACAGAGACACAGATCAGCGCAGTCAAAATCAGGCCCATGCCGGGTACGCGATAACCAATCGCGCGACTGACTGCCACACCCAGCAGACCATCGGTGATCTGAAAGAAAGCATACATGATATATATGGTAACGACAAAAGGCACCAGAACCAGAATGCCTGTAATCAGATACTTCCGCATCTGCCCAAGCAGATCGTTAAGCTTCTGACCGGCATCTTCGAGGGTGCGGTTCAATCGTTCGTGTTCAATCGGCAGCTTCATAATTTCTGATATTCTACGCTATCCGCAAGCCTTATGGCTACCGTTTTAGTCTCTGCCGGGTTCAACATCTTCACAAACTTCGGGCTTCATGGTGAATCTGACGCGCAGAATGCGGTTTCCCTTAATTTCTGTTACCTGGAAAGTTCCCTGTGGCTGCTCAAATATCTCGCCTCTCTGCGGGATACGACCAAGTTTTTCTAGAACAAACCCGCCGACCGTCTCTGAGTCTTCGTAATCAAATTCGCACTCGAGCTCGGCTTCGAGATCGCTGATGCTAAAACGGGCATCGACGCTGTAGATGTTTTCGTCGAGGCGTGTCAGCGGTTCCTGCTCTTCAAGGTCGTACTCGTCAACAATTTCACCAACGATCTCTTCGAGCAGGTCTTCAATCGTTACCAGGCCTGAAACCCCGCCATATTCATCAATAACCATTGCCAGATGCTGCTTGCGTTTCTGAAATTCACTGAGCAGATCATCAAGCTTTTTCGTCTCAGGCACAAAAAAAGGCGAACGCAGCAATTTGAACAGATCGTATGACTGCTGAATCTCATCAAGCTTGATCAGAACGTCTTTGACATAAAGAATGCCAAGGATTTTATCCATGCTGCCATCATAGACCGGAAATCTCGAATGCCCATCCTCACGGATAAACTTGAGTAGTTCTGGAAGCGTAGTGTTGATAGGCATCGCAATGATGTCAGGCCGAGGTACCATTACCTCTCGCACCAGGGTATCACCAAATTCGAACACCGAGTTGATCATTTCCTTTTCGTCATGCTCGATAATTCCGGCCTCTTCGCCAAGGTTCACATAACTGTCGATTTCTTCGATTGTCGAAGAACAGCCCAGCTGGCTGTTCCAGTCTGAGTAGCGCGGCAGAAACTTTTTGATGGTCCAGACCGAAATCGCGGTCAGGGGGTAAGTCAGCATGAGAAACAGTCGCAATGGCTTGACCACAAGCCGACAATATTTATAGCCACCAAAAATTGCAACGGTACGCGGAACAATTTCACTAAAGAACAGAAGCACCGCCGTCATCAGTATGACAGCCAGAACTCCGCACAGCATCGAACCAGAAGCACCTTCACAGATCGATAACCCGGAACCGGGCAGCCAGCCATAGAAGAAATGCACGGCCAGGACTACGGCAGAAACATTGACCATGGTGCTTCCCATTGATAAAGAAAGCATCAGGCGCTGTTTATCAGAAATTACCTTGAGAATTTCGCCGGCTCGCGTATCACCGTCGACTTCCTGTCTTTTAAGCTTCAAGGGAGACAATGAAAAAAATGCTGTTTCTGAACACGAAAAAAAGGCCGAAAGAAAAATGCAGCCACCAAATAAAAAGCCAGCTATAGAGTCATCCATAGACTATAAATTGCCCCGCCTTGCCATACTGATTTCATTCATTTTCGGTCACCCTCTTGATAATAGGGTTTAAAGGCCCACCGACAACGCATTTTAGTAAGCGTCGGTCACAAAGATGCTGAAAAATGGTAACTTCTCGATCGCGCATGCGCTTGCGCTGAGTTTTCAGAACATGGTCGTAGCCATGCAGATGCAGAAGACCGTGAATCAGAAGAAAAATGATTTCAAGCATCGGTGGATGCTTGAAGCTTTCGGCCTGCCGCATTGCAGTTTCGGTGCTGATAACAATATCGCCGAGCACTCTGACTTCAGCCTCAAAGCTCTCTTCGTCGATAGGAAAAGACAAAACATCTGTGGGTTCATTTTTGCCGCGAAAATCTTTATTCAGTTTCTGAATAAAATCATCGTCACAGAAAACCAGCGAAAGTTCGGCATTTTCAGGTGAAGCCTCAAACTTCATTATTTCGAGGGCTACTTCACGAACCTGGTCAAGATCGACTTCCACAAGTTTCTGTCGGTTACTGATCAGAACTTCCATCAGCGGCCCCCTTTGATTGATTCGAAAGTTTTCCCGGATAGTCAACTCTGCTATGGTACATTGAAGTCAGCGTTCTGACAAATACCTGCTCGATTTTTTCAATATCCTTCAGGGTCAAATCGCTCTCGTCAAGCTGGTTTTCATCATTCAATTTATGTTCGACAATTTTCGAAACCAGGCCCTCGATTTTGCTGTGGGTATGCTGCGGCAGGGTTCTCGCAGCCGCTTCAACTGAATCGGCAAGCATAAGAATTGCCGCTTCTTTTGTCTGAGGTTTCGGGCCAGGGTATCTGAATCTTTCCTGGTTCACTTCTTCACCGTCTTTAAGCTTTTTGGCTTCTTCGTAGAAATAACTGATCAAGGTTGTACCATGATGTTGTGACATGATCGAAAGTACTCTTTCGGGCAGACCGTATTCGCGGCCAAGATCGAGACTGTCTCTGATGTGTCCGATGAGAATAAGACTCGACATATACGGAGTTACCTGATCATGGCGGTTCTCATCGGCCTGGTTTTCGGCAAAATACATCGGGCGCCTGATTTTTCCGATGTCATGAAAGTAAGCGCTGATTTTAGTGAGAAGCGGGTCGGCATTGACAGTGTTAGCAGCAGCTTCGGCAAGAGTTGCAACGGCAATACTGTGCTGATAGGTGCCGGGGGCCTCTTCTGCAAGCTTTCTCAACAGAGGCTGCGAAAGGTCGGTAAGCTCAAGAAGGCGCGAACTGGTTGCCAGTGAAAACAGGCTTTCCATGTAGGGCAGAACCCCGTTCGACAGAATGCCTGATAAAATACCGTTGAGCAGTCCAAAGCCTGTAAACAGTGCAATCTGCTGAAAATCCATCGTTGCAAAACTCTCGGTATCGAGCAGCAGAAAGGCAAGCACAGCAACGGCGCTGGCAAGGCCAGTTTTAATACATGCTGCGCCGATGAGATTTCTGACGTCGCTGCCGCGGGTAGCGGCGCGCCAGGCCAGAATGCCGGCGATTGCTCCGAAAAGGCTGACCACAACAAATCTGATATTTGACTCGGCAACGACAAACATCATCAGGCCGAGCATGAAAACATGGAACAGCGCGACCGTGCAGTCGAGCAGCATGGTCATCAGAAGCGCCATGGTTGGCAGAGGCGTCAGCAGAATCGAAAGATACTGCTTGTCAAAAGCCACGCCAAGGGCATGGGCAGTTTTTGCCAGCGCCAGAGTAACGAGACAGATAACCCCGAGCAGTTTGTACTGTTCGCCATCTGAGAGAATATTCTTGTCTTCGAGACGCAGAAAAACCAGTGAGATGACTACTGCCAGCAGAGCCAGCAGAAAATTGCCCAGCAGCGAAAGAACGCGGTTTTTCTGCAGCTGGCTGGCAATTTTGCGCATCACGAAGTAATCATCAGAGGTGACAATTATGCCCTCTTCGACAATTTTCTGCCCCTTTTGAAAAGTTCGCTTAACAGGCTGAATAGCTCTGGCAGCCGCTTCCCGCCTTTGGCGCGTCAGTTTTTCATCCTCAATGGCATTTATGGTAATGGCATTTCTGACCAGAAGGGTCATGATCTGCTTGAACATTGAGCTCTCGGGGTAAGCGTCTACGAGACTGCGCACCTCCGCTCGTATATTTTCAAGGTTCTGCGCAGTTATCGTCTTCTGACTGAGGTTCTGCAGCAGGCGGCGGGCAACGGTTTTGAGCTTCTCAAATTGAGAGATTCTCAAATTGCGCAGCTGCACCAGTTTTTCTTCGTCAAGCAGAACTTCAGCGGGAAAGTATGAGGCAATAAGCGTTTGAGGCGGTTCTGTTATTGAGAGACGCCTGAATTCATCATAAAATGCGGTCATTTCGAGCATGTGACGATCAAAACGGGTCAGCATTTCGTCTTCGGCCTGCTCGATCGGGGTAAAAACCGGCTGAACATTTTCCATTTCGGCGGTACGCAGCTCGTTGGTCTTACTCTCATCGACAAAGCTTATGGTTCGCGGGCATCTGATCGTCTTGGGAGCGGGTTTTCCTTCTACTACTTCGGGAGTGAAACCGGTAGGATCAATAACCAGAATCACCACAAGAATGGCAAAAAAGCCCCCGAGCTGAAGCAGAAAACGCTTCTGAAGCTGAACCGGTATGTTCAGCCATTCAAGAAAACTCGAAAGTAGAAGATTGGTCTTTTCGCTCACAGCTGTTTCCGTTCTCTTGCCTGATAAGCATCGAAAGCGCTGATAATGCGCCGCACCACTTCATGTCTTATCACGTCTTCTGTGGCTAAATCAACAAACTTAACCGATTCGACGTTATCAAGAATTTTGTCGAGCACCAGAAGCGAAGAATCAGAAGTGCGCGGCAGGTCGATCTGGGTATGATCACCGGTTACCACCATTTTTGAACCGTAACCCAGACGGGTTAACACCATGCGCATCTGCGGCAATGTCGTATTCTGTGCTTCATCGAGAACCACAAAAGATTCATTGAATGTACGCCCGCGCATGTAAGCCAGGGGCGTAATCTCAATTACCCCCTGCCTGACATACTGCTCAAATTTTCCCATGCCGATAAATTCCTGTAAAGAATCATAAAGCGGGCGAAAATGCGGGTCAACCTTTTCCTTGAGGTCGCCGGGCAGATAGCCCAGGCTTTCGCCAGCTTCCACTACCGGCCGTGACAGGATAACCCTGCTGACCTTCTTTTCTTTCAGGGCTCTGACCGCCATGGCGGTGGCAAGATAGGTCTTGCCGGTACCGGCCGGGCCGCGGGCAACCGTAATCGTGTTATTTTCAATGGCATTGATATATGCCTGCTGATTCGGGGTTTTGGCGCGAACCACCCTGCCGCTGAAAGAAGCGATCAGGTCAGAAAAATTCAGATTCTCAGTCACGCCTCCAGCCAAGGGCTTTACTGAAGTCACCTGGCTGAACAGGCGGCGCAATTCAACGGCGTTAACCGCTTCATGCTGATCGATACGCTGCCCGAGAATCTCAAGAAACCTTTTCACGAGAAGAATTTTTTCGTGTGAACCTTCGAGCATCAGGCAGTTTCCACGGGCCTTCGCCGTCAGGTCGGGCAGGTCGCGAATCAGTTTGAGACCATTTTCTGGTTCAGAACTGAAAATATGGCGTGAAATTTCGTCTGACAGCTCCAGACGCTCGTTCTCAATTTTCATCATCGGCATTCTCCAGCGCAGGGTCGGGAGTTTCTGCAAACAACCCGGTAAAATCATGCTCGGCCTGCTCCAGGGTCACGCGGCCAAAACCGCCCGACTGAAAACGTTTGATAACGTCGGTGGCCGCCCGCTCAATGTCTGGCTCGTTTCCCCGGGCAACAAAATTCATGCGCCGGGCATAGTCGGCAATAAAGCGTTCAAAACTGCAGTCGGCTTCAACATAGCCCGGCAGAACCCGCTGGTTGCCACTGAAGGCAAGTATCTCACAGAGGGTCTTCGACTGGCTCCAGGTGTCGGTATCACGACCTGGAATAGTATTGATGAGCTTGAGAATGTCACCTCGCCGCAGCAGCGCAAAGTCAAGGATACCTGGAAGATCGAGCAGTTCAAGTTCACCCGGCAGCTTGATCCATTGAATGCTGCGGGTAACTCCAGGCATATTGGCAGCCCTGGCAGCACTCCGACCGGCAAGAGAGTTTATCAGAGTCGATTTTCCGACGTTCGGCACGCCAATGATCATCACCCTTCTCACTTTGCGCAGAGGAGCTTTTTGACCGGGTTTTAGCGTAAAAGCCGCGTTACGGATCATCTCAGCAAGATTTTTTACCGAACTGCGATTGCGGCAGTCTACTGCCAGGCAGGTCTGCCCTTCATTTCTGAAGCGCTCGAGCCATCTACGGGTTTCACCTTCATCGGCAAGATCAGATTTGGCGAGAGCAATGACCGAAGTTTTGCCAAGCCTTTTAACAAAATCTTTGAGGCGTGAGCCATTGGGCATACGGGCATCGACAAGCTCGACAATGACGTCGACAACCGGCAGATACTGGTCGACCGACTTAAAAGCTTTTCTGATGTGACCGGGTATTTCTCTTTTCATTAAATCAATTCAGTTGGTGCGACCGGGAAAATTCAGGCCGACCAGTTCTGCCCATTTCAGCCCTGCTGATCAACCGGCCTGGCCGGCTGCATCGG
>ENA-UOWO01000921-UOWO01000921.1-activated-sludge-metagenome-genome-assembly--contig:-NODE-921-length-40799-cov-13.214510_pt1 | contig 40799 bp, 32 predicted proteins | sample MGYA00238148_ERZ761564 | MGnify/ENA primary metagenome ERZ761564 (study PRJEB28885, sample SAMN05720194) | activated sludge metagenome | isolation source: Anaerobic digester | place: USA... | reverse complement strand
TATTTACAGGTTTTGTAAAAGTATTCGATTTTTTGGTGAAAGTCTACCAAAGCCTTGTCCGTAATTTCTGGCGAACGCTCGATAAGGTTGTGCATGTCCAGGATATATTTAATGGTCTCCAGTTTGACTTCTGACTTGACTCTGAGTTGATGGACAAATTCTTCCTGCAAATCGCGGGTTTGTAACTGGTAGCGATCCCGCACAAACTGCAAAAAAAGCTTCATGCTTTGCAGCGCCAATTGCCGATGGCTGTTTTGCAAAAAATACAAGCGCCCAATGGTGCGAATGAAGGCCAGCGAGTTGTTTTTATTGGCGGGTAAAATCGGAATGATGCGTTGCCTGCGTTTGACCCGAAACAGAAAATATACCAGCGTAGCCCCCAATAGCACATACCAGGCCCAGGCCAGGGGCGGCTGACTCAGCACATAACTGAGGGGGCTGGGTCGGCTAAAATCACGGCGTCGACGGCCACCCTGGCCTTCTGCATTCAAGTTTTCGGCAACATCGCGCGGCACTTTGCTGGTACAATCCCAATAAATCGGGCCATTCGAGAGGTGTGCAAATGCCCGCTCGGCATAATCTTTACCCGTTTTTTCGATCATAAACAGGTTGGTAAAAAACAGGGGATTGCTATGCAGGTAAAAATTTCCTCGACCGTGTCGAATGCGGACAAAGTTGATTTTGTTGCCGTTGAGCTTTCCCAAAGCAACCAGGCCGCGTGGATTGTCGCAAAAATAAGTGGTATCAAAAAAATGCCAGTCGTACAATTTATCCTCTTCCAAGTGGCGGTATTCAAAGCCAAAGCCAGTGGCATTTCGTAAGCTGGGGTGCTCAAAATTGGCACGTACTGTTTTGTCCTGATAATAATTCAGATTGGTCCACTTGGCATCCCCGCAGGGTTTGACATACAATTTGAACATCAGGTTGAAGGGCAAAACACGCGTTGCAATAAAGGCATCGTTGCCATTGGCCACAAAACGCAGCAAAGTTTCGGCATCAGCGGAATCGAGGTATTGCCCGGAGCCCATGAAGACGTAATTGGACTTTCGCCCGGGTTGGGTGCTCAGGCTTTTATTGAGGTGTTTTTTCAACAAAATAAAGTCCGATGTTGGTACACGGCTCTTGAGCAGCTTAAAGACCACCTTTAGTCCAAATGGACCTTTGTTCTGTTCTTTGTAATGCTCCGACCAGGTGTAATTGCGCGTTCCGTTGGTGCTCAGCAGAAAGACCAACAAGCCCAACACCAATAATCCTCCCGCATAAAAGATGAAGTTTTTTGATCTCATACAGGAATTTTGGCGGGGGGTGGAGTATAATCGGCAGGAGCAATACCTTCCAGAAAAGACGTAAAGTTTGGCTCAATCTCCTCAAATTCCGGCTTGTTCAATTCCATCCCGCCGTAGCGAACCCGTTCAAAGATCAAGGTAAGGATACGGAAATCACCAAGCAGGGGGGAATGCGCCATCTCTTGCAGGTATTGTCGGTTGGTCTTGTTTTTACGCCAGTGGATGACCTTCTGGTTCGACAACTGTTTGAGCATTTCCAGGTAATACAAGCGAATGGCCAGGGTATAATCGTTTTGATCGATGGCTTTACGGATAAATGGGTTGAGTTCCGTTTCTTCCAGGTGCGCTTCAATGTCTTCGATGCTCATGTCTTCCAGCGCAATTTTGCTGACCGCAATGTTGCGGGGTGCATTGAAATAGTGCCGGATGATCAAAGCCAGGATAAATACCAGCAGCAAGATGGCGATGACTTTGAGTACAACCAAGATGCCCTGACCCAGCTTCGGCCACTCGCCATTCCAGCGTTTTTTTTTAGCTTTTACCGGCGGCGGCGCTTTTCTTTTGATGGTATAATCCAAACCCTCGATCGAAGAATTCCAGGTATTTTCATCAAAGTGTTGGGCTTCGATGGGCTCCGCAAGGTATTTTTGCTCTTGGGTACGGGCAATATCTTCCTGTGCAAGGATTGCATTTTCGGCAATCGTCGTCAGCAACAAGCAGAGCGTAACCCAGATTTTATAGCGCATAAAGGTTTGTAAGTACTGGAATCTTATTAATCGACATTTTCAACTTGATCCGTTCAAAAATAAGCAATTCTTTTAAGTCCAATCATGGTTTTGTGTACAATCACCATTTCAGGGGCTGTAAAACATACAAAATTATTGCACGAAATTTTATTTACCTGTACCTAAATCCTTTAGCAATGATTACCTTTGCGGGCAATTTGGAAACGAGTAAGCCATGCCTAAGGACAATACCATCAAGTCAGTACTGATCATCGGGAGTGGGCCCATTATTATTGGTCAGGCCTGTGAATTTGATTACTCCGGTTCTCAAGCTTCCCGCTCCTTGCGCGAAGAAGGAATCGAAGTCACCCTCATCAACTCCAACCCTGCAACCATCATGACCGACCCGGTCACGGCAGACAATGTGTACCTGCTTCCGCTGACCGTGGAAAGCATCGTTCAGATTTTGGAGGAACGTAAAATTGATGCCGTATTGCCCACCATGGGTGGCCAAACTGCCCTCAATCTGGCCATAGAAGCCGATAAGATGGGCGTATGGGAAAAATACGGCGTGCGCATGATTGGGGTCGATATCGCCGCCATCGAACTGACCGAAAACCGCGAGGCTTTTCGTCAGCACATGATCGACATTGGTCTGGATGTGGCTCCTTCCTATATTGCCAACTCCTTTTTGGAAGGCAAAGAAGCGGCACAAAAAATCGGCTTCCCGCTGGTGATTCGTCCTTCGTACACCCTGGGTGGCACTGGCGGTGGTTTTGTGCACAAAGAAGAGGAATTTGATGCGGCTTTGCGCCGGGGTTTGAATGCCTCCCCTACCCACGAAGTACTGGTAGAAAAAGCCGTGTTGGGCTGGAAAGAATTTGAGTTGGAGTTGCTGCGCGACAAAAATGACAGTGTGGTCATCATTTGCACCGTCGAAAACTTTGACCCGATGGGGATTCACACGGGCGACAGCATCACCGTTGCTCCAGCCATGACCCTTTCGGATACGGCTTACCAGGACATGCGCGATCAAGCCATCCTGGCCATGCGCTCGCTGGGTAATTTTTCGGGGGGCTGTAACATCCAGTTTGCTCAGGATCCTGTAACGGAAAAGCTCATCGTCATCGAGATCAACCCACGGGTATCTCGGTCTTCGGCCCTGGCTAGTAAGGCAACGGGCTATCCGATTGCCAAAATTTCGGCAAAATTGGCCCTGGGGTACAACCTGGATGAACTCAAAAATCAAATCACCAAAACCACTTCGGCATTTTTCGAGCCTACCCTCGACTACGTCATCGTCAAAATGCCGCGTTGGAATTTTGATAAATTCCCGGGGTCGGATACCAGCCTGGGCCTACAAATGAAATCTGTAGGCGAGGTCATGGCCATCGGACGTAACTTTCTGGAAGCGCTCCAAAAAGCCTGTCAATCGCTGGAAAATGGCCGCAAAGGCCTGGGCAGCGACATCAAGGAGTGGATCAAAGTTGAGGATGTACTGGCTCGTTTGGAAGTAGCGAGCGACGATCGGATTTTCCGCATCAAAGACGCCATCCGCTTGGGGGTTCCGCTACAAACCATCCAAAAACTGACCAAAATAGACCCCTGGTTCCTGAAGCAGATCAAACGTTTGGAAAAATACGAACTACAGCTGAACCGCTACAATGTTCCAGAGGATATCCCGGTAGATTTTTTCCGCGAGCTGAAAGAAGTGGGTTATTCCGACGCACAAATTGCCTGGACCATCCGTGTCAAAGAAGAAGAGGTGACCGCCGCGCGCAAAAAACTCAACATCCGCCGGACCTATAAAATGGTGGATACTTGTGCGGCAGAATTCGAAGCCAAGACACCTTATTATTACTCCACTTTTGACAGCGAAAACGAGAGTATTCCTTCCGACCGCAAAAAAATCATCGTCCTGGGCTCTGGCCCCAACCGGATTGGGCAAGGCATCGAGTTTGATTATTGCTGTGTACACGGCCTTTTGGCCATCAAAGAAGCGGGCTACGAGGCCATCATGGTCAATTGTAACCCCGAAACGGTATCGACCGACTTCGATATGGCCGACAAGCTTTACTTTGAACCCGTATTTTGGGAGCACCTGGAAGAAATCATTGAACTGGAAAAACCAGAGGGTGTAATCGTCCAATTGGGTGGCCAAACGGCACTAAAACTGGCCGAAACCCTGCATAAAAAAGGCATCAAAATCATCGGTACCAGTTTTCCCAATATGGACCTGGCCGAAGACCGCGGTGCTTTCTCTGACTTGCTCAAAGAACTGGAAATTCCTTATCCCGACTACGGCGTAGCCGATGATGTGGACGAGGCCATTCGCATTGCCAACAAAGTGGGTTACCCCGTATTGGTGCGCCCCAGCTACGTACTCGGTGGCCAAAGCATGCGCATCGTGATCAACGACCAGGAGGTAGAACGCCACGTTTTGTCGATCTTCAAACACATGCCGGAGAACAAGGTCTTGATCGACCACTTCCTGGATCGTGCCAAAGAAGCGGAAATCGACGCCATTTTTGACGGGGAAGACATCCACATCATGGGCATCATGGAGCACATCGAACCAGCCGGGATTCACTCCGGCGATAGTTCAGCGGTGCTGCCCACCTACAGCCTTTCCGTAGACGCCGTTGCCACGATGGTGGAACACGCCGAAAAACTGGCCCGCGCCCTCGACATCCGTGGTTTGATCAACATCCAGTTTGCCATCAAGGACAACCATGTGTACGTGATCGAAGCCAACCCGCGGGCTTCGCGTACTACCCCGTTCATTGCCAAAGCCTACAAAGTACCTTACCTCAAAATCGCCACGCTGGTGATGTTGGGTACGCATAAATTGAAAGATTTTGACATCAAACCACAACCGAGTGGTTTTGCGATCAAAGTGCCCGTGTTCAGTTTTGATAAATTCCCTAATGTAGACAAACAATTGGGACCAGAAATGAAGTCCACGGGGGAAGAAATTCGCTACATTCGGGACTTGAGCGATCCGTTCTTCCGGGAATTGGATCGAAACCGGTCGATGTATTTGACGCGGTAGGGTTTTCGGGTTCGAAGGTTCGTGAGTTCGGGGGTTCCACGAACTTCGAACCCCCGAACTTCGAACCTGATAAAATTAAACCCTCCAAAATCCTTTGCCATGATTTTCATCGAAGAAAAAACCATCGACCTCGCCATCGACGCCATCAGCGACTCTGACGAGCGTTACGATGCTGCCCTTGAATCCATCGAAAGTCAGCAGTCAGAGCTGATGGCTTACATCTTTGGTGAAGACGAGGCCACTTTTAGTGAGGAAGAAAAAGACTTCCTACTTTACCTTTTGCTGATCATTTGGGAAGCCGTCCGCCTCAAGGTCGATCCCATTGCTCCGGTTACTTCCGACATGCTTTCTGATGCAGAAGAAGCAAGTTGGGAAAAAATGGAAGCCAATGTGGGCAAAAAATTCCGCGAAAGGCTCGATGAGTTTTTTGAAGAAACCAAACAGGAAGACCTGCTCGCCTTCATCGAAGATGCCCTCTTGGATGACGAAGATTCCCCCGTAAGCAAAGAAGGTCGTGAGCCGATGTTTGTGATGTTGAAAGCGGTGATTGACTGCCTTGATAAGATCAATTAAATGAAAAATGAAAAATGAAAAATGAAAAATGAAAAATGAAAAATGAAAAATGAAAAATAAATAGTACACGGTGAAAAACCGCGCCAATGCCGCTTTTATTTTTCATTTTTCATTTTTCATTTTTATAATTTCATCTCCCACCCCTTCTCATACGTTCTGCTCCACAATTTCATGGCCGCTTTATTTTTGAGGATGTGGCCATTGCTGGGATCACAGGTAAGCACAGTTCCGGTACGCAGGGCAATGTTGCCCAATTGAGGCAATAATGTAGATTTATGGCCTTCGGCGATCGGGCAAGTCAACTGTTGTTTGCCTCGGATACTTTCCACAAAATTGGTCAGGTGCAGGCCATCCAGCAATTCACCCATGCCCATGGTGTTGGTGCGTTGGGCTTCCTGCAAATTCGTTTTTACCTCCTTGACCAGTTTGTTGTCCAGGTCATATACTTTATAATCGTCTCCGCCGGGGATGGACAGGGTGCCTTTGTCTCCGTAAAAAATCACCCCACGGCCAACACCCTCGCCAGGGAAACCATTGCAGCTGCGGCCTTCCCAAAGCATGGAAGTATTGTTCGCAAATTCGTAGCTGATGCTTTGGGTATCTGGCGTTTCCCAATCGTCTTTGTAGGCATAACGGCCTCCGGCAGAAGTCACCCGACTGGGGAAATCAACGCCCAGGCCCCAGCGCATCACGTCCAGTTCATGGGTGCCATTGTTGAGCGCTTCACCCGTGCCCCAATGCCAAAACCAGTGCCAATTGTAGTGTACCAGGTTGTCCTGAAATTCGCGACGGGGAGCAGGCCCTTGCCACAGATCAAAGTCGAGGTTGGCCGGTGGAGCTACTTTTTTGCCCACCCCAATCGGCTTGCGGTTGTTGGCATACCAGCCTTTGGCAAAATAAGGTCGCCCGATGATACCATCTTTAAGGGCTTGCATGGCCTCGATCACCCTGGGAAAAGAACGGCGTTGGCTGCCCATTTGTACCAGTTTTCCATATTTGGCCATGGCCTGCACCAGTATTTCACCCTCCGCAGGATTGTGCGAACAGGGTTTTTCAACGTATACGTGTTTGCCGGCCTGTAGTGCCATCAGTGCCGCCGGAGCATGCCAGTGATCGGGGGCAGCAATGAGGATGGCATCCAGGTCTTTTTCCTCCAGTAGCTTGCGCACATCTTTGTAGGCTTTGGGCTTTTTCCCAGAAATCTTTTCAATGTCCGCAATGGTTTTTTCCAGGACTTTTTCATCCACATCACAAATGTAAGCCACCTCTACATTGGGCATCTTGGCAAACATCCGCGCCAGAAAAAAGCCTCGGCTGTTGGTGCCAACAGCGCCAACGATTATTTTTTCATTGGGTGAACCCGTAAAAGGGAAAAGTTGTGGTGTTACCAACAAGCCTGCTCCAACAAGAGCAGTATTTTTCATGAAATCTCGACGATTGGACATAGATACACGAATTAGGTTGGGAAAAAAGTGTACCCAGCTAAGATAGGACGAATTTAATGATTGAAGATTGGTAATTGGAGATTAGGGCCTTGGTAAGAAAAAAAAAGCCGGTTCTCCCCCCTAAATTGGAACCGGCCCTAAATATCCATTCAGGTTTACTTCCGAAACTGATGATCGGATCAGGCACAAAAAATGACTGGACTGCACTGTCGAACAGTGGTCGTCATCTGGATGGCCGATCCAAATAAAAATGAGCAGTGAACCTCCGGATCAAGCGTCCCCCCTTTGTTGATCGTTCAGTTCACTGCAAGCTCTTGTTGGTGTTGCTTTTTGTTACACAAAAGGCAATACAAAGCAAGTAGTGCATTATAAAATGCCACGAAATACAATTGGTATGTGTAGATAGAGATTGAGCACAGGAATTGTGCAGAATGTGTAGAAAGCTCTTTTTGGTAAGAATAAAATTGTACCACAAAGTAAAGCAATTTGAACTACTTTTTCAACCTACATGTATTGCTTTTTTTATAATTAAGCAAAAATACCAAATTAAGGGTATAACGCCACGATTACAAAGCGACGATCTGGCTCAATAAATTGCTTTCGAAAGCCGACGTCAGCTTGGAGGACTCATATCGTGTCAAAATGGCAGCATCTAGTAGCATGGCATGTTGTTTGACTGGTATTCCTAAAAGATAAAAACGCTATAGCCATGCAAAAAGGAAACATAGCCGTACAAACGGAAAACATTTTCCCCATCATCAAACGCTTCCTGTATTCAGACCACGAAATATTTCTCCGCGAATTGGTATCCAATGCCGTAGATGCCAGCAACAAACTAAAAGCACTTTCGCGCCGCGGGGAGGCCAAAGGGGAGTTGGGTGATCTCAAAATTGAAATCCTGATTGACAAAGATGCCAAAACCATCACCATCCGCGACAACGGCATCGGGATGACCGAGGAAGAGGTGAAAAAATACCTCAACCAGGTTGCTTTTTCAAGTGCCCAGGAGTTTTTGGAAAAATACAAAGACGAAACCAATATCATCGGTAATTTTGGTTTGGGTTTCTATTCGGCTTTCATGGTGGCTGCTTCGGTGGAAGTACAAACCAAGTCATGGCAAGAAGGCAGCGCTGCCGTGCGTTGGATTTGTGAGGGCAACCCAGAATACACCCTCGAAAACATTGAAAAAGAGACCCGGGGAACGGACGTTATCCTGCACGTAGGTGAAGACAGCGAAGAGTTCCTCGAAAAAGAGCGCATCGAAGGTTTGTTGGAAAAATACTGCAAGTTTTTGCCCGTGCCCATCCAGTTTGGCAGCAAAGACGAAACCATCGAAGAAGGGGAGGGTGAGGAAAAAACCGAACGTACCATTCAGGTCGACAACATCATCAACAATCCTGATCCGGCCTGGCGCAAGCAACCCGCTGATCTGACGGATGAAGATTACCGCGATTTTTACCGCGAGTTGTACCCTTACAGCTACGATGCCCCTTTGTTCTGGATTCACCTCAACATCGATTATCCTTTTACCCTCAACGGGATTTTATACTTTCCCAAATTGGGCAATAGCCTGGAATTGCAACGCAACAAAATCCAGCTGTACTCCAATCAGGTCTTTGTTACCGATAGTGTCAAAGAAATTGTACCAGAATTTTTGACTCTCCTGCACGGGGTCATCGATTCTCCCGACATCCCACTCAACGTATCGCGTTCGTACTTACAGGCCGATAGCAACGTGAAAAGAATCAGTGGATTCATCACCAAAAAAGTGGCGGATAAACTGGGCGAACTGTTCAACAAAGACCGCGCTGACTTTGAATCCAAATGGAGTGATCTGGGCATCTTCGTCAAATACGGCATGCTCAGCGACGAGAAGTTTTACGAAAAAGCCATCAAGTACGCTTTGGTGAAAAACCTGGAAGGCCAGTTTTTTCCCATCGAAGAATACGTGGAGAAGGTAAAACCCACGCAAACCGACAAGCACAACAAAACGGTACTCATCTACGCCAACCAGCCGGATACCCAGCATACCCAAATTGAAGCTTGCAAAGATTACGGCTACGAAGTCTTGATCATGGATCAACCCATGATCGATGGACCTTTCATGCAGCAACTGGAATACAAACTGGGCTCGGTGGTGTTTGTACGGGTGGATTCGGATACCATCAACAACCTCATCCAAAAAGATGAAAAGCCAGAATTGGTACTGAATGAGGAGGAAAAAACCAAAGTTCAGGAGCTCTTCAATACGGTAGTAACGGATGTGGCTGCGCGGGTTGAAATCCAGGCCCTTTCTCCACAAGACGCGCCAGTGGTGATCACGCGCCCAGAGTTTATGCGCCGCATGAAAGAAATGCAAGCCATGCAGGGCATGAACCTGGATGGTTTACCCGATTCTTTCCAGGTGGTCGTCAATGGCAACCACGAATTGGTGACCAAAAAGATATTGCAGGAAACCGACGAACAACGCCGTACTTCCCTCGCCAAATACCTCTACCAATTGGCTTTATTGAATCAAGGCATGTTGAAGGGAGCAGATTTGGCGGAGTTTACGAAGCGCAGTTTGGCCCAATTATAAATGAAAAATGAAAAATGAAAAACTATAGCGATTTTGACAACGCGAAACGGGACTCTATTCCGAAGATGTTTTTCATTTTTCGTTTTTCATTCCTAAGGTTTGGTTTCCGTCCGCTGCCGCTGCAGCAGGAATTGCAATTCCAGCAGTTTTTCGGCTTGATTGGAATTTTTGCTGTCCAGAAATCCAGCCAGCAAAACTGGCGCTCCGGGCGGAAAATCGGGCAGTTGGATCAGAAATGGCCCATTGCCATTGCCAAGAGACCACAATCCTCGCCATTCCGTGGCGGGGATTGTTTTTTGGTAGCGGATGGTACTGGCAAACAGGGCCGGATTTTTTGTTTCTATTTGAATCAAACCTCCGCCTCCCAGCGCATTGGGCGCTGGCGTGCGTTGCATAATACCGCGCAGCGTAGCCTCGGGAGCTTTTCCCGCCTGAATTTGTTCAGCTACCGTGGTATGGCGAATCAAAATCCACAAATTGCCTCCCCCATCTGGATAAGGGTAATGCAGCCAGGAAACGGAATCAATGGCACTTAGCAATTGGGTGCCTTTGGGTAGATCCAGATCTATTTTATGTTTTTCCCAGATTTTTCGGTTGAGTGCTTCATCGGGCTTTTTGCGAAACAAGGTTGATTCGTGGATGGGCACCTCATTTTCGCGGATTTTCTGGTACATCATCGGGTAATATTGCTCCCAGAGGCTAGCGACTTGTTTTTCGTCACTTACCGCAATGACCATCACCCGTTGGGGGTCGGCCCATACTTTATCGATGGCAAAAGCCTGGTTGTCGCGCCATTGTTTCAGTTGTTCCTGACTGAGGCGGCTTTCGATGATTTTGGCCAAAGCCTGTTCTTGCGGGTTCGCCGAATATTTGCGGATCACCACCAGACAATTGCGCTGCGCCAAAAACCTGGGATTGGTCAAAAACCGATTCGGAGAAAGGTATTGAAGGTTGAACAAGGGCTGAGCCGGAGACACAAAGGGGAAAGCCGCTGCATAGCGTTGGCGAACCTGATTGCCGATGCTTCCCTGCCACCAAACGGTATCCATCACTACGGTCAGCTCATTGAGCTTTCCAAGCGCAGGAGGCAAAGGTTTTTCAGGGCTATCTTTGGTACAACTCGATCCAAAACAATAGCACAATCCCAGGCACAATAGCAAATCCCAAAAATTCTTACGAGACATGACGGACTTGTTTCACCGATAAGAGTACAAAATTTTCCACAACCACTTGAAGAAAAACAGAAAAAATTTGAACCTAAAGTGGTTATAAATGCAAAACGGCGCAGAAAAGCTCCGCGCCGTTTCAAAAAAAACAAAAAAACTATGGCGTCATAATACTCAGAATAAACTTTTAATCACGTGCTCTTCGGAGATGCCTTCGGCTTCCGCTTTGTAGTTGCGCACAATCCGGTGGCGCAGCACGTAGTTGGCTATGGTTTGTACATCTTCGATGTCTGGAGAATACTTGCCGCTGATGGCCGCGTGGCATTTTGCACCCAGTACCAGGTACTGAGAGGCGCGTGGCCCTGCTCCCCAGGAGATATAATTGTTCACCATATCCGTAGCCATGGGTGTTTTGGGACGGGTTTTGGTCGCCAGTGAAACAGCATACCGCAACACGTTGTCAGCTATGGGGATTTTGCGGATCAATTGCTGAAAGCCCAGGATTTGCGCACCGGTCAGGATGTGGTTCAATTTGATTTCTTGCAGCATGGTGGTGCCCCGCACCACATCTAGTTCCTCCTCATAAGAAGGATAATCCAGCGTGATGTTGAACATGAAACGGTCGAGCTGGGCTTCGGGCAAAGGGTAAGTACCTTCCTGCTCGATGGGGTTTTGGGTGGCCAGTACAAAGAAAGGCTTCGGCAATTCATGCCGCGTACCACTGACCGTAACCGATCTTTCTTGCATGGCTTCCAAAAGCGCAGCTTGCGTTTTCGGTGGGGTACGGTTGATTTCGTCAGCCAGTACGATATTGGAGAACAGGGGGCCACGGTTGAACTTAAAGTGGCGGTCTTCGTCCAAAATTTCTGAACCCGTGATGTCCGAAGGCATCAAGTCTGGGGTAAATTGGATGCGCTTAAAGTCAAGGTCAAGTACTTCGGCGATGGTGCTTACCAATAGGGTTTTGGCCAATCCAGGCACCCCAACCAGCAAACTGTGTCCATTACTAAACAGTGCGATGATGACGGCTCTTACCACGTCGTCCTGCCCTACAATTACTTTTCCAATCTCTTTCTTCAGATCCTTATAAGATTGTGCCATTGCATCAACGGCTTCAACGTCGGATTTATATTCCATTCAGCTAAAACTTTAAGTATTCTCACCAAGAACGAACGAAAATACTGCTTTGTTGAAATCTTGCATAGGTTGGAGTGAAAAAAAAGCGATAAGGTCGATAATTAGCGGATAAAGACGGGGGAATGACGAATTTTTCGAATGACGAGTGGCGAATAGGTCGGTAAAACTGGGCATTTTGTGGAATTTAATGCTTTTGATCGCACGCTGCGTTTGAGTTACCGAAAACCTGTGTGACAGAGCACCAAATTCGTCATTCGTCATTCGAAAAACTCGTCATTTTTTACTACGCGCCGTTTTTATCGATGCAACCGTTATCGCCAATAGTTCATTTGCTTCTTTCCAAATCGGAGTAATTTGGTCTTTAGATGCAGGGAGTAAACTGACCAGGATTTCTAGCCAATACATTGTCTCGTCCATTTCTTCTTCTACGATCTTCATTTTGTTTATGAAATCGGCACCGGATTTGCCTCTGCACGCCGCCCGATAGTTGGCACCTGTTGAGGATGCAGATCTGATAATCTGTCCTTGAATGACTTTATATTCCGCGCTATTTGGCAATTCCCTAGAAAACAAGATTACTTTAATTGCGAACTGTTTGAAGCGATTTTTGAGTTGATCGAAATCCATGAGTATTGAATTTACGAGTGACGAATTTTTCGAATGACGAATTTGGTGCTCCGCAGTGCAAGATTTTCTGAAACCCCAAAGCGAAGTGGAATCAAAAATACTGCATTCTCTAAAACGCTTAGCATTGCCGACCATTCGTCACTCGTCATTCGAAAAACTCGTCATTCAGAATCACTTGCATTTCCACAAATAATCCGAAATCGGATACGATTTCAGGGTATACGAAAAATGCCACCACTCCGTCCTTGTCGTTCGAAAGCCTTCAGCAATCATGGCTGTTTGCAGGAGTTTGCGGTTGTTGTTGATGTTTGCTGGGTGGCCAGTGTAGTCGATGTAGGCTTTTTTATCAAAAACATCAAATCCTGTACCCATGTCCAGTTCTTTGCCATTTTTATCCACCACCGTCAAGTCTACCGCTGAGCCACGGTTGTGCATCGAACCTTTGCGGGGGTCGGCGACGTATTGAGTATTGGGTACTTTTTTCCACAACTTCCATTGTGCTGAATGGGGGCGGTAACAATCGTACATTTTTAGTCCACCATAACCTTGTGCTTTGATGCGCCGATGTACCCGGGCGATGGCATCTGCCACTTCTTTACGCAGGTAACATTCGCCACAATCGTAGATTTTTTCCTCCATAAAATTGTTGGTCGTGGCGTAGCGAATGTCGAGAACGAGATCGGGCACCAGGCTGCGCATGTCCACCCAATTGGCGTCGGGATTGGTAGTTTGTGCCGAAAGTATTGATAATGATGCCATAGCACTGGAGAAAATCGTGGCAAGTGCCGGATATAGAATCCTCATTTTCAAAATTTTTAGTTTATTTTTGCGCCTTCAATTTTATTTGACGACGCCGCATACGGAATGAAAGACCAACAACGCAATACCCTACTGTACATCCTGAGCATTATCCTCTTGTTTCCTGCTCTGCTGATCAATTTGGGGCTGATGACCTTCATTGATGATGAGGGCATCCGTACCTTGGTGGCTTTAGAGATGAAACTTTCCGGGAACTACATCACCCCCACTTTACACGGCGATTTTTACTACAACAAACCACCTTTGTACAACTGGATCTTGCTGTTCTACTTCAATCTGCTGGGGCAAATTAACGAATTTACGGCGCGCATTCCAACCCTGTTGAGTTTGTGTGCATTTGCGGCTACGGTTTTTTATTTTTTCCGCAAACATTATGGCAATTATACCGCTTTTGTGCTGGCACTCAGTCTGATTACTTGTGGCCGGGTTTTGTTTTGGGACTCGCTATTGGCTTTGATCGACATAACGTTTTCCTGGCTGGTTTTTGTGCAGTTCATGGTCATCTATCATCATTTCCAGCGCCGCAATTGGTGGCTACTATTTGCGCTCTCCTACCTTTGCACGGGTTTGGGGTTTATGCTAAAAGGGCTCCCGGCCATAGTTTTTCAAGGGTTCACCCTTCTGGCCTATTTCATTTACCAAAAAGAATTCCGCCGCCTTTTTTCCTGGCAACACATCCTGGGTGGTCTGGTTTTTGTGGCCATAGTAGGGGCCTATTACCTGGTTTACGTGCAGTACAACGGTTTGGATACCGTTTTTCAGACCCTGTTCACGGAATCTTCCAAACGTACTGCGGTGCAGTTCGGTTGGTGGAAAACCTTTCTGCACTTGTTTACCTTCCCGCTGGAAATGGTCTACCATTTTTTACCCTGGTCAATCATGGTGGTGTATTTACTGCGCAAAGACCTTTGGCGCATACTGCAAGCCGATCCCTTTATGGCTTTTTGTGCACTGTGTTTTATGGCCAATATTTTGGTGTACTGGTCATCGGTAGAGGTTTATCCGCGTTATTTGTTGATGTTTTGCCCTTTGTTGTTCGGAATTTTTCTACAGCTACACCAAGGTAATGGGGAACAAGGTAGATGGTCAAGTAAGTTGGTCAACGGATTTTTAGCGCTGGTTTGTGTCCTCCTATTGTTGGGTAGTGTCTTACCCCTCTTCTTGCCCCAAACCCAAAACGCTCCTTATTTGTATCTAAAAACGGGCTTTTTATTCTTGGCCTGTTTGGGATTAAGTGCGCTGTATTGGAAATGGAAGCCCCAACGTTTGTTGATTCTGGCCATGCTGTTGTTGCTTGGGCGGGTGGGGTTCAACTGGTTTGTCCTGCCAGATCGCAACGCCAACGACTATGGCAACGAATGTCGTATCTCATCGATTGAAGCCGGACAACGTTTCCGGGATCAAGATTTGTACGTCTACAAAAAGACCCCAATGCAGTGGACCAACTCCATTTATTTGACCAATACCCGTGGTAAAATCATCCCCATCAAAAAAACAAATCTTGATACCAGTGCACTATACATCGTTGACCCTAAAATGTACACCGTGATTGTAGATTCCGTTGCGGAACTCAAAGTACGGCATGGGAAGCGCCATTTTATCATTGGGAAGGTTCAACGCTGAAAATATTCATCATGTCAACAGTCAAACTATCGGTAGTCGTTTGTGTCTACAACGAAGAAGAAAACATCAAACCGCAAATTGAGCGCATCGCCCAAGCTTTGGAGGCTTACGAATATGAAATGGTGTTCGTGGATGATGGTTCCAAAGACAATACGCTCAGGGAATTGTACAGCGTGGAGCATCCTCGTCTCCGGGTGGTAGAACTCAAAAAGAACTACGGCCAAAGCCTTGCACTCATGGCGGGTATCGATTACGCCCAGGGTGAGTACATTGCTACCATGGACGGCGACCTGCAAAACGACCCCAGTGACTTGCCACGTATGCTCAAAATTGCCGAAGAAGGTGGCTTTGATATGGTGGCGGGCAACCGCGCCAACCGCAAAGACGGCATGGTACTGCGCAAAATTCCCAGCCGCATTGCCAATTACATCATCCGCAGTTTGACCGATGTACACCTCAAAGACTATGGCTGTGCGCTCAAAGTACTCAAAGCCGATTTAGCCAAAGACTTGGGCTTATACGGGGAATTGCACCGTTTTGTGCCCGTCCTGGCTCACCTCGAAGGTGCCCGCATCACCCAGGTAGACGTGAAACACCACGCCCGCCAATTTGGTACATCCAAATATGGCCTGAGCCGCACCTTCAAGGTCATCAGCGATTTGTTGTTGATGCTCTTTTTTAAAAAATACATGCAAAAGCCCATGCACTTGTTTGGCAACGCCGGAATTTTCCTGTTTATCGGTGGCATGCTGATCAATTTTTATCTCCTGGTGGTCAAACTCATGGGTTACGATATTTGGGGGCGCCCCATTCTTATCCTGGGCATGATGATGCTTTTTGGCGGCATCCAATTTATTACCATCGGAATTGTCGTAGAAATCCAAATGCGGACGTATTTTGAGTCGCAGCGGAAAAAACCTTATAAAGTACGTAAGGTTCAAGGGTTCGAGGGTTCGTGAGTTCAGGGGTTTTCCTCCGACCCTCGAACTCCGAACCCTCGAACTCACGAACCCTCGAACCCTTTTCCTTATGTCCAAACGCATCACCTTCAGCCAAGGCTTCTCTTCCCTTTTGTTGTGGTCGGTATTATCCGCCGCCTTCATTGGGCCAGGTACGGTCACGACCTGTTCGCAAGCTGGAGCGGCTTACCGCTTGCAATTGTTGTGGGCTTTGAGCTTTTCGACCATTGCGGCGATCATTTTGCAGGAAACAGCTGCCCGGATGACCATTGCTTCGGGTAAAAACCTAGGGCAAATCATTGCCATCAAGTACGGCGGAGTACGGGGGCGCAACATCAAGCTAGCCTTGTTTATTGCAGTGGCCTTTGGCTGTGCGGCTTACCAAACGGGGAATTTATTAGGAGCCATATCTGGGGTCTTGTTGTTTTTGCCAGGCCTGTCTCGCGTGTGGATTACCCTGGTGTTGGCACTGGGATGTGCGGCCTTACTTTGGATCAATAATTTTCAGGTTTTATCCCGGGCTTTGAGCATCATGGTGGCGGTGATGGGAGTGGCCTTTCTATATGTGGCGATTCAAGTACCTGCTGGTTTGGGCGAATGGGCACAAAATCTGGTTTTACCCAGCTTTCCAGCAGGTTCCGGGTTATTGATCATCGGCTTGATTGGCACGACCATTGTCCCTTATAATCTTTTTTTGGGGTCTAGTATCGGGCATGGCCAAAGCCTGGCCGAAATGCGTTGGGGCATTGCGCTGGCCGTAGGTATTGGGGGCATCATTTCCATTGCCATATTGGCTGCGGGGGCCTTGATCACCGGTACTTATTCCTATGAGGCTTTATCGGCTGCGCTCCAGGCTAAGCTTGGAGTACTCGGTATTGTGCTTTTTGGTGCCGGGCTTTTTGCCGCTGGTTTCAGTTCGGCCATTACTGCTCCACTGGCCGCGGCAGTTACGGCGCAAAGTTTATTCAGCAGTGAAAGTAAAGCGGATTGGTCCGCGCATTCGCGAAATTTTCGTTGGGCTTGGGGGGCCGTTTTAATTACGGGTACGTTGTTTAGTAGCCTGGGCATTCGTCCGATTCCCGCCATCGTGCTGGCCCAAGCCATCAATGGCGTGTTACTGCCGGTGGTAACCATTGCCCTCCTTTTTGCCGCCAACGACAAAAAACTACTGGGAGCAACTTACGCCAATGGTTTTTGGTCTAATTTTTTCACCCTCATCATCGTAGGCGTTACTTGCTTTCTCGGGTTGAACAACATCTGGAGTGCAATTAATAAAGTAGGTCTTTTTTTGCCAAATGACGCCATTGTGCCAATTTGGGTCATGGGTGCACTCACCACCATAGCAGTGCTCATATTGGCCAAGCATTTTTTGATAAGGAACGGAAACAATCGTGAATGATGCATCCATTAAGTATCCGACTTTTTGATTTCACCCACACCCTGGCTGCTCCGCTGTTGGAACGGGTGCATTATCCTTGGGAGGTGCTGCCCAAAATAGCGGAATACATCCAGGAGTTGGCGCAACAGCTTCCCGCCGACTTTGAAGAAATTGCCCCGCAAGTTTGGGTCGGGCAGGGCACCTATATCGAAAAAACCGCCTTGATCATGGGGCCAGCCATCATTGGGCGCAATTGTCAGATCCGCCATTCAGCCTTTATTCGCGATCAGGTTATCATGGGCGATCGGGTGGTGGTGGGCAATTCAAGCGAAGTAAAAAATGCCATTCTTTTTGATGAAGTCCAGATCCCCCACTTCAATTATGTGGGAGATTCCATTCTGGGGTATCGCGCCCATTTAGGGGCAGGCGCCATTTTGTCCAACTTCAAATCCACCCACGACGAAATTAATGTGTATTTGGATGAAAAAAAAATGGGGACGGGCTTGAGGAAATTTGGTGCCCTGATCGGCGATCGGGTAGAAATTGGCAGTAATGCGGTGCTTTTCCCGGGGACAATTGTGGGTCGAGATGCGGTGATTTATCCCTTATGCCCAGTGCGGGGATATGTGGCGGAAGGAAGTATTTTGAAAAATGATGGGAGCATTTTTCCCAGGAAATAATAAAATAGACTAGAACCTTAATCCTGTATTTGGCGATTCCCCAACTAAATTGTAGTTTGGCATAAAAGTGTGTCAATATGGGAATGGTGTACACCTTATTCTTTTGTATTTCCAGCCTTTTTACGGTAGGTGAAAAAACGATCAGCGAAAAATTACCCCGCTACTACGAAATCCAAATTCACTACGCCGAACCAGGGCGACTCAAGTATTTGCAGAATCGCTATCGCCGTTTTGCAGTACCACTCTACCGCAAGCACAACGTCCAAGTTGAAGGTTTTTGGTCACCAGTAGATCCGAATGATGAGCGCATAGTTTGTGTTTTGTCTTATTACAACCAGGCAGCCTGGTTGCGCGCCACCAAAGATTTTCTGCGCGACCCTAAATGGAAAAAAGGCATTGAAGAGTCTGAATCGGTAGGCAGACTGGAAGCCAAAACCGAAAGGCATTTCTTAAGCCCCACTGATTTCTCAAAAGAAAAATTTTCCAGTGGCGGTGCTAAAGGCCGGGTTTTTGAGCTGCGCACGTACAATGCCACGCCGGGTAAATTGCCCAATCTGCTGGCACGTTTCCGCAATCATACCTGCAAACTTTTTGAAAAGTACGGCATGACCAATCTCTGGTACTGGACGGTTGTAGATGCCTATCCTGCTCAAGAAACACTCATTTATATCCTCTCCCATCCCAGTCAGGAGGCAGGTTTAAAAGCCTTCACCGATTTTCGCAACGATCCCGAATGGATTCGGGTGCGCAAAGAATCAGAAGACAAAGCTGGAGGCTCGCTCACCGTCAAAGTGGAGTCTTTGTATTTGAAAGCGCTGGATTTTTCGCCGATGAAATAAATTTCAGGGTCTTAGGGTTTTAGGGTCTTAGGGTTCGACTATTCTCAGCGCTGGGGAACCTTAAAACCCTAAAACCTTAAGACCCTAAAACCCTACGAAAGGTATTTCCCCACAATCGGCATCCGCCGCCCCATCCCAAATGCCTTGGCCGATACCCGCAACACTGGTGCGGTCTGGTGGCGTTTGAATTCGTTGATGTTGACCAGGCGCAATACCCGGCGTACCAGAGCATCGTCAAAACCCATTTCAATCAATTCTTTGGGGCCCTGGTGGCGTTCGATGTAATTGTATAGCACGGCATCGAGGATGTCGTAATCTGGAAGGCTGTCGCTGTCCTTTTGGTCGGGGCGCAATTCCGCTGAAGGTGGTTTGGTGATGGAGTTTTCAGGGATCACTTCCGCATCTTTATTGATGTAGTGCGCCAGTTCATATACTTCGGTTTTGTACACATCGCCGAGCACCGAAAGCCCGCCGCACATGTCCCCGTAAAGGGTGCCGTAGCCTACGGCCATTTCACTTTTATTGCTGGTATTGAGGAGGATGTGGCCAAATTTATTGGAAAAAGCCATCAGCAACATGCCCCGAATCCGTGCTTGCAAGTTTTCTTCCGTGATGTTGAATGGAAAGCCCCAAAAGTGTGGCTTGAGGGTTTCCATGTAAGCCTGATACATGGGCTCTACTCCAATCAAATCGTACTGTACACCCAGGGTTTCGGCCAATTTTCGGGCATCATTCACGGAGTGATCGGAAGAGTATTGCGAAGGCATCAGGAGCACCCGCACATTATCGGCTCCAAGGGCGCGCGCGGCCAACACTACCGTGACGGCGGAGTCAATTCCCCCGGAAAGCCCCAAAATGGCTTTTTTGAGCCCCAATTTGCCAAAATAATCGCGAATACCCATCAGCAAGGCGTCGTGCATCAAGGCTATTTTTCCACGAGGCTGCTCCACTTGTTTTTGCCCAGCCATCACCTCGTCCAGCTCGTATACCCGGATACATTCTTCAAAAAAGGGCATCTCATCGTACACATTACCATTGGGCGACATCACTACGGAGCCTCCGTCAAACAACAATTCGGTTTGCCCGCCTACGTGATTGACGTAAAAAATCGGCACATTGTAACGCTCTACATTGGCCCGGACGACGTGGATGCGTTCCGGCGCGTGATCACAAGAAAAAGGGGAAGCCGATACGTTGATCATCAACTCCGGTTGGTAGGGCATCATTTCGTCCATTGGACAAATGGTGTAAAGCGGATTTTCATTGCCAACGTTCCAAATGTCTTCACAAACCGTGAGGGCAATGCGTTTGCCCATGTATTCGACGATCTTGAATTCCGATGCCGGTTGAAAATAGCGGTATTCATCAAACACGTCGTAAGTAGGCAACAAGGCTTTGTGTTGTACAAATTCCACCCGGCCATAAGCCAGAAAGTACACCGAGTTGTACAAATCTTTCCCCTCAATCTGTGGGTTCCGGGTTGGCGAACCCACCACAATAGCGATACCCTGAGCAGCTTTGGCCAGTGTATGAATACTGGCGTCAGCCTGGTGGATAAAGTCGTCAAACTCTAAAAAATCTCGCGCCGGATAGCCACAAGTAGCCAGCTCGGGAAAACAGATGATGTCAGCGCCTTGTTGTTTGGCGTCTTCGGTCATCTGAAGCATTTTGGTCAAATTGCCTTCAAAGTTGCCGATATGGGCGTTGAATTGGGCGATAGCAATACGCATATTTACAAATTTCGGTTGACAAATGAAGGTAGAACTGCACCTACTCCTGGCATTAGCGCCAGAAATTTTTGATCAAGTTCTTCGATAAAACTGCGGCCATAAGGGCCATTTTCCAACTGTTCAAACATCCAGTCGGGCAAATCTTTTTCAATTTCCGGGCAAACACTACTTAAGGCCAATGCCAGAGAGGCTACGGTATCTGCATCTCCTCCCAAATTCACCGCCTCCATCAAGATTTTGCTCATTCGATCCCCTTGTACCACCAGGCTCAATACGGCCTCTACGGTTTCTTTTCCTTTCATGGGCACCTCACCTTGCCAGTTGATCGGCCACTTTATTTGTTGCCAATCCTCCAAATATTGGGTAAGCTGGACTTTCGCTCCTTTTTTGTATAAAAAAAAGTGCGCGCTCAGTGCGATGGCTTGCGCCGACCACACCCCCCATTCGGTATCGTGGGTGATGCGTGCCTGGAGTTCGGTTTTGTCCAAAACCTTTGTCTCGGTGTCCAGAATACCAATGGGATATGCCCGCATTGCCGAGCCGTTGCGCTCACTATTGGGGACAATTTTATCTAATAAATCCTGGCCTGAATTAACTTCCTGGAGCAACCCAAAAAAACGAAAGGCATAGCCCTGACGCATATCCCGCTTGAAGACTTCCACGAATTTATTGGCAACACTCAAGCGAGTCCATTCAATACCTTCAACAATGAGTTCGGCTAGCGCCAAAGCCATTTGGGTATCATCGGTATAATGACCACAAATGGTTCGATAAAAAGGATGGCGTTTGTATTTTTCCAGTTTATTCCGTCGCCTAATGATCAGTCGAGATACAAACTCAAACCCCGCTCCATATGCATCTCCAATGGCACCCTCTAGAAGCATAAGTTCTTTTTTAATGGTTCAAAAATAAGTCAACTTAGTTTAAAAATCAAACTAAGGGTCAAATAAAATTTTCGGCCTCACCTGCGGAAGTACTTTCCCGCACGGTTCTAATTTTGTAAGTTTGCAGACTGTACTCATGCAGCTATGCTCAAGTACATCAAAATCGGTTCAATGAGTAATTTTGTCGTTTCGGCTCGCAAGTACCGCCCAGTCACCTTCGAGGATGTTGTGGGTCAAGAACACGTGACCAATACCCTCAAAAATGCCCTGCGCAATGATCACCTGGCGCATGCGTTTTTGTTTTGCGGCCCACGGGGGGTAGGCAAAACGACATGTGCCCGGATCCTGGCCAAGGTCATCAATTGTCAAAACCCCAGTCCGGAGCTGGAGCCTTGCAATACTTGCTCTTCTTGTACTTCTTTCAATGATAACGCTTCTTTCAACATTTCTGAATTGGATGCGGCCTCCAACAATAGTGTAGAGCACATCCGCGCCCTGATTGAACAGGTGCGTTTTCAGCCACAGCAAGGTAAGTATAAAGTATTTATCATTGATGAGGTACACATGCTTTCTCAACAGGCTTTTAATGCTTTTTTAAAAACCCTGGAAGAACCACCGAGCTACGCTATTTTTATTTTGGCGACGACCGAAAAACACAAAATCATTCCCACCATTCTATCCCGGTGCCAGATTTTTGATTTCAAGCGCATTCAGGCTCCCGCGATGGTGCGGCACCTGCAAGGCATCAGCGCCAAAGAAAACATAGCAGCCAACGAAGAAGCCTTGCACGTCATTGCCCAAAAAGCCGATGGTGCCTTACGCGACGCCCTCTCTATTTTTGACCGCATTGTATCCTATTCGGGAAGCCACATCAACTATGAAGATGTGATCCTGAATCTCAACGTATTGGACTACGATTATTATTTCAAAATTGTAGATGCCTTGCTGGTAGAAGACCTGGCTCAAGTGATGTTGCTGTTTGACGAAATCCTGAATAAGGGTTTTGAATCCGATATTTTTATCAATGGTTTAGCCGAGCACTTGCGGAATGTACTGATGTGTAAAGATCCCCAAACCATCAGTTTGCTGGAGCTTACCGATAATTTAAAGGAACGTTACCGCACTCAGGCGCACATTTCACCCAGCTCCTTTTTGCTCACTGCGCTGAATCTCTGCAACGATTGTGACATCAATTACCGCATGGCCCGCAACAGGCGATTGCATGTGGAGATGGCCCTCATCAAAATGACTTACATCAATCGGGCAGTAGAAATTTCCGCAGGCGCGGCTGAAAAAAAAAATCCTGAGTCCGATGTAACGCCCATTGAACCAGTTTCAAGTACGCCTATCCAGACAACAACGGCTCCAAACATACCGGCCAAAAAAACGGGCAATAGCGCCCCTGCTGAGCACAATGAAACCGTACCGGAGCAAGGTTCCAGTGCTACACCCAGTCAACAAACCGAGCCAACACCCGCACATTTGGTTTCTACGCCACGCATTGGGCGTCTGGATGACCTCATGGCTGAGGTACACGCGGAAACGGAACATTCCGCCGCCCAACCCGTACTCGCCCTCACACAGGAAAGTATCGAAAAAGCCTGGGCCGGATACCTCAGCAAAGTTGAACAAGAAACTACCCGCAATATCCTGAACAACATTCCATTGCATTGGAACGATCCAGTTTTAACCGCCAAAGTCGGCTCAAATCTGGTAGAAAGTACCTTGCGCCAGGAACGCAACTTGATGGAACACCTGCGCCAGGCTTTTGGCCGCAAAGACCTCATTTTACAAATTGACCTGGAAAAAACGTTGGCCAGCGAAAAAACCAAACCCGTCCGACCACTCAACAACAAAGAACGTTTGCTGGCGATGTATGAAAAAAACCCCCAGGTGAAAGACTTGGCTGAAAAATTCGGCCTACGTTTTGATGGGGATTAAAAATTTAACAAGCCGTAATATGAATAAGCCCAGCATGAAAAAATTCTATCTCCTCCTGACTTTATCCAGTTGTATTGCTGCCCAGCTATTTGCCCAAAACGTAGAATTTCAATTCCGTGAAGCTTTGCCTTTAGGGGGAAGTCAGGTGGCATTGATTCGGCAAAATGACCTTAAGTTTCCAAATTTAATTGACCTGCAGATATTGGGAAAAGGGGGAAAAGAACTTGCTCATACCGAACTGGATTTACACACCGAGGGAGCCCGTACCAAGGTTGAATCCGTATTCAAATGGAGCAATCGGCTCAATTTGTTGCTCGCACATTATTACCCCGCACAGCGCAGTACGGCTTATGAACTGGTCCAATTGAGCATCGACAGCCTCAAAACGGTTTTGGTCAAACCCTTTGGCAAAGTGCGTACCCCCCCCATCCCCGTTTACGCTTTTTGTGGGTATAGCATCTCTCCCGATAGCTCCAAAATGATGTTTTTCAATTGGCCAATTGGGCCTCCGCAGGATTCCGTGAACTTATTGGTACAGGTTTTTGACCAAAAAATGGAGTCGCTCTGGTCCAGGAAGTACGTACTCGGGTACGCCAACCGCAATTTTCTGGTTTTGGGCTGCTTGATGCGCAATGACGGGAGCGCCTTTATTTTTGGGGAAAATTATTCCGAAAAATTTACGTCCAATACCCAGGTTCAGGAAAAAAACATTGATCGTTTGATTTTGCTCATGTCGGGCAAAACCAGCAAGATTGACCTCATTAAGCTGGAATTAGGGGAGTATAGTCTGGCCAATTTAGCCTACTCCATGAACCGTGATGGTGACATGGTGGCCAGTGGATTTTTCCGCAAATCCGAAACTTCGGAGTACAAAGGAATTTTTACCATCAAAATTACAGCTGAGGCCAACCAGACCATCCAGCGGCTGAATATGATTGACAAAAAGACTTTTACTACTGCGCTCAATATTGGTTCGGAGGACAAATTCCTCAGCCGGGGCCAAATGGATCGTACCCTCTTTGGGTATGATTTGGGTAAATTATTCGCAGACCCAGACGGCAGTTATGCCCTGGTAGCGGGCCGCCGCGACAACACGCTGGTCATCGACATCCGCCCCGATATGGCCTTGCACCGCATCAGGGTGGTGCCCACCCCCTTCTCTTTTGCCCAACAACGCGCGGGAGATTTTGCGCAGGGTTTTTTGTCGGGTTTTTACTTCCGGCAGGGCGATAAGTACTTCTTCATTTTTGTTGATCCCAACAATGGCGCTACCGACGACCGGGGTAAAAAGCTGCGTACTGATACCCCAGGCCGGGCCTTTTTGGTGGAAATGAAAGAAATTGGTCGCCTGGAAACGCGTCCATTCCAATCCAAATTTGCTCAGCGTCCCAACGCTATCCTCGCCACCCAGCATTGCCGCCAGATCAATGCCGAAGAGGTTTTTTTACTAGGCACGGAAACCAGTGCCAAGGGAGAAATTTTGCTGGTGTACATCATTGAGCAAATTGCGGATGTGGTGAAGTTGTAAAAAATAGAAAAATCAAAAAAACTTTCCAAAACCTGGAACACAATCCCTCATCCCAAACACCTCTACTTGTAATCAGGATCATCCTGATCACATTTTGGATGAAGTAAGATGAGGTAAAACGGCTTAGTAGCCCGCCAGAAGAATTGTTCTGGCGGGCGTTTTTTTTAAACACCCTCCTGGTCTTTGAGTAACTGTTGAAAAACCTTTGCTTTGATTACGTTCAACTTTGGATAGGGGATTTGTTGCAAGATTCCAAAATGACGATCTTCACTCACAATATAAGTGGCGTTTGCTGCAATGGCACAATCGACAAATTTATTATCATCCGGATCTGCTTCAATGAGCCGCCAAACGTAGTAACGCGTTATCCATTTGACATTAGGCGCATTTTCAATGACTTGTAATACAGCAGAAGCTACATTTGAGCCCAAATGGCGAGTTATGATTTCTTCGTATTCAATCAGGATATCAGTGGTGACACAAAGTTCATATCCTTCATCGAGAAAACCCGAAAAAATGCTGTGAATAGAAGACCGTTCAGATATAGAAGTCAATAAGACATTGGTATCCAGTACAATTTTCATACTATACTAGGGCTACCTATGATAAGGAGTACGTTCATGCAGGTTCAACAGCCGTTCTTCATCCTCAACTGTCCAGGCATTTTCATCCCATTTTTGGTTGGCCGCACCAATTGCCTTTTGTGCAAAATATCGCACAATGAATCGCTTAATGGCCAGCATATCTTCTTCGCTCATTTCCCGGTTAAAAAGCTGCAAAATTTCCAATTGCATCTCATTTAAGGGTTGAGGGATTGTTTGAGTCATCTCTATCTATTTTCAAATACTTGTTTACAAAATTAAAGTTTTTACCCTAAAAAGTCCAGAAATTATTGAACTTTACACTAGCCACACTTTTCTGTGTTTAAAAAACCACTGTTTATGTTTCAAAAGCCCTCCATCCAGCCCATCTGGATTAGCCTTAGCCTTTTGACGTTGCTAGGCAGCGTGACTATGTTTGCCCAACCCGTTTCCAACCACGGCAATAAATTTGAACAACTCAGCGACCTCCTACCCGATCCCAACAACTACCGCAACGTAGATGGCGCGCCGGGTGCTGAGTACTGGCAGCAGCGATGTGATTACGATATTGAATGTACCCTCGATGTGAACAACCTGCGCCTCAACGGCAGCGAGTTGGTCAGCTACCACAACCAATCGCCCCAAACCCTGCGCTACCTCTGGTTGCAGCTCGACGAAAATCAGCATGCTGTCGACAACCCCAATCAGATTTTTGATCCTACCAGCATCAACGGCACCATGAGCGAAAACCAAATGCAGGGTCTGGAAGCCGGAAAAGGCAAGGATAAATTTGGCTGCAAAATCCAGGAAGTCATCGATGCCAATGGCAAACCCCTCAAATATTCGATCAACCAAACCATGATGCGTATTGAGTTGCCCGAGCCGATCAAACCAGGAGCAGCTTTTTCCTTCCGCATCAAATGGCATTATTATTTGGTAGACCGCATCAACATTGCCAATATTGCCAGCAACAGCGCGACCAACCTCGCGCGTGGCGGTTACGAATATTTTTCTGAAGAAGACAACTACATTTTTACCATCACCCAATGGTATCCTCGCTTGTGCGTGTACAGCGATTTTGCCGGATGGCAGAACAAACAATTCACCGGCCGTGCCGAATTTGCCCTCACCTTTGGCAATTTTGTGGTCAAAATGACCTTGCCTACCGATTATGTGGTAGCCGCCACGGGTGAATGCCTCAATTATTCCACCTTGCTTAGCCCGGCTCAATACGCCCGTTGGCAACAAGCCCAGCAGGCCAAAGAACCGATCGAGATTGTGACATTGGAGGAGGCCAAAAAGAATGAAAAGGCCAAACGTGCTACGGAGCTCAAAACCTGGATTTACAAAGCCGACAATGTGCGTGACTTTGCCTGGGGTGCCAGCCGCAAATTCGTGTGGGATGCTCTGGCCAATACCACCGAGGAAGGCAAAAAAGTGATGTGCATGAGCTATTACGCTAAGGAAGCCTACCCCATTTACCGTCGCTATTCTACCAAAGCCATCCAGCACACCATCAATACCTACTCAAAGTACACGATCCCTTTTCCTTACCCAACGGCCATCTCCGTAGAAGCCGCCAATGGCATGGAATACCCGATGATCTGCTTCAATCCGGGACGTGCGGAGCCGGATGGAACCTACTCCGAAGCGACCAAAATTGATGCCGTTTCCACCATCATTCACGAGGTGGGTCACAACTACTTCCCAATGATCATCAACAGCGATGAGCGCCAGTGGAGTTGGTTCGACGAAGGCCTCAACAGTTTTGTACAGTTTGTGGCCGAGCGCGAGATGGACAATGACTACAAGCCCTGGTTTGGTCCCGCCCATCAAATTGTGGACTACATGAAGATGCCCAAAGACCAGTTGGAGCCGATCATGACCAACAGCGACAACATCGTCGACTTTTTTGCCAACGCCTACCGCAAGCCCGCTACGGCACTCAATATCTTGCGCGAAACGGTCATGGGGCGCGAGCTTTTTGACTATGCCTTTAAGGAGTACTGCCGCCGCTGGGCGTTTAAACATCCAACGCCTGCCGATTTTTTCCGGACCATGGAAGACGCCAGCGGGGTAGACCTCGACTGGTTTTGGCGGGGCTGGTTCTATACCGTAGATGCGGTTGACATCTCCCTGGACAGCATCAAATACTACCGCGTTGATTTAGACAACAATCCAAAGCGTGAGGAAATTACGGAGTCGACCAAACTGGAAAAACCTTTTGACGACATCAACAAACGGAACAACAAACAGGCCGGAAAAGTACCCTTGATCGAGCGAGATACAAGCCTGAAGGATTTTTACAACACTTATCGCCCCTGGGAAAGCGCTGACTCCGTGCAACAAACCAAGGTTTATCTGTACGACCAGTCGTACAGCAAGGAGGAGAAATCCAAAAGATTTGGCGACAAGCATTATTACGAGTTACAATTCAGCAACAAAGGTGGCTTGGTTATGCCCATTGTGCTGGAATGGACATTTGCTGACGGCACCACGCAGGTCGATCGCATCCCTGCCGAGATTTGGCGCAAAAACGAAAACCAGTTCAAGAAGGTGTTTGTAAAAGACAAAATGGTCAAAGCCGTTCGTCTTGATCCTTTCCGCGAAACGGCAGACATCGATGAAAGCAACAACAATTGGCCCGTAAAACAGGTGCCAACCCGTTTTCAGGTATTCAAAGCGCATAAAGTAGAGGAAGGTCCAAATCCGATGCAGAAGGCAAAGGGAAAAAAGGCAAAACCGTAGGGGTGGGTTCGTGGGTTCGAAAGTTCGTCGAACCCACGAACCAATGAACCCTAAAAAAAAAGGAGGCAGCGCTACCACAGCACTACCTCAGCCCTAACCAAATAAAACCAAATTATATTTTTCGAAAAACTTCTTCAACTTTGAGAAACCAAACGAAGTTATTGTAAAAAGTACAATTACAAATTTTTCAATAACTCATCGTTCTTTTTAATTGATAGCGCTAAAATATGGGCTTTTTTTGAAAAAATCAAATCTTTTTTCCAAAAAGGTACTTTGTTTGATTTTTAAACAAAGCTCCTTTTGCAAAAATAAATTTTATACTAAGCAAAGACCCCTTTTTGGCAATGATTATTTGCTTTTTTCTCGAAATAGAAAATTTATTTCTAAAATAGGGAAATAGATTTTTTTTTGCCCTTTTTGAACTTTTTTTCAATTCACACATCACTTGCTAACACCTTTCGATCTATGAAGCTGAAATTAATGGCTTTGTTTCTTGTATTTGGATATCAATTGGCTGATTTACATGCCCAATCCAACCCAAAATCGGACGCTGATGCTTTCTACATCCGCGAAATTTACAATGCAGCCCTGACCAAAGGAAAGTCATACCCCTGGTTGGACTACCTCTGCAATCGCATCGGTGCCCGCCTGAGTGGAACACCTCAAGCAACTTCTGCCGTAGAATATACGCGCCAAATGCTGGATACCATGGGTTTGGACTCGGTATGGCTTCAGCCCTGTATGGTACCTCACTGGAACCGGGGAGAAAAAGAAATCGTGCGCATCACCCACTCCAAAATGGGCAGTTTTGACCTCAAAGCGCTTGCGTTGGGCAATTCAGAAGGAACTGGTCCCAATGGATTGGCAGCTGAAGTCATTGAGGTTAAACGCCTGGATGAACTGGAAAGCCTCGGTCGGGAACGTCTGGCAGGAAAAATCGTATTTTTTAACCGTCCGATGGATCCTACCCAACTCAATACCTTTGCTGCCTATGGCGGAGCGGTAGACCAGCGTGGTTTGGGGGCATCGCGCGCTTCAAAATATGGCGCACTTGCCGTTTTAGTGCGTTCCATGACTACCCGACTGGATGATGTACCACACACCGGAAGTTCCAATTATGAACCAGGGGTTACCCCAATTCCGGCACTCGGCATCAGCACCAACGACGCTGAATTGTTGAGTCGTTTGCTCAAAGAAGAACCGGTGCGGATTTTCATCCGCAACACCAGTCATATGATGGGCATGAAACCCTCCCACAACGTCATTGGGGAAATCAGGGGGAGTGAAAAGCCCGAAGAAATCATCCTCATTGGTGGGCACCTTGATTCATGGGATGTAGGTACCGGCGCTCACGACGACGGGGCCGGTTGTGTTCAAGCCATGGATGTCTTGCAAGTATTGAAGCGCTTGAATTATCGGCCCAAACGCACCATTCGTTGTGTCTTGTTTATGAATGAGGAAAATGGCTTAAAAGGTGGCCAGGCCTACGCGGAGGTATCCAATCGCAATAAAGAATTTCACCTGGCGGCCATCGAATCAGACCGGGGAGGATTCACGCCAAGAGGATTTACCTGTGAGTCTGAAAACCGGGCCTTTGACAAAAAATACAAGCAGATTATGGAATGGTCGCCCCTATTAGAGGCCTATGGATTGAGCTTCAAAAGAGGGGGCTCAGGCGCAGACATCGGCCCACTGCGCTCACAAAAAGGTGTGCTTTTTGGTTTTGAACCCGACTCCCAACGTTATTTTGACTACCACCATACCGCCATCGACACTTTTGAAACGGTCAACAAACGGGAACTGGAGTTGGGCACCGCAGCCATGACCGCCTTGGTATACCTCTTGGATAAATTTGGATTGGAGTAATCCGAATCCATTAGCATACCATTAACAGCACGAATATCGGGCTTATACTACCTTTGTATTGATCCATTAACTTCCGCGTTGCGGCGGAACAAAACGAATTGACATGAAATATTTTGTCGTTGTGTTGCTAATCCTGGGTGGTTTGGGTACCCTTGCGGCACAAAGCACCACTGCGGAGGCTAAAATCAAAAAGAATGAAGCTTCTGCCAAAAGTAAGGCTAAAAAAGCCCCGGCCCTTATTTGGGACAAAATCGAGCACGATTTTGGTGCCATTCCTCAAGGGAAGCCAGTCACGGCTGTGTTCAAAATCAAGAACAAGAGCAAAACACCCTTGATTTTTACTTCGGTGAGTGCCTCTTGCGGTTGTACGACCCCGACCTACACCAAAGAGCCCATTGCTCCGGGCAAAACCGGTGAAATCACGGCAACCTACAATGCCTTGTCTACTGGTGAGTTCAACAAACAAGTTGTCGTAAACACCAACCTGAGTGACGAACAAGTGCTGCTGCGTTTGAAAGGTAAGGTGGAACAACCAGCGAACTAAAGTTGAAAGGTTGAAGCGTTGAAAGGTTGAAGAGAAGTTCAAAAGTTTGTAAGTATGAAAGTCCATTAGTCTTTCACACTTACAAACTTCTTTTCAACTTTTCAACTTTTCAACTCTTCAACTTTTTTTGTCTCATTCATCATTCCATACACATCATTCACAAATGCTTACTACCTTTGCAGCTGAAAAAGGCAGCAAACTTGAAGCAGAAGATTATATTTTTACTTTTTTATTTTATGTTTCTCCTGGTTGTGCCGAATATTCTTTCGGCTCAAAGCAGTGAGAATCCTTTTGAGTTGTTGCACCGTAAGGGCATCAAGCCCAGCGCGCTACCTGTCGACTCTGCGGTTTTGAATAATCCTTTTGATCTTTTGGCCCGCCCATCTGCTACCGCATTATTGCTTCCAGCCGAAGCAGCCAAACCCATTAAAAAACGACGGGAATGGAAAATGCCCAAATTGGATTTCAAGTTCAATTTGAGCCCAACTGCAGTACTCCAACGCCTTAATTTTGGCGTCACCACCTTCATTTTGCTCACGCTGGCGTTTTTTATGACCCTGTTGAGTGGCACTATTGGTAAAGTATTTCAAGGATTCGCCAATGAAAATGCCTTCAATCAGCTTTTCCGCGAGCGCGAAGGCCGTGGATTTGGCGTATATGCCATCTTGTACATGGCATTCCTGATTAACCTCGGGATATTTTTGTTCTATTTGTTACGCCACCTTCAAGTCAACTTTGGCTTCGGGTATGTGCTGCAACTAGGCATTTGTGTTGGGGGGGTCGTCCTCGGATTTGGATTTAAACACCTGGTATTGTGGATGATTGGGATGATCTTTCCGATAAGCCGCGAAATATCCCGATACAATTTCATCATGCTCATTTTTGGTGCGAGTTTAGGGTTTCTACTGGGGCCGGTTAACATTCTTCTAGCTTACGGGCCGGAACATCTGTACGAATTTTTATTGTGGGGAACCATTAGCATAGTTGGATTGGTTTACGCATTTAGATCCGTCCGCAGCCTTTGGCTGGCCGGGCGTATTTTTGCATCACACCAATTTCACTTTTTGTTGTATATTTGCACCGTCGAAATCGCTCCTGTTCTCACTGTGGTCAAATTAATTTTGAATCAACAGTAAACCAAACAGGAAAATGAAAGTAGGTTACCAAAATAATCGTGAATGGCAGCAAACGGACAAGCCAAGGAGGAAACTTTCAAAAAAGTAAAGACCATCCTTGTTTCGCAGCCCAGACCTGAACGCTCTCCGTACTACGAATTGGAGAAAAGGTACAACCTACAAATTGACTGGAGGCCCTTTAGCCATGTAGAGGGCCTGGAAGCAAAGGACTTTAGAAAGCAGCGTATCCGTCCCGACGAATTCACTGCAATCATCCTTTCCAGCAAAAATTCAGTTGACCACTTCTTTCGCCTTTGCGAAGAAATGCGGGTAAAAATGTCACCAGAAACCAAATACTTCTGCCTGACAGAAACAATTGCAAATTACTTGCAAAAGTTTATCCTGTATCGGAAACGCAAAGTATTCGTAGGCACGCGCAGCATTGAAGACTTGGGGGCTTACTTGAAAAAACACAAGGGTGAAAAGTTTTTGCTCCCTTGTTCCAATCTTGGCGCGAAGGAAATTACCAAATTTCTGGACGACATGAACCTAGATTGGAAAGATGCGATCATGTACCACACCGTGAGCTCGGACTTGTCTGACCTCAGTGACGTAACTTACGATGTATTGGTGTTCTTTAGCCCGCTGTGTATTCAGTCCTTGTACGACAATTTTCCGGATTTCAAACAAAACGATACCCGGATTGCTGTATATGGCAACCTCACCCGCCAGGCTGTAGAAGATCGGGGACTTAATGTGAACATCAACGCTCCGGCACCGGAAGTACCTTCCATGACCAAAGCTTTGGAAAATTACTTGCAAAAGTCAAACAAAGACGGGTAAGTCTTTTTTGATGGCATATAAAAAAGGGCTGATTGCATACTGCAACCAGCCCTTTCTTTTTCATACAACACTGCTTCTAGTCGTATCTATGTGCGGGGCATCACGGATTCGGCACAATATCGCCATGATCACCGACCGGCGCGATTGGCTCCACCGTACTGTGACCATTCGATTTTGCCTTTTCTTCATTTGCATAAGGACGTGGGCCAATGAGGCGCTCCAAGTCCGATTTATGCAATACTTCTTTTTCCAGTAAGGCCTGCGCGATGATTTCCAGTTCATTGCGGTGTTCGCGCAACAACTCCTTGGCCCGCTCGTACTGAGAATTCACCATGCGGCGTACTTCTTCATCGATCAAAGTAGCGGTCTCATCGGAATATGGCTTTTGGTAAGATTCGTTGGACATGCCATAAAATGATACCTGACCCACTTTTTCGTTCATGCCAAAAATACTGATCATGCTGTAAGCCATTTTGGTCACCTGATCAAGGTCATTTTGAGCACCGGTAGATATTTTGCTGAAGACGTTGTTTTCCGCAGCGCGGCCACCGAAGGTCATACACATCCGGTCAAGCAGTTGCTCAGTGCGGGTGATGTTCTCTTCTTTGGGCAAATACTGTGCATAGCCCAGTGTGCCAATGCCTCGGGGCACAATCGTCACTTTCACCAGCGGAGAAGCATGCTCGAGGTACCAACCGCATACTGCGTGGCCAGCCTCATGGTAAGCGATGATTTTCTTTTCGTCCGGCGAAATGAGTTTGTTCTTTTTCTCCAAACCTCCAATTACCCGGTCAAGTGCGTAATTGAAATCGTCCATATCGACCCACTTCTTGTCGCGGCGAGCAGCGATGAGCGCGGCCTCGTTACAAATGTTGGCGATATCTGCTCCGGCAAAACCGGGGGTCATCTCCGACAAAGCCCAAGCGCTGATGTCGTCAGATGTTTTGATGGTTTTGAGGTGAACCTTGAAGATGGCTTCGCGGCCATTGAGGTCTGGACGATCAATGCTGATTTGGCGGTCAAAACGACCTGGACGCATCAGCGCGGTGTCCAAAATATCCGGGCGGTTAGTGGCACCCATCAGGATTACCCCTTTATCGGTGCTGAAACCGTCCATTTCAACCAGCAACTGGTTGAGGGTATTTTCACGTTCGTCGTTGCCCCCCTGGAAATTGTTGCGTCCACGGGCACGGCCAATGGCGTCAATTTCGTCGATGAAGACAATACAAGGTGCTTTTTCGCGGGCTTGTTTAAAAAGGTCGCGCACCCGTGATGCACCTACCCCTACAAACATTTCCACGAAGTCAGACCCAGAGATAGAGAAGAATGGTACACCTGCTTCTCCGGCAACGGCTTTCGCCAACAGGGTTTTACCTGTTCCCGGAGGGCCAACCAGCAATACACCTTTAGGGATTTTACCACCCAGTGCGGTATATTTTTTGGGGTTTTTGAGGAAATCTACGACTTCCACGACCTCTTCCTTGGCTTCGTCCAAACCTGCCACATCGGCAAAAGTGATGTTCACCTTACTGTTTTGATCAAACAAGGCGGCTTTTGATTTGCCAATGTTGAAAATTTGGCCGCCAGGGCCGCCACCACCACCACCTACCCGGCGCATGATGAAAATCCACACCAGAATGATGAGCAAGAAAGGAAGCAACCAGGCCAACACCTGCATCAGGTAGTTGTTCTTGGTCAGGTAGATGGGGTAAATCAGGCTTTGCCCCTCTTGATTGGATTTTTCCTGTAGATACTTTTCAAAAGTTTCTACACTCCCAATCTCGGTATGATAATGGTAACGATCACCGCCAAAGGTCGTTTTTGCAGCGTCCTTGTATTCAGACTTGCTTAAGGCGTCCTTTTTGAGGTAGATGTGCGCCACCTCCTTGTTGATTACCTCGATCTTTTCGATGTCACCGTTTTGGAGCATTTGGCCCAAACGATTTCTGGGCAAAGGATCTTGCGAACCTTCCATTGCCACGAGGTTCAAACCCAAGAAGATAACCGCGATGATGCCATAAATCCAGAATGAACTGAACCTAGAGCCGCCCCCGCCCCCGCCATTATCTCGTTTATTGTTATTTTCGTTATTTTCCATAAAACTTTTTCCTTACAGGATGAGCAATTAAAACTTGCGTTACAAATGAATACTAAACGCGATAGCACTAGAAATCGTTGCTTTTGTTCGACCAAATGCCGATACATTTCTATAAACTACCGTACTCCGTTATTGTTGCATCCCCCCACAAATCTTCCAATTCGTAGAAATGACGAGTTTCGGGGTAAAAAACATGCACTACCACGGTAAAGTAGTCCAGACAAATCCAGAGGGCATTGCGTTCACCTTCCACGTGACTGGCCAATAGGCCTGTTTCTTTTAAACGCCGTTGGATATTGTCCGAAATACCCTTGACCTGAGTTGTAGAAGTACCTTCACAGATGATGAAGAAATCGGTGGGTGCATCTTCTAAAAGGCGGAGATCAAGTTTTACAATGTTTTTGCCTTTGATTTCCTGGATGCTGTCAACGATCAGATCCGTTAGCTCTTCGGCAACGAGCTTGCTGCGTCTTTTGACTTTTACTTGCGTACTCAAATCCAGATTTTATTAGTTTTGCGAATATAAATTAGATGAAAGATCAGGCAATCGTATCCAGTTCTGGAATCCGATTGATGAATCTTGCTTTAAGTTACAAAAAATACCACGATTGCAACAGCAAAACACACTTTTTATCGGAAAGGTTCTACTCCATCATGAAGAATTGCCTTCAACCAATACTTATGCCCAGGAATTGATAGCAAAAAGCAAGCCAATTGAAGGAACTGTCATTTCGACCTTTCGCCAAGCCCAGGGGCGTGGCCAGGTTGGCAGTAAATGGGAAAGTGAACCCGACAAGAACCTCACCTTAAGTGTCATCCTTTATCCCGACTTTTTGCCCCCCCAGCAAAATTTTGCCTTGAACAAAGCTGTAGCCCTCGCTGTTCGCCATTTTGTTGCTGAACTGGTTCAGCAACAGCCCGTTTGGATCAAATGGCCCAACGACATTTACGTTGGGACGCGGAAAATCTGTGGCATTTTGATCCAAAATAGCCTGAACCGCAATACCCTGGCCTCCTCTATTGTAGGCATTGGGGTCAATGTGAATCAGACAATTTTCTCCAAAGATATTCCTAATCCTAGCTCTTTGCAACTGGAAAATGGAAAAGAATATGATTTGCCTGCACTTATTCCATTGCTTTGTCATCATGTAGAGGCGATGTACCTTCGTCTCAAATCCGGACAGTTTGCCAATTTGGACGCTGAATACCTGCAACACTTGTACCGCTACCAGCAGCCCACCCTGTTTCAACGCAGCAATGGCGAGATCTTTTGGGGCAGCATCAGTGGCATCTCGGAGATGGGGAAGCTGTTGATCAGGCTGGAAGAAGGTGGGGAAGAAGCGTTTGAACTTAAACAAGTTAGTATAGCAGGGTTTTAGGGTTTTAAGGTCTTAGGGTCTTAGGGTTCGGCACAACTCTAAAACCCTAAAACCCCAAAACCCTAAGACCCTAAGACCCTAAAAAAATGAAAATCTCAATCCTAACCGTCGGCGATGAAATCCTCATCGGGCAAATTGTCGATACGAATTCGGCCTGGATGGGCCAACAACTCAACCTTACTGGCGCTCGTGTCGTGACGATCATCACCGTGGGGGATACCATGGAGGCCATCCATGCCGGCTTGCGCGAAGCCCTGGAACAGGCCGATGTCATTCTGATGACGGGTGGCTTGGGACCTACTAAAGACGACATCACCAAAAAAGCCCTGTCCGAATACATGGGGGTTGACATGGTTTTTCACGAGCTCACTTTCCAACGCATCACCAAGATGTTTGAAGTGTGGGGTCGCCCCATGAACGAAGCCCACCGCCTCCAGTGCTACATGCCTGCCAATGCGGAGATTTTAACCAATAAGATGGGCACTGCTCCCGGCATGTGGATGGAATACGCGGGCAAAGTCATCGTGTCGATGCCTGGAGTGCCGTACGAGATGCAGTACCTCATGGAACATGAAGTACTGCCCAAACTGAAACAAAAATTCCAGGGGCAGCCCATTGCGCACCGCACCATCCTCACGGTGGGAGAAGGAGAAAGCCATATTTCCGAAAAGCTGGAAGATTTTGAAGAGGGGCTGCCCGAAGGTTTTAAATTGGCGTACCTGCCCCAAATCGCCCAAGTGCGCCTGCGCATTACGGGTTCACTAGCGGATGAAGCCTCGCTGCACCGGATTCTGGATGAAAAAGCCGAGATCATCAAGTCGCGTTTTGCCGATATCATTTACGGCTTTGGCACCGATACCCTGGAGGGCGCCATTGGTGTGATGCTCAAAGAACGGGGTTTGAAATTGGCCACTGCCGAAAGTTGTACCGGTGGCTACCTGGCGCACCGCATCACCTCCGTGGCTGGCGCTTCGGATTATTTTGTGGGCAGTGTCATTGCTTATGCCAACGAAGTCAAAATGCAGGTACTGGGAGTAAGCCCCGCAACCCTGGATACCCACGGCGCGGTCAGTGAGCAAACCGTGATCGAAATGGCCGAAGGAGCAGTCAAGGTCTTGCCTGCCGATATCGCCATTTCCATTTCAGGAATCGCCGGGCCTGGCGGTGGTTCCGATACCAAGCCGGTCGGCCTGGCCTGGATAGCGGTCAGCAACGGCCAAAAGACCAAAACCTTCAGCATTCGGGCGGGAAAAGACCGGGATAAAAATATCCAGTATTTCACGATCCATGCTTTGAACCAGATCCGCCGTTTTTTATTAGAGTGTGTTTAGAATTCTAGTTCGCAAGCGAAAATGAGCAAGAATTTGCTCCAATGAGGCACGAAAAGCGGAGTTTAGCAGCGCTAAATGAGCATTTTCGGAACGAAATAGGAGCAAATTCTTGCCATTTGCAGCGCGAAGTAGAATTCCAAACACACTCTTAGAGAATTATGGGTAAATTTGCGGCACCAAATAATCCAAATTAATAGAAACGTAAAAGTTGAGGAGGTTGAGCAGTTGAGGAGGTTGAGGCTACCGCGAGAAAGTGTGTGATGTGTGCTTGTGAAGGTGTGCATGTCGCTTGCGGTAGCCTCAACTTTCTCAACCTCCTCAACTTCTCAACTTGTACAAAGAAACACAACAACATGGCGCAGTTCGAATTGATCATGCCCAAGATGGGGGAAAGCATCATGGAGGCCACCATCCTGAAATGGGTGAAAAACGTGGGCGATCAGATAGAGTTGGACGAAACCATCGTGGAGATCGCTACGGACAAAGTAGACTCTGAAGTACCCTCACCCGTGGCGGGCAAGGTGGTTCAGGTGTTTTTTGCCGAAAACGACACCGTTCCCATCGGCAAGGTCATTGCCCTGATTGAAACAGAAAGTGCTGCCGCAGCGCCCCAGGCCTCACCAGCGCTGGCGGAACCCGCTCCACAGGCCAATGGCCAAACTCCAGCTGCCTCAGCCAGCAATGGCGCGCAGGCCAGCAGTGCCCAAGCCCTTGGCAAAGGGGAAGGAAGCCGCTTTTACTCGCCTCTGGTGCGCAACATCGCGCAACAGGAAAACATCAGCCTGCAAGAACTGGAACTGATTACGGGTTCCGGGATGCAAGGCCGCGTCACCAAAAAAGACATCTTGTCTTATCTGGACGACCGCAAGGAAGATCCAGCCAGCAGCCCAGCGACCAAGCCCAACGCCACGCCTGGCAAGGGCAGTCCGGTTCAGGTGAACTACACCGCTCCCGCGGTCAGCCTGGATGGCAATGTGGAAATTATTGAAATGGACCGCATGCGCAAACTCATCGCCGAGCACATGGTGATGTCGAAGCACGTGTCCCCCCACGTCACCTCCTTTGTGGAAGTTGACGTAACCAACATCGTCAAATGGCGCGAAAAGGTCAAAGACGTTTTTCAGAAGAAATACAACGAAAAAATCACCTATACGCCAGTATTCATTGAGGCGGTAGCCCGTGCCATCCGCGATTTTCCGATGATCAACATCTCGGTGGACGGCACCAACATCGTCGTGCGCAAGGACGTGAATATCGGCATGGCGGCAGCGCTGCCTAGTGGCAACCTGATCGTGCCGGTCATCAAAGGGGCGGACCAACTGAACCTCACGGGGCTGACCAAATCGGTGAACGACCTGGCCAACCGCGCCCGCAGCAACCAACTCAAACCGGAAGACATCCAGGGTGGCACCTTTACCATCACCAACGTGGGTACTTTCGGCAATGTGATGGGCACGCCCATCATTAACCAGCCACAAGTGGCCATAATGGCAGTTGGTGCCATTCGCAAAAAACCGGCGGTGCTGGAAACGGAGTACGGCGACATCATCGCGGTGCGCCACATGATGTTCCTTTCTATGTCTTATGACCACCGCGTGGTAGATGGGTTCCTTGGGGGATCCTTCCTGAAACGCGTGGCGGATTATTTGGAGGGATTTGATGTGGAGCGGGCGGTGTGATGCGGGCTTGATTTTGGGAAAATATACTCGATTATAGATTTGATGAGCGCTTGTGCGGGGAACTGGGCAGGCGCTTGTTTGTTAGGGTAGCGGACAATGATAGCCCCGTTCAATTCCCCCTCATCTCCGCCAATCTTTTTTCCAATCTCTCCTGAATCTCCGGGTACTTTTCAGCAACATTTTGGGTTTCATAAACATCCGTTTTCAGGTTGTACAACTGGGGCTGCGGGTTGTTGCCAAGCTCGGTATTGGTGGGGACGTTCATTTTTGGGCCTTTACTCGGGGCAATGTATTTCCAGGTCTCCTCCACGATGGCGAACGAATTACCGGACTGCGTATGGATGAGCACTTCACTACGCCCTTTTTTGTCTTTTCCCAATAAAGCAGGCAGGTGATTTTGGCTATCACGGGCTTGTGCAGGGCTAGGTTGGCCAATCAAAGCCGCCAAGGAGGCTACCAAATCCACTTGACTAAACAGGGCATTCGACACCCCAGGTTTTACTTTTCGGGGGTATTTCACCATAAATGGAACCCGAGTCCCCGCCTCAAAAATGCTGTACTTCCCACCCCGCAGCGCCCCCGCCGCTTTGTGATTGCCCAACAAGGCCACTGCCTGGTCCTGGTAGCCATCGTCGATTACCGGGCCATTGTCGCTGCTGAGGATGACCAAGGTGTTTTTGCTCAGGCCATTTTTTTCCAGCGCCTGCAATACCTCACCCACCGACCAGTCGAATTCGAGCAGGGCATCACCCCTTGGCCCCATGCCACTTTTGCCCGCAAAACGCGGGTGGGGTACTCGCGGTACGTGGATATCGTGCGTAGCAAAATAAAGTAAAAAGGGCTTGGCTTGGTTGTTTTCAATAAACTGCACGGCTTTTTGGGTGAACACTTCGGCCATGTCTTCGTCAATCCAGCGGGCTGATTGGCCACCGGTCATGTACCCAATGCGCCCTACCCCATTCACAATCGTAAAATCGTGCCCGTGGGAATGTTTCATTTTAAGCAGTTCGGGATTGTCACGCCCGGTAGGCTCATTGCCAATTTTTTCTTTGTAACTGACCTGAATGGGATCTTTAGGGTCGAGGTTGACGACCCGCCCATTTTCGACATACACGGTGGGTACCCGATCGCCCGTGGCGGCCATGATGTAGGAATACGTAAAACCCACGTCATTGGGGCATTGCTGGATGCGCCCGTTCCAATCGGGGCCACGGTCATCACCCAAACCCAGGTGCCATTTCCCCACTACGCCGGTTTGATACCCCGCTGCTTTGAACACCGAAGCCAGCGTAGGTCGATCTGAACGAATGAGTGCCGTGGCATCCCCGGCCAGAACACTCACCCCCGTTTGCCTCCAGGGATACTGCCCGGTCAGCAAAGAAAAGCGTGAAGGTGTACAGGTCGCACCCGTGCAGTAGGCCCGGGTAAAACGCAAGCTCTCTTTGGCCAATTTGTCTACATTGGGGGTTTTGACCTTATTCTGGGGATAGTAGCAGCTGAAATCTCCGTAGCCAATGTCATCGGCATAAATGATGACCACGTTGGGCGTTTGTTGATTTTGGGCGTGTAGGAAAAACACGGTAGAAAGCAGGGATAGGCAAATGAAGGCGATTCTCCTGAGCATAAAACTTGGGTTGCTGATGAT
>ENA-UOWO01000920-UOWO01000920.1-activated-sludge-metagenome-genome-assembly--contig:-NODE-920-length-40836-cov-10.363527_pt1 | contig 40836 bp, 29 predicted proteins | sample MGYA00238148_ERZ761564 | MGnify/ENA primary metagenome ERZ761564 (study PRJEB28885, sample SAMN05720194) | activated sludge metagenome | isolation source: Anaerobic digester | place: USA... | reverse complement strand
ATGAAAAATTTTATTTCCGTTAAAGATTCAGCAGACATCAATGCACTGGTGGCAAAAGCCCTTGCTTATAAAGCCAATCCCTTTGCAGATAAAACATTAGGTGCCGGTAAACGCATTGGGTTGTTGTTTTTAAATCCTTCCCTCCGTACACGATTGAGCACACAGGTGGCCGCTTCTAACCTTGGTTTGGAAACAGTGGTGTTCAATGTTGATAAAGAAGGCTGGGCGATGGAGTTTGAAGAAGGCGCCATCATGAGTGGAAATACCGTAGAGCATGTAAAAGATGCGGCACCCATACTGGGCAACTATTTTGATATGTTGTGCATCCGTGCTTTTCCATCACTAAAAAATAAAGAAGATGATTATAGCGAGGAAGTGATGAATGCATTTATGAAATATGCAGGAGTACCCATCATCAGTTTGGAAAGTGCAACACTGCATCCCCTGCAGTCATTAACAGATATACTTACTATTACAGAATATTCAAAAAACAAGCGTCCAAAGATTGTACTGACATGGGCGCCGCATATCAAACCTTTGCCGCAATGTGTACCCAATTCAACTGCGCAATGGGTAAATGCCTGGGGTGAAGCTGATTTTGTGATCACACATCCCGAAGACTATGAGTTGGATGAACAATTTACAAAGGGGGCTGTCATAACTCAAAACCAGGATGAAGCGCTGAAAGATGCTGACTTTGTATATGTGAAAAACTGGAGCACTGTTAAAGATTATGGAAGGATCTATACCAATGATCCCTCCTGGATGCTGACGATGAATAAACTGAAATTGACCAATAATGCAAAAGTGATGCACTGTCTTCCGGTGAGAAGAAATGTGGAATTGAGCGATGAAGTTTTAGACAGCAGCAACAGCATTGTTACACAACAGGCAAGCAACAGGGTGTGGGCGGCACAGGCAGTACTGGCAGAAATATTAAAAAGTTCTTAGCCAACCCCGTCAGCGGTTAAAAACCCTGAGGGCGGTTGTGTGAAACCTCTATACATCATGGAAAAACTCTTCGTCATAAAAATTGGTGGTAATGTAATTGATAACGAACATTCGTTACATCAATTCTTATCATCTTTTGCTTCAGCAGGTGGCAAGAAAATATTGATACATGGCGGTGGAAAAATTGCAACAAAGATCGGCGACCAGTTAGGCATTGAATCAAAATATATTGACGGACGGAGAATAACGGATGAAGCAACGATCGACCTCGTGACGATGGTATACGGCGGCCTGGTAAATAAAAAGATCGTTGCTCAATTGCAATCGCTGAATTGTAATGCAATTGGTCTGACTGGTGCTGATGCCAATATTATTCCTGCTGTAAAGCGGCCTGTCAAGCTGGTGGATTATGGATTTGCAGGTGATGTTAAAAGTGAAGGTATTAATACAGGTATATTGAATATTTTACTGCAACAGAATATTACACCTGTAATAGCGCCGCTTACCCATGACGGCAAGGGGCAAATACTTAATACCAATGCTGATACTATCGCATCCTCATTGGCTGTCGCTTTATCTGCATTGTATGACGTACGCCTGATCTATTGTTTTGAAAAAAGAGGAATTCTCACAGATATACATGACGATAATTCAGTGATTGAGCTGATAACAAAAGACCGGTACCAGCAATTGCTGGAAGAGAAAAAATTATTTGATGGCATCATTCCAAAAATTGACAATGCTTTTTCGGCTATCGACAATGGCGTGAAAGAAGTACTGATCGGTCATGCCAATGACCTGTTGCAAAACCTTACTGAAACCACTAAAGGCACCTTAATAAAATGACATTTGATAAAAAATTATATACCGATGCGGTCGGCCTGCTGAAGCAATTGATTTCAACGCCTTCTTTTTCAAAAGAGGAAAATGATACTGCTGAAATCCTGATGCAGTTTTTTGCTGCAAGGGGAGTGGAGCATGCAAGAGTGGGAAATAATATTTATGCCAAGAATAAATATTACGATGCAACAAAGCCCTCCGTGTTATTGAACTCACATCATGACACAGTAAAGCCGAACAAGGGATATACACTGGATCCCTTTACCCCGGTTGAAAAAGAAGGGAAGTTATATGGATTGGGAAGCAATGATGCCGGCGGTTGTCTTGTTTCATTGATAGCGGCATTCCTGCATTTTTATGAAGTGAACAATTCAAAGCACAACGTGGTGTTTGCAGCCAGCGCTGAAGAAGAGATCAGTGGTGTGAATGGAATTGAACTCGTATTGCCTTATTTGGGTAATATCAACTATGGCATTGTAGGAGAACCCACCAAATTAGAAATGGCGGTGGCTGAAAGAGGATTGATGGTAATTGATTGTACTGCCAACGGCCGCTCTGGCCATGCTGCCAGGAACGAAGGAGAAAATGCATTGTATAAAGCTGTGGATGATATCAACTGGATAAGGAACAAAAAGTTTGAGAAGGTAAGTGAACTGCTGGGAGAAAGCAGGCTAACCGCCACCGTTATTGAAATGGAAAACAGGCAGCACAATGTAGTGCCTTCGCAATGTAAATATGTGATAGATGTAAGGGTGAATGAGCTGTATACTTTTGAAGAGATACTGGCGGAGCTGAAAGAGAACCTGCAAAGTGATTTTAAACCAAGGACGACCAGGATGAAGTCAACTTCCATACCGCTGGATCATATTTTGGTAAGAGCCGGCATCAGCCTGGGCAGGGGCTATTACGGTTCGCCAACCACTTCTGATAAAGCATTGATGCCTTTTCCGACATTAAAAATGGGCCCGGGTGATAGTGCCAGGAGCCATACTGCAGATGAATTTATTTACCTTTCAGAAATAGAAGAGGGAATTGGGACGTATATTAAACTGGTGGAGCAAATTTTGTAGATATTCAAATGATATTGAAAATGGTATGTTCAATATGCCCCATGGGGGCAACAACCTGGTAGAAAAATATCCATAAGGATGTGAGTGCCGTAGGCATGGCAGCTGTTTGCAAGATGTATCATGCCTGATGAATTTCCCAATCCATTTTAAATTATCAGTATCCTAACCCGCACCTGGAGACAATAAAACAAATCACAAACATGAAACTCTGGCAGAAAGATAAAACCGCATTAGCATCAGTAGAAAAATTCACCGTCGGAAACGACAGGGAACTGGATCTTCAATTAGCACCATTCGACGTATTGGGTTCTATTGCGCATGTTTCCATGCTGGCTTCTGTTGGTTTGTTAGAGAACAGCGAAAAGGATTCATTGGTTAAAGAATTGCAGGTTATTTATAAGGCTATCGATAAAGATTTCAAACTGGATGAAGGTGTAGAAGACATCCACTCACAGGTTGAATTAATGCTGACACAAAAGCTGGGTGATGTGGGCAAAAAGATTCACAGCGCCCGGAGCCGTAACGACCAGGTGCTGGTGGATATCAAATTGTTTTTAAGAAGTGAGATTGAGAAACTGGTGGGCAAATCAAAAGAATTATTTGATCTGTTAATCAACCAGAGTGAAAAACATAAAAATGATTTGTTACCCGGTTACACGCATTTGCAACTGGCCATGCCTTCTTCTTTCGGTTTGTGGTTTGGCGCTTATGCGGAAAGTTTAGTGGATGATCTTATTACTTTGAATGCTGCCTTTGAAGTGGTCAATAAAAATCCACTTGGCTCTGCTGCTGGATATGGATCATCTTTTCCCATCAACCGCAGATCAACAACTGAATTGTTAGGTTTTGACGATTTGAACTATAATGTTGTGTATGCGCAAATGGGCAGGGGAAAAACCGAACGCATTGTTGCTTCAGCGATGGCAAATATTGCCGCCACACTTTCTAAGCTGAGCATGGACGCCTGTTTGTTTCTCAACCAGAACTTTGCCTTTATTAGTTTTCCAGATGAACTCACTACCGGCAGCAGTATCATGCCACATAAAAAAAACCCGGATGTTTTTGAATTGATCCGTTCTCATTGCAACCGGATACAAGCCGTACCAAATGAGATCATGTTGATGACCACTAATCTCCCTTCTGGCTATCACCGTGATCTGCAGTTATTAAAAGAACATTTGTTTCCGGCATTTAAAAATTTAAGCGATTGTATTGATATGGCCGGCCTGATGCTGTCTAACATTTCGGTGAATAAGGATTTACTGAAAGACGAAAAGTACAAATACCTGTTTAGCGTGGAAGAAGTAAACAAACTGGTTTTACAAGGGATGCCATTCAGGGATGCGTATAAAAAGGTGGGGCTCGATATAGAACAAAGCAATTTTACTCCCACTGGTTCTGTCAATCACACGCATGAAGGTTCTATCGGCAACTTATGCAATGAACAGATAAAGGGAAATATGGAAAGGATGATTGGAAGATTTGGGTTTGACAAGATAGCCCAGGCCTTAAATAGCCTTTTAGCATAATGATGTTTTTTATGATCAGTCTGTTTTCACTCTTACCCTGAACCTCATAACTTTCCAGTGATCAAAAAGTACATCAATATAATACAAAGATTCACTGTTCACTACATAGTCAAATTCATATAAATTACCATTTCTTGCAGGTAGTATATACCGTTGTTTTTTTAAGGCCATCGAATCAATGACAAGTTTTCTTTTTCCTTTTACAATGGTCTCTTCATAAATAAAAGGGCTGCTGTGCGTATTTGAATTGATCTGCAGTTTATCAATCTCTCCTTCATAGGTAAACTTGAAATGAATCGTGTCGCCATAACAAGCCTGTATGAAACCGGTGTTAGGTTCCAGCAGGTTTATTTGCTCCAGGACAGATCCATGATAATACGGATTATTCACAAATTTCTCCCTTGTAAAATTGTTCTCAAAAGCCCATTTTCCTTTTTCAGGATAATGATTGCGGTTTAGTTTTTCAGGAGGCGTGAGCCAATAGTAATTGTCATAGTTTTTTACGAACCCATCCAGCAGGTCGGTTTCGGGGTCTTTGGTGCAGCCACCTGCCGCCCAGGTGGCATCAAGAAAATACCATGTGCTGTCAAGCCGTACTGCATTCCAGGCATGGTTAACATTAAAAGAAGCACCAACCTGCCAGGATTCTGTTCTGGCATAGCCGTTTACCATTTCACATTCTGCTCCTGCTATATCACACATTCTCTTAAACAGACGGGCGTAACCATCACAAATCGCTTTTTTACTTTTCAGGATTTTTTTCAGGTATTTATTCTCCCATTCTTTTATGATACCTGTACAATCCAGCACATCCTCACAGTCAGGTAGTGCTATCCCTTTGTCGCTGTTAAACAGTTTGTAATCATACTTCATGTTTTCAGTGATCCAGATAAATATGGACCTCGCCTTATAAATATCCTCGCTGTAAGCAGTTGTCAGGGATTTTGTCAATGCGATGAGGTCACCATCATATTGTAAAGATCTTGCATGTAGATCCACATCACTAAAGTCAAGCTGTTCAAACTTATTTTGTGAAATACCTGCTGTTGAAATAACGGATAAGAGAAGAATGAAATGAATTTTCTTAAGCATGCGGTAAGGGTTGGTAAACTGTTGATGTAAATATAAAACTCTTTAATGTTTGTAATTGTAAAAAAGTTAGTTAAAAATTTAATATAAATGTCTTTGGTAAAACACGTCTTAAAAACAAATGAAAGTGAATCAATTTAAATACAGTTACCTGGTTGAAACGCAACTATGTAAACGCTGGCTTTAGCCATGGTAATAACGCCTGCAGACCAGCGTGCCGGCTGGCAAGGAAGGGAAGGGCCCAGGGTAAAAACAACTTCATAGCCGCTTTTTCAAAATGATATACAGGTGTAAAAATCCACCGGCTCATTTTCTCCCGTAATCTTTTATCTTTACCCCACTACTAATTATGCAAAACAAAAAACGCATCGCCATATTTGGTTCCACTGGCTCCATCGGCACACAGGCCCTGGAAGTGATCCGTGCCAACCAGGACCTCTTTGAAGCCGAAATTTTAACTGCCCAAACCAATGCCGATCTGCTGATTGCCCAGGCGCTGGAATTCAAGCCCAATGCGGTGGTTATCGGTGATGAATCCTTATACAAAAAAGTGAAAGAGGCCCTGGCAGCAACAGGAACAAAAGTATTTGCTGGTGAAAAAGCGCTGGAAGATGTAGCCGATTTTGATACCTACGATTTTATGCTGGCGGCTATTGTTGGCTTTGCTGGCCTTCGCCCCACATTAAAAGCCGTAGAAAAAGGCAAAGCAATTGGTTTGGCCAATAAGGAAACACTGGTGGTGGCGGGTGATATCGTAATGCAAAGGGCTTATGAAAAACGGGCGCCCATTATACCTGTGGATAGTGAGCACTCTGCTATTTTTCAATGTTTGGTAGGCGAGGGGAGAAACAAGATAGATAAGATCATACTAACGGCAAGCGGTGGACCATTCTTAGGTAAAAAACCCAACTTTTTGGTAAATGTAAAACGTGACCATGCGCTGCAACACCCCAATTGGGCCATGGGCGCCAAGATCACGATAGATTCTGCCACTTTGATGAATAAGGGACTTGAAATGATCGAAGCTAAATGGTTGTTCAACCTGGAGCCGGAGCAGGTGCAGGTGATCGTTCACCCCCAGAGTGTGATTCACAGTATGGTGCAGTTTGAGGATGGGAGCATCAAGGCACAAATGGGGGTACCTGATATGAAACTGCCCATTCAATATGCCATGGCTTTTCCCAACCGCATCAAAAACGATTTTCCCAGGTTCGATTTCCGAAAGTACCCCAACCTCGGTTTTGAAGAAGCAGATGTTAAGACTTTCAGAAATTTAGCTCTTTCTACAGAAGCGCTTTTCAAAGGAGGTAACATGCCCTGCATTTTAAATGCTGCCAATGAAATAGCAGTGTGGGCCTTTCTCCGCAACCGTATTGGCTTTCTCGACATAACAGCCGTAGTGGAAAAGACCATGCACCACACAACGTTTATTGAAAAACCCAGCCTGGAACAATATTTTGAAACCGATGGTGAAGCCCGTAATTTTGCCGCTTCGCTGATGAAGCTGTGATCCTGAATTTTTCATTGAAATTTTGTAACCGGCTTTTTGTGCTTTGAAGGGTGTCGTGTAAACGATGTTCTGTCACTTGTACTTCCTCAGCATTTGTCATCAATTAAAAATAAAAATTGGTTCATTAATTTAGGGTCAAACTAAACCTCTAAACTTCTAAACCTCCTAAACTTACCAATGGATACGCTCATAAAAGTAGCCCAGTTTTTTTTATCCCTTTCTTTGTTAATCGTACTGCATGAATGGGGGCATTATTTCTTCGCCCGTTTATTTAAAACAAGGGTCAATAAATTTTATCTTTTTTTCGACTTTTTATTCCCTGTTCCAACACTTCTGAATTTCTCTTTGTGGAAAAAGAAAAAGGGCGATACGGAGTTTGGTATCGGCTGGTTTCCTTTTGGCGGATATGTGCAGATTGATGGCATGATGGATGAAACGCAGGATGCTGATAAATTAAAAGCACCACCACAGCCATGGGAGTTCAGGAGCAAACCAGCCTGGCAGCGGTTGTTTATCATGATGGGGGGCATCATCGTAAATGTGCTTACCGCATTTATCATTTATGGGATGATATTGTTTGTGTGGGGTGAAACAAAAGTGGTAAACAGTTCAGTTAAAAATGGTATTGCTGTTGGTGATACATTGATGTACAGTATTGGCTTCAGGGACGGTGATAAAATAAAATCTGTTGATGGAGAAACCATTCAATACTTTGATGATGTACTGAAGAAAGTGATTATTAAAGGTGAAGAAGCAAAAGTGACTGTTGATAGAAACGGGAAGGACGAATTGGTTATTGTACCAAAAGATATCCTGGGCAAACTGTCAACAAAAAAAATCGACAAAAAGGGATTGATCGGGATGCGCATGCCGAATATCGTGGACAGCATGCCTGAAAAAGCAATGGCTCAAAGCAATGCCTTTAAAGCCGGCATCCTGCCAAATGATAAAGTGATACGTCTTGATAGTACCAGCATCAATTACTGGCAGGACATTGCTTCTTATACAGAAAAGCAAAAAGACTCTGCAGAAATCCTGGTTACGGTATTAAGGGGAGATAAGGAACTCCTTATAAAAGTAAAGCTGGATGCAAATAAAAAATTGGGGCTTGCTCCCATCAGCTTTCAGAAAATGGAAAAGGCGGGCTGGTTGGCAACAGAGACCAGGAAGTATGGTTTCTTTGAAAGCATACCAGCAGGTGTCAAAAAAACAGTTGACAAACTCGGTGATTATATAGACCAGTTTGCGCTGCTCTTTAAACCATCTACGGGTGCATACAAAGGAATGGGTGGCTTTGCCAGTATGACACAAATATTCGGAACGCATTGGGACTGGGAATCATTCTGGAGCATTACAGCATTTTTTAGTGTTGTGCTGGCCTTTATGAATTTTCTGCCTATTCCAATGCTGGATGGCGGCTACATTCTCTTTACTTTATTTGAAATGATCACTGGTAAGAAAGTGCCTGACAGTTTTTTAGAAAAGGCAAATATGGTGGGCTTTATTATCATTATTGGTTTAATGGTATTCACCAATGGAAATGATATTTTCCGAAAGGTTATGGGCTGGTTTTAGTTATTGATCCAGGCCGCCATTTATATAATTTCTAAAGCCAGTTACTTATCCAGGTGCTGGCTTTATTATTTTTACAGACTTAACATATGAAGTATTTAATTGTAACTTTTTTAATATTCAGCACTGCTGCAACCGCACAGGTAAAATTGCCCATACCAAGGGATGTGCAAAAATTATACGATTTTGGCACCCGCTCGGCCGATGGCCGCCCTGGTAAAAATTACTGGCAAAATACAGCGGACTACAACATTACGGTAACCTATGACCCCATTAGCCGGTTAGTTACAGGAACAGAAGAGATCACTTACATCAACAACAGTCCGGATGCTTTAAATGAAATTGTATTTAAAGTATATCCCAATCTTTATAAAAAAGGCAGTGTAAGGGATATGTCAGTAGAAGCAGCGGATATCACAGACGGTGTCAGCATTCGTAACGTGGAAGTAAATGGCATCAAAAAAAGTGACCGCAGCCTGCGTGGCGAAGGTACTACAATGATGTTGACAGGCGTAAGCACCCCTTCAAAAAAAAGCACTACAATAAAACTTGATTTTAGTTATACGCTTAATAAAGAATCGCATATACGTACGGGTGAGATAGAAGAAGGAGCTGCTTTTATTGCTTATTTTTTTCCACGTATTGCGGTGTATGATGATCTGGATGGATGGAATATGAATGAGTACATGGGCAGTAAAGAGTTTTATAATGATTTCTGCAATTTTAACGTCAGCATTACCGTGCCCAAAAATTATTTGGTGTGGGCAACCGGCGATCTGCAGAATTGTAGTGAAGTGCTGAATGATAAATATTGCGAACGCCTTGAAGCAGCAGAAAAAAATGACAGCATTGTTTTTATTGTGGATACTGTGGATCTGAGATCAGGCAGCATCACCCAAAATAATCCAGCCAATACCTGGCGGTTCAAGGCTGATAACGTGGTGGATTTTGTATTTGCGCTCAGCAATCATTATGTATGGAATGCCAGCAGTGTTGTAGTGGATAAAAAGACAGGCCGCAGAACGAGAACGGATGTTGCATTTAATACAAAACACAAAGATTATTTTGAAGTAATTGATTTTAGCAGGCAAACGGTTGACTTAATGAGCCATTGGTTTCCAAAGTGGCCATTCCCTTACAGTCATATCAGTGTATTTGACGGGCTCGATCAAATGGAGTATCCAATGATGGTAAATGACAATCCTGTAGAATCGAGAGAGGATGCAGTAACACTGACTGTGCATGAAATATTCCATACCCTGTTCCCGTTTTACATGGGTACCAATGAAACAAAGTATGCATGGATGGATGAGGGCTGGGCCACCATCGGAGAATGGTTGTTGTCGAAAAAAATTGACAGTACGATCGTGGATGCCTATGGCGTGGCAAGAACAGAGATGAACGCCGGCAATGAAGTGGATTTGCCTGTCACTACACTGAGTACACAAACTACCGGTACTGCTTTTTTTCTGAATGCTTATCCTAAACCTGCCTATGGCTACCTGTTTGTAAAAGATGCGCTGGGCGACGAATTGTTTTTAAAGGGCCTTCATTTTTATATGGATCAATGGAAAGGCAGGCATCCGTTACCGTTAGATTTTTTTAATTGTATGAATACCGGTACCGGTAAAAATTTAAACTGGTTTTGGAAAAAATGGTTTTACGAAGATGGTTATGCAGACCTGTTTATAGCTAAAGTAAACAACCTGTCTTCAGCAAAACAAATCGTTATTGAAAACAAAGGCAGCAAACCCATCCCGGTTGATGTGACAATAACTTTTACCGACGGCAGCCAACAAAAAGTTCACCGCAGCATTTTGGTGTGGGAAAAATCCAATAAAACAAGCATCAGCTTTACATCAACAAAAAAGATCAGGAGAATTGAGCTGGGCAGTTTGTATACACCTGATTCTGTAAAGGAAAATAATGTGTGGGAAAGCAAGTAGCCTTTTTTCGCTGACAGCCTTTTTGTAAAAACCGCTTACTCATTATTGGCATCATTCATTTTGAAAGGTATTATTTTTAAATAATGTCAAACTTTCAACAATGATAAGATCAATAGTTTTCGCAGCATCTGCCCTGTTTTTTTTATCAATGAGCTTGCAAGCCCAGCCAGTGGCCTGGGAAAAAGCCGGTATCAGCAGTTATAATAGTTTTACAAAAGCCAGCAAGCAAGTTCCATTGCAATATATTCTTGCAAAAACTGACCTTGCACAATTAAAAAACCTGTTGCTCACTGCCCCTGCTGAAAGAAAGGATGGGCATTATGTCAGCGGTATCCCTTTATCAATTCCACTGCCCGATGAAAAGGTCTTCTCAGTATTAGCAGCTGAATCTCCCATTTGGGATGCAGCATACAACGAACAATTCAAACATGTAAAAACCTATATTTTATCTGATCCGGTAAGTAAATCACTAAAAGGAAGGATAACACTAACTAAAGAGGGCATTAGTGGAATTTTATTTTCGAAAGAAGGCAGCGTTTACCTGTACCCGGTTAGCATAAATGATCCGGGAGTTCATATCATTTATTATACAAAAGGAGAGGAGTTTTTACTACCATGCGATGCGAAGGCGGATGATTTGACAAGGCCAACAGGTGCAGCCAGACCGGCGGCAGGAGACCAGGGCCGCAGGACATACCGGCTGGCAGTGGCCGCAACAGCAGAGTATACTGCCTGGGCAGGTGGACAGGCAAATGCATTAACGCATATAGCTATCAGCATCAATAATACGATAGCTGTTTTTAGCAGGGAACTCAATATCAGTTTTACCGTGCTTACACCTAACAGTATCATTTTCACAAACGCAGCCTCTGACCCTTATCCCGGGGGCAACGTTTTTCTTGATGGAAGTGCCACCAACGCCAATCAAACTGCCATGGATAATATTTTGGGAACAGGAGCATATGATGTTGGCATCGTGTTTAATAACGGCTGGAACCGTGGCTATGTGCCTCCGCCATTTGCATATGTTTGTGATGCAGGCAATAAAGCCAAATGTGCAGCTGGTACTAATAACGGGCAGGGATTAAACCCCGCCGCAGGTCCACAGGGACTGGCTTTCGATTTTACCGTAATACATGAATTGGGACATATGTTTGGTGCACCCCACAGTTATGCATCCAGTATTGGTACCTGTGCGGTGTATCCCACCGCTTCCTCTGCATTTGAGCCAGGCAGTGGCAGCACTTTGATGGGCTATGGAGGTGATGCGTCCTGTAATACGTATGTGAATTATGGACAGCATTATTTTCATACGGGTACATTAGAAATCATACAGAATTATATTGCCGGACCTGGCAGTTGTGTGCAACCGATAGCCACCGCAAACAGGCAGCCTGTAGTAAATTTGCCTGCTGCATCTTACACGATTCCTGTGTCCACTCCGTTTACCTTAACCGCAACCGGTAGTGATGCAGACGGGAATACACTGTTGTATAACTGGGAGCAGACTGACGCAGGTTTTTTAACACCCAGTGCTCCTGCAGCAACCAATACAGCGGGACCCAATTTTCGCTCTTTTCCGCCAACAGAAACAGGAAGCGCCAGAACCTTTCCCAATCTATATTCTATAGTTGCCGGCATTACTCCTGCATATGAAGTATTACCCTCAGTTACCCGTACTATGCATTTCAGGGTTACCGCCAGAGACCAGTCTGTCCTTGGCGGGAAGACAGCCACAGAAGATGTTGCCGTTAATTTTAATAGTGGGGCAGGTCCTTTCAGGGTCACCTCCCAGTCAACAGCTGTTACCTGGGCGGCGGCCAGTTCACAAACGGTTTCCTGGAATGTGGCTGCTACCAATACGGCCCCGGTAAATTGTGCTGCAGTGGATATTTTATTGTCAACTGATGGAGGAATAAGTTATCCGTATACGTTAGTAAGCAATACCAACAATGACGGAACGGAAAGTATAACGGTTCCCAACCTTGCTACTCAATCCGGCCGTATAAAAGTTCAGGCAGTGAATAATATTTTTTTCAACATCAATGCGGCTAATATTACCATTACTTCCGCATGTGCAGCCGATGGCACCACCATCACTCCTGCAGCAGATGTAATAGCAGAGGCAGGCAGCGCATCGCTCAATCTTACCTTAAGCCCACAATATGGAACGGCTTTCACTCCTGCCGGAACCATTACCACGGGTAGCCCGTCTTCGCTCCTGACAATTTATAATACCTCTATTCCATCCTGTGCCACATACGGTTTTAATGGTTCTTCCAGGTATAACCGTCACCCTTTTACAGTGACAACTTCCGGTACCTACACATTTACTCCGTCAACCTACGGACTGGTGTATAACTTATACAATGAATCATTTGATGCAGAATATCCCTGTAATAATTTTATTGCATCCAATACCACTACGGGGGCAAACCCCACTACCATCAATCCAACGGTATCAGCTTTTTTAACACAGGGAAGAAAATATGTGCTGGTAGCCGGCACTTTCAGTAATTCCTTTCCGGCATTGCCTCACGCATACAGTGTGCAGGTCACGGGCGGAACAATTTATAATAGCACACCAAACCCTGGAGCATCATTTAGTTATCTGTATGTAGTAGTGGACAAGGCAACAAATATCATCAAATCTATCAGCGCAACTTCCAATCTTAGCAACAGTACCGCTTATCCCGGAGGCGCATTATACCAGGTATATGGTTTATCTTATTCCAATAGTGCTCCATCACTCAACAGTTTTGTTGGCAACGATTTTAATACTTTTAAAAATGCCCTGCTCTTCAACACTGGTTATTGCGGGGATCTAAGCAAGAATTTTGTAAACATTACAGCACTTGCTTCTTATACTTTTACTGGTAATGGAAACTGGAACTTAGCAGCTAACTGGAGCAACAATACAATACCTCCTTCGCCACTGCCGCCATATTCAGTGATAAATATTAATCCTGCAGGTACCGGTGTATGCAATTTAAATGTGCCGGTAACTATCGCAGATGGCAACCAGGTTAATGTGGTGGCCGGGAAGAAATTTGTGATTTTGGGAAACCTGACAATTGAGAACTAAAACATTTCTACGGCGCAATCGGCCAGTAGAAATGTTTTGAAAGAAGAATACTATAAGATGTAAAACTTTGAAATGAGGTTTCAATAATACATTCGATTCACTATTGGCGAAAAGACCGCCAATAATTAAAACGCTTTTTCATCTCCCTTAAATACCTTGTACACGGTAAGGAACATGATACGGATATCAAGCCAGATGGTCCAGTTTTCCAAATACCAAAGGTCTTCATTTACCCTGTTAATGATCTGTTCATTATCGGTGATCTCACCCCGAAGACCATTTACCTGTGCCCACCCGGTAATACCTGGTTTTAAAAACTGGCGTACCATAAACTGGTCTACGATCTTAGAATAATCCGTTGTATGTTTTACCATGTGCGGTCTTGGACCCACCAGGCTCATTTCGCCTTTTAATACATTGATAAATTGTGGAAATTCATCAAGACTGGTTTTGCGGATGAACTTGCCGATCCTGGTAATACGTTTATCATTTTTGGTTGCCTGCTTGGTATCCGAGTCTTTGTTCACGGCCATGCTGCGGAATTTATGACAACGGAAGGTTTTGTTGTTTCTGCCCGAACGTACCTGCGAAAAGAAGATCGGTCCTCTTGATTCGATCATGATCATTAAACCCAGGATGGGTACCAGCCAGGATAAAACAAAGATGGTAACAAAAAGACTGACGATCACATCCAGCGTTCTTTTCTTCAGCCTGTTGCCTACATCATCCAAAGGCTCACTTCTTAATGACAAAACAGGCAGATCGCCTACGTAGTTTATAATTACCGGCTTATTGATAAAAATAGACAGGTCGGGAACAATTTTGAACCTGATACATTCAGATTCTGCCTTGTTCATCAGCGTATATATTTCTTTGTTTTGCTCTGGCGTGATGGTGGAAAATATTTCCTGCACATCATGATCAATTGCGGTTTGAATCGTGTTCTTAATATCAGAAATAATAGGATGCCTGGTAAGTTCCCTTACATTGTTTTCGTCTTCCACAAAACCGAGCAGGTGTGCATTAAAGCCATCTTCCTCAAAATAATTTTCCAGTTTTTTAGCTGTTTCATTATACCCGATGATCAATACTTTATTCGAAAGCTGGTTCCGTTTCCTGAAATAATTCTGTATGCCAAGAAATAAAAACCGGTTTACAAAAAGACTGATGCCAAACAGGATGATGGTTGTAATGGTGAAATACCTGGATACCTCGTACTGCTTGGAAAAGAACAGAAAGAATAGAATCGCAATCAGCCATAACAGATATATCTGCGAAGTTCTTTTGAGAAAACCTTCAAAACTTTGAATATTACTGGCGGCATACATGCGGCCTGCAAAGGAAATCACGATCCAGAAAATATTGATGCTGATCCAGAACTTAAGATAGGATTGAAAAGAATCCTCCTCAATACGGCTGCTGAAGGCAACACGGGAAATCAAAAACGTGATATTGAGCACGAATAAATCCAGTGCGATGATGATCTGCTGTAAATAGCTCTTTAGCTGCTTGTTCATACCAGTTGATGAAAATGTCTTTTGTTGCCCTTTTTTCCGGAGCCGGCTTGTAAAGGGGCGGTTTGGCAATAAAACGCAGTAACCACCTCATTTATTATGAAATAATTAGCTGCGATAAAATTTATGGTTATCAAATCTTTAGCTCTCTTCGGCTATTGTCAAATGTAGCACTTTTAAAATCAAGGGCACAGTCAAATCAATTTACAACCCAGGGGGAGGGGCCACGTGGTTATATTGAACAAAACTAAATTTGTATCTGCTGTATTTTGAATGAAAAACTATTTTATCTTTGATGTCTAAGTAATTGGAATTAAGTGCTTTAATCTCCATTGACTGATCCAATCCCTTCGAATGTTCCACCCCCTCCGAATGCATCGTTTTTCAAAAAGTATTTTTTGTAAGGCTAATTGATCCAGTACTATTTTAAACTGCCGTCCCCCATGTGCCGTGTAGTTGTATCCTCTTTACAAGTGAGAGGAGCAATTTTACCAATATTGAAACTTAAACCGCATTCAGCATGCCTGGTATTACCAACCAGTTAAACCGGATTAAACGTCATCTTCTCCTGCTTCCCTTTACAGGGTTGCTGTTATTGCTATATACACCCCTTTCTGCAAAAAACTATTATTTCTCCAGCATTTCAGGTAACGATTCGTATACAGCTTTACAGGCTCAGAATTTCTTTACGCCATGGCGAAGCATTGCAAAGCTGAACGCCATTTTTAATACGTTGGTTGGTGGAGATAGTGTCCTTTTTAAACGGGGGGAAACGTTTTATGGTGCCGTTACGGTAAGTAGTTCAGGACTCATCAATAAAAATATTGTCATTAGTGCTTACGGTACAGGATTGCCACCCGTTATCAGCGGCTTTACCACTGTGAGTTCCTGGTCTGCAGATGTCATTCCCGGCGTTTACAGGGCAGCTGCCGCTGGTGTGCCGATTGTAAATGGCAGAGGCGCTTTGTTAAACATGGTAACCATCAACAACCAGGTGCAGCAGCTTGGCCGTTATCCAAATGCTGATGAGGCAAACGGGGGCTATTTAAAATATGAATCTTTTTTAGATACGCCGGGCATTACTTCCATCACAGACAATGAGCTAAACGGGTCAGTCAACTGGACAGGTGCAGAAGTAGTGATAAGAAAAAAGCTGTGGGTACTCGACAGGTGTCATATCAGCCGGCATGATGGGAACAGCATTTATTATAACAATCCCCCAGGCGCTGCTTATGAATGTACCAACAACTATGGTTACTTTATACAGGATGATATTCGTACACTGGACCAATTTGGAGAATGGTATTTTGATGCTGCTGCAAGAGAATTGAAGATTTATTTTGGTGATGCTTTACCATCCGCTTATACGGTAAAAGCGGCAACAATTGATGCACTGGTATCTGTCAATGCAAAACGGTATATCACTATCAGCAACCTGGCATTTGAAGGCGCCAACCTATACGGAGTCTTTGCTGCTGCCTCAGACTACATCACGGTAAAAAACTGCACATTTAACAATATAGGAAACACGGCGGTGTACATGGAAAGCGGTTCTCAGCTCACAGTCGAAAACAGCAATACCAGCAATATTCTGAATAATGCAATCCAGTTTGTTTGTTCCAGCGATTCAAATATTACGATACGTAATTGTTCAATAAGGAAAACGGGCGCCGTTAGGGGAATGGGGGCCAGTAATGGTAATTCTTACAAAGGCATTTCTGTTGACCTTTCTAAAAATCTGCTGATTGAAAATAACCGGGTGGATACTACCGGCTACGTGGCTATTGAATTTGATGGGAGTAATGTGCTGGTAAAAAATAACGTGGTAAATTATTTTTGTTTTAACAAAGATGATGCAGGCGGCATTTATTCCTGGATTCCGGCATCAGGTGAGATTGACGTGAATTATGTAAACAGGCTTATCAAAGGTAATATTGTAATGAACGGTATCGGTGCTCCAGATGGCAGATCTTCTACCAACCCCTTCGTGTCCGGAATTTACCTGGATGGCACCATCATGAATGTGGAGGTTTTGGATAACACCGTTTTCAATATGGGTAAAAATGGTATTCATTGCAACAATCCTGATAACATCACCATTTCAGGCAATACGTCTTTTAATAACCTGAATGCGGTAAGTTTTATGCGCTGGCCCTGGGCAACCATATCCGGTCTTACCATTAAAAAAAATATTTTCTATCCTAAGTTCAGCAACCAACGAAACCTGTACTATACCAATGCTGCGTTGAACGAACCAGACTCAACCACGCTGCAGGAAGTACTGCATACCCTGGGAAATATCGACAGTAATATTCACAGCTCCAGTAACCCCACCGGTTTTACTTACGAAGTATATTCAAATGAAAATGGCTCCTTGATTCCTTTTGCACCACAATCAATAGAAGGCTGGCGGTCTTATTCAGGCCAGGATATCCATTCAACGAAACCATTCAGGGAACCGCCCACCTACTATTTAAGGGGTACAACCGGCAGCAATACCGTTTCTAACGGAACCTTTAACCAGAATATGATTGGCGTTACGGTGATAGGCACTGCCGTTAGTGCTGCATGGGATAATACAGGTATCATCAACGGAGGAGCATTAAAAGTGATCATGAATAACCCTGTGCCCAACCGTTATGCGCTTGTATATAGTCCGGCAGGAGCTGTGAATGCCACCAAAAAATATGTACTTCGTTTTAAGACTGCCGGCAGCAGCCCGTTTGGATTATTAAGGGTTTACCTTCGCAAAACCGCTTCACCGTATTCAGCCCTCACACCCCAGCAGCTAAAAGTATTTGATACGGCCATTAAAAGCCATGAGTTTTTATTTGCTGCACCGGTAACAGATGGCAATGCCAGTTTTGTGATTGAGTTAGAGCAAAGTTCGGGACTTACTTATATTGATGATATTGAATTTTATGAAGCAGATGCTGATGTGTATAACGTAGAAGACTACCTTCGTTTTGAGTACAATGCCGGCAATACTCCGGTTACTATTAACCTTGGTGCAAATTATACAGGTGTCGACAGCAGTTATTACCCCGGCATCATTACCCTGCAGCCTTTTACGTCAAAAATTCTGGTAAAAGACACTTCTGTATTGCGGCAGTCGCTGGCCATACAGGTAAATGCACCGCAAGTTGCCTGTTATGGAGAAACTACAGAAGTTACTGTTAATGCTACTGGTGGTATTCCTCCTTACCGTGGCACAGGTACTTTTAGTGTTGGGGCAGGCACGTTTACTTTTACAGTAAGAGATCTGCGGGGTGTTGCCGTAAGCCGGACTGTTACCGTAAACCAACCTTCTGCACCACTTCGTTTAACTGCTGCTACAGGCACCATTACAATCTACGGCGGCACCACCTGGGTCAATTTATCCGCCACCGGGGGATCGGCACCTTACACAGGAGTAATTAGTTACAATAACGTACCTGCAGGCACACATACCTATTTTATAAAAGATGCCCGGGGTTGTACGGATTCAGTATCTGTAACGATAACCCAGCCGCAACCTTTAAGAGCTTTTGCCAGTGCAGTCAATGCCAGGTGTTTTGGTGGCACGGGTAACATAACGGTTACGGCTACCGGCGGGCTTCCGCCTTATTATGGTACGGGGGTATTTGTAATGGCAGCCGGTAATTACCGGTATAAAGTAAGGGATGCTGCCGGTGCAATTGCTTATGCACCGGTGGATATGCTGCAGCCAGCCCCATTGACCGTTACAGCCACCACCGGTACGATCGCTGTAAATGGGGGGCGGACATCTGTAGCCGTTACAGTAAGAGGCGGCACGGCACCTTATACTGGTGCAGGTATTATAAACAATGTTGCAGCAGGTACCTACTCCTACACTGTTACAGATGCAAATGGTTGTGTTGCCACTGCAACAGTAACAATAACACAACCGTCAGGATCACTAACGGTTTCAGCTACCCCCGCAATAATAAATTGTTTTGATGGCAGTACTAATGTTACTGTTTCTGCAACCGGCGGAACAGCACCCTATTCCGGCACAGGCAGTTTCCCGGTAAGTGCCGGGAAAGGATCAGTAAAAATTTCGTTTCCACAGGCTACGGATGTATATTCCCTGTTGTATTACACCATTGGTGCAGTAAGTCCTGCAAAAAACTATGTATTACGTTTTAGTACACTTGGCACTGCACCGGGTGGAACTGTGAGAGCAACATTGAGGCAAACCTTTTCGCCCTGGGCTTCTTTTGTACCAAGGCAAACAGCCAGTTTTGGCACGGCAAGGCTTGATCATGAGTTTGTATTTGCGGCACCACCTGCCGAAGCAGCTGCAAGTTTTTGTATAGAGATCAATCAAAATTCCGGCGTGACCTTTATTGATAATATCGCTTTTTTTGAAGCAGATGCAAATAACAAACCCATAGGTTCTAATTTGTATGCTTTTGGGGATTTTGAAACGAACGCCAATAACATATACACCTACAGTTCAAATGACAACCAGGTAATAACATGGGATACTACCAGGAAAATATCCCGTATGTATTATTTTAATGTGAGGGATGCTGCCGGCACTTCACAAAATACGGTTGTAATGGTAAATCAGCCGGCGGCACCATTAACAGTAAATGCAACAGCAAGCATTGTTACAGGCGGCACAGCTACTGTAACGGTGACGGCTACTGGTGGTACGCCACCTTACACCGGTACAGGTACGTTTACAAATGTTACTGCCGGCAACCGTATGTATACAGTTACCGATGCCAATGGCTGCACCAGTTCTGCAACAATCAGTATCAATGCCGCAAAACCGGTTGCTTCAAAAAATGCAATACCCACTTTACCCGCAATTGTATTTCCAAACCCATCTTCTTCTTCTTTTGATCTCTGGCTGCCCAGGGGAGGCGACATCCAAACATCGGTAAGGGTGACAGCTGCTGATGGAAAACTTTTGTACCAGGCAACAGGAAAGCAGGCTCATTTTATTTTTGGTGACAACTTTGCAACGGGCCTGTATCTGGTGACAGTAAAGCAGGGCGCAGCAACTAAAACAATTAAAGTAGTGAAGACGCGGTGACCTAACTTTACATAAATTTTACCTGATGAAAAGATTGTGTTGCTGTCTTTATTTTATTCTTATTCATTTTGTGGCTGCTGCACAATTCACGTCTTCTGATCTTCCCATTGTGGTTATAAATACCAACGGACAGGTAATACCGGATGATCCGAAAATAATGGCAGACATGGGCATCATATGGAACGGAAACAATGCAAGAAACAATATTACCGATACATCAAATCACTACGAAGGAAAGATCGGTATTGAAGTAAGAGGACAAAGCTCTCAAATGTTCCCCATGAAATCTTATGGTTTGGAGCTTTGGAACAGCAGCGGCAATTCCATCAACCGTTCATTATTTGGTCTGCCGCAGGAAAGCGACTGGATTTTATATGCACCTTATAACGACAAAACACTGATGCATAATGTTCTCGCTTACCAGCTCAGCAATCAAATGGGGCACTGGGCTGCCCATTGCCGTTATGTAGAACTGGTGCTGAACGGCGAATACAAAGGCATCTATGTTTTTATGGAAAGGATCAAGCGTAAGAATGGGAGAGTCAATATTCCCTCGATGGGCAGCGGCGATAATGCCGGCGATGCAGTTACGGGGGGATATATTTTCAGCATTGACAAAGAAGCCAATGGGTGGTTTTCTCATTACCCGGCAGGGGCGGGCAGCATTCAATACAGTTACGTGTATCCTAAAGAAGATAATATTACTGATGCACAAAAGGCCTGGATCAAAAATTTTACAGACAGTTTTGAAAATGCATTGGCTTCACCCGGTTACAGTGATGCAGCATCAGGCTGGCGGAAATTTGCAGATGAAAATTCTTTTATTGATTATTTTATTGTAAACGAACTGAGCCGTAACGTTGACGGTTACCGGATCAGCAGCTATTTTCATAAAGACAGGTACAGCAATGGCGGCAAAATAAAGGCAGGCCCTGTGTGGGATTATGATCTTGCGTTCCGTAATGCAGATTATTGCAGTGGTGCCGATGTAGATGGCTGGAGTTACCAGTTCAATACGGTATGCCCCGGTGACTTTTGGCAGGTGCCTTTTTGGTGGGACAGGCTGATGGCGGATACAGGATTTAAAGCTGCACTCCGCTGCCGTTGGCAGGAACTCCGCAGCAGTACCCTCAGCTTGAACAATCTTTACAATATGGTTGATTCTATTGCTGCACTAACTGCTGAAGCAAGACAAAGGCATTTTGTACAATGGCCTGTTTTGGGTCAGTATGTATGGCCCAATCCACAACCAATTCCTGCAACTTATGAAGAAGAGATCCGTACTTTAAAGCAATGGCTCTCCTTCAGGCTTGACTGGATGGATAAAAACATGCCCAATAGCGGCGCCTGTGCTGAATACCCGTCAACTGTCAGCAGCAGCTTTGTGATCAGTAAGATGCCCAATCCTCTCCGGTCCGGCGATAACATACTTGTGCAATCCAGGGAAAACCAATTGTTGAGCGTAAAAGCCATGGATGCTGCCGGCAGGCTGATGTGGTACAGTTCATTTAGTCTTACATCGGGCAATAACTACCTTTCTATCCCGGTTCAAGGTTGGGCAGCTGGTCTGTACTTTTTTGAATTTAGAAACGCAAAAGGGGAGCAGGTAACTAAGCGGATAATCAAGTAAAAAGGAAGGTGTTTAATTGGTAACTCCGAAAACATCGGGCCTTAAACCCTCTCTCCACTTTGGGTTAAATTTTCTGTCAAGAAATTGAGCTATAGCTTTATTGTGATCAGCCATCTCTTTAATAGAATAAATTTGTATACAACCAACTATTTTATACCTGATTTTATATTGCTTTTCAAAAGATTTGTCTGCCTTGCTATAAATTAAAGTTTCTAATCCATTTCCACAATACAGGGTCGGCTTACTTGTATCGGCTGCAAGGGGTTTTACAAGTGAGTCATGAAGACTTTGGCCGAAACAATTTATCGAACTTATAAAGCAAACAATAAAGAAAGCCAGTTTCATGTTTTTTTGATAAGATGCATGTTGCAGAATTTTTGCATAATGCATACAGCTAACCTGTATATTATCTCAAAAACTAAATAACAAATTACAAATACCGAATGCAGCATTACAAATTCCTTAATCCCCCACCACTTCCCCTTCAATATCATAATCGTAAGCCTTGGTAATTTTTACCTGCACAAAATCGCCGGCAGTAAGTTTTTTCTTTGAGTGAATGATCACTTCATTATCCACTTCCACACTGTCAAATTCTGTACGGCCAAGGTAGCGGCCCGCTTCTTTTTTATCAATGATCACTTTAAAGGTTTTGCCCACTTTAGCCTGGTTCTTTTCAAGACTTATTTCCTGCTGGGTTTCCATTATTTCCTGCGCCCGTTCTTCTTTTTCCTCTGCAGTGATAGTGTCCGGCATATCATAAGCGCTGGTACCTTCTTCATGGCTGTAGGTAAAAGTACCCACCCGGTCAAACCGCATTTTTTGCAAAAAGGTTTTTAGCTCTTCCACATCCTCCCTTGTTTCGCCGGGAAAACCAGCGATCAGCGTTGTGCGGATACAGATGTCCGGTATCTTGTTCCTTATTGCACCCACCAGGTCTTCCATCTCTTCCCGGGTGATCTGCCGCTTCATTAGTTGCAATACATTATTAGCCGCATGCTGCAGTGGCATATCAAGATAGTTGCAGATATTCTCCCTGTCCTTAATGGCATCAATGATCTCCATTGGAAATTTAGAAGGGTAGGCATAATGCAGCCTGATCCATTCAAGCCCTTTTACATCTGCCAATGCATGCAATAGTTTGGGTAATTCCCGTTTTTTATAAATGTCAAGACCGTAATATGTCAACTCCTGGGCAATCAGCATTACTTCTTTTACGCCACGGTCCACCAACCGTTTGGCTTCATCTACCAGTGATTCAATGGAACGGCTTACATGCTGGCCTCTCATCAAAGGAATAGCGCAAAAAGCACAGGTACGGTTGCATCCCTCACTTATTTTCATGTAGGCATAATGCTGTGGCGTGCTTAATAAACGTTCGCCAATTAACTCTGCTTTATAGTCAGCGTCAAATTGTTTTAATATCAGGGGAAGTTCCATTGTGCCAAAAAAAGCATCAACTTCCGGTATCTCTTCTTCTAAATTATTTTTGTACCGTTCACTAAGGCAGCCTGTTACATATACTTTATCCAAATGGCCACGGCGCTTTAGTTCTACTTGCTGCAGAATCGTATTGATGCTTTCTTCCTTTGCTTTTTCAATAAAGCCGCAGGTATTTACAATTACGATATTGTGATCCTTCTTCCGGCTTTCATGCACCGTGTCAACTTCATTTGCCAATAACTGACCGCTTAACACTTCACTGTCAACCATATTCTTACTGCAACCGAGAGTAATGATATTTACCTTGTCTCTATGTAATTTTTTTGTACGCATTTGGCGGCAAAGGTAATGAGTTTGGAGGAGAGGAAAACTCAAGTAAAGTGCTTTGGTAGTGACTCATTTTGAAAATATGACAATGAAGTTGTCTTTCCCCTGCGTTCTCCTCATCCCTGCCTGCCGGCAGGCAAGTCTGCGTGGGACAATTGGCACGCTGAGGGGCAGAGGCCGCAGAGTTGCTTGGCAATTTGATAACTGTTGGTTTCAAACTGATACACTACTAATGCTTTAACAATGCTTCAGTATGAAATGAGCAGGCTCCTTGTTCCCATATTCCCTTGCAGGCAAGAGGAATAAGCAGGGCAAAGCCTACTATTAAATCTGTTCAGGATGATACAATACCAATATTTTTATAAGCAGCTGCACTTTGATGATTTAGTATTCTTTCAGCAATAAGGATGTATTGCCCATTACAATCTTAGTATGCCACGAAAACCCCTTGATGCATAATAAGACTCAGCGCCATTATGATAAACAAACACTGTATCATACCGTCTGTCGCAAAATAAAGCCCCACCCAGTTTTCGGATATTATCCGGTGTTGCTATCCAACTGGAAGTTTTTAAATCAAATGCTCCCAATAATTGCAACGCCCTGTATTGTTCTTCTGTCAAAATATCAATTCCCATGGCGGCCGCCATTTCCATCGCACTGTTTTTGGGCTTGTTTTCTTTTCTTGAGGCCAATGCAGTTCCGTCATAGCAAACACTTCTGCGGCCTGCCGGACTCTCTGCTGCACAATCACAAAAAATATACTCGCCCGTTTTTTTGTCAAAGTCAATCACATCTGGTTCCCCACCCGTTGTTTCCATTTCATTCAAACACCATAGTTTGCCCTTAGTTGCCAGCAAACCCGCTGCCACCTTGTCCCATACAATATGGTTATGCCGGTGTTTGTTTTTTTCAAAACGGCTTTTTAGGATAGATAACAAATCTTCCTCTTGTTTAGAGGATAACTCTTTTTTCAATGTTTTACTGGTGCCCATTATCCTGGTTTGTTTCGATAAAAATACGGGAAAGTGCTTTCTTTCTCATAAGGATCAATACAGACCGTAAACAACGGTTTTTCCATCCTCCTTACACCTGCAAAAATCCTTTACAGGTATTGACTTTCTGGCCGTATCTTTGCGCCCGTTTAAAAATTATGATAAGTGTAAATAACGTCACCCTGGCCTATGGCAAAAGGGTGCTCTTCGACGAAGTAAATATCAATTTCTCAAAGGGAAATTGCTACGGTATTATTGGTGCTAATGGTGCTGGTAAATCCACGTTTTTAAAGATATTGAGTGGTGAGATAGAACCTAATAAAGGTACCGTGTCCATCACCCCGGGTGAGCGACTGGCTGTATTGAAGCAAAACCACTTTGAATTTGACGAAGTGAGTGTACTGCATACAGTGATGATGGGTCATAAAAAGATGTGGGACCTGATGAGTGAGAAGGATGCCATCTATATGAAGGAAGATTTTACAGAAGCCGATGGTATCAAAGCAGGTGAACTGGAACATGAGTTTGGTGAAATGGGCGGCTACACTGCAGAAAGTGACGCTGCACAAATGCTGAGCGAACTGGGAGTGAAAGATGATATGCACCAGCAGTTAATGAAAGATATTCCCGCCAATATCAAAGTAAGGGTGTTACTGGCACAGGCAATATTCGGGAATCCTGATATTTTATTGCTGGATGAACCTACCAATAACCTTGATGTGGAAACTATTGGCTGGTTAGAGAACTTCTTAGCAGACTACGAAAATATCGTGCTGGTGGTGAGCCATGACCGTCACTTTTTAGATGCGGTGTGTACCCATGTGGCAGATGTGGACAAGCAAAAAATAAAAGTATATACTGGTAACTATACTTTCTGGTATGAGAGTTCTCAACTGGCAGCAAGACAGGCTACAGATAAGAATAAGAAAATGGAGGAAAAGAAAAAAGATCTCCTTGAATTTATTGCCCGGTTTAGTGCCAATGCCTCTAAAAGTAAACAGGCAACCTCCCGTAAAAAAGCATTGGATAAACTGGTATTTGAAGATATTCTTCCCAGCAACAGGAAATATCCTGGTATCATCTTTAAACCGGAAAGAGAACCCGGTAACCAGGTTTTAAATGTTGAAAAGCTCACAAAAAAGGTGGACGGCAGTGCATTGTTCAGCAATGTGACTTTTGATATTGTAAAAGGTCAGAAGATCGGTTTGATCAGCCGTAACCCATTGGCGATAACGATGTTCTTTGAGATCATCAATGGCAGGGAAAAAGCTGACAGCGGCAAGTATGAATGGGGTACTACTATCACCAGCGCCTACCTGCCAAATGACAATACAGAGTATTTTGAAAAAAGCGATAACCTGATGGACTGGTTGCGCCAGTTTGTTCCTCCTAACACAAAAGAAACGGTGGATGAAGATTTTCTTCGTGGATTTCTTGGTAAAATGCTCTTTAGTGGTGATGAAATAAGAAAGCAAACGAATGTATTAAGCGGTGGGGAAAAAGTTCGTTGTATGGTAAGCCGGATGATGCTGCAGAACCCTAATCTGATCATGCTGGATGAACCCACCAACCACCTCGATCTGGAAAGTATAACTGCATTCAACGACGGCTGTATTTCCTTCCCGGGTGTTGTAATGATTGCAACACATGATCACCAGTTTATGCAAACCACTGTTGACCGTATTATTGAACTAACGCCCAAAGGCATCATCGACCGGTTAATGACCTACGATGAATACATACAGGATGAAAGGGTAAAAGAACTGAAAGCAGAAATGTATGGTGATGCGCTGGTGCAGGCTTAACTATGAAACATAAAATTGTACTATTTTTTATTGCAGTATTATTTTGTACAGCTAACTTACTGTCGCAACCCTACCGTTCGGCATTGGGTGCCGCTTCTGAATTTACATTCAAAGATTACTACGCTACCGGTGTGTCCTTCAAATTTTTTATGGGCAAAAAAAGTGCTGGTGAAATTGCTGCGCTTGCAAGCAATGGCGGTTATTATATCAGTTTATTATATCAATATCATTTCGCTTTAGACAATAAGAAGCAATTGTACGGCTACCTTGGTGCAGGGGCATTCAATATTATTTATCCCCGCGGTACCCTGGGCCTTGAATACCGGCCTGCTGCTTTCCCCTTAAGCATTGCTGCAGACTGGCGGCCTTTTTATGAGTGGCGGGTTGATGATGATATCGATAACAGGGGTTTAAAACATTTTGGCATCAGCCTGCGGTATGTTTTGAAAAACTAATATTTTTTGGCAGCAACCATCCGGCACCTGCGACAGTCTTGCCTCAAATCTTTTGGCACGATATTTCTAAAAAACTAATTTAAAAAGAACAGAATGAGAAAGACAATGTACCTCGTTGTAATGGCAATTGCATTTATGACAACCACAGCTTCTGCACAAAAAAGCAGGAGTTATTCTTCTACCAGCTACAAAACAGCTCTTGGCGTTAAATTTTATCCCGGCGCTATTTCACTTAAACATTTTGTAAACGACCAGGCGGCATTAGAGGGTCTTGGTTATTTTTGGGATAGGGGTTTTCGTATTACCGGTTTATACGAAATTCATGGTAATATCAACGGCGCTCCTGGTTTAAAATGGTATATAGGTCCTGGTGCACACGTTGGCTTTTACAATAATAAATGGGGAGGCGGCAGTTCCTTTGGTGTTGATGGTGTATTAGGACTTGACTATAAGATCAATGTGGCTCCAATCAACCTTTCATTAGACTGGCAGCCTTCCTTTGAATTTGGTGATGGCCGTGGTTTTACAGGTAACTGGGGCGGGTTTGCTATCCGCTACACGTTTTAAATAATATCTAATTTTTGGATCCCCGTGCGTAAGCCGGGGATTTTGTATGTAGAAGAATCCAACATTTTACTTAGTAATGCCTGTTAACGCTATCGGCAGACTGCAATATGGGAAGTAACCAGCAGCAGTGTCAAGATGAAAATGTGACGGGTAAGTTTTTCCACAGCAAAATGAGATTATATTTGCACACTTTGCTTTAATGAAAAACAACATCACATCAATCATCGATTTCTTTTATCCGCCTTTTAAAAGAATCATGCCGTTGCAAACATTTCGTTACGCTGCTTGTGGTGGTGGTAACATGGTACTGGGTTTTTTGGTTTTTACTGCTGTTTTTCATTTGTTATCAGGCTTTTCTTATATCAATCTCGGGGTTATTGAATTTTCCATTTTAAACGTAAACATTGGAGATGCAAAAGTACTGATGTTACAAAGCGATGCTTTTGCTTTTAAAGCCCATAGTTTTGCCTTATCCTGTTCTTCCACAATAGTTTTTATTGTTGGGTTCTTACTTAACAAGTACGTAGTATTCACCGGTTCCAATCTTAGGGGAAGGATACAATTGTTCCGGTATTTTTTATCTACTGTTTCCAGCTTTTGTATCAATTATTTTTTATTAAATGCCATGGTCATCTACCTGCATGTTTATCCTGTACTTGCCCAGGTGATCGTTACCGCCATTGTTGTGACCATCAGTTTTTTTATGCAGCAATATTTCACTTTCAAGGTTAAAGAAAACCATTCCGGTGTAAAATAAAAAACCTGCCGTATGAGGCAGGTTGTAACCCTAACATTCAATATCATCAGGCAATCGAGCCATTACTTCTTAGATAATTTTCCACTTCTCTTACATTTAAGCCTGCTTTGGCAATGGCTTGCTTTAGTTTTTCTTTTGTAACTCCAAATTGATCACACCAGTATTCCAGTTCATAATTTTCGTATGCCTGCTGGTAATCCTCCCTTGTTTTAGGTGGTGTGTGAAGATATTTTTTAATGTCAAAATGGTTCATACAAAGCAGTTGAGCAGATAAAAATAATAAAATTTTTCAAAAATAAAAGACCGTTTAATAAATTAATGTTTTGGTAACGGTTATCAATAAATGATTTTGCTGAATGGAACACCCACATTTACACTAACAGACAGGTTATCAATTAATTTTTTCCCGGGAAAAGCCGTATGCCTCAAATCAAAGTAGTGTACCTTAAATTCAAAATCAGCTGCCGGGGCAGTTGTTTTGTCTATCAAAACCACCGGTATTCCCAGCGTTGCATTCATGGATTTAAAGCCGCCAAAGCTTTGCACCAGGCTGCCGCTGATGCCAATATGCGATTCATGGGGGAAATACACAAAGCTGAAAGTAACGGCAGGAGTTACACGATTTTTGAACTCACCGACATAGATGCTGTTGATCCGTCTTTCATACATCAGCAGCGAGTCGGCTCCACCTGCATTCTTATATTCCTGGTAACTAAGTGCCTCTATTCCCCGTCTTTCCAGGTTGTTTTTTAAGAGAGCTGCTGCTTCCAGCGTTAATTGTAGCCTCCCATACTTTTTTGATTCCCAAAATCGGGTATGGCCCAGCGATAGTTCAAAAGGAAAGGTTTTTTTACTCTCCGTTGATGCCGCAAGTGAACCTGCAACAGTATACCGTTGCCATATTACCGGCAAATACATGGCAAAGCTGGTCCAGTGCAGTTTCACGGTTTTAAATTTTTCACTGGCTGCCAGCTCCCTGTATTGCTGTTCTGCAAAATGACGGTAATATTTTTCCTGTAATGTTTTATAAAATGCGGCTGTTATTTCATTCTTTGCTTTTTTAAAATTGCTGTCCTGGCTGCTCACTGTTGCAACTGAGGTCAATGAAGTAAGAAATGCATTTTCCTCCTCTTTTATCAACGCAGTCATTTCCTGCAATTGCTGTTCCCGGTATACGTCCATATAAGTTTTATCAAAACAGTTATTGGTAACAGTTACCGGCCGGCTGATCCATGTCTTTTTAAAGGTGACGCCCAGTTCGTTGCTGTATGTTTTTTTTGAAAAGCCTGCAGCAAAAGCATTGGCAGCATTTGTTTTTATACCAGCCGTCATAAATCCCTTCACGGGTTCATCCGTACCTTTTGGCTGAAAAAGGTTATGTGTCAGCGAAAAGATGCCATCAGCTGCATTAAAAGTGATATTGTTCTTATAAAAGCTCATGTCTTTGTAGCTGCTTAAATAATACCCGATCCTGTCTGATAAAAACAGGTTCATTGCCCTGTTGCTGGCCACCTGGCCATTAGCGCAGGACTGGTTTTTAATGTTATTGTGAATTTGCCATAAGTTGCCAATGATACTATCGGCATTTTGAGCGTATAAAGTACCAGCGTACAAGCATGCTGCGGCCGTTATGCAAATTTTAAATCGTTGAAGCATCATCCGTTTGCTGTTACAAGTGCCCTTGCTGCCAATGCATCTCCGGTAAGCTGTGTGCGGTAGTCGGCAAGTTTTACTGTGTTTAAAAAATCGTTGGAGAACATATCAGCCATTTGTTTAGTAAGCAAAGCACTGCGCATGTCTTTCCATTCATCATCCTTATCACCAAACATTGTATCTATCAACCCGGGAAAACCCCAGGGTGCATTTTTGCCCCAGTGTAATGCAAAGCCAATATGATTGGCAGTAAATGATTTGATCACCTCCGTCAAAAAATCATCTAATGAGATCATGTTTTGATTTGCTTTCCAGGGTATGCCATCCACTTCCAGTACACAAGTGACCGGGAATTTGGTAAAGGCAAGCGTGGCGGCTGACTGTTTTACAAAACGCATGGACAGTATTCCCGGTATGGGTCCTTTTTCATTCATCAGTTCAATAAAAAGTTTTAATGCTTTTGTAGAATCTTTATTATCGATGCCAAAGGCACAGCCAAATGCAGCGCTTGATTGTGACGTGTCCCAGAAAATTTCACCCAGTGTACCTTCTATTGTTTCATCCACTTCGGGAAAGGCTTCGCTTTTTAAAGCATCCAGTATTTTTGGTATCAGCTTTTTGTGTTTGGCCGCAAAGTTGGAAACCCAGGTAGGTATATCCTTAAAAATAGCTTTTTTAACAAAGGGTACGGGGTCAGGATAATCGCTGCGATAGGGTTTCTTATAGATGATCTCTGTTACAAAATCTTCAGTGGCTTTATAAGGATTGATGTAAAGTTTATAATGATAAGGGATGGTGACAGTACCATCAGGGTTGGTCTCTTCCAGTATCCTGAATGCTGCATTGTCAAAATCCATAGATGCAGCTATTTCTAAGGCCTCTGATGGTTTTATTTTTTTTACATACCGCTTTAGCAGGTACAGATCTTCCGCTTCAAGCACCACGCCATGTATAATGCCAAAAGCACCAAGTCCAACCAAAGCTGCATTAAACAATCCGTCGTGCCTGATTGGCCTGGCATTGATACTCACGGCAAATTCATCATTCAAAGCAGGTTCGGTTTCTCTTTCCAGGTATACAATATCACCTGGCCCGGGGCCAATGATGATCTGTAACCCCACTACACAATCCTGTATTGAACCTTCATTTATAGACGCTCCATGCACCCCGGTTGAAATGGCACCAGCAATGGTCTGCCCGTTGCTTGCACCACAGGCTTTCAGCGATTTCCCTTTGTCAAACAAATATTCCGTGATCTCTTTTACCGTGGTGCCGCATTGAAAAAAGAAAAGATTTTCTGAAAGATGAGGTGTCATCTCGTGCAGCTGTTCATCTTTTATTTCCTGTTGAATATTGAGCCTTGCATTATACAGCATCCTGTCGCCTTGCTGTGCCACATTTGACAATGACCAGGCGCTTCCATAAGCCCTCAGCCGTTCGTTGCAATCAAGACTGTCCTGTATAAGTTTTTGTATTTCTGCTGCACTGTCGTTAAAGCGGTTTATAAGCGTTCGTATATTCCTGTTAGTATCAATGTCGTAGTGCGTCTTTAAAGGGAAAGGCCCGTTAAAATGAAAATTATCCCATTGTGTTGTATGAGTGATTTTGATATTTGCCATGACTTATTGATTTAAAGTTTTGGTACACACATATTTTACTTTAATGGATTTCCTTTTTCCAAAAGTGAATGTATTGCGGAGCATGGCGCCAAATGTTATTTTGTATTCCACCGAATGAAAACCACAGCGCCCGCAGTCAGGAATCACCATCGCACCATTTTGCAGTAGCGACAGGTTGACCACCGTGTCAATCACCTTTACTTCTTTACCATTATAAAAACCCATTTCCCTGTTCATAGGGTCGGGCTGTGCAGTGCCGCTTTGGTTAGCCACTTTAATAGAATAGGAGCAGGATTGTATTGCTGCAAATGCGAGCGCCATCAATGCCATACCGGCTGGCGTTTTGGTGTGTGCCATGGTTGTGTATTTTAAGTTATAATCAAAAACTATATCGTGGATATTGGAAGTTTTTGTTAACTGATACAGTATCAGTATAAGCCCTTGGCACATATGCGCCCGAAAAAAACGGATGGTAAAAGCGGGAGAATAAACTAATTAAGCTCTAAAATACAAATTATTGGGAAAGAACAAATTTTTTTGACCCCTTAAGTCATGTTTGTAAAGCTGCAGCATAGCGAGGCCTTTTCTCTGTATTTTCTGATCAAATAGCCACCCATGCTGTGTACATAGGCATTTGCTGTAATGGCAATGAACTTTTTTGGCAGGCAAATTGTATTTTACATACTACTCAATTTAAATAAGCTTTTATGAAAAAAGTATACATTGCTATCTCAGTGGCTACTTTGTTTTTAGCGGTGTTCCAGGCAGCAAGATTTATTACAATGCCATCTGAGCTAACTGTAGCCATGTTTCTTATGTCCCCGTTTGTAATGGTGCTGCTTGTATTGATAGTCTTGAAATATGGCGAGCCTTCCCATTTTACCTTCAACGAACGTTTTTATGACGACCACAATTACAAAAGAAACGGTTCTGAAGAACTCAGTTCTGCCGAATAAAATATTTATTTGAAATTCATCTAACTCTTCTCCCCACTATCGTTCCCGGTTTTAGTATTTCCTTGACACAATACGGCAGGTAAATTGCCAGCTTGACAACATTGCATTTTCTAAAACCAGGAGATAATCGAATGAAAAAATGGTTTCTTTATATCGGACTATCAATACCCTTTGCCAGTTGTACTGTTTCTTCGTTAAATACAGTAACACTAGCTCCAGGCGCAAAAAAAAATGAGGAACTGGCATTTCCTGTTGCAGGCAGTACTTCAAAAGTTGGCAGTTTTTGGGGTGATGGCAGGGATGCAGGAAAGCGCAAGCATGAGGGCATCGATATTTTTGCAAAAAAGGGTACCAAGGTGGTGGCCGTTTGCAGTGGTACCGTTTCAACCGCCAATGGAGGCATAGGAGGGAAAACGGTTTGGCTGCAATCAGATGATTTTGCATGGTCTGCCTATTATGCACACCTGGACAGTCAGTATGTTTTTAGTGGTCAGACAGTTAAACGTGGCGATGTTATAGGAACTGTTGGTAACACGGGAAATGCCAAATTCACGCCAGCACATCTTCATTTTGGTATTTATACCTACTCAGGTGCTATTGATCCCTTTCCTATTGTAAATGAAGCGCCCAAAATTATATTGGAACCGGAGGTAAATCAGTTTGAAAAAATTGCGAAGCCAGTAAAAATTACAGGTAAGGTCAAAACAGGTAAATCAGGTGATGGTTTAATTAAAAAGACTTAAATCAGTCATAAAATATGGACCATAAAAAAGCGGGCAACATCATTGCCCGTTTTTCATTTTGTATCGTTTCCGGTTTTTAGCCCCTGTAAATGATACGCCATATCTTACCTTTCTTAGAATCGGCAATATATAAAGAACCATCAGGACCTTGGGCTAACCCCATTGGACGGTACTGTGCTTCGTCTGGTTGTGTTATTACATCTACTCCCGTAAAACCTTCTGCAAATATTTCCCAATTGCCAGAGGGAACACCATTGTTCATGGGTACAAAAGCAACGAAATAACCACCTTGTCTTAATGGTGCCCTGTTCCATGAACCATGAAAAGCGATAAATGCACCATTCTTAAATCTTGCAGGGAATTGATCCCCTGTATAAAATAATACATCGTTTGGGGCCCAATGGCCGGGAAATGCAAGAATTGGTTTTTCAACTCCATCACAACGACCGGTTATTTGACCATCACCACCATATTCAGGAGAAAGTAATTTTTTACTTTGCAAGTGATCATAATAACAGTATGGCCAGCCAAAATCCTGCCCCTCAGCTGTAATTCTGAAAAATTCTTCAGAGGGTAGTTCTGCATTCATCGTATCGGTATAAATTGCTGGAAATAGATCAGAAAGCTGGTCACGTCCATGCTGCATCACATACAGGTTGTTGACACTGCTGTTCCAGTCCATGCCTACTACGTTTCTAAGCCCGGTCGCATATCGTATACCGTTAGCTTGGGTTTGATTGGGATTTTGTGCATTGAACTTCCATATACCTGCAGCGTTTGTCAAAATAGGGCAGGGGTCTTGTCCGGGCGACCCTGCCGTCCGGTCCTCTAACTGGCAGGCATTAGAAGGTGCGCCGATGTTTACATAAATATTCTGATCATCATCTACAGCAATTGCTTTGGCACTATGCGATGCTCCACTTGGTAAGCCAGTTATTATATTGATTGGCGCATTGGGGCTTTCAATTACATTACTGGAGTTAAACTGGTATCGAAATACATCTTCATCTGAAGATGCGTACAGGTAGCCATTTTTTATGGCGATACCTGTTCCGGTGAATCCTCCAAAGGAAGTTTCAGCATCTGCTCTTCCATCGCTATTGCTGTCTTTCAAAACCAGGATGCCTTTGCCGTCTTTCAATTCACTTAGTTTAATGTAGATATCACCGTTGGAATGCACCGCAATATGTCTTGCCTTGCCTGTTTCAGCTTTTACTGTGATGGCACCAAAACCTGACGGTAAGGTTATACCACCATTGTCAGCATCAGGTGTTAGTCCGGACGGCGACCCCGGGCCGTTGTCATCTTTTTTACAGGCATTAAAAATTACCAGAGATGATAATAAAAGAATAGTAATTCCATTTGGAATACTGAATAATGTTTTCATACATCGGAGTTTAATTGTTAATAAATAACAAACCGCGTTGCTAAAAACATGCCCCGTGTACATACGTGTAGTACTGGTAAGCCAAAGAAATTTTTGCCCCAAACTGTGGTTGTATTCTAAGGAATGTGAAAGTAATATCCCTCGAATTGCTAAATAATATGAATGGATGTAAGTTTAAGAACCGTTTTCTTCTAATGTAATAAACAGGGAAGGTCGATTAGCCTCACACAAATTTTATCATAAAATAATTCCGGCTTTCAATTTTCAACACGAAGAAATTATTTCCCGGTTCTATGCGAAGAGAGGTAATTTAACCTCATATGATGACGATAGTCAGCAATAAACTTATTAAAACAAGCACTGCAATAGCAGGTACAGGAATTGCCTGTATAAGAATAAATAAATAAAATTAAAAGAAACTAAATCTCTACAGTATGAAAAAGTTAATTCTATCAATGGTAATTACAGGCAGTTGCTTAGTAGCCGTTGCTCAAATGCCAGATACATCAAGGCAACAACAGTGGAACAACAGCAATCCACCAGATACTTCCATGCAACCACAATGGAACAATGACAACCGTACCGATTCCATGAGTCAGCAACCACAATGGAACAATGGTAACCGGGCTGATACCGTGAATCAGCAAACACAATGGAATAATAGTAATCGCACAGGCACTATGGAACAGCAACAGCAATGGAACAATGGTAATAGTACTGATTCTATGAGACTTCAAAATCTGAACAACGGCAATAGTTTTGATTCATCAAACATGAACCAACAGTCAATGCCAATGGAAACAGCACCTGCAGCAACAGGTACACCCGGTTCTGCAAATCTGGCACCGTCACAACCTGTAAGTACAGATGTAAGGAACAATGATCCGATGGCGGATACAGTAAACATGAGATCGGCAACAGAACAGGGTACTACTGGTAATAACACATCAGTAAATCCGGCTGCAACTTTTACAACGGGTGACTCTACATCGGGTTCTAACCAGGCAATACCTGTGGACGGAACTATGTCAACAAACCCATCTGCATCTACTGGAAATATGCCACGTGGTGTGAATATTCCGGAGGCAAGTACACTACTTACTGGCCTGGGTAAATGGTCTGCATTGCCCATTTTAAATACATTTGTACCAGAAGATGTGGTGAATAAATTGAAGACAGCACATGGTGAAAAATTGTACGATATCACTATGCTTAAAACAGGAGAAAACCAGTACTCATATAGTGCAAGGGTGCAGGAAAGTGGTGTATACAGCACTGTTATTGTGCAAGGTGACACTACAACAGTAAATCAATAACCGTTCAATCATAATTAAAACCGCTTTGCAACTTTGCAAAGCGGTTTTTTGTTTATAGGAAGCACTGTGGTTTATTTTAAAGTTCAGCTATGTTTTCCCAGCATTGGTAGGCATTGTTGCGAAGCATATATTTTTCAAAAGATGGAACTGAAAAAGGAAGTGAAGCATTCTTATCTTCTCCCGTTAATCCATTGCTTACGCCGGTACTGCCATTGAACTGGTCGTTTAAAATACCCATTGAACTGCGTTTAAGCCTCTCCGAAAGGTCTTCGAGGTGCATCTTTGTTTCTTCGTCTTTATATTTTGCAATAGATGCGGTAATTTTTTTGTAAAGCCGTTGTCTTTGTGCTTTTACGATACTTAAAATATCTGTCAGCAACAAATCGGATGTATTACCTTTTTCCAATGCGCTTCTTTCAAGAGCAAGTAACTGAGAAGCATACGCTTTCTGCAGATTGCGCCGGTAAAGGTTCACCGGAGCATTCGTTTGCAGTTCACTCCAGATGCCTGTTTCAAGATCTGCCAGTAATTGCGCAGGACTGTATGCGGTAGCCGGCTGTTGAGACTGCACATATAAAAGTCCCCGTAAAGCGGCTGGATTTATCAATTGCTGAAGTACATCTTTTTGTATGTCCAGTACAGTTGAATATCCACTTCCCCCGGTAATAGTAAATAACTGTTCGTTGCAAAGCCATTGCGGAGTAGTAAACAATTCCTTTTGTAAAAACAGCACAGCGTCTTTTTGTTTATCTCTACCGGCATATTGCAGTAAGGTTCCGGTTTGCTCTACCGTTTTTGGAGTATAATAAACGGCCCCGATCGTTTTGCAGGCATTGTAAATATAGCGGCGGTATTGCTGCCGCAGTTGCCATTCCATTTTTGCAACCGCTTCATAATTTTCGTTTGGAATTGTTGTCCACTGCAACAGGTTGGGCATGATCCTCTGCAGGTTGCGTATCCCATACATTCCAGCCTTGACCGGATCATCGCCGAGGTCTTCGGTTTGACATTGGGCACCACCATAACTAAAATGCAGCCGTGGATCTTCCATTTTTTTTGATACCCACCTGTTTAAATATTCTTTTTCCACCGAAGCTGTTGTAAAAGGCGGCAGCCAGCGGTAGCCCCATTCAATAGCCCATTCATCGTATGCGCCAATAACAGGAATCATATTATCCTGGGATAAACTGTCTTCCGGTTGTGCTACATAATTAAAACGTGCATAGTCCATTACAGAAGGGCAAATGCCGTTAGCAGCAATATAACTTTTGCTCCGGAGACTGTCAACCGGCACCGTTGATGATGCGCTGAAATTATGCGCCAGTCCAAGCGTGTGTCCCACCTCGTGAGTACATACGTAAGCAATTAATTTTCCCATCAGGCTGTCATCCAATATCATTGTTCTTCCACCGGCATCAGAAGGAGAGGCCTGCGTAAAATACCAGTCGCGGAGTATCTCTGTCACATTGTGATACCAGTTGATATGAGCTTCCAGTATTTCTCCCGTACGGGGGTCATTTACGTTCGGCCCACTGGCATTTTGAACCGTTGATGCTTTGTATACGATGGCACTATGTCTTGCATCTTCCAAACTCCAGCCGGGATCATTTACGGGCGCTTCCAGTGCATAAATGGCATTTTTAAATCCCGCTTTTTCAAATGCTTTCTGCCATTGGTTTACCCCTTTGATTAAATAGGGTACCCATTTTTTGGGTGTAGCAGGATCAATGTAAAATACAATTGGCTTTGCTGGTTCTACCATTTCTCCAGCCAGGTAGCGTTTTATATCATCCTTTTTTGGTTCAAGTCTCCAGCGGGTTGCAAGCCAGGTACCTGTAAATCCTTGTGGCCTTGGAATATCAAAATCCACATAGCCCCGCCCAAAATAACCAACCCGCTGATCAACCAGTCTCGGTCTCATGGGTGAGGAAGGCAACAGTACCATAGACGTATTCAATTCATAAGTGAGATAAGGCATGTACAGGTTGCTGTTATTATTGGTGTTGGCAAAAGTCTTCACCGTTTTCAACTCAATATTTACCGGGAACGTACTGGCTTTTTGAACATAGCTCCTGTCTTTTTGCAACGCACCAATACCATAAGATTTTTTTTGCTGGCCACTGAAAAAGAACAGGTCATTATCAGCGCTTATATATTCCGTCATATCTATTAAAACACTGCTGCTGTCTGGTGCCCATGCCTGTATGTCGAAGGCTGCCATAATAGGGTTGCTGTTGCTGTTATTAACTGCTTTGTACAGTCCATTTTCACTTGAGTCAGCAGACCGTATCCCGGAGTATTCTATTTTTTTTATAAAAATTTTGTTGTTTGTACTTTTTACAAACTGGATAATGTTTTCACCTATCTGGTCGGCGCCATAGCCGGAATAATTATTATCAGGCCTTACCTGCGCCGCTGCTTTAGCAATACGGTTAACCACCAGTATATCTTTACCCAACACAGAATCGGGTACTTCAAAATAATATTTGTTATCAACATAATGAAACAGGCAAAAGCCTTTGCTTTCGCCAGGACCGTTTTTTATAATATTCTCGTAAAAGGATTTTGGCTTCAGCAGGTAAGCCGAATCCGTTTTAATTCCAACCGAACTAATAACCGTGGTGGCTTTGTTTTTTTGAGTGGTGGAACAGGATAGAAGCCATGAACATAAAAGCAATGGCATGCTTGATTTAAGTAGGAGGTGTTTCATAAGTGTATTGGTTATGCTGCAAAAATTGCAGACATATGGTTTAACGACAATTGACTAAATAATGCCTGCCAGTTTTTAACTGATGAGTTTGTTCCGGATATGGTCCGGTATTGAACAAACTATATTACCGGTTACCAGCGACATTACAGAACAAATGTAACAAGCTGCAGCCGGTTTCGAATCAGTTTATGCTGTTGTTAACAAGAATAATTTTAGTGTGAAATATGTAAACCCGGATATTATTAAGATCAATTCTTAATAAACCTGATTACCGCACTGCTTTGTTCAGTACTTTCCAGTCTGGCTTCATATCTTTTTCCTGCTATTTCTGTTATCATTAAAGAAGTATTGGGAGGTATAGAGCCCAGGTTTTCTGCAACCATCACCAGTTCGTTAGAAGGTTGCAATCCGGTAACTGCCAGTTTGATGGTATAAGGTTTATCTGTAAGACGTATATGCTCATACAGCAATTTGTTATTGAGGAAAATGGCAATAGAGTCTCCATCAACTTCTGCATTGTCATAAAAATGAAGTTCAACAGAATCTCCGCTAACTGGTATCTCCTGCATTAATCGCCTGCTACGGCTGTTGAATTTCTCTTCATTGGTCAAGGGCTTTATAATCACTGATTCTCTATCCGGTTGTTTTAAAGTAGTTTCTTTTTTAATAACAGGAGGAGGGGCCGGCTTTTTACTTGCCGGCGTTTGTGTTTTTGTGACTGGAGCAGGAGTTGCAACAACCGTATTGATGGTTTTGGCCGGGATCGGTTTGATATACGCCACTTTGCTGATGCTATCAATCAATTCCGGATCATTAGCACCTATGATATAATTATCAATGATATAATCCCACTCATCCTTAAATAAATGGCTGCCAGTTTTTTCAAGTGCCACAGGCCGGCTGGATTCCTCCTCTGTATCTTTTAATGCAGCTTTCCCATCCAGGTACATTTTTGTTCCGCCAGGACAATTAAAGTCTGTAGTGGAAAGATAGGATGCCTGTTTTTGTGAACTGGAAAGCCTGTTGCCGCCTTTTTCATCAATCAGTACATCATCCCACCACACTACACTGTTATCCCTGCTGTTGAAATAGCCTTTGATGGTAAAACGCCTGTATTTATTTGCTGACTCGTAATAATAACTGGTGCCGGTAAGACTGTCGCCGTTCTTAATTATTTTAACTTCCACGTTCTTCCGGTCGATCTTTCCTTTCCAGTAGCCGGTAATCAATTGTGCCTTTATAGGTACGCCGGAGAGTATGCACAGGCAGACTAAAATTGGGGAGATTATTTTCAAGTTCCTTTGCCTGTTGTTTTATAAGCAGGAAGTTTAAAATTAAGGTTTACAGTACGGAATACTGCAATCAGAAAGTTAATTCTGATTCAATAGCATCCCAATTATTTATTCCGGCAAGTAAGAAACTAACAAGCGGTAACTATCTCATTATTACTGCTCCGGAATTGTCCCAATTGAATGTGTAATTATTTTCGTCAATCAATGTTATAGTGCCTGTATAAGTAATACCCAGCCAGGTAATACTAAGCAAAGCGGGCACTCCATAGGATAAGTTTTTGATGCTAATCCAGCAAGATTTGTCAAAGGCTGCATCATATGGTGTCCAGTTAAAGGGGTATGAATTCGATCTTATTTCATTTGAAAAAACAAAACTATAACTGCCGGCAGTGATATTACTGGTATAATCCAGATCATCATTCGGATTATTGTTAATATACATTTGGGTAGTGCGGACATTTAAATACAACCATACTTCATCCCCGGTGGCACTATGGCTTTTTGCGAGGCCAGTTTGTATTTGTAGTGTATCGTTTGCCAATACTGGTTGAGATGGATACAGGGTGTCTGAAGTTACATTGATCTCCAATGTGTCTGTAGTGGCTATCAAATCCTGCGTTACTGAATCGTATATCTTAGCAGTAATGAAATAGGTGCCGCTGCATTTAAATGCAATTCCTGTAATACCCTTATTATCCATAACTGAATCACATCCGTTTGCAGGAATCACCTCCCAAAAATAGTATTTGTCCGTCGGTGGTGAAACGAAGTCAATACTGTCCTTGATAAATGTTGAGTCATAAACAGCAATCGCCTGGTTCACTTTTATCCTGTTGTGGTGCATGAATGCAAACCTGATATTATTGTGTGCAGTATCCAGAACAGCGTTTGAACTTTCTTTGCGGCAGGCACCCAAGGCAAATGTAATGATAGCTGTAAATAACAGTAATTTTCGATTGAAAGGAATACAGGTCATAATGAGGGTTTTTAAAATTGATACCTTATCCGGCGAAAACGCTGCTTGCTTA
>ENA-UOWO01000917-UOWO01000917.1-activated-sludge-metagenome-genome-assembly--contig:-NODE-917-length-40887-cov-33.536662_pt1 | contig 40887 bp, 18 predicted proteins | sample MGYA00238148_ERZ761564 | MGnify/ENA primary metagenome ERZ761564 (study PRJEB28885, sample SAMN05720194) | activated sludge metagenome | isolation source: Anaerobic digester | place: USA... | reverse complement strand
TGGCCGTGCACCAGCAGGTGATCGCCACGTTGGAGGCCGAGGCGCGCGAGGTCTACGTGCGCAACCAGCCCGGCGGCGAGGTGATGCTGTCGCGCCACGACCTGTATCCGAAGCAGGGCGGCCAGCAGCGGCCCGAACTGGGTGGCCGCAGCGAGCTGGACCTGATCCTGTGGTTGCTGTGGTTTGCCGACGGCCAGGCCAGCCTGGCGCACATCGCCCATCGCCTGGCGGTGGACGTGGCGGTGCTGCGACCGATCGCCGAGCGGCTCTGCCGGCACGGGGTGCTGCGCCATGTCTGAGCTGTCGCTGCAACCCGTTGCCGACGATGCCGCCTGGGATGCCCTGGTGCGCCAGTCGCCCCAAGGCACACTGTTCGCGGGGTCGGCCTTCCTGCAGGCGGTGGGCTGCCCGCACCAGCGCTGGGCGGTGGTGCAGGGCCAGGCCGTGAAGGCGGCGCTGCTGCTGCCGGTGTCGGCCGACGGGCGTGCTGTGGTGGCCGACGATCTCGTCATCCACGCCGGGCCGATGTTCACGCTCGACCCGCAGCGCCAGGCCGTCAAGCGCCGGCACGACGCATTCGAGATCAGCAGCTTTGTCGCGGCCGAGCTGGCGCGGCGCTTCGACCGGGTGGAACTGCCGCTGGCGCCCCAGGTCGACGACCTGCGGCCCTTCCTCTGGCACGCGTACCACGGCGAAACCGGCCTGCAGTACCGGCTGGACCTGCGCTACACCAGCTATGTCGACGTGTCGTCGCTGGCCGGCGTGCCGGCGCACCAGTCCGAGCAGACCGACTGCTTCGATGCGATGGAGACCGTGCGCCGCTACAGCGTGCGCGAGGCGCGCCGCAAGGGCGGCAGCGTGCAACTGTCGACCGACCCGGCCGCGCTGCTCAGCGGATACCGCGCGCTGATGGAGACCCAGGGCGCCGATGCGCCGCCCGACCGCCTGGCCGCGATGCAGCGGGTGATGGAGCGGCTGATCGCCGACGGCTGCGGCGCGCTGTTCCATGTGCACGATGCCGACGGCACGCTGCTGTATGCGGTGTTCTACGGCTGGGACCGCCACCGCGCCTACTACCTCTACGGCGCCGGCCACCCGGCGCGCAGCACGCCCTGGCAGGGCACGCTGGCGCACTGGCATGCCTTCGGCCACCTGGCGCGCGAACACGGCATCACCACCGTCGACCTGGAAGGCGTGAACAGCCCGCAGCGCGGCTGGTTCAAGCTGGGTTTCGGCGGCAGCCTGCAGACCTACCACACGCTGCACTGGAGCCGGCCGCAATGAGTCCCATCGCGCAAGCGGAAAAGGCGCTGTGCGCCGCCACCGGCCGCCGCTTCGCGGTGCTGACGGGCAACGGCACGGCCGGCCTGGCGCTGGCCCTGCGCGCGCTGGGCACCGCCAGCTGGCCGGTGGTGCTGCCCGATGCGGTGTGCATCAACGTGCCGCTGGCGCTGCACCTGGCCGGCGCCGTGCCGCGCTGGGGCGAGATCGATGCGCGGCACCTGGGCCTGGACGCCGATGCGGCTGGCCCGCTGCTGCCCGGTGCGGGGGCGGTCGTGGCGGTGCACGGCCATGGCAACACCACCGACCTGTCGGGACTGCAGCGCCAGGCCGATGCCGCCGGCTGTGCGCTGGTCGAAGACGCCTGCCTCGCCTTTGGCGGCCAGGCCGGCGACCGGCCCGTTGGCGCCTGGGGCGTGGTGTCGGTGCTGAGCTTCGGCGCCGGCAAGCCGCTGTCGCTGGACCACGGCGGCGCGCTGCTGACCGACGACGCCACGCTGGCGCGCGACATCCGTGCCCTCGACGCTGCGCTGCCGGCATGCACCGCCGCCGCCCAGCAGCGCATCGACGCGCTGGGCCGCCACCACACCCGGCTCTACAACGCGCATTTCGACGGGCAGGGCGGCCCGGCGCTGGCGGCGCAGGTGCCGGCCTTCCGGGCCCTGGCCCAGGCCGAGGCGACCGCTTGCCTGCACCGCTTCGATCCCGCGCAGGCCCCCGGCCTGCTGGCGGCCCTGCCCACGCTGCCCGCCCAGGTGGCAGCCCGCCGCGACCGCCTGGCCACGCTGCACACGCTGCTGCAGCCGCTGCTGGGCGATGGCCTGCAGTGGCTGGCGCCCACCCCGGGCAGCGTGCCCTGGCGCGCCAACCTGCTGGTGGGGCCGGCCGACGACCAGGCCGACCGCCATGCACTGATGCGCGCCCTGCACGCCGCCGGCCTGCATGCCAGCAGCTGGCATCCGGCGGCGTCCGATTTCCTGGCCGATGTGCCGGCCGGCCACCCGGTGGCCCGCCGCATCGGCCGCCAGATCCTGAACCTGTGGGTCGACGCCGACTGCACGCCGGCCTACCGCGCCGCCGTGCAGCGCACCGTCGCCGACCACCGCCATGCCTTGGCCTGACTTCCCCGAGGACGCTTCCATGACCACGCCCGCCGTGCTGCCCGTCAGCATCAACATCTGCACCTACAACGAAGAGCAGGACATCGCCGGCTGCCTGGCCCAGGCCTTCGCCAACCGGCCGGCCGAGGTGATCGTGATCGACGGCGGCTCGACCGACCGCACGGTCGAGATCGCCCGGGCCATGGGTGCCACCGTCCTCCAGCCTGGCGTCAAGGGCCTGTCCTCGCAGCGCCAGGCCGGCATCGATGCGTCGACCCAGCCCTACATCGCCATCATCGACGGCGACGACCACCTGGAACCCGACTTCCTGTCGCGCCTGCTGCACGAGCTGCAGACCTGCGGCTACGACGCCCTGCTGGGCCGCGAGGTGGCCTTCGAGCCGCGCACCTACTGGGAGCGCGCGATGGGCAGCACCAACCACGGCATCACCTACACCGAGAAGCCGGTGGACACCAACATGGTCGGCCGGCCGTCGCTGTACCGCACCGCCGCCATCCGCCACTGCGGCTTCGACGCCTTCTTCGACGGCGTGGGCGACGAGGACACCGACCTGTCGATCCGCATGGAGCTGGCCGGCTTCCGCCAGGGTATCGGCACCGGCATGACGCGGCGGCAGCAGACGCCCACGTTCGGCGGCATCGTGCGCAAGTTCGTCAAGTACGGCCGCGGTGATGCCCGCATCGTCTACAAGTATCCGTTCAAGGCCGGCAAGCTGATGTTCCACCTGGCTGTGCGTTACCCGTTCATCCGCGGCGGCAAGGCCATCGTGCGGGGCGAGGGCGTGTACTGGCCGTTCTACGCGATGTATGGCTGGGTGCGCCTGGGCGCGCTGCTGCCCGAGCTGGTGCGCCTGCTGCTGCGCCGGCCGCCGCACGGGCCGTACCCGGGACGCTGGACCGGCGAAGACGCCGCCGACGTGCGCCAGCGCGCCGCATGATGGCCGCCTTGCTGGACGCGCCCCGCACGGCCGCCGGGCCTGCGTGCACGACGTCGGGCTGGTGGATCGGTCTGCAGACGCGCGTCGCGGCCTGGTTCGACACGCTGCCGTGTCCGGCGTCGGGCCGCTGGCCGATCGCTGCGCAGGCGCTGCATCCGTGGTCGGTCGACGCCACTGCGCTGGCGCTGGACCTGGCGCAGATGCTGGGGCTGGACTTGCCGGCCGCCACCATCGACGCGGCCTTCGCCGCGCTGGACGGCCAGCAGGACCCGGCCACCGGCTTCTTCCACGAGCCGCATGCGGCCGAGCTGGATGCCAGCGTGCACCGCATCCACGAGATGAGCGGCACCTACCTGGGCTACCAGGTGGCGGCCGTGATGCTGGCCGCCGGCCGCGCGCCGCGCCACCGCTTCGCGTTCTACGACCCGCTGCTGCCCGCCGGCCGGCTGGAACGCTACATGGCCGGGAACATGCCGTGGCAGCGCGCGCCGATGGGCGCCGGCAACATGTGTGACCACGGTGCGACGATGCTGCGCGCGAATGCCCGCTTCTTCGACCCCGATGCGATCGAGGCGGTGCAGCGCATGCGCCGCTGGCTGGACGCCCACCAGGACCCGCGCACCGGCCTGTGGGGTGCCGAGCTGGCGCAAGGCAGGAACGGCCTGGTGCAGGCCGGCTACCACCTGATGCGCGGCCTGCACTTTGCCGACGGCACGCCGCCGGCCTGGTGCGAGCGCATCACCGACACCACGCTGGCCAGCCTGGACGAGAACGCCGTCTTCACCGCTGGCCAGGGCGAGGGCTGCCACGACATGGACCACTTCGTGGTGCTGGAGCGCATGCTGCACTTCACCAACGGCTACCGCGCCGCCGACGTGCGCGCCTGGTGCGCGCGCCGCATCGAACAGCTGCAGGCGCTGCACCGGCCCGACGGCGGCTTCAGCTTCGAGGCCGCCGGCAGCATCACCAACCACAACCGGCACGACGTGACCCTGGGCCAGCCGCAAGGCGACCTGGTGGGCACGGTGTTCTTCCTCGAGACCCTGCTGCGCCAGTGCCGCGTGCTCGGCATGGCCGTGCCGTGGCGCACCTCGGCCAGCCACGGCGTGCGGCCGGCCTGACCCGCCATGCGTGAACTGATCGTCCTCAGCCACCGGCTCGACATCGCCGCCGCGGCCCAGCTGGCTCGGCAGGCGACCCAGGCGGTTGTGGTCACCACCTGCCCGCACCTGGCCGACCGGGCCACGTCAGAAGGCCTGCGCGTCGAGCTGCTGCAACTGCCCGGCAACGACGTGCTGGCCGACGCCTACCAGGACGCGCGGCGCCGGTCGCTGGCCCTGCAGGCCCGCATCGACGGCCACCTGGCCCGCTTCGACCCGCTGGCGCCCGACTGCGGCTGGGGCCAGCTGGAACTGTTCTACGCCTTCTACACGCTCGGCGGCTTTGCCCGGCTGTGGGACGGGCTGCTGCGCCAGGTGCAGGCCCAGGTCTGGCATGTGCCGATGCCCGACCTGCCGTTCCGCTACGGCGGCCATTCGTACCTGCCCGGCCTGCTGCTGCTGGAACGACTGGCCGCGGGCGGCCAGCGCCTGCGGGCCTACCGCTACGAGCTGCCGCCCTGGGACCCGCTGCTGCTGCCCGACCTCGACGCCACCGCCGGCGATCCCGACCTGCTGGTGCACCTGCCGACCTGCTTCTACGACCACGCGCATTTCGAACAGGCGGTGCTGGCCAGCGGGCGCAGCGCGCTGCACCTGCCGTCGCAGTACTACGCGGTCGACCTGCCGTCGCTGCCGGCGGCAGCGCATCATGACCTGGCCCACGCCGAGCAGAAGCTGTCGGACGCGCAGCGCGCGCGGATCGACGGCGTGTGCGCCGCCATCGCCGCCGAGGTGGTGCAGGACCTGGTGCCGCTGCTGGCCACCGCCGCCTACCACCAGCCGCAGGCCGACAGCCTGGTGGCGGGGCTGCGGCGGCAGATGGTGTTCGCCGAACTGCTGGCGCGGCGCTTCGACCGCCGGCCGCCGCGTGCGCTGCTGCTGTCGAACCACGATGCCGGCCTGCACGGCCCGCTGCTCACGCTTGCGCGGCGCCACCGCAGCCGCGTGTGCATGGTGCCGCACTCGAAGATCTACAACGCGCCGGTGCCCTCGGCCGCAGGGCTGGACCTGCAGTGCCTGGCCCACCCGGTGCAGGGCGTGCCGGTGCATGACACGCAGGGCATGGCGGTGCCAGCAGCCACGCTGGCGTATCCGGAGCAGCTGCAGTGGTCGTTCAAGCCAGCGCAGCCGCTGCGCGTGCTGGGCGTTCTGTTGACCGGCGTGTCGTACAGCGCGCTGTGCGGCACCGATCTGGACCGGTTCTGTCGTGGCCTGCGCCGCATCGTCGACTGGTGCGCCGCCAACGGCGTGCAGTGCCGCATCCGCTGCAAGCCCAGCGAGCCGCTGGTCGGCCTGCTGACCGCCGCCGTGGGCCTGCCGCAGGACCAGCTGCTGGCCGACATGGGTGGCAGCCTGGACGACTTCGCGCAAGCCTGCGGCCTGTGCCTGACCTATGACCAGCTGACCAGTGGCGCGGTGGAACTGCTGCGCCTGGGCGTGCCGACGCTGCATGCGCTGGTGCGGCCGCTGCTGCTTGAAGAGCAGTGCATGATGGACGCGGCCATCGTGCCGCGTGCCGACCTGCACGAGGTGCTGCAGCGGCTTGGCCTGTTCGTGGCCGATGCGCAGCAGCTGTGGACCTTCGGCCGCAACCAGTTTCTGGCCTACGCGCGCGCCTGGTCCGACGCCAGGCCGCTGCAGACCTTCCTCTGACCGTCCGGCGGCGCGCCACCGCGGGCCGCGCCTTCACAGGTGTCAGGCCGGTGGCGGCACTCAGCGCGCGAACAGCCGCACGATGCGCCCGGCGTTGATGCCGCGGCCCAGCAGCCCTGCGTGGATGGCTTCCTGGCTGGACCAGCTGCCGATCACCACCTGGCCGGCACGCGCCAGCAGGGCCCGGCCCTCGGCCGAGTCGGGGTGGTGAACCGGTCGGCCTTCCAGCTGCAGGCCGTGCTTCTTGGGGTCGATGTCGAGCAGGCCGGCCACGGCGTCGGCCGCGCCCAGCGCGGTGTTGGCCAGCAGCTGGGCGCTCAGCGTGCCGGCGCCCCACAGCACCAGCGGGCCGGGGCCGGCCAGGGCTGCGGCCACGCGGGTGTCCAGGTCCTGCGCATGCCGGGCCACCAGGGCCAGGTAGCGGCGCAGCACCGGCACGTCGTGCGCCTGGCGCGGCACCAGCGGCCAAGGCCGGGCGCCGGCCGGTGCCGGCCGCCACAGGCTGCCCAGCGTGGGGTAGTGCGGCGAGCTGCCGTCGTCGTTCTCGAACACCACATGGTCCACCGCCTCGTAGCCCGCCGCATGCAGCAGGTTGCTCAGCGACCCGTGGGAGAAGTAGTTGACGTGCTCGAACGACAGCTGGAACAGGTCGCGGTCGTCGAACAGCTCAATGACCGGCACCTCGATGAACAGCAGGCCGTCGGGCCGCAGCGCGCGGCGGATCGCTGCCAGCATGGCTCGGGGTTGCAGCAGGTGCTCCAGCACATGCGACAGCAGCACCAGGTGCTGACCCGCCGGCAGCACGGTGCCTTGCTCGACGAAGCTGGTCGCCACGTCCAGGCCGTGGCGGTCGCGGGCGATGGCACTCAGCGAGGCCGACGGCTCGACGCCGCAGACCCGGTGGCCCAGCTGGGCGAACAGCCGCAGCGTGTGGCCGGTGGAGCAGCCGACGTCCAGCACCTGCGCCGTCCCGGCGTCGGCCAGATAGGGCCGCAGGAAGGCGACCTGGCGTTCTGACCGCAGCCGCTCCTCGGCCGGCAGTTCGGCGCCGTCGACCAGGTACTCGTAGCTGGACATGCTGGCGTAGTAGGCGGCCAGGTCCTGCGGGTCGAGGTAGGCGGTGACGTAGAGCGCGCCGCAGGCGCCGCAAGCCGCCAGCTGCTGCGTGAAGCCGTCGCCGTCCAGGCCGGGCAGCTGGGCGAAGGCGCGCCGATGCAGCGGCTGCGGCTGGTCGGCGTCGCAGACCGGGCAGGCGCGGGCGGCGAGGGGTTTCATCGGACGGTGGGCGCGGGGCCGGGGCTGCGGGTGGCGCGATTATCGGCAGCGTGACGCGGCCGGTCCGGCGCAACTGCGGCCCCTTCCACCGGCACTTCCGGCCGCCTGGCCGGTGCCGCGCACACGCAGCGACGCCGCCTCTTGGGGCGGCGTCGCGTGGGGTCCGGGCCGGCAGGCGCCACCCGGACCGTCCGATCCGTCGTCAGATCAGCGGCTGGTTCTTCAGCAGCTCTTCCTCGAACGGGTTCAGCTTGGCCACCTGGCCATGCGACAGTGCGGTGCCGCTGCCGGCGTCGGCGGCGTTCGCCGACGGCGTCGGCGCGGCCGCTGCAGCATGCACCGACAGGTCGGCCGGCGCATCCACCAGCAGGTCGCCGATCTGCGGCGGCGGCATCTCGCTGCGCGCCTTGGCGAACCAGACGTCGGCCATCTCGTGGGTGGCGCCGTCGCTGGTCTCGTAGCTGCCCACCAGGGCCACGGCGTTGCCGTTGTCCATGCGGTCGCTGGCGACGTGGCCCAGGCTGAGCGAGCTGATGCCGGTCTCCACCAGGCCGCGCAGTTCGCCGATGTCGGTCACGCCGTCGCTGTCGGCATCCACCCACAGCTTCAGTTCGCCGAAGGCGGCGTCCATGCCGTCGATCCTGCCGTCGCTGTTGCTGTCCAGTGCGCCCAGGGCCACGTAGCCGTTGCCGGCGCGGCTGCCGTCGGCCAGCTGCGTGGCGGCACCGAACAGCTCGCGGCCGTCGTTGATCGCCCCGTCGCCGTTGATGTCGCGCACCAGCAGCGCGTCGCCTTGCGCCACCCAGCCGTACTGGCCGGTGTGGCCGGTGCCGGTCAGGTCGAACTGCACCCCCTCGGCGGCCGACAGCGTGCTGACGCCGTTGCGGTCCAGGTCCAGGATGATCGGCGAGACCGCGTTCAGCGCCGCCTGCTGCGCGCCGCTCATCAGCGCGTAGTCGTCGGTGCTGAAGGCCGCCACCTGGGTCATCGACATCGCCGAGATGTCCTGCACCTCCAGGGCGCCGATCTGGTCGTTGGTCAGCGCCACGATCTGGGCCGTCGTCAGCGCCGCGGCCTGGGCGGTGGTCAGCGCCGCGATCTGGTCGTTGGTCAGCGCCATGATGTCGGCCGAGTCCATCCAGCGGATCTGCTGGGTGGTCATCGCCGCGATCTGGCTCGGCGCAAGTCCCTGCCAGTCGTCGCTGGCCAGCGCATTGATCTGACCCTGGCTGAGCGCCTTGATCTGCGTGCCGCTGAACTCCTGCAGGTCGCCACCGGTGAGGGCGCCGAAGTCGGCGCTCTCGATGGCGCGGACCTGCGCGGTGCTCAGCCACGACACCTGCTCGGCATTCAGCGTCGACAGGTCGCCGGTGTCCATCGCCGCGATCTGCGCCGTCGTCATGGCGCGGATCTGTGTCGCGCTGAGCAGGCCGAAATCGGCGCTGTCCAGGTGGGCGATCTGCGCTGTCGTCAGGCTGGTGACCTGGCTGGCCGTGAAGGCCTGGACCTGGACATCCGTCAGCGTGTTCAGGTCGTCGGTGGCCAGGCTGCTGATCTGCACCGTGGTCATGCCGGCGATCTGCGCCTCGCTGAGCGATTGCAGTTGCTCGCTGGACAGCGCACCGATCTGGCGCGTCGTCAGCGTGGCGACCTGGGTGGCGCTCAGCTCGGCCAGCGCGTCCAGCCGCAGGCCGCTGATGTCGGCCGTCTCGATGGCCCGCAGCTGGGTGCTGCTCATCGCCGCCAGCTGCTCGCCGCTGAAGGCGGCCAGGTCGGCGCTGTCCATCGCCACCAGGTCGGCCGTGCTCAGCGCACGCACCTGGCTGTTGGTCAGCGCCGCGATGTCGGCGGCTTCCAGGTTGGACACCTGGCGTGTCGTCATCGCCGCGATCTGGCTGGTCGAGAAGAACTGGAACTGCGTGTCGGTGAACTGGTTCAGGTCATCGGTGGCCAGTGCGGCAATCTGGGTTGTCGTCAATGCCGCCACCTGCATGTCGCTGAACGCCTGCAGCTGGTCCGACGCCATCGCGCCGAGCTGGGCCGTCGTCAGCGCCGCGATCTGCAGGGCCGACAGGCTGCCCACCGCCGACAGGCTCAGCGAGCCGATGTCGGCAGTCTCGATCGCCCGCAGCTGCAGGGTCGACAGCGCCGCCACCTGCTCGGCCGTCAGCACGCCGATGTCGGCGGCGTCCATGCCGGCGATCTGCGCCGTGCGGAAGGCGGCCACCTGGGTGGCGCTCAGCGTGGCCAGGTCGGCAGCATCCAGCTGCGCCACCTGGCGGGTGGTCAGGCCGGCGATCTGGGCTGTCGACAGGGCCTGGAACTGGCCCTCCGTCAGCAGGTTCAGGTCGTCGGTGGCCAGCGCGGCCAGCTGTTGCGTCGAGAGGCCCGCGAGCTGGTCGTTGCTCAGTGCCTGCAGCTGGTCGCTGCCCAGCGCGCCGAGCTGCACCGACGACAGCGCGGCGATCTGCAGCGTCGTCAGGCTGCCGAAGGCGCCCAGCGAGATGCCACCGATGTCGGCGCTCTCGATGGCACGCACCTGGGCGGAGCTCAGCGCGGCCAGCTGGTCACCCGTCAGCACGGCCATGTCGGCCGAGTCGAGCGCGGTGATCTGGCTGGTGCGCAGGGCCGCCACTTGGTTGGCGCTCAGCGCGGCCAGGTCGGTGCTCTCCAGGTTGGCGATCTGGCCGGTCGTCAGGTTGGCGATCTGGGCCGTCGTCAGCGCCTGGAACTGGCTGTCGGTCAGCTGGTTCAGGTTGGCGGTGTCCAGGGATGCCAGCTGGGCGGTGGTCAGCCCCCGCAGCTGGTCTTCGGACAGCGCCTGCAACTGGTCGGACGCCAGGGCGCCGAGCTGGCGGGTCGACAGGGCGGCCATCTGGCCGGTGGTCAGGCCGGCCAGGCCGGACGCGCCCAGGTTGTCGATGTCGGCGGTCTCGATGGCGCGGATCTGGGCGGTGCCCATCGCCGCGATCTGGTCGCCCGTCAGCAGGTTGATGTCATCGCTCTGCATCGCGGCGATCTGCGCGGTGGTGAAGCCGGCCATCTGCGCGCCATTGACGGCCTGCAGGTCGTCGCTGGCCATGGCGTTGATCTGTTCCGACGACAGCGCCGCGATCTGGCGCGTGGTCAGCGACTGGATCTGGCTGGCCGTCAGCGTGGCCAGGTCGTCGCTGGCCAGGGCGCGCACCTGTGCCGTGGTCAGGGCGACGATCTGGCTGTCGCTCAGGCCCTGCAGCTGGTCGGTGCCCAGGGCGCCGATCTGGCCGTTGGTCAGCGCAGCGATCTGCGTGGCCGACAGCCCGCCGATGGCGGCGACGGTCAGGTTGGCGATGTCGGCCGAGTCGATGGCCTGCACCTGCGCGGTGCCCATCGCGCCCAGCTGCTCGCCGGTCATCACGCCCAGGTCGGTGCTGTCCAGCCAGCCGATCTGCTGGGTGGTCAGCGCCGCCACCTGGGTGGCGCCCAGGCCGGCGATCACGTCGCTGGCCAGGGCGTCGAACTGCGCCTGGCTGAGCGCGCGGATCTGCGCGGTGCCGAACTCGTTGAGCTGGCTGGCGCCCATGGCATTCAGGTCAGCCGTCTCGATCGCCCTCACCTGGGTCGACGTCATCGCCTGCATCTGCTCGGCGGTCAGGGCCGACAGGTCGGCACTGTCCATCGCCACGATGTCGGCTGTCTCCAGTGCCCGCACCTGGGCGCTGGTCAGCGCCATCACGTCGGCGCTGTCCATCGCCGCCACCTGGTCGCTGCTCAGGGCCGCGATCTGGGCGGTGGTGAAGGCCTGCCACTGGGTCGCGCTCAGCGTGGCCAGGTCGTCGCTGTCGATGGCGACGATCTGGGCGGTGGTGATGCCGCGCAGCTGGGTGTCGGTCAGGGCCAGCAGCTGGTCGCTGCCCAGGGCGGCGATCTGCTCGGTGGCCAGCGAGGCGATCTGCGCCGAGGTCAGGCCGCTGAAGGCCAGCGGCGTGATCGCGGTGATGTCGGCCGAGTCGATGGCGCGCAGCTGCGTCGACGACATGCCGGACAGTTGCGAACCGGACAGGTTGGCGAAGTCGGCCGTGTCCAGCGCCGCGATGTCCACCGTGTCCAGCGCACGGATCTGCGCCGAGCCCAGCGCCATCAGGTCGTCGCTCTCCAGGCCCGCCACCTGGTCGCTGCCCAGGGCGGCGATCTGGCGGGTCGACAGGTTCTGGAACTGCGTGGCGGTCAGCTGGTTCAGGTCATCGGTGGCCAGGCTGGCGATCTGCGCCGTGGTCAGGCCGGCCAGCTGGCTGGCCGTCAGCACGTTGAGCTGGTCGGACGCCAGGGCGCCGAGCTGCTCGGTGCTCAGGCCGCCGATCTGCGCCGAGGTCAGCGCACCGAAGGCGTTGCCGGTCAGTGCCGCCAGCTCGTTGGTCTCGATCGCGCGGACCTGTGCCGTCGTCATGCCGGCCACCTGGGTGGCGCTGAGGTTGCCGATGTCGGTGCTGTCCAGTGCCACGATGCCGGCCGTGGTCAGCGCGGCGATCTGCCCGGCGCTCAGCGCCTGCAGGTCGGTGCTTTCCAGGTTGGCCACCTGCTCGGTGGACAGGCCGGCGATCTGGCGCGTGGTCAGGTAGCCGAACTGCGTGGCGCTGAGCTGGTTCAGGTCATCGGTGGCCAGGCTGGCGATCTGGGCGGTGGTCATCGCCGCGATCTGCGTCTGCGTCAGCTGGGCCAGCTGGTCGCTGCCCAGGGCGCCGAGCTGGGCGCTGGTCAGGGCGGCGATCTGGGCGGTGCCGAAGGCGCTGATGCGTGCGGCGGTGATGCCGCCGATGTCGGCGGTCTCGATGGCGCGCACCTGGGCCGATGTCATCGCCGCCAGGAAGCCGGCTGTCAGCACGCCCAAGTCGGCGCTGTCCAGCGCGGCGATGTTGCGCGTGCCGATGGCGGCAATCTGGGTGTCGCTGAAGGCCAGCAGGTCGGTCGATTCCAGCGCGCCGAACTGCGCCGTGCCCAGCCCTGCCACCTGGGCGGTGCTGAGCCAGCCGAACTGCGTGGCGGTCAGCGCGTTCAGATCGGCCGTGTCCAGGCTGGCCAGCTGCTGTGTCGTCAGGCCGGCGATCTGCTCCTGCGTCAGCGCCGCGATCTGATCGCTGCCCAGCGCACCCAACTGGGCGGTTGTCAGTGCGGCGATCTGCACCGAGCTGAAGGCCTGGGCCAGGCGGGAGGCGCCGATGGCGGCCAGGTCGGCCGACTCGATGGCGCGCACCTGGCTCGTGGCCAGCGCGGCCAGCTGGTCGGCCGCCAGCGCGGCCACGTCGGCCGAATCCATCGCTGCCAGGTCACGCGTCTCGATCGCGCGGATCTGCGCGCTGCTCCACTGCGCCAGGTCGGCGGAGTCGAGGTTGGCGAACTGTGCCGTTCCCAGGCCGGCGATCTGTGCCGTGCTGAGGTAGGTGAACTGGTTCGCTGTCAGCTGGTTCAGGTCGTCGCTGGCCAGGCTGGCGAGCTGGGCGGTGCTCAGCGCGCCGAGCTGGGCCTCGGTCAGGGCCTGGATCTGGTCGGAGGCCAAGGCGCCAAGCTGGCTGGACGACAGCGCAGCGATCTGCGCCGTGGTCAGCGACTGGGCCAGCTGGCTGGCAGCGATGGCGGCCAGATCGTTGGTCTCGATGGCGCGGAGCTGTGCCGTCGTCAGCGCGCCCAGCTGGTCCTGGGTCAGCGCTGCCACGTCGGCCGAGTCGAGTGCCGCGATGTCGCGGGTCTCGATGGCGCGGACCTGCGCGGTGCTCCAGGCCACCAGGTCGGCCGAGTCCAGGTTGTTGAACTGCAGTGTGCTCAGGGCAACGATCTGCGCGGTGCCCAGCGCCTCGAACTGGCTGGCGGTGAGCATGTTCAGGTCGTCCGAGGCCAGCGCCGCGATCTGGGCGGTGGTCAGACCGGCCAGCTGGTCGGTCGTCAGCGCCTGCAGCTGGTCGGTGGCCAGGGCACCCAGCTGCTGGGTGCTCAGCGCGCTGATCTGCAGCGTGCTCAGGCCACCCAGCGAGGCGGTGGTGATCTTCACCAGGTCGGCTGTCTCGATGGCGCGGATCTGCGCCGTCGTCAGGGCCGCCAGTTGCACGGACGTCATCGCGCCGATGTCACCCGTGTCCAGCGCCAGGATCGCCCGGGTGCTCAGCGCCGCCAGCTGGGCGTCGGTGAGGGCGCCCAGGTCGGCGCTTTCCATCGTGCTGACCTGGGTGGTGGTCAGCCCGGCGATCTGCGCGGTCGTCAGGTTGGCGAACTGCTCGGTGGTCAGCGCGTTCAGGTCGTCACTGGTCAGGCTGGCGATCTGCGCGGTGGTCAGGCCACGCAGCTGGTCGTTCGTCAGCGCCTGCCACTGGTCGCTGCCCAGTGCGGCCAGCTGGCCCGTGGTCAGGGCCGACAGGGCCAGCGTGCTGATGGCGGCCAGCGCGGCGGTGGTGGCGGCGGCGAAGTCGGCCGATTCCAGCGCACGCAGCTGGTCGCTGGCCAGGGCTGCGAGCTGGGCCGAGCCCATCGCCGCGATGTCCACGCTGTCCAGGGCGGCCAGGTCGCGGGTCTCCATCGCCCGCAACTGGTCGGTGCCCAGCGCAGAGATGTCGGTCGACTCCAGCGATGCCCATTGCTGCGTGGTCAGTGCGACGACCTGCGCGTCGGTCAGTGACGCCAGCTGGTCGGTGGTGAAGCGGCCCAGGTCGTCGGTGGCCAGGCTGGCGATCTGCGCGGTGGTCAGTTCACGCAGCTGGTCGGTGGTCAGCGCGATCAGCTGGTCGCTTCCCAGCGCGCCGAGCTGCGCGGTGCCCAGCGACGCGATCGCGTCGGTGCCGATGGCCACCACGGCCTGGGTCGTCATCGCGGCCAGGTCGTTGGTCTCCAGGGCGCGCAGCTGCGCGCCGCTGAGCGCGGCCACCTGCACCGAGCTCAGGGCGGCGATGTCCACGCTGTCCAGCGCGGCCAGGTCGCGGGTCTCCATCGCCCGCAGCTGGTCGGTGCCCAGCGCGGCGATGTCGGTGCTCTCCAGGCTGGCCCACTGGGCCGTGGTCAGCGCCACGACCTGCTCGGTGGTCAGCGCGGTCAGCTGGTCGGTGGTCAGGGCACCCAGGTCCTCGGTCGTGATGCCGGCGATCTGGGCGGTGGTCAGGCTGCGCAGCTGGTCGCTCGTCAGGGCGCTCCACTGGTCGCTGCCCAGGGCGCTGAGCTGCAGCGTCGACAGGCCGGCGATGGCATCGGTCGACACCGCCGCCAGGGCCAGGGTGCTGATGGCGCCGAAATCGGCCGTCTCGATGGCACGCCACTGGGCGGCGCTCAGTGCGGCGGCCTGGGTCGAGCTGAGCGCGGCGATGTCCACGCTGTCCAGCGCGGCCAGGTCGCGTGTCTCCATCGCCCGCAGCTGGTCAGTGCCCAGCGCGGCGATGTCGGCGGTGTCCAGCCCGGCCCACTGGGCGGTGGTCAGCGCCACGATCTGCTCGCTGGACAAGGCGGCCAGCTGGTCGGTGGTCAGGGCGGCCACGTCTTCGGTGGCCATGCCGGCCACCTGGGCGGTGGTCAGCGCACGCACCTGGGCGGTGGTCAGGGCCTGCCACTGGTCGCTGCCCAGCGCGCCGAGCTGGCGCGTCGAGAAGCCGCTGATCGAGTCGGTGGCCAGCACGGCCAGCCCGGCCGTGGCCATCGCCGCCAGGTCGGCGGTCTCGATGGCGCGCAGCTGGCTGTCGGTCAGCGCGGCGACCTGGGCCGACGAGAGCGCGGCAAAGTCGGCGCTGTCCAGGGCCACGATGTCGGCGGTCTCCAGCGCGCGGATCTGCCGCGTGTTCAAGGCGGCCAGGTCTTCGCTCTCCAGGGCGCTGATCTGCAGCGTGGTCAGGGCCACCAGCTGCTCGGTCGACAGCGCGGCGATCTGGGCCGTGCCCAGGCCGTTGAGGTCTTCGGTGGCCAGACCGGCCAGCTGGTCGGTGGCCAGGGCCCGCACCTGGGTCGAGCTCAGGGCGTTGATCTGCTCGCTGCTCATCGCCGCGATCTGGCGCGTGGTGAAGGCGCCGATGCTGGTGGTCGACAGCGCAGCGATGCCGGCGGTGGACATGGCGGCCAGGTCGGCCGTCTCCATGGCGCGCAGCTGCTCGCTGGACAGCGCCGCCACCTGGGCGGTGGACAGGGCGGCCACGTCCTCGCTGTCGAGCGCCACGATGTCGCGCGTCTCCATCGCGCGGAGCTGCTTCGTGCCCAGCGCGGCCATGTCGGTGCTGTCCATCGCGGCGACCTGGGCGGTGCTCAGGCCGACGATCTGGTCGGTGCTCAGCAGCGCGAACTGGTCGCTGGTCAGGGCGACGATGTCGTCGGTGTCCAGGCCGGCCAGCTGCTCGCTGCTCAGCGCGCGCAGCTGGTGGCTGGTCAAGGCCTGCAGCTGTTCGCTGCCCAGCGCGCCGAGCTGGCGGCTGGTCCAGGCGTCGATGTTGGCGGTGCTGATCGCCACCAGGCCGTCGGTGGTCAGGGCGGCGACGTCCTGCGTCTCCATCGCCCGCAGCTGGTCGGTGCCCAGCGACGCCACCTGGGCGGTGCTGAGCCCGGCGAAGTCGCTGCTGTCCAGCGCGACGATGTCACGCGTGCTCAGGCTGCGCAGCTGGGCGGTGGTGAAGGCACCGATGTCGGTCGAGTCCAGCGACGCGATCTGCGCCGTGGTCAGGGCTTCCAGCTGGGTGGTGGTGAAGGCGGCGAGCTGGTTCGACGTCAGGCTGCCGAGGTCGTCGGTGGCCAGGTTGGCGATCTGCTGGGTCGACAGGCCGCGCAGCTGGGTGCTGGTCAGGGCCTGCCACTGGTCGCTGTCGAGCGCGCCGAGCTGGCGGGTGCTCAGCGCGGCGATGCTGGCCGAGGCGATGGCCGCCACGCCGGCGGTGCTCAGGTGCGCCAGGTCGGCGGTCTCGATGGCGCGCAGCTGGGCGGTGGTCAGCGCGGCCACCTGGGCCGAGCTCATGGCCACGAAGTCCTGCGAGTCGAGGGCGGCGACGTCACGTGTCTCCATCGCGCGGATCTGCGCGGTGGCCAGCGCCTCGATGTCGCTGGAGTCCAGCGACGCGAACTGCGCTGTCGTCAGGGCCACGATCTGCGCGGTGGTCAGGGCGGTCAGCTGGGTGGATGTGAGAGTGCCGAGGTCGTCGGTCGCCATGCCGGCGATCTGCTCGGTCGACAGGCCGCGCAGCTGGGTGCTTGACAGCGACTGCCATTGCTCGCTGCCCAGCGCGCCCAGCTGGACGCTGCTCAGTCCGGCAAGCTGGGCACTGCCCAGGCCCGACAGGGCCTGGGTGCTCAGGCCCGGCAGGTCGGCCGAGTCCAGGGCGCGCAGCTGGGCCGAGGTCAGGCCGGCCAGCTGGGTGGAGGTGAGCACGGCCAGGTCGGCGCTGTCGAAGGCCGCCAGGTCGCGCGTCTCGATGGCACGCAGCTGGGTCGAGCTGAGCGCGGCCAGGTCGTCGGACGCGATGTTGGCCAGCTGGTTGCTGGTCAGGGCGGCGATCTGGGTGGTCGTCAGCGCGACGAACTGGTCGCTCGTCAGCGTCACCAGGTCATCGGTGGCCAGGCTGGCGATCTGGGCCGTGGTCAGGCCGCGCACCTGGGTGCTGGTCAGCGACTGCAGCTGGTCGCTGGACAGGGCGCCCAGTTGCACCGACGTGAGGTTCCCCAGCGCGGCGGCCGACAGGCCGGCGAGGGCGGCCGTGGCCAGGCCCTTGACGTCCTCGGAGCCGAGTGCGCGCAGCTGGTCGGTGGTCATTGCCGCCAGCTGGGCGCTGCCCAGCGCGGCCAGGTCGGCCGAGTCGAAGCCGGCGAAGTCGCGGGTCTCGATGGCGCGCACCTGGCTGGTGGTCAGCGCGCCCAGGTCGTCGCTGGTCATGGCACCCAGCTGGGTGCTGGTCAGGGCCGCCACCTGGGTGGTGGTCAGGGCCGCGAACTGCTCGGTGGTGAGTTGGTTGAGGTCGTCGGTCGCCAGGCTGGCGATCTGCGCCGTGGTCAGGCCGGCCAGCTGGGCCGAGCTGAGCGCCTGCAGCTGGTCGCTGCCCAGCGCGCCGAGCTGGTTGCTCGTCAGGCCGGCCATCTGGCTGGCGGCGATGCCGCGCACCGCGGCCGTGCTCAGGCCGCCCAGGTCGGCGCTGTCCAGGCCCACCAGCTGCTGGCTGGTCAGGGCGGCCGTCTGGGTGCTGGTCAGGGCCGACAGGTCGGTCGAGTCCAGCGCAGCCAGGTCGCGGCTTTCCAGCGCACGCATCTGGGCCGTGGTCAGCGCGGCCAGGTCGTCGCTGGTCATCGCGCCCAGCTGGTTGCTGGTCAGCGCGGCGATCTGGCTGGTCGCCAGCGCGGCCACCTGGTCGCTGGTCAGGGCGTTGAAGTCGCTGGTGTCGAGGCTGGCGATCTGCGCGGTGGTCAGGCCGCGCAGCTGGGTCACGGCCAGGGCCTGCAGCTGGTCGCTGGCCAGCGCGCCGAGCTGCACGCTGGTCAGCATGCCCAGCTGGGTGCTGCCCAGGCCGCCCAGGGCGTCGGTGGTCAGGCCCTTGATGTCTTCCGAGCCGATGGCGCGCATCTGGTCGGTGGTCAGCGCCGCGGCCTGGGCCGAGCGCAGCGCGGCCAGGTCGGCCGAGTCGAAGCCGGCGAAGTCACGCGTCTCGATGGCGCGCACCTGGGCCGTGGTCAGGGCGGCCAGGTCCTCGCTCTCCATCGCGCCGAGCTGCTTGCTCGTCAGGCCGGCGATCTGGGCGGTGCCCAGGGCGGCGAACTGCGCGGTGGTCAGCTGGTTCAGGTCGTCGGTGCCCAGGCCGGCCAGCTGGGCCGTGCCCAGGGCGCGCAGCTGGGTGCTGCTCAGCGCCTGCAGCTGGTCGCTGGACAGGGCGCCCAGCTGCACCGAGGTCAGGCCCGCGACCTGGGCGGCGCTCAGGCCGGCGATGGCGGCGGTGCTCAGGCCGTCGAGGTCGGCGGTGTCCAGCGCGCCGAGCTGGCTGCTGGTCAGCGCAACCATCTGGGCCGACGTCAGCGCGCCCAGGTCAGTGCTGTCCAGCGCCGCGACGGCGCGGCTGTCCAGCGCCTTGAACTGCGCGCCCGACAGCGCGGCCAGGCTTTCGCTGGCCATCGCGCCGACCTGGATGCTGGTCATCGCGGCGATCTGGGCGGTGCCCAGCGCCGCGAACTGCGTGCTGGTCATCGCGGCGATGTCGTCAGTGGCGATGGCGGCGATCTGGGCCGTGCCCAGGCCACGCAGCTGGTTGGTGCCCAGGGCCGCGACCTGGTCAGTCGAGAGTGCAACCACCTGCGCGGTGGTAAGCGCAGCGGCTTGGGCGCTGGTCAGCGCGGCCACGCCGCTGGTGCCCAGGCCGGCCAGATCGCCGGAATCGACGGCGCGGATCTGCGCAGTGGAGAAGGCAGCCACCTGGGCGGTGGCCAGCGCGGCCAGGTCGGTCGAGTCGAGCGCGCCGAGATCGCGCGTCTCGATGGCGCGGACCTGGCTGGTCGTCAGGGCTGCCAGGTCGTCGCTGGTCAGCGCGCCGATCTGGCCGCTGGTCATCGCGGCAATCTGGCCACTCGACAACGCCGCCATCTGCTCGGTGGTCAGTGCATTCAGATCGCCGGTGTCCAGCGTGGCGATCTGGGCGCTGGTCAGCGCGCGCAGCTGCACGCTGGTCAGCGATTGCAGCTGTTCGGAGCCCAGGGCGCCGAGCTGGGTGCTGGTCAGACTGGCCATCTGCGCGGCGGTCAGGCCGCGCAGGGCGTCTGTCGTCAGGCCGGGCAGGTCGGCGCTGTCCAGGGCCTTGATCTGGGCGCTGGTCAGGCCGGCGACCTGCACCGACGTCAGCAGCGCAAAGTCGGCGGAGTCCAGGCCGGCGAAGGCGCGGGTGGACAGCGCGCCGAACTGGGCGCTGGTCAGCGCGCCCAGGTCGGCCGATTCCAGCGCGGTCAGCTGCACGCTGGTCAGCGCGGCGACCTGGGCTGTGGTCAGCAGGCGGAACTGGTCGCTGGTGAGCTGGTTCAGGTCATCGGTGGCCAGCGTGGCGATCTGCGCCGTCGTCAGGCCGCGCAGCTGGGCGCTGGTCAGCGCCTGCAGCTGGTCGCTGGACAGCTGGCCGAGCTGGGTCGATGTGAGCGCGGCCAGGCGGGCGGTGCTCAGGCCCTGCAGCTGGTCGCTGGTCAGGGTGCGCAGGTCGTCCGATGCCATCTGCGCCAGCTGGCTGGTGGTCAGGCCGGCGAGCTGCTTGGTGGTCAGCGCCTGCAACTGGCCGTCGGACAGGCCGGCGATCTGGCTGCTGGTCAGCAGGGCCAGCTGGGCCGAGCCGAGGCTGGCGATCACGTCGGTGCCCAGGCCCGCCAGGTCGGCGGTTTCGATGGCGCGCAGCTGGGCCGAGGTCAGCGCATTGATCTGGGTGCTGCCCAGCGTGGCCAGGTCGGCCGAGTCGAGGGCGGCAATGTCCTTGGTGTCGATGGCGCGCAGCTGCGCGGTGGTCAGCGCGGCGAGGTCGGCGCTCTCCATGGCGGCGATCTGGTCGCTGCCCAGCGCGGCGATCTGGCGCGTGCCGAAGGCGCGGAACTGCGCCGTGGTCAGCATGTTCAGGTCGGCCGTGTCCAGCGACGCCAGCTGGGCGTTGGACAGCGCGCCGATCTGGCGGCTGGTCAGCGCCTGCAGCTGGTCGGACGCCAGGGCGCCAAGCTGCGCGGACGTGAGCGCGGCCACCTGGGCCGTCGTCAGGCCGGCCAGCGCGGTGGTGCCCAGGCCGCCCAGGTCGGCGGTGTCGATCTGGCGGATCTGCGTGGTGGTCAGCACCGCCAGCTGGGCCGAGCCCAGCGCGGCCAGGTCGGCGCTGTCGAAGCCACCGATGGCGGCGGCGCCGATGGCCTTGAACTGCGCCGTGGTCAGGGCGGCCAGGTCGGCCGATTCCAGCTGGCCGATCTGGTGGCTGGTCAGCGCGGCGATCTGGGCCGAGCTCATCGCGCGGAACTGCGCGGTGGTCAGCATGTTCAGGTCAGCCGTGTCCAGCGACGCCAGCTGCTGGCTGGTCAGGCCGCTGATCTGGGCGCTGTTCAGCGACTGCAGCTGGTCGGTGCCGAGGGCTGCGAGCTGGGCGGTCGTCAGCGTGCCGATCTGCGCGCCCGACAGGCCGGCCAGGCCCGCAGTGCCCAGGCCGCCGAGGTCGTTGGTCTCCAGCGCACGCAGCTGGCCGCTGGAGAGTGCCGCCACCTGCGCCGACGACAGCGCGGCCAGGTCGGCCGAGTCCATCGCCGCCAGGCCGCGTGTGCTCAGGCCGCGCATCTGGGTGGAGCTCAGCACCGCCAGGTCGGCCGATTCGAGCGAGGCCACCTGGGTGGACGTGAGGCTGGCGATCTGGCCGCTGCTCAGCGCGGCGAATTGCGCGGTGGTCAGGGTGTTCAGGTCGTCGGTGCCCAGCGCGGCGAGCTGCTGCGTGGTCAGGCCGCGCAGCTGGCTGGAGCCCAGGCCCTGCAGCTGGTCGCTGCCCAGGGCGCCGAGCTGGCTGGTCAGCAGCAGGCTGACCTGCTGCGAGGTCAGCGTGGCCAGGGTGGCCGCGGCGATGCCGCCGATGTCGGCGGTGTCGATGGCGCGCAGCTGGTCGCTGGTCATGGCGCGCAGCTGGCTGCTGGTCAGCGTGGCCAGGTCGTCCGAGTCGAAGGCGGCGACGTCACGTGCCTCGATCGCACGGATCTGCGCCGTGCCCAGGGCGCGCAGGTCCTCACTCTCCAGGTTGGACACCTGGTTCGAGGTCAGCGCGGTGATCTGCGCGGTGGTCAGCGCGGCGAACTGCGCCGTGGTCAGCAGGTTCAGGTCGTCCGACGCGATGCCGGCGATCTGCGCGGTGGTGAGGCCGCGCACCTGGTCGGTGGTCAGGGCCTGCAGCTCGTCCGAGCCCATCGCCTGCAGCTGGCTGGTGGTCAGCGCCGCCAGGCGGGTGGTGCTCAGCGAGGCCAGCTGGCTGGCCGACAGGGCGTTCAGGTCATCGCTGGACAGCGACGCCAGCTGCTCGCCGCTCAGGGCACGCAGCTGGCTGGTGGTCAGGGCCTGCAGCTGGTCGCTGGACAGGGCGCCGATCTGGGCCGAGCTCAGCGCGGCCATCTGGGCCGATGACAGCGTCGCCAGCACCGGGGTGCTGATGCCGGCCAGGTCGGCGGTTTCGAGCGCACGCACCTGGGCCGTGCTCAGGGCGCCGATCTGGGTGGACGTCAGCACGCCCAGGTCGGTGGAGTCCAGCGCCGCCAGGTCGGCAGTGCCCAGGGCGCGGATCTGGGCGGTGCCCAGCGACACCAGATCGGCCGATTCGAGGTTGGCCACCTGCAGGGTGGTCAGGTCGGTGATCTGGCGGGTGGTCAACGCGGCGAACTGTGCCGTGGTCAGCGCGTTCAGGTCGTCGGTGGCCAGCGTGCTGATCTGGGCCGAGGTGAGGCCGGCCAGCTGGGCGCTGGTCAGCGCCTGCAGCTGCTCGGACCCCATGGCCGCGAGCTGGGCCGTGCCCAGCGCGGCCACCTGGCTGGCCGACAGGCCGGCCATGCTGGTGGTGGCGATGGCGGCAATGTCGCTGGAATCCAGCGTCAGGAGCTGGCTGGACGTGAGGGCGGCGATCTGCGCAGAGCTCAGCACAGCCAGATGGCTTGCGGTCAGCGCACCGAAGTCGGCAGCCTCGATGCCGCGCAGCTGGGCGGTCGACAGGGCGGCGAAGTCCTGGGTTTCCAGGTTGCCGATCTGGCTGCTGGTCAGCGACGCGATCTGGCTGCTGGTCAGGGCAGCGATCTGGTCGCTGCCCAGCACGTTCAGGTGTTCGGTGCCCAGGGCGGCCAACTGGGCCGAGCCCAGACCGCGCAGCTGGGCCGAGCTCAGCCCGGCCAGCTGTTCGGTGCTGAGGCCGGCAACCTGCGCCGTGGTCAGCGCGGCGACCTGGGCGCCGGACAACGCACCCAGCGCATCGGTGCCGATGCCGACGATGGCGTCGGACGCCAGTGCGCGCAATTGGGTTGAGGCCAGGCCGGCCAGCTGGCTGGAGCTGAACTGCGCCACGTCGGCCGAGGCCAGGGCGGCGAGGTCGCGGGTTTCCATGCCGCGCAGCTGCGCAGTGGTGAGTGCAGCGAAGTCTTCCGACTCCATGGCCCGGATCTGCTGGCTGGTCAGCGCAGCGATCTGGCTGCTGCCCAGCGACTGCAACTGGCTGCTGGTCAGCGCGTTCAGGTCCTCGGTGGCCAGGCTGGCCAGCTGGGCAGACGTGAGCGCGCGCAGCTGGGTCCCGTTCAATGCACGCAGCTGCTCGCTGTCCAGCGCCGCCAGCTGGGCCGAACCCAGCGCCGCCACCTGCACACTGCCCAGCGCCGCCATGGCGTCGGTGCCCAGGCCGACCAGGTCGGCCGCATCGATGGCGCGCAGCTGGGCTGTGGCCAGGGCCGCCAGTTGATGCGTTCCCAGCGCAGCCAGGTCGCTGCTGTCCATCGCCACCAGGGCGGCCGTGGTGATGCCGCGCACCTGTGTGGCACTGAGTGCGCCCAGGTCTTCGCTGTCGAGGTTCACCACCTGATCGGTGCCCAGCGCACCGATCTGCGCGCTTGTCAGGGCTGCGAACTGGGCGGTCGTCAGGCTGTTCAGCTGCTCGGTCGACAGGGCTTTCAGCTGGCTGCTGGTCAGGGCTGCCACCTGGCTGGGCAGCAGGCCGATGAGCTGGGTGGAGGTCAGGCTGGCCACCTGGGCCGTTGTCAGGGCGGCCGTTTGTGACGATGTGAGCATCGCCACCGTGTCGCCACCCAGGGCCGAAAGCGCGTCGGTGCTGATCGCGCGCAGCTGGCTGGTGGCCAAGGCGCCGAGCTGGGCGCTGCCCAGGGCGGCGAAGTCGCTGCTGACCAGGCCGGTGACCGCTGCGGTTGACAGGCTGCGCAGCTGCTGCGTGCTCAGTGCGGCGACGTAGGACGCATCCAGCGCGTCGGCCTGGGCGCTGCTCAGCACGCCAATCTGCTTGGTGCTCAGGCTGGTGAATTGTTCTGCGCTCAAGGCCGCCAGGTCCTGCGTCGACAGGCTGGCCACCTGCTGGGTGTTCAGCGCCCGCACCTGGGCGGTGACCAGCGATTGCAGCTGGTTGGCTGTCAGGCTGTCGACCTGTACCGTGCTGAGCGCGCTGACCTGCAGTGTGCTGAGGTTGGCCACTGTCTGTGCTGACAGGCTGGCCAGCTCCGAGGTGACGATCGCCTTCACCTGCTGGGTGGTCAGCGCATTCAGCTGCGCTGCCGTCAGTGCGTCGATCTCGGAGCCCGACATCGTCGCGATGCCTGCGGTGGAGATCGCCCGCAGCTGGGTCGATGTCATCAGCGAGAAGTCGGCTGCGTCCAGCGCGCCGACCTGGGTGGCCGACAGTCCGCCGAGGCGCAGGGCCGGGATGGCCATCACCTGGTCGCCAGTCAGCGCGTTGATCTGCTCAACGCTGAACACTGCCCACTCGGCCGCCGTCAGCGCAGCGATCTGCGCCGTCGTCAGTGCAGCGATTTCGGCGGGGGTCAGGTTCGAAATATTGGTGGCCATGGTCTCAGGTCCTTTGGCGCAGGTTGGCGCGGCGATCTTTGAAGCGTCTGGCCTGGGGTGCTGCCCCGCCCTGGTCAGGGCATGGACGGCACCTTCGGCGCGTTCCTCGTCGGCATATCGGGCCCCCTTGGAGGCAACTTGAGCGCAAAAGCGATCAGGCAGGCGAATGGCCGGTCAATTCACGTTGCCTGCCAGCTTGAGGCTTCAGGTTTCGCGCAAGGCGCCGATAACCGGGTGTTCCGCGATGCTTATCCGGTCCCCGCAGGGGCGACCGGGCGGCACCATGGCCGGGCGCTGACGATTCCGTCAGAGCCTCCATCCGTGCCCGCATCGCCATGGCAGACGCCCAGGACCGCAAGCTCCCAGCCTCAGAGAAGAAGATCCGCAAGGCCCGCCGCGAAGGCCAGGTGGCGCGCTCGCGTGATCTGAGCCATCTGCTGGTGGTGGGGCTGGGCGGCGCGCTGCTGGTCCTGGGGTTGCCGCGCCTGGCTGATTGGGCCGGCCGGCTGCTGGCCCGCGGCCTGCGCTTCGACGCGCAGACGCTGGCCGCGTCCGACGCCATGACGCACCAGCTCGGCAGCCTGACCTGGGCCTGGATGGCGGTGCTGCTGCCGCTGGGCGCCATCGGCATCCTGCTGGCCGTGGGTGCCGCCCTGGCCTCAGGCGGCTGGAACTTCACCTGGCAGCCGCTGCTGCCCAACTTCGGCAAGCTCAACCCGCTGGCGGGCCTGGGCCGCATGGTCTCGGGCCAGCACCTGGGTGACCTGGCCAAGGCCAGCTTGCTGGCGCTGATCCTGGGCGTGGTGGGCGGTGCCTGGCTGTGGCTGCACATGGGCCAGTTCCACGACGCGCTGACCATGCCGCTGCCGGCGGCGCTGGCGCACACCGGCGGCGCCCTGCTCGACGGGCTGATGCTGCTGTGCGTGGTGCTGGCCGTGTTTGCCGTGGTCGATGTGCCGCTGCAGCGCCGCATGCTGGCCAACCGGCTGAAGATGAGCCACCAGGAAGCCAAGCAGGAGCACAAGGAGGCCGAGGGCAACATCGAGGTCAAGGGCCGCATCAAGGCGCGCATGCGCGAGATGGCGCGCAAGCGCATGCTGGCCGCGGTGCCCAAGGCCGACCTGGTGGTGATGAACCCCACCCACTATGCGGTGGCGCTCAAGTACGAAGAGGGGCGCATGGCCGCACCGCGGGTGGTGGCCAAGGGCGCCGACCTGCTGGCCTTGAAGATCCGCGACCTGGCGCGCGAGCACCAGGTGCCGGTGCTGCAGGCCGCGCCGCTGGCGCGGGCGCTGTATGCCCACACCGAGGTCGACCACGAGATTCCGGCGCGGCTGTTCTCGGCCGTGGCCCAGGTGCTGGCCTATGTCTACCAGCTGCGCGCGGCCATGGCCGGCCAGGCCGCCATGCCCAACGACCTGCCGCCCATCAGCGTGCCGCCCGATCTCGACCCCCACACCGCTGAGCCGGCGACTGCCTAAGCCATGAATCCCTTGCTTCAGCAACTGCAGGCGCTGTGGGATGGCCTCGCCGGCCACCCCGCTGCGCAGAAGGCCGCCGCCGGTGCCAACCTGAGCCTGCCCATCCTGCGCAGCCTGGGCGCGCCGATCTTCATCGTCATGGTGCTGGCGATGATGGTGCTGCCGCTGCCGGCCTGGATGCTGGACCTGCTGTTCACCTTCAACATCGCCATGGCGCTGATGGTGATGATGGTGGCCTCGCAGATGGTGCGCCCGCTCGACTTTGCCGCCTTCCCGGCGGTGCTGCTGGTCACCACGCTGCTGCGGCTGAGCCTGAACGTGGCCTCCACCCGGGTGGTGCTGCTGGAGGGCCACACCGGCCCCGGCGCGGCCGGCAAGGTGATCGAGAGCTTCGGCCACTTCCTGGTGGGCGGCAACTTCGCGGTCGGCCTGATCGTCTTCGCGGTGCTGGTGGTGATCAACTTCATCGTGGTCACCAAGGGCGCCGAGCGCATCGCCGAGGTGGGCGCGCGCTTCACCCTCGACGCCATGCCCGGCAAGCAGATGGCCATCGACGCCGACCTGAACGCCGGCCTGATCGACGAGAAGGAAGCCAAGCGCCGCCGCCTTGAAGTGGGCGAGGAGGCCGACTTCTTCGGCTCCATGGACGGCGCCAGCAAGTTCGTGCGCGGCGACGCCATCGCCGGCATGCTGATCCTGTTCATCAACATCGTCGGCGGCTTCCTGATCGGCGTGATCAGCCATTCCATGAGCGCCGGCGAATCGGCCCAGGCCTATGTGCTGCTGGCAGTGGGCGACGCGCTGGTGGCACAGATCCCCGGGCTGCTGATCTCGGTGGCCGCGGCCATGGTGGTCTCGCGCGTGGGCAAGGAGCAGAACATCGGCAGCCAGATCGGCACGCAGGTGTTCGGCAGCAGCAAGGCGCTGGGCATCACGGCCGGCATCGTCGGCACGCTGGGGCTGATCCCCGGCATGCCCAACGCGGTGTTCCTGCTGATCGCCAGCGCGCTGGGCGGCCTGGCCTGGGGCCTGCACCGGCGCGACAAGCTGGCCGCCGAAGCCCCGCCCGCACCGCCGCCCGATGCGCAGCCGGCCAATGCCGAGGCCAGCTGGGACGACCTGCAGCCGGTCGACACCCTGGGCCTGGAGGTGGGCTACCGCCTGATCGCGCTGGTGGACAAGACGCGCCAGGGCGACCTGCTCAGCCGCATCAAGGGCGTGCGCAAGAAGTTCGCGCAGGAGGTGGGCTTCCTGCCGCCGGCGGTGCACATCCGCGACAACCTGGAGCTCAAGCCCAGCGCCTACCGGGTGCTGCTGCGCGGCGCCGTGGTGGGCGAGGGCGAGGCCTTCCCCGGCATGCTGCTGGCCATCAACCCGGGCGGCGCCACCGTCAAGCTGCCCGGCACGCCCACCACCGACCCGGCCTTCGGCCTGCCCGCCACCTGGATTGAAGAGCGCCAGCGGGAAATGGCCCAAATGAATGGGTTCACGGTGGTTGATTGCGCGACCGTCGTCGCGACCCATCTTTCACACTTGATGCAAGTGAACGCAGCACGCCTGCTGGGCCGCCTGGAAACCCAGCAGCTCGTGGAGCACGTCACCAAGCAGGCCCCCAAGCTCATCGAGGATGTGATTCCCAAAATGGTCAGCATCGCCACATTGCAGAAGGTGCTGCAGCTGCTGCTGGACGAGGGTGTCCACATCCGCGACATGCGCTCCATCGTCGAATGCGTGGCCGAGCACGGCACCCAGGTGACCGACCCCGGCGAGCTGGCCCGGCGCATCCGCATCCACCTGGCACCGGTGATCGTGCAGCAGATCTACGGCCCGGTGAAGGAGCTGGACGTGATCGCCCTGGAGCCGGATTTGGAGCGCCTGGTCACCCAGGCCCTGACCAGCCCGCACGGTGCGGCGCTGGACCCCGGCGTGGCCGACACCTTGAGCCGCGAGGCCGCCAGCACCGCCAAGAAGCAGGAAGACCTGGGCCAGCCCGCCTGCCTGCTGGTGCCTGACGCCATCCGCGTGCCGATGTCGCGCCTGCTCAAGCGCGCCGCGCCCCGGCTCAAGGTGCTGGGGCACAGCGAGATCCCTGAGACGCATTCCATCCGCATCGGCAACATCATCGGGAGCGCAGCATGAACGTGAAGCGGTTTACGGCACGCACGGCGCGCGAGGCCCTGGCCCAGGTGCGCGAAGCGCTGGGCGACGACGCGGTCGTGCTGTCGACCAAGCCGTCGGCCGACGGCGTGGAGGTGCTGGCCATGGCGCCCGAGGGCCTGGCCCGCATCGAGCAGGCAGCCGCCCAGGCGCCCGCGCCCCGCCCGGCTGCGCCGCCGCCGGCCGCCGCCGCTGCGGCAGCACCCCGCCCGATGACCCTGGCCGAGCGCATTGCCGCCCGCGGCGAGCGGCTCGAGCCACGCCCCGAGCCGCGCCGTGGCGAACGCATCGAGCCCGGCCTGTTCACCGACGGCACGGCACCGGCCGAGCCGTCCGCCGACAGCAGCGTGGCCCGTGATGTCGAGACACTGGGCATGAGCACGCTCACCTTCCAGGACTACGTGCGCGAGCGCATGCTCAAGCGCCGGCAGGCCGAGCTGGCCCAGCCGCCGGCCACGCTGCAGCAGCGGCTGGCGGCACAGGCCGCGCCCGCCGAGCCCGCCCCCGCCGCGGCAGCCGCCACCCCGCCGCTGCGCGTGGTGCCCCGGCCCGAGCGCCGCACCGAGCTGGCCGGCGCCGAGCGCCATGCCGGCCTGCGCGACCGCATCCAGGTGGTGCCCGGCCCGCGCCGCGAGCCCCCGGTGCTGCGCGACGAAGTGCGCCTGGGTAGCGGCCCGGGCCGCCACGACCTGCTGGGCGCTGCGCAGGCAGCGCCCAACCCGCTGGCCGACGCAGCCGGCAGCGCCGCGCTGGGTGGCCTGCGCGACGAACTGCAATCGGTGCGCGCGCTGATCGACGAGCGCTTCGGCATGCTGGCCTTCATGGAGCGGCTGCAGCGTGATCCACGCCAGGCCACGCTGTCGCAGCAGCTGTTCGACGCCGGCCTGTCGCCGGCCCTGGTGCGCAAGCTGGTGCAGAGCCTGCCGGCGCAGGCTGGCGATGCCCTGGCCTGGGCCACCGGCGTGCTCGAGCGCAATGTGCACACCGACGAACACGACGCCCCGCTGGAAGACCATGACGGCGTGCTGGCCCTGATCGGCCCCACCGGCGTGGGCAAGACCACCAGCACCGCCAAGCTGGCCGCCGCCTTCGCCACCCGGCATGGCGCCGCCAACCTGGGCCTGATCACGCTGGACGCCTACCGCGTGGCCGCCCACGAGCAGCTGCGCAGCTACGGCCGCATCCTGGGCGTGCCGGTGCACACCGCGCATGACCGCGCCTCGCTGGAAGACCTGCTGGAACTGCTGTCGGGCAAGAAGCTGGTGCTGATCGACACCGCCGGCATGGCCCAGCGCGATGCCCGCACCCGTGAGCTGCTGGACATGCTGCAGCACCCGGCCATCCGCAAGCTGCTGGTCATCAACGCCGCCGCCCAGGGCGAGACGGTGGAAGACGTGATGGTGGCCTACGGCGTCTCGCAGTGCCTGGGCGTGGTGATCAGCAAGCTCGACGAGGCGGTGAAGCTGGGCCCGGCGCTGGACGCGCTGATCCGCCACCGCGCCCGGGTGGTGGGCGTGGCCAACGGCCAGCGCGTGCCCGAGGACTGGCACCGCCTGTCGGCCCAGGCGCTGGTGCAGCGTGCGCTGCGCGGCGGCGGCAACGCCGCCTGGAAGCTCGACGCCGCCGAGGTCAACCTGGTGTTTGCCGCCATCCACGGCGCCGGCTACCCCGGCGCGCCCGCATCGCTGCCGCCGGCGCACGGCGCTGCGCTGCCTGCCTGAAACCGCCCACCGTTGCCGCCTCTCCCCCTTGCCCACAGCACCCATGCCCGCCCAGCCCACCCGCCGACCCGCCGCACCGCGTGACCAGGCCCATGGCCTGCGCCAGATGTTTGCCGGCCAGGACCTGCGCTTTCTGCCCCTGGTGCACAACCCGCACGTGCCGGGCGCCGGCGCCGTGATGGAGCGGTTGTGCGCCGGGCACGGTGAACTGGGCCTGCGCACCCTGGTGGTCGACGCGGCCGACTCCGCGTCCCCCGCGCAGCAGCTGGCCCTGGTCGACCTGGCCGCCTGCATCGAGCGCCTGTCGCCCCAGGTGGCCTACCTGGCCGCCGGCGGGCTGCCGATGCACTTTCTCGACAGCCGCGCCACGCTGACCGGCTTCATCGAAGCACTGCGCGGTGCCGCCGCTGCGGTGCAGGCCGATGTGGTGCTGCTGCACGCCGGTGCGCTGGACCTGCGCCGCATGTTTGCCGGCACCACGCCGCGGCCGCTGCTGCTGGCCGGCAACCGGCCCGACAGCCTGACCCATGCCTACACCTCGATGAAGCTGCTGTCCCAGCGCCTGGGCGCGCTGGCCTACGACCTGGTGGTCGCCGGTGACGTCAGCCAGCGCCGCGCCCGCCGCATGGGCGACCGGCTGGCCGACTGCGCCGACCACTTCCTGGGCGCTGCCCTGCGGCAGGTGGCGGTGGTCGATCCGCAGCTGCCGGCCCAGGCGCCGCTGACGCCCGACCTGCGCACCCTGGTAGCCGACCGGATGGCCCCGGCCGCCGGCGGCCAGGCGGCCAACCCGCTGGCAGCCATTCCCGCTTCATCCCCTGTGCGGCCCGCCGCACGCCGGCCCGCGCCCGCCGGCCACTTGAACTGAAATGTCCGGAGCATGATGACCATGTACACCGCCAAGGGTCGCCTCGACGCCAACGCGTTGCTCAAGCAGTACAGCCCGCTGGTGCGCCGCCTGGCCCACCAGATGATTGCCAAGCTGCCTGCCAACGTGGAGCTGGACGACCTGATCCAGGTCGGCATGATCGGCCTGTCGGACGCGCTGACGCGCTTCGACTCCGCCCACGGCGTGCAGTTCGAGACCTTCGCCACCCAGCGCATCCGCGGGGCGATGCTCGATGAGCTGCGCGGCAACGACTGGATGAGCCGGGGCGACCGGCGCCAGCAGCGCAGCATCGAGAGCGCCGTGCACAAGCTCGAGCAGAAGCTGGGCCGCGCCCCGCAGGAAAGCGAGATCGCCGCCGAGATGGGCCTGAGCCTGGTCGAATACCAGGAGCTGCTGGGCAAGGTGCGCGGCACGCAGCTGGTCTACCTGGAAGACATGACCGGCGACGAGGGCGACGACGACTACCTCGACCGCCATGTGGCCGACGACGAGGCCAACCCGCTGGCCATGCTGCAGGACCGCCGCATGCGCGAGGCGCTGGTCGGGGCCATCAAGAACCTGCCCGAGCGCGAGCAGTACGTGATGAGCATGTACTACGAGCACGACATGAATCTCAAGGAGATCGCGGCGGTGCTCAAGGTCACCGAAAGCCGGGTGTGCCAGCTGCACAGCCAGAGCATCGCCCGGCTGCGCAGCAAGCTGCGCGCCTGGTAGCCTTCTGCGGCGTTCGCGCCTGGCGTGACGCTTGTCACGCCAGCGGCGCTCAAGTCTGCCGCCCGGCGGCCGAGCGGCCGGCGCGCCCCCCCGGGGGCGTGAATTCTTCACGCGCAAATTGACACAAGTCCGGCCGGCCCCAAGCCCCGGACCCTCCCTTTCTGCCCATCATGCGCCCCACGCAAATGCGGGGGGGTGCTCTCCTGCGGCTGCCTTCGCCAAAGGACAAGAAGATGGCTTGGATCACCCCGTTCATCGTGCTCATCGAGCGCCGCCTGCTGCGCCCCGTGTGGCTGATGCTGCTCGCCACCGTGGTGCTGGTCACCGGCATCGGTGCCCATGCCAGCAAGCCCGGCAAGGCGCGCAAGCTGGCGCGCGACCTGGAAGTGGCCATCAATTCGCCGGTGCAGCCGGGCGAGCGCTGGGTGCGCCAGCGCGGCGGCCGGCGCATGGTCGACGCCATCATCGTCAGCAGCGCGGCCGACCGCACCATGGCCGACCTGCGCGCCCATGTCGAGCGGCTGGGTGGCACGGTCAACGCGGCGTTCTCCAGCGTGCAGGGCCTGTCGGTCACCGTGCCCACGCGCGCCGTGGCCGAGCTGGACGCGCGCGACGACGTGGTCTCGATCTCGCCCAACCGCACCACCCGCCACACCTTCAGCACGCTGGAGACCACCACCGGCGCCACCAGCAGCCAGGTGCGGCCCTACAGCAGCGCCGTCAACTACACCGGGCTCGACGGCAAGGGCATCGGCATCGCGGTGCTTGATTCGGGCGTGATGGCCGGCCACAAGCACCTGGCCAACGGCCTGGTGGGCAGCCGTGTGGTGCGCCAGGTCAACATGGTGGGGCAGGGCGCCAGCCTCAGCTGGGCCATGTCGCTGCCACCCGGCAGCGCCGAGCGCAATCTGTACGAGACCTCGGTCAACAACAACCTGGCCGCGGTGCCCGATGGCTATGGCCACGGCACGCATGTGGCGGCCATTGCCGCCGGCAAGGGCAGCTACCGCGCGCTGGACACCAGCGGCATCGCGCCCGGCGCGTCGATCATCGACGTCAAGGTGCTGGCCGACGACGGCAGCGGCAACATGGCCGACGTGATCGCCGGGCTGGACTGGGTGCTCTACAACGCCCGCCAGTACAACATCCGCATCGTCAACCTCAGCCTGTCGGCCGGGTCCACCACCACCTGGGTGCTGGACCCGCTGGCCCAGGCGGCGCGTGCCGTGGCCTCCACCGGCATCGTGGTGGTCACCTCGGCCGGCAACTACGGCCAGATTGGCGGCAAGACCACGATGGGCACCATCGGCTCGCCCGGGCATGACCCGTCGGTGATCACCGTGGGCGCGTCGAACATGAAGATCACGCCGGCCCGTGGCGACGACGTGGTCACCAACTTCAGCTCGCGCGGGCCCACCCGGGGTGCGCTGGTGATGAGCAACGGCCAGCGGGTGATCGACAACCTGATCAAGCCCGACCTGGTGGCCCCCGGCAATGCCATGGTCAGCGCCGGCGCCACGTCCACCCTGGGGCAATGGAACCGGCTGGCCAGCCAGAACCCCGGCCTGCTGAACGGGCTGACGGGTCAGGTCTTCGGCCAGACGCTGATGATGCTGAGCGGCACCTCGGTGTCGGCGCCGGTGGTCAGTGGCGCGGTGGCGCTGATGCTGCAGGCCAACCCCGGGCTGACGCCGCCACTGGTCAAGGCCATCCTGCAGTACACCGCCCAGCCGCTGGCCGGTGCCAGCCTGGTGGAGCAGGGCGCCGGCATGCTCAACATCGATGGCGCGGTGCGGCTGGCGCGTGCGCTGCGCACCGACATCGCCAGCCGCGTGGCCGCCGGCACGCTGCAGCCGGGCCAGGCCATCAACGCCACGGCCCTGCCCACGCCCAGCTCCACCATCAACGGCCAGACCTTCAACTGGTCGCGCACGGTGTTCGTCGGCGGCCGGCACATCGCCACCGGCGATGCGCTGTTCACCCAGTACCAGCCGATCTACAACCCGCGCATCAACTGGGTGGGCAACCAGGCACGGCAGATCGGTATCTACTGGTGGCCGGCCAGCCCCACGGCGCCGGCCAACAGCGTGCCGCAGTGGTTCAGCGAGGCACCAGCACCTGCCGGCGCCTTGATCGGGCCTGGCGTGCGCCTGGGCACCCATCTGGTGGGCGCCAGCTCGCTGATTGGCAAGACCGGCGTGTTCACGCCGACCTCCACGCTGTCGCAATGGTTGATCAGCGGCAGCGGCCAGGCGCTGGCCAACGGCATCGTGCTGAGCGAGGGCATCGTGCTCAGCGAGGGCATCGTGCTGAGCGAGGGCATCGTGCTGAGCGAAGGCATCGTGCTGAGTGAAGGCATCGTGCTGAGCGAAGGCGTGGTGCTGAGCGAAGGCGTGGTGCTCAGCGAAAGCACCAGCGGCAACACCCGGGCCCGCACCGCCACGCTGCCGGCGCCGGAGAACTGATCCGCCACGATCTGCTCAAGTCGGCCCGCCTGCGGCCGACAACCTGGTGAACCGCCCCCGAGAAGGCGGCGTCGCGGTGCCCGGCCGGGTGCCGCGCGCCGCTGGGCCCGAGCGATGTCGACGCCCCCTGATCCGCCCGCCGCGCCACCCCAGCCCCGCCGGCCCTGGCAGCGGCTGCATGCGGCGCTGATGCCCGACTACAACCACCGCGCCACCGCCTACTGGTGGGCGCTGGTGTGCCTGGGCACCCTGGTGCTGCTGCACAGCCTGCAGCAGCTGGCCGGGCTGGGCCTGTCGCTGCAGCTGCAGGTGCTGTTCGGCTGCGCGGTGGCCATGCTCGCCGGGCTGTTCCCGGTGCGCATCCCGGGGTCGAAGAACTCCTTCGCCGCCGGCGAGGTGTTCATCATGCTGCTGTTGCTGATGCAGGGCCCGGCAGCCGCTGCGGTGGCGGCGGCTGGCGAGGCCTTCATCGGCTCGGCACGCACCTCCAGGCGCTGGACCAGCCGGCTGGTCAGCCCGGCTGCGGCCGCGGTGTCGATGACAGCGGTGGGCACGCTGCTGCAGGCCGCCACCAGCCACCTGCACCAGGGCAGCGGCCCGGCCGAGGCGCTGACCCTGCTGCTGGCCATGGGCGCGGCCATTGCGCACTTCTTCGTCAACACCCTGCTGATCACTGCGGTGGTGCACCTCAAGCGCAGGGAGCCGCTGCGCCTGGTGCCCTTCCTGTCCAGCTTCGGCTGGGTGGGTACCACCTTCGCGGCCAGTGCCTTCCTTGCCGGGCTGCTGGTGCAGGCCTTCAAGACCAGCGGCGTGGGCGTGATGATCGGTGCCGTGCCCATCATCGTGCTGCTGCTGGTGATGCTGCACTACCACTTCCGCCAGCGGGAATCCGACGAACAGGCCCAGTCGGTGCGCATTGCCGCCGCCGAGCGCGAGGCCCAGCAGTCGGCCCGCCACCTGCTGGAACTGCGCGAGAGCGAACAGCGCTTCCACAGTGCCTTCTCGCATGCGGCCATCGGCATGGCGCTGGTCGATGCCGACGGCGAGGTGCTGCAGGCCAATACCGCCATGGGCCAGCTGCTGGGGTGCAGCGACGCGGCGCTGGCCGGCTGCAACTTCAAGCAGCATGTGCACCCGGACGACGTGGAACTGCTGACCCGCATCTGGCGCCGCCTGCAGCAGGGCGACATCCGCGACACCACGCTGGAGCTGCGCTGCCAGCGCATCGACGGCAAGGTGGTGCACGTGGCCATGCACAGCGGCATCTTCAGCGACGGCCAGGCCAGCGCGCCACGGCTGATCCTGCAGGCGCAGGACATCACCGCCCGCCGCGAGGCCGAGACCCAACTGCAGCACATCGCCTACCACGACAGCCTCACCTCGCTGGCCAACCGCATCCGCTTCGGCACCTGCCTGGCGCTGGCCATCGAGCGCTGCCGCGTCGACCCCCGGCACCGTTTCGCGGTGATGTACCTGGACTTCGACCGCTTCAAGCTGATCAACGACACCCTGGGCCACAGCGCCGGCGACCGCTTCCTGACCCTGGTGGCCGAGCGCATCCGCCAGCGGGTGCGGCCGGGGGACACGGTGGGCCGCCTGGGCGGCGACGAGTTCGCCATCCTGGTCGAACCCCTGGCGCACGACGACGACGTGCTGCCGATGGCCGAGCGGCTGCAGAAATCACTGGCCCAGCCCTACAACCTGGACGGCACCGAGGTCAACAGCAGCGCCAGCATCGGCATCACCTTCAGCAGCATCGGCTACCAGACGCCGGGCGATGTGCTGCGTGATGCCGACATCGCGATGTACCGCGCCAAGGCGGCCGGCCGGGCGCGCATCGCGCTGTTCGACGCCAGCCTGCGTGCCCAGCTGGCCGCCCAGGTCAACCTGGAGCGCGACCTGCGCCGCGCCATCCCCGACGCTGGATCGACCGGCAACGCCCAGCTCAGCCTGGCCTTCCAGCCGATCTACCGCCTGTCCACCGGCCGCATCGACAGCTTCGAGGCCCTGGTGCGCTGGAACCACCCCGAACTGGGCCCGGTGCCGCCGTCCACCTTCGTGCCCATCGCCGAGGAATCGGCGCAGATCGGCGCGCTCACCGCCTGGGTGCTGGGCACCGCCTGCGCCCAGCTCAAGGCCTTCCAGGAGATGGGCATGGGCGCGCACAAGCCGCGGGTGCATGTCAATGTCTCGGGCACCGACATGTGCCGCGCCAGCTTCGTGCAGCAGGTGGCCGCGGCGCTGCTGGCCAACGGGCTGGAGCCGCGCCAGCTGACGCTGGAGATCACCGAAAGCACGCTGATGCACCGGCTCGACAGCGCGCTGGCGGTGATGGCCCAGCTGCGCGAGATCGGCGTGGGGCTGAGCGTCGACGACTTCGGCACCGGCTATTCATCGCTGGCCTACCTGTCCACGCTGCCCATCACCAGCCTGAAGATCGACCGCAGCTTCGTGCAGCGCCTGCAGGACGGCCAGGCCGACAGCAAGGACACCGAGGTGGTGCGCGCCGTCATCACCCTGGGCCAGGCACTGGGCAAGACGGTGATCGCCGAAGGCATCGAGACGCCGGCGCAGCTGGCCCAGCTGCGCAACCTGGGCTGCGAGTTCGGCCAGGGCTACCTGCTGGCGCGCCCGCTCAGCCCCGAGATGGCAGCCGCCACCGCCCTGGTCGACCTGCGCCGGGCCGAGGCCGGCACGCCGCCGCTGCCGCGCCCGGCCACCGACGGCCCGGGGCTGACCCCCTGGGCCACGACGTCGCCAGCGCCGCTGGCGGTGCACTGATTCCGCGTGGCCATGAACAGTCCGTCCGACCCGTCCGCCACCGCGGCCTGGCCGCTGGCCGGCCCCGCGGCCGCCGAGGCCGCACCCGGCCTGCTGGAGGCCTTGCGCCGCTGTGCGCTGTGCCAGCACCCGGTGGTGCTGACCGCCCAGCCCGATGCGCGCTGCCCGGCCTGCCACAGCCCGCTGGCGGCCTTGCCCGGCCATGACGGCGCCGCCGCGCATGATGTGCTGGGTCGGCGCGGGGCGGTGCGCCGCGACCAGAGCCATGTGGCGCTGATCCATGTCGGCTGGCCGTCACCGGCGGTGGCGGTGCGCTGGCGCGACCTGTCGCTCACCGGCCTGAGCCTGTATGTGCCGCTGCCGGTGGCCATCGGCCAGCGGCTGCGCCTGATCGACAGCGCCATCGACGGCGTGGCCGAGGTGGTGCGCTGCCGCCCCCAGGGCCGGGTGCAGGTGCTGCACGCGCGGCTGCTGACGGCCCAGCTGCTGCAGGCCACCGGCGTGTTCATCTCTGCCACGGCCTGACGCAGCAGGTGCCCGCAGCGCGTGTGGCATCATCCGCGCCCCTGCCCAGACAGCCGCCGATGCGGCCAGAGTGACGCCTGATGGACCTGAAACTGCCGATCACCATCCACGACGAACTGAGCGACGAGGTGATCACCTCCACCGGCGTGCTCGACCTCGCCAGCGGCGAGATCCGCGACGTGAAGTACACCGATTTCGATGTCGAAGCCGAGGGCTTTCCCGCCGAGAGCGAAGACTACGACTTCACCTGCGGCACGCTCAGCAACGGCAGCAAGGACGTCGAGTTCCGCATCGAGGTCGACGTGGTCGGCCGCAAGTACAGCATCACGCCCAGCGAACTGCTGGAGCTGAAGGGCCGCGCCGCCAAGCTGTTCTCGGCGCCGCCCGGCGGCCACCCGCCGCCCGAGCCACCCCGCCGCGGCCGCCGGTAGGCCGCCACTGTCACGCGGCTGTCGTCATGCGTTCATAAACTGGGGCGCATGACTTCAGCGCCAGCCCAGCCGGGCACCTTGCCGGCCCTGCTCAACCGCGAGCGGGCCATCCTGGCCTTCAACCGGCGCGTGCTGGCCCAGGCCCGCCGCACCGACGTGCCGTTGCTCGAGCGGCTGCGCTACATCACCATCGTCTCGTCCAACATGGACGAGTTCTTCGAGGTGCGGTTTGCCGACGCCATCGGATCCATGCGCCTGGCGATGAACAGCCCGGGCGCCGGCACCGACCCGCAGCGCGACGACCTGCGCGCCGTGGCCCAGGAGGCCCACGCGCTGATCGACCAGAAATACGCCGTCTTCAACGACGAGCTGACGCCCGCGCTGCAGCAGCAGGGCATCTTCATCATCAACCATGCCGAGCGCACGCCGGCCCAGCGCGACTGGGTGGCGCGCTTCTTCCAGCGCGAGGTGCAGCCGCTGCTGCTGCCGGTGGGGCTGGACCCGGCGCACCCGTTTCCGCTGGTGGCCAACAAGAGCCTGAACTTCATCGTCAAGCTCGGCGGGCAGGACGCCTTCGGCCGCGAGAACTCGATCGCCATCGTCAAGGTGCCGCGTGCATTGCCGCGGGTGATCAAGCTGCCGGCCGAGGTGTGCGCGCCCGGCACGCAGGGCTTCGTGCTGCTGACCAGCGTGATCCGTGCGCACCTGCAGGACCTGTTCGGCGGCCGGCCGGTGGAAAGCTTCTCGCAGTTCCGCGTCACCCGCGATTCCGACCTGGAAGTCGACGAGGAGGACGTGGCCAACCTGCGCCAGGCGCTGCGCAGCGGGCTGACCACGCGCCACTTCGGCGAAGCCATCCGCCTGGAGGTGGTGGCCAGCTGCCCCGAGCCGCTGTGGCGCTTCCTGCTGCAGCAGTTCGACCTGCCCGAGGCGGCGCTGTACCTGGTCAACGGCCCGGTCAACCTGGTGCGCCTGAACCAGCTGATCGACCAGGCCGATGCGCCGGCGCTGCGCTTTGTGCCGCTGGCCCCCAGCTGGCCCGAGGCCGACCTGCCGCGCGGCAGCAGCGTGTTCGCCCGCCTGCAACAGGGCGACATGCTGCTGCACCACCCGTTCCAGAGCTTCGACGTGGTGGTCGAGTTCCTGCGCCAGGCGGTGCACGACCCGGCGGTGCTGGCCATCAAGCAGACGATCTACCGCACCGGCAGCCAGTCGGTGTTGATGGAGCTGCTGATCGAGGCGGCCCGCCGCGGCAAGGACGTGTGCGTGGTCGTCGAGCTGAAGGCCCGCTTCGACGAAGAAGCCAACATCAACTGGGCCGAACGGCTGGAGGCGGTGGGCGCCCAGGTGGTCTACGGCATCGTCGGGTTCAAGACGCATGCCAAGCTGCTGCTGGTCACCCGGCGCGAGACCGGTGCCCGTGGCCAGGGCCTGCTGCGGCGTTATGCCCACCTGTCCACCGGCAACTACAACCCCGGCACCGCCAAGCTGTACACCGACGTGGGCATGCTCACCGCCGACGCGCAGCTGACGGCCGACGCCGATGCGGTGTTCCACCAGCTGGCCAGCCTGACCAAGGTGCGCACGCCGCGCCACCTGCTGACCGCACCGTTTGCGCTGCACCGCCGCCTGGTGGCCCACATCGACCAGGTGGCGGCCGCCGCCCGCGCCGGGCAGCCGGCGCGCATCGCCGCCAAGTTCAATTCCTTCACCGAGCCGTCGATGATCGACGCGGTGGTGCGGGCCGCCCAGGCAGGGGCCGAGGTCGACCTGGTGATCCGCGGCGCCTGCATGCTGCCGCCGGGCATCCCGGGCGTGACCGACCGCATCCGCGTGCGGTCGGTGGTGGGCCGGTTCCTGGAGCACACCCGGGTGCTGTACTTCCGCTGGGGCGCGGGCGAGGCCGACGAGGCGCTGTACCTGTCGTCGGCCGACTGGATGGGGCGCAACATGTTCCGCCGCATCGAGGTGGCCTGGCCGGTGCGCGACGCCGCGCTGCGGCAGCGCCTGATCGACGAGTGCCTGGTGCCCTATCTGCATGACCGTTGCGACGCCTGGGTGCAGGCGGCCGACGGCAGCTACACCCGCCCCGCCGTGGACGGCCCCAGCGCCCAGGGCGCGCTGGCCGCCCGCTACATGGCCCCGGCCGCTTGACCCGCCACAAAGGCCCGCCGATGGAACTGATCCTGTGGCGCCATGCCGAGGCGCGTGACCTGCCTGAAGATGCGCCGTTCGACGCTGCGGCCGACCTGGCGCGCCCGCTCACGCCGCGCGGCGACAAGCAGGCCCAGCGCATGGCCGAGTGGCTGAACCGCTTTCTGCCCGAGACCACCAAGGTGCTGGTCAGCCCGGCGCTGCGCACCCGCCAGACGGCCGAAGCCCTGGGCCGCAAGCTGCGCATCGTCGACGGGCTGGCGCCCGGTGCCACCCACACCCAGGCCCTGGCCGCCGCCCGCTGGCCCGACAGCCGCGAGCCGGTGCTGCTGGTCGGCCACCAGCCCACGCTGGGCCAGCTGGCGGCTTACCTGATGGGTGGCCCGGCCACGCTGGACGGCCCGCCGTGGGCCGTGCGCAAAGCCGCCGTGTGGTGGCTGCGCCACCGCCTGCGCGACGGCGTGTCCGACGTGGTGCTGGTGTCGGTGCGCACGCCCGACAAGCTGTAACCCCGCGGCCGCGCGGCGGCGGTTCAGCTGGCGTCGAGCACCAGGCGCGGCAGTTCCTGCCGGGCCCAGGCCTCGGTTTCCTCGCGCAGCAGGTGCATGGTGCGCGGATGGCGGTCGGCCCAGATGCTGCGGAACGCCAGCCGTGCCAGCTTGCCGTCGTGCCGCAGCCGCAGTGCCTTGGTGTCGACCAGGCCGCGCGCATGGCACTTGATGACGGCCAGCCGCAGCGCCAGCACCTGCCAGGCAAAGCGTTCGCTGCACAGCTGGGCCTCGATCTTGCGCAGCCCGCCACGCTGGCCCAGCACCAGGTCGGCCATGCGGCGCTGCTGGCTCTGCGAGAAGCCCGGCGCGTCCACATGGCCCAGCAGGTAGGCGCTGTGGCGGTGGTGGTCGTGGTGCGACACCATCAGGCCGATCTCGTGCAGATCACAGGCCCAGCCCAGCTCACGCAGGGCCTCGCCGTCGTCGCCGTCGGCCAGCGCGGGCAGGGCGCCGCGCAGCAGCGCCAGCGCCACGCTGCGCACGCGGGCGGCCTGGTCGGTGTCGACACCGAAGCGCGCCTGCAGCGCGGCCACCGACTGGTCACGCACATCACCGCCGTGGGCCTGGCGGCGCGCTGCATGGCGTTCATGCAGATCGATCACCACGCCCTGGCGCAGGGCGCCCTTGGCCGGCTTCAGCGCGGTGATGCCGAAGTGCGTGGCCAGCGTGTACAGCAGGGCCAGGCCGCCGCCGATGATGGCCTTGCGGTCGTCGCGCAGCGACGGCAGCGACAGACGCTCTGCGCTGCCGGCGGCCAGGCACTGGCCGATGCACCAGCGCAGGCCTTCAGGCGTGATGGTGCCGTCGGTCAGGCCGGCGGCCTGCAGGATCTGCGACACCGCACCGGCCGTGCCTGACGAGCCCAGCGCCTCCTGCCACAGGTGCGGCGCGAACAGCGTCAGCGCCTCTTCCAGCTCGGCGCCGGCGGCCACCTGGGCGTCGCGGAAGCGCTGCTCGGTGAACTGGCCATCGGGAAACCAGCGCATCGACAGGCTGACGCTGCCCACCTTGAACGATTCGACCACCCGCGCCTGACGGCCCTGGCCCAGGATCATCTCGGTGCTGCGCCCGCCGATGTCGACCACCAGCC
>ENA-UOWO01000916-UOWO01000916.1-activated-sludge-metagenome-genome-assembly--contig:-NODE-916-length-40927-cov-5.910354_pt1 | contig 40927 bp, 45 predicted proteins | sample MGYA00238148_ERZ761564 | MGnify/ENA primary metagenome ERZ761564 (study PRJEB28885, sample SAMN05720194) | activated sludge metagenome | isolation source: Anaerobic digester | place: USA... | reverse complement strand
ATCGCTTTGCAAATGATCCAAAACCAAGGAGGCCGAAGCTTTGCTTGGACAGGAAATACTAGAGGAAAAACAGAGATTAAGATTGCTCCCCTTTTAGATAAGGAATTAATAGCAAGAGAACCTATGTTTACAGGAGAAGATCCTCTTAAAGCAGGATTAATTCTATCGGCTAGAGAGATCTTAGCCACAGATTTTAATAGAATGATCATAGTGGGAGATACTATAGTTGATCAAAGAGCTTTTGAACACATGGTTGATAATCTTAAGGGCGCAAAAATTAAAAGAGAGGATATGGTTTTTGCCAGAAGGATCCCCAGCAGTTCCAGTGCCCCTATCCCTCAGGGATTAAGTTTACCGAAGCCTCACGATGATTATCAGGGTGGAGTGTTCTTTGAACTAGGTGATCCGTTATTTAATTTGCTGGCAATTGGACCTAAAACTTTAGCAGGATGGATTACTGATAACAAATTAAATGAAGACGATATTGAGGCAATTGATCAGGAATTGAGAGCATATAATCCATTTAGGCCAAATTCCTTTAATTTGGAACAAATCAGGCCCGAATTAAGACCCTTACTTTCTTATGTTTTCTCAGGTACAAGTGCCAGAGATAGGGATCATCTTCCAGAAGCAACCCGATTCCAATACAATTCAATGTTATGGGATTATATCTTCTCACTTACTGTAGGTAGGGGTTTAAGCCATGATATGGCTATGGAATGTGTAAGGCGTCAAAAACAGTGGGGTGAAATGCTGCAGTGCCAATATCTCTTTGAACGTGCAGATAGTTTGATAAGACAAAAAAGAGGATGGTCTGTTGAAGTCTAATTCTAGCTGTATGATAAACTAGAATATATCATCTTCAATTAGCATGAATAACCCGGAAAGCACTAGTTCTGATTTAGAAAAGATCAGAGCATTAATTAGAGAACTTATCCCAAGCTACATAGAAGAAATCAAATACGGAATACCTACAGTGATATATAAAGGGAAGAATCTAATCCATTTTGCAGAGTATAAGGATCATATTGGAATATATCCAGGCCCCGAAGCGATCAATGCTTTTAAAGAGGAATTAAAGACGTTTGGTTTATCTAAAGGCACGATCAGAATCCCCAAAGAACTAGATTTACCAATTAATTTAATAAAGAAAATAGTCCAATTTCGGATCAAAGCAATTGATCAGCAATGATCGATTTAATTCTTGCAATGGCCTTGGGCATATTTCTCATGCCCTGCCCTACCGGATAATATGTTGGATAAACTTTGAATGCCCTATCCCCGACTATTATGCTCTCATATTGGTTATCAATATAGTCGGAGACGGAAATTGATTTTGATAATAAGATCGAGCTGACTTGATTTCCAAAACTAATGATTGATTTTGGTTTAGTTAAATTTATTTCCTCAAGCATGCTGGGAATATATGCTTTGAATGTAGCATTTGGTAAGGCTCTGGCATCTATTTGAGTACATTTAGCGATATTGGTGATATAGATGGAGTTTTGGGCGAGTTCAGTATAAAGTTCTTGTGCCAGTTCTTCATCCCAGTCACCAGGCTTAAGATCGAGGACCTTACTTAACACAATTGAGTCACTAATGATCCCTAATGAATTCAACATTTTCCATACTTCTTTGGTACCGATCCAGGGGGCTCTAATACCATGCCAGTCTTGATGTGCAGATATATTACGTGCTGTAGGATTCATGAAGATTAGCATTACGTTCGGATTATTAATTTCCCCAGCACCATAGATCGCTTTTAGGTCAATATTTCCATATCTCTTATGAAGGGAATCAAAATTTTTATGGAGTGCACTGCATTGTAATGCTTTCACTAGAATTTCTATTTACTCGTTTTTATTATTTGTTTTTCTGATTCTAGGTATTCTTGGTATTAAGGCTACAGCTAAAGTGACTATGATTGCTATTAAATGAAAATCAAAACCTAGAGCCATACCAATTGCTCCTGACACCCAAAGACTGGCTGCTGTAGTTAAATTAACTACATTACTGCCCTCCTTGATAATTAAGCCAGCACCTAAAAATCCAATACCAGATACAACCTGAGCCGCTATTCTGGATTTAGAGGCCGGATCAACTTCAGATGAGAGAAATGTAAAAAGCATGGCTCCAACTATTACCATGGTATGGGTACTGATCCCTGCCGGTTTGCCTCGTAACTCCCTCTCACCACCTATTATAAAGCCGGCTAGTAAAGCCAAAAGCAGATCTATAATCAAACGACTTTCACTAGAACCTATAAATTGTTCAAACATAAAAAAGTGGTTAATAAAAATAAATGGGGGACGATGTTCTTTTTGTACAACCCCCGTCTAATTTAGAAAAAATATCATATATTAATTAACTAATTTAGCTAAATCCTTCCAATAGACATTTTGATTATTAAGTAGAATCTATTTATTAGGTAATTTCTGACGTGTATAAGTATAAAAATTATATACGGAAAGGTATATAAAAATAATTCCCGATGAAATAAGTAATATACTTAATACCTGGAAAGGTGCAAAGTTCTCATTTACTATCGAATTGTTAGGGTTTGTTGGATCGTAATATATTTCTTTAACAGTACCGATTTCAGGTTTGGAAATTGAAAAAAGTCCGGAAAATCCTGATTTACTCTCAACGTTATATGTTTTGTTATCAACGGTATATTTAATTACAGGTACATTGATATTTTCTTCAGCTTCAATAGTTTTGTAATCAACAATAACCCCAGACACCCTAATCCAAGTCCCATCGATAAGTGTAGATTTGAAAACAAAGCATCCCCACCCCACCAACATAACACCTAATATCAAAAATGAACCTGATAAAATGATGTATTTAAGCCCGTTTCTTTTCATTATGTATTATTAAAAAGATTGATCCTCATTTCAACTAATTGGAGGAAAGTTGCTCATAACTGGAGCGAGATACGGGAATCGAACCCGCGTTCCCTGCTTGGGAAGCAGGTGTACTACCGCTGTACTAATCTCGCTTATTTTTCTTCTTCAATAAGCTGTAATGTTACACCAGCCTCGTCTTTACCAGTAACTTCGTATTCTATTCCACAGTAGGGACATTCTACGATATCTCCCACTTTTTTCTCTGGATCTAGAACTACTTCATTCTGGCATTCCAGGCAAGTGAATTTATTATCAAGTGCTTTGACTTGTTCCATAGCTTAAAATTGGAATTAATATTTGCTTTATTATACATTATAATTGTAAAAAGATAATAATAGTTATGTCAATCTGGAAGGATCCACAATTAGCTAAATACAACGTTATACCTTCAATCCAGCTTACTTTAGATGAAGGTGCTACACCTTTGTATGAAGGTTTTTTTGATAATTACAAGGTATGGATTAAGAATGAAATGCTTAATCCTAATAATTCCTTCAAGGATAGAAGTCTTGCATATCAGCTCTCCTACTATATCTCAAATGGAGCTAAGAAATTTGTAATCAGTTCCTCAGGCAATGCTGCAATAAGTGCTGCCAGCTACATTCCCTTAACTGCTGATGCCGAGATCGATGTTTTTGTAGGGTTTGGGATAAATAATAATAAGCTTGAGAGATTAGAAAAGCTGAAATCAGATAGGATCAGGATTCATCAGGGACCCAAGCCTAAATCCGACGCTATAAAATTCGCTAGAAGTAATAATGCAGTTAATTTAAGAGGATCGATAGATGATCTGGCTTTAACTGGTTTTAAAACTATTGGTTATGAGCTAGCTAGAGAAGCTAAGCAAATAGATTCTCTGTTCATTCCTACTAGTTCTGGTACCAGTGCTTTAGCTTTGCATTATGCCTTTGAGGAGATGGGTATGAAAGTCGCTTTATATATTTGTCAGAGCGAAAAAGTGCATCCCATTGCTTCAGAATTTGATAAGGATTTCAAAGAGAAGCCTGAATCCATGGCTGATGCTATAGTTGATAAAGTTGCACTTCGTAAGCCTAAGCTTCTGGCCGCTCTAAGGCAGAATGGCGGGGGAGGTTTTGTGCTGTCAGATCATGAAATATTTGAAGCGCAAGCTAAAGCGGGGCTGGCAGGTATTCCCATGCCTTCATATAATTCAGCATTGGCTTTTGCCGGATTAAGCAAGGCTTTACGTTCCAGTACTATAGATGTGAAAAGGCCATTGATCTTAGTAAGCGGAATATGATCCCAATACTCTATCTTTTAGCGCAAATATCCTGCCTATTTCTAATAATCCTCTTTGCTGTATTCTACCTCTGGGCTAATACGTTCGGGGTACCTTTTGTCCCTTCAGATAGAAGGATCGTAAATAATATGGTTAATTTCCTAAAGAAGACCAAAGTTAAAAAAGTAGCTGAGCTTGGTGCAGGGGATGGCAGAGTAGCTTTTGCACTTGCCCGAGAGGGATTTGAAGTTTTAGCTGTTGAAGTTAATCCCTTATTAAGTCTCTGGATGCGATTAGTAAAGTTTGTAAGGAGATATAATAAGGTGGAAATTGAGAATAAAGATTTGTTTAAGGTGGATATCAAGGGCATTGATGCTATCATTGTTTATCTCTATCCTGAACATCTTGAAAAACTGGAAGAGCGATTCTTTAAGGAAATGCCAAGTGGCAGCTATATCTTGAGCAATACGTTCACTTTTAAAAATCATAAACCTATTGAAAATACCGGTAAACTATATATCTATCAAGTAGCAAAATAGTAGAATATATTGCGTTATTATTCTTATGCAAGACAATATCTCAAGTTTAATAGAAAAATTTAAAAGTCATTTTGCAGATAGCAGATATATATATATTTGTAATGATCCAGAAAGAGCCTTGGGGCTTGAGAGAATAATACCGAACTTTCAAATAGCTCATATTGATCTATCTCAGTATCTTGATGACTTTCAACGAAATGGAATTAAATACTTCTGTTGGCAAGAGCATGAGGCAGAAATCCCTTTAAGAAGTTCCATAAAATTAATACGATCCAATCAATTCCTTAATTTCTTTAATCAGGAGAAAGATAAGAAAACATATATTCAAACTTTCAAGATCTCTCCAGCATTTCAACAAAGTGTATCTAATTTAGGTGCAACTCTGGTTAATACAAGTGCTGATTTAAATAGGATGTTTGAAGATAAGCTCTCACAGTATGAGAATCTATCAGCTCTGCCTATAACCCTTCCCAAAGGGGCGATTTATCAATTAGATCAAATAGATTATGCCGCCTTAGCATCCCAATTGGGATCGAAATTCGTCCTGCAGTTTAATAAAGGACATACAGGAATGGGTACGAAGTTTATTAATTCTGAACAGGAATTTAATGAAGTTAAAGCTCAATTCCCAGGCCGTCAGATAAGAGTGGCTCAATTTATTCAAGGGCAAGCCTACACTCTAAATGCCTGTGTAGGATCCAAGGGAATATACTTGGGAGGTTTATCAAAACAAATCACTGGAGATCAAAATCTGACAGTTTATGCTGGAGCTACTATTGGTAATGACTGGGAATATCGGAAGGAAATAAATAGCGATAACCTTAAACAGATCGAGAATGAAGTTATCATTATTGGAGAAGCAATGAGAACAAAGGGGTATAAAGGCTTGTTTGGTATTGATCTGATCATTGATATGGAGGGTAAAGCCTTTATCATTGAAATCAATGCCAGACAACCTGCTTCTATTCCTATGTACACTAAAATGCAGCTTAAATTGGGACAGATCCCTTTATCCATGATACATGTAGCAGAATTTTGTGGTATAGATTATGAGATTGATCAAAACGAGTATAATCAAATTAATTTAGCTCCCCTGCCCTATTCTCAGGTTTTTGTAAGATCTTTTCGAGACTATACTCTTGAATTCCCTTTACGATCGGGGGTGTATAGGCTGCAGGGAGACAATGCTGCTATAGATAGAATTAGTAGTGAAGTTAAGCCGGACACAATTTTTCTTGACGAGGAAAGAGATGTAGCCCTTCTATTCCAAAAAGATGGTTACTGTATTGATGATATTGAACAAGGAGGCCTGTTAATCCTGACACCGGCTAAGAATCGAAAATTGGTAGTCAATGATGAGCTGGGAAGGATCCAAATTAATTCGAGTGCACACTTGCCTGATGGACAATTACTTTCTTGGATAAGACAGGCACTAATAGCTATTAAGAATTATCAAAGCTAGTATGAAACAAATACAAATAATGCCCAAAACTGCACAGCAAATGGTATATGAATATCAGCATCTACCATTAGGTGGTAAGTCTGTTGTTTGCCCTTATCATATGAATATCAGGAAGGAAAGGGTCGGTTTGAGAGTATTAGTCGGGAAAGGTGATCCGGGAGAAATAGTAAAGGAGGTAAAAGTCTGGGCTAAATTAAAAGATTTTGATCTGTACTTAGCTGATGAAAAACAGATCCGCGACTTTATGATCGAACGTAGTATTGGTATAGATTGTTCCGGCTTTGTTACCCATGTATTAGGATATTGGATCAAAAGTGAACATAGAAGAAGGTTGTGGGAATTAGTGGAATATAAAAACAATGATATCTTAAGTAGGATTAGGCGTTTTTTTAGACCTATAGAAAACTTAGGAGCTAATACCCTTACCAATCTAATTAATTGTGATCCTATCACTAATGTTAATGATATTCAGCCCGGTGATCTGATCAGGAGTAAAGGCAAAGTCAAGAACTCTCATCATGTTACCTTAATAAGTAAGGTCACAAAAGTGAACGGCAAGACAACAGAGATTGAATATGTGCATTCCCAAAGGTATTACGGGGATCAAAATGGAGTAAAATTTGGTTTGATAAAAATCACTGATCTAAAAAGGCCTTTGCATAAACAAGAATGGCTAGAGGTACTAGACGGGGTTAATTACACTTGGAACGGATATATGAACCAAATAGAGGATAATGGCGTTAGAAGACTAAAAAGGGTTAGAATCCATTTCGATACTTACGAAGAAGAATAAATAATTTTCCCATGGTTTAGCACTTGACGCACTAGTTTGCTAATGATATATTGTTAGCAATTGCAAGCTTACTATGACAGACAGACAATTCAAATTACTACAAGCGATCATCAGAGAATTCATCGAAAGTGCCGAAGCTGTGGGTTCTTTGAATCTAGTTAATAAATACAAGCTGAATGTTAGTCCGGCCACAATCAGAAATGAAATGGCCGAGCTTATGAAACAAGGCTATATTGAAAAACCCCATACTTCAGCAGGAAGAGTTCCCACTACTAGAGGCTATAAGCTATTTGTGGAAAGTATTATGGATGAATTGGAAGAATTAGATGTGGCCGATGCTGCAGTGATTAGAGAAAAATTGTTTGCTTCCAGATTTGATCAGGATGAAGTTCTCTACAACGCATTAAATACTTTGTATGAATTCACAGGGAATGTGAGCATGGCTTTGATCGATAATAAGATATATCATGCTGGATTAGCTAGGATCCCTACTCTACCTGAGTTTAAGCAGGTTCAGGAACTATGTAATCTTATTCAAGTTCTTGAAGATAGAATGCTACTTAAAAGATTATTGGAGTTCGATGATTCTCCTGATAATGTAAGGGTTTTATTTGGGCGCGATACAAACATAGATGTTTTTAAACAAATGTCTATCATTTACAGCCCAATAACAATGTATTCTAAGGACGGATATATTGGGGTGATCGGTCCCCAAAGGATGAACTACAAGAAGGTTATCCCTGCTGTGGAATTTGTTGCTGACAATATTAACGAAATGGTCAGTGGCTGGTAATTTTTCTATTAGATTTAATTAACTATTATGAGTAAAAACAAACAAGATAGTGAATTTCATAAAGACAAAGATAAGGAACACAATGTTGAAAATGAGGAGTGTTGTCATTGTGAATGTGAGTGTTGTGAAGATGGGGAATGTGAAGAGTGTGAGGACTGTAAAGAATGTCTAGATTGTAAGAAGTTGACTGAAGAATTGGAAAAGGAAAAACAATTAAAATTAATGGCTTTAGCAGATCTCATCAACTACAGAAAAAGAGTAGATAAAGAGCGAGAGGAAATGCATACTCAAGCTAATAGAAGAATCTTGCTACATATTATTGATGTAATTGATGATCTGTATAGAGCAATGGAAAATGAAAAGGAAAATAACGTGATGAGCATGCTGCTCAATAAATTGGGAACAATACTTAAAGATTATTCTTTAGAGGAGATCAAATGTGATAAAGGAGATGTATTCAATCCTGAAGTCATGGAGGCAATAACTGCAGTAAATGCCATAAAGGATGATGAGAAGAATAAAGTAGTGGATATTATCTCAAGAGGATATCGTAACAGTGTGAATGGACAGGTTTTTAAAAGCGTTAAAGTAATAATTGCTAGATAAAAATTATTTAAATATTTATTAAAGTTTTCAAAATGGGAAAAATCATAGGAATTGACCTGGGGACAACAAACTCCTGTGTTGCTTTTACAAGCGCAGGACAACCTGAGGTCATCTCTAACAAAGAGGGGTTTAGAACAACTCCATCAGTAATTGCAATTAATTTAGATAATGGAGAGGAAATAGTCGGGATCACTGCCAAAAATCAGATGGTAACAAATCCTGAACAGACCTTCTACTCCATTAAAAGACTTATTGGAAGACGCTGGGACGATGAAGAAGTTCAGCGAGATAAAAAATTATTGCCATTTGCAATTAGAAAGAGTGATAAGGGTGGTGTGGAAATTAAATTGGCAGATAAATGGGTTGCTCCAGAAGTGGTTTCAGCAAAGGTTTTAGCAAAATTAAAAGCAGATGCAGAGGCTTTCTTAGGTGAAACTGTCAAGGAAGCAGTAATAACAGTTCCTGCCTATTTTGATGATTCACAAAGGCAAGCCACCAAAAACGCCGGTAAGATAGCTGGCCTAGATGTGAAAAGGATCATTAATGAGCCAACAGCTGCTGCTTTAGCCTATGGTCTAGATAAAGAAGGAGAGAAAACAATTGCCGTATACGATTTAGGGGGAGGTACATTCGATATTTCCATATTGGAAATTGGAGAAGGTGTTTTCGAAGTTAAGGCAACTAATGGTGATACTCATCTAGGAGGAGATGATTTTGATCAAACCATAATTAATTGGCTTATGGATGAATTTAAAAAGGAAACAGGCATGGATCTAAGCGAAGATAAAGCAGCCATTCAAAGATTAAAGGAAGCTGCAGAAAAAGCTAAGATAACATTATCAAGTGCCGATTCAACAGAGATCAATCTACCCTATTTAACTGCTGACTCCAAAGGGCCTAAGCATTTGGTCAAGAAAATGACCAGAGCAGATCTGGAAAAGTTAGTTAGTAAATTGGTTGATGCGACATTCGAACCAGTTAAGAAAGCTTTAAAAGATGCTAAGGTTGATATTAAAGAGCTGGATGATGTGGTGATGGTGGGTGGAATGACAAGAATGCCATTAGTAGTTAAGAAAGTTAAGGAGTTCTTTGGTAAAGATCCTCATCAGGGAGTGAACCCTGATGAAGTTGTAGCTGTTGGAGCTGCAATTCAAGGTTCTATTCTGCAGGGAGATAGCAATGTTAAAGACATTACCTTATTAGATGTTACTCCCCTGACATTAGGTATTGAAACCTTGGGAGGGATAAGAACAGCTTTGATCGATCGCAACACAACGATTCCAACAGAAAAGACACAGGTATTTTCAACTGCTGCTGATAATCAGCCTGCAGTAGAAGTACATATTCTGCAGGGTGAAAGAGAAATGGCTAAGGATAATAAGACACTGGGCAAATTCATTTTGGATGGTATTCCACCTGCACCAAGAGGTATACCTCAAATTGAAGTAACTTACAAAATCGATGCTAATGGAATTTTGAATGTATCAGCTAAAGACAAAGCTACAGGTAAGGAGCAGTCAATAACAATCACTGCTTCAACTCAATTAGATGAATCTGAAGTAGATGTTTTAGTTAAAGAGGCTGCTGCTCATGCTGCAGAGGATAAAAAGATCAAAGAAAGATCAGAGGCCAAGATCGAAGCAGAAAGCTTGAGTTTCCAAATAGAGAAATTCTTAGACGAAATGAAGGATAAGCTGGAGGAGAAAGATAAGGAGGATTTGAATAAGGCTGTTAAAGAGCTTAAAGAAATGGCTGCTAAGGATGATTTTGAGGTTGATAAGCTTAAAGAGCTTACTAAGGAAGTATCTAAGAAGCTGCAAGATGCAGGAGCTGCAATGTATAAAAAGGCGGCAGACGAAGTAGAGAAAGATAAAGCCTCAAGTAAGGAGGAAGAGAAAAAAGATGAGCCTGCAGAAGGTGAAGTAGTAGATAAAAAGGATAAGGAGTAAGAATTGTAGAAAAAGCGCCCTTGTTTGAGGGCGCTTTTTTATATTTAAATCTCCGACTTAAACCCCTTATATCCACCTAAATCTTCAAGAGCATTAACTGCTCCGGATTTGCAGCCTTTACCTAAGAAAGGGCAATTCTCACAAGTCGCTATGGGATTAGAATGGATGAGCACTGTTGCAGCCTGTTGTTCCAAAGCCATTTGCATATTTCTCGCAGTGTAAATATCTAATGTTTCACCAACTTTCATCTTACATTCAGGATGAACTTCAACCTTATATCTACCGATAGCAAGTATTTTGGATCCGTCTTGTTCTTGGACAGCATCTACTGTATGTGTTTCATATCCATGTATGTATTTAATTTTCATGATTGAATACATATCAAATTATGCCTGCTATTATATCACAATTCTATATATTGCTGTATAATCTCCTTTATTAACAAGTGATCTATATGTCACCTGAATTAGTTCTGCCAGGCACAACAATTAATATTGCAGGAGTAGATACTCTTAAACGAGGGTTATTTTGTTCCATCTGGCCCAATTTAACCACTCCCCTCCCCTATAAAAAGAAACCTGTATTTGATCCGGCAATAGCTACTAATGGATCTCTGCAAAGTTTAAATCTACCCTTTGAGTTTGTTGATTTAGGGCGAGATCTTGATGCAGCAGTATTAAGACTGGGTTTATTAGACGCAGCAGATATTGTAAGAAGTGGTAGAGAGGTAGATTTAAACTCAAGAGTCAGAGAGGTAATGAGTCAAGGTGTAGTGCAATTAAGACCTGGACGATCAAGTTGGGTTATTAAGGCAAGCCCCTTCCCTTTTGCTGTGACAGAAAATGCCACACATTTGTTTGTTGAGCCATCTGATCTACCCCCTAATGTTTGGTATGGAAAAAGAAAGGGAGATGTATTGCAACCAACGGATGATCAGCCTATCATGAAAGTCGCCTTAGCTAAGGACAAGCCTGGCAAGAGAAGTTATATGAAACTATCATCAAGAGAAGACGGTCATTTTCATTATGAATTCGAAATCGATCAAGAAAATGGCTTGAGATATGCCCTTTTAGGGCTTGTGCCTGTTTATTAAATTTGCCGATCTTAAAGGACATTTCCCAGCATCTCTAATATCACACTGTTCTACTAGACATTTACCACTCAGTCTGAGCAAATGGGTGTAATACAGGTTGTTCCAGGGTCTTAAAACTCGATGAGCCTCAATACTTAAAGCTTCTTCTCCTCGTTTCTCGCCTAGAGGGTGACAGCCTTTTGGTAAATGCTTATGAGTCAGCTCGAATAAAGGATCTGTTATGATCCTGGTAGCTTCTTCATACCAGTTCAATTTGCTTATTAAGGAAATAGTCTCAGGCATTGATCTTATTCCAGATATATTGTTTTAGATCACCAATTGCAATCCTTTCCTGCTTCATAGAGTCTCTATCCCTAACAGTAACCATATTGTCCTCCAGACTTTGATAGTCAAGTGTAACACAAGCTGGGGTACCGATTTCATCCTGCCTTCTATACATTTTCCCGATATTGCCGGAATCATCAAATTCACTTTGAAATTCACTGCGAAGATCCAGGTAAATTTCTCTGGCTTTCCCTTGCAACTTTTCATCCTTTTGCAGAGGGAATATTGCCACTTTAACTGGAGCAAGTGCAGGTTTGATCTTTAATACTACCCTAGTTTTTCCTTCTCCGAGATCTTCATTTGTATAGGCAGCATCAAGTACAGCAAAAACCATACGGTTCAAGCCCCCTGATGTTTCCATGATATGAGGAATAAATCGTTTATTTTGTTTTTGATCGAAGTATTCTAAATTTTGTCCTGAATATTTTGCATGCTGAGACAAATCCCAATCACCACGCTGATGAATACCTTCAATTTCTGCAAATTCTCCAAGAGATCTATAGTTAAATTGAACATCATATGCTTCTTTAGCATAATGAGCTAATTTATCATGTTTTTTCCATCTCAGTTTCTCTTCAGGAAGTCCTAATACTTCTAAGTACCAATTCCATCTTGTTTGTTTCCATTCCTCATATTTTTCCTGCATCATTTCAGGTGCTAGGAAATATTGCATCTCCATTTGTTCAAATTCTCTGGTTCTAAAGATGAATTGTCTGGCTATGACCTCGTTTCTGAAAGCCTTTCCAATTTGAGCTATTCCAAAAGGTAATTTGACTCGCATTGTGTCAATTACGTTTTTGTAGTTTAGATAAATACCCTGACAGGTTTCTCCTCTGGCATAAACAATATCTTCCTCGCTCATTTCCTGGAGTTGTTTTGTAGGAACTCCAAGGTTAGTCCTTACCAATTGATTTATTTGTCTAGCCTCAGTCAATTCCTTATTACCACAAAACTGGCATTTTAATTGATTTTGATCTCTCAATTTATTCAGTTCTGCATTTATTTGATCTAAGGGCATGAAGTCTGCATTAATACTATATTTCTCAAGCAAATGATCTGCCCTCATTCTCTGTTTACAGGATTTGCAATCTATTAAAGCTTCATTGAAGCTGTCGACATGACCACTGGCCTTCCAAGTTAGAGGATGCATGAATATTGCCGAATCTAAGCCTACAACATCATCTCTATCTCTTACCATGCTTTTCCACCAAGCATTGGCAATATTATTCTTTAATAGAATGCCGTAATGTCCATAGTCATAAATACCTGCTAAACCTCCATAGATTTCTGATGAGGGATAGATAAAACCACGCCTTTTAGCAAAAGCGGTAATGGTATCGAGAGTTAGATCGTTTTGGGCCATGATGTGTAAAAATGGTAAAAAATAAAGGCCTCTGGTCAATATATATCATAAATAATATATACTAACCAGGGACCTTCATAATGCGGTGGTTCCACCCTGTTTCTTCAATAAATTGAAGCTCTTTTGATTATTATTCTTTTGTGGCCATTTGTTACCGGTTCTCACTGTTTCCGGTTCACTTAGAATTATTATAGCATATTATTTTTCAAAAGATTGTTACCCTTTACCTGTTACAGCTTGTGTCTACGATATATATCGGCTCCATACTATTTATCAATAAGGCCAGTTGGGATATAATGTTAAGGCAATTGAATGATTATGGAAAAGTTAGCAAAAACCAAAACAATATATTTAGCCCTTTCAGGGGGTGTAGATAGTGCTGTAGCAGCTGTGCTATTACAAAAGCAGGGATATCAAGTTATTGGATGTTTTATGAAGAATTGGTCTGATGAATCAGGAGTTGGAGGGGATTGCCCTTGGGAGAGGGATCAAAAAGATGCTCAAGCTGTTTGTGAGCATCTGGGTATAGAATTTAGATCGTACAATTTTGAAAAGCAATACCGAGCCAAAGTAATTTCATATTTCTTCACTGAGATTAAAGCAGGAAGGACTCCTAATCCTGACGTGCTATGTAATAGTGAGATAAAGTTTGGGATATTTCTACAAAGAGCTCTTGAGGATGGAGCTGATCTAATTGCCACCGGACATTATGCCAGAGTTAAGAAGGAAGATGGTGTATATAAATTACTAAAAGGTATTGATAGTAATAAAGATCAGAGCTATTTTCTATGTGAACTAGATCAGGAGCAATTATCAAAAACACTATTTCCCATAGGTGAATTTACCAAACCTCAAATCAGACAAATTGCTTTAGATAATAAATTACCCGTAGCAGATAAAAAAGATTCTCAAGGCATTTGTTTTGTTGGGAAAATCAATGTGGGTAAATTTCTAAGGGATAATATCAAGGGGGAAATCGGGTTGATTATGGATATGGATACAAAGGAAATTGTGGGTAAGCATGATGGTGTTGCTTTCTATACCATTGGCCAAAGGGAGGGGCTAAACATTGGAGGCTCTACTCTACCCTATTTTGTGTGTGGCAAAGACAAGATAAACAATATACTTTATGTTGCTAAAGGGAAGGATAATGCCAGATTGTTTAGTAGCGAGGTGGAGTTTGATAAGATCCATTATGTAATACCTCAAAAATATTGGGATCCGGATAATCTCAGTGCCTCAATCCGTTATAGACAAAAAGCAGAGGTGGGTAAATTAATTGGTAATAAGTTTAGCTTTGCTAGTTTACAAAGAGCTATTGCTCAAGGACAAAAGATCGTTTTCTATAACGATGATGTCCTATTAGGTTCAGCTACGATCATATAAAAAAGCCCGGTTGCCCGGGCTTTTATCTCTTTACTAATTATTTAATCAACTTTAAAAGTTTTCTTAAATAATTCACTAGACTCTTCGATTATCTTGTAAGCTTGCTCTACTCCACCCCAGCCTTCAACTACAACCTTCTTATCTGTTTGACCTTTGTATTTAAACTGCAGATCTTTGTATCTTTCAAAGAAGAAAGCAATCTCATCTTTCTGATGTGTAGATATATCCTCGATGGTTTTAATATGTTTGTATCTAATATCATCCACAGGCACAGCCAGGATCTTATCGTCTTTCTCTCCAGAGTCATTAAAAAGCATAACACCAATTGGTCTGACCGAGATTAAACAGCCTGGAAATGTTTTATAGGTAACTAGACACATTACGTCAAGTAAATCTTGATCTTCATCCCAAGTTTGGGGGATAGCTCCATATTCAATTGGGTAAGGAAGTTTTTCAAATAATACTCTATCTAGCTTGATAAGGCCGGTATTAGTATGGAATTCATATTTATTAATAGAACCCATAGGAGTCTCAACCAACATGTTGATTTCTCTGGGAGAATCATCACCAAGAGGTAGTCCAAACAAGGGATTCATCTTGTCAAAATATACTTTATCCTTTAGGTTTGCTATATCTGCCATAATTGTAAAGAAATAAATTAAGATAAATAATTAATCTTCTAAATTTTCATTCAGTAATATATTTAAAGCGTCTGACAAGGGCATTATAGTCTGTTTTTTCTTTTTCATATCTTTAAGAGCCACGACCTTTAAAGAGATCTCATCCTCTCCAAGCACAATTACATATGGTATGCCTTTTTTATCTGCATATTCAAATTGTTTTTTAAGAGGTCTGAACTGGGGATAAAGCAATGTGGGAATACCTCTATTACGTAAGTCTGCGGCCAGATCAAATGAGGCTTTAGCTAGATTTTCATTAAAAATGCTGACCATAACCGTGATATTAGTATCCTGCTGTTGTAGCATTTGTCTGTCCTCTAACACTTCCATAATCCTTTCTAAACCAAAAGAACCACCTGTTGCTGGTATATCCATGCCTGTAAAGCCACCCACTAGTTTATCGTAGCGTCCACATCCTCCAACAGATCCGACCCTGCCTTCAATAATGCTCCATTCCCAAACAGGCCCTGTGTAATAACTAAGACCTCTGGCTATCGATAGATCAAAATCAAGCTTATCATTATTTACTAGCGCAAAGATCTTTTTTAGTTCAGCGATCCCTTCTTGAGCTTCAGGAATTTCCTTCAATTTCTCTTGGAGTAAATCTAATCTGGTATTAGAATCACCTGAAGTAAGTATTAGATCCACAATTCTTTCTACGTCAGCAATCGTAAACCCTCTTCTTAGTAATTCCGATTTATTCTGCTCCAAGTCTCTTTTCTCCCAATCATCAATAACATAGACCATATCATTGAACTTATCGGGCTTGCCTATAAAGGAAGCTATTCCATTTAATAATTTCCTGTTATTGATTCTTACCTTGAAATCTTTAAACCCTAATTTTGTAAGTATCTCTATACCCATAACTATAAACTCAGCATCAGCTACCATATCCTTAGCTCCAAATATATCAGCATCGCATTGATAGAATTCCCTGAATCTCCCCTTTTGAGTATTATCGGCTCTCCAAACAGGTTGTATCTGATATCTTTTCCAGGGTAGGCTTAACTCAGACTGATACTGGGCCATTACCCTACTGGCTGGTACGGTCAGGTCATACTTTAAAGCTACTTTTCTGCCGCCAAAATCTTCAAAGTTATACACTAGCTTTTCCTGTTCCCCATATTTCCCCATCAGAATATCAAAGTACTCCAAAGCTGGAGTCTCAAGTGGTTCATATCCATATTTTTCAAAGACCTCAATAAAAGTCTTTATTACTTTTCTTCTAAGCCATAACTGTTGTGGCAAAAAGTCTCTAAATCCTTTTAAGAGCCTAGGTTTGATTGTGCTCATATTCTCTTGATCAATGAGAGTATTTTACCATCTTTTAACAAACACTCCCAAATTGCTAATTCTTTTAGTTTTGGGGTAATATATATAAAGGATTAAAAGCTATGGAAAAATATCAAAATCGAGGACAAGGGACATTAAATAGTATATTGATGCTTGTTTTATTATTCTTGATAGTGGATATCGTGATAGCAGCAATCATGTATTTTGATATTAAGCTGGATGCTATTATACCTGCAACTGACAATACTGCTCAGAACATTCAGGTAACTGTTATAACAGATAATTCCTCAAAGACGGATAATAATTAGAAGTTTATTTTCTTTTCAATCTTTCCAATATCAGCTTATATCCATCATTGCCATATTTGAGATTCTCACTCACCTTAGCAATTGTTGCCGAAGAAGCTCCGGTTTCTCTTTCTATCTGTGTATAGGGTAAACCCTGCTCAAGCATTTGAGCGATCACAACCCTACTGGCAATACTTTCCTGTTCACTATTACTTAATAAATCTTTTAAGAAAATCTTTATCTCATCAATATTCCTTAATTTTAAAAAAGCCTGAGCTAGTAAGGCAAGATCGTCGTTTTGCATATACTTTATCAAATTAAATCAAATTAGCGGATATTAGGAATATTGTATACTAAAATCTATTAACCTGGAAAGACCTATTTTGAATTTTTCAGGATCTTGAAGTAGTGAAATTATTACTTTCTTTGAATCGGGTGGGAAGTCATAAAAATATCCGGGATGAACTGCCAAATGATATTCTTCTAATAATTTTAAGGCGATCTTTTCATTTTCCCAAGCTAAAGCAGGAAAGTTTACTACGCAATGTATACCACCTTGAGGAATAATTATATTAACTAAGGTACTAGATATATTCTTTAATTGATTCCTATTTGTGTTTAGAATCTCAAGCCATTGCTCTCTCTTTACTTTGCCTTTGTTAAATAGGGAGGGTAATAAGGATTGGCTCAGATAGGAACAATTAAGATAAGTATCATTAGCAGTTTCCAGCTTATCTATCAAACTTAATTCGCAATTATGTAAGGCTATCCATGCTAACTTTAGATCTGGACTAGCAAGTGCTTTGGAGATGCCATTTAGGATTATGACTTTATTTCCCTCGACAATATTCTTAAGCAACTCACCATGATCATTACCTTCATATACATAGTCACTAAATACTTCATCTAGGATCAATAAAATATCTTTATCTCTAATTAAATCCAGAATACTTTTTATTTGCTCTTTACTTATCATCATACCAGTTGGATTATTAGGGGAGATCAAAATCAGAGCCTTAGCCTTTGAAATGTTTTTCTTCAAACTCAATAAATCAATCATCCATTTACCCTCCTCTTCTATTAAATCGTAGTAGAGTGGTTCAGTTCTTGCATAAGAGGCAAGGTATGAGAATAAGGGATATGAAGGGTTGGGTAATAATATCTTGTCTTTACTTTGAAGAAGGCTGGAAAATATTAATGAATAGCTCTCAGATGTTGAAGCTGTAATTAATATATTCTCAGGATCAAGCTCTACATTCTTTGCTTTATAATATTCAGCTATAGCTTGACGGGCTTTTAATAATCCTTTGGACTCTGGTGCATAATCCCTATTATTGAGATATGTTTCAAGTTCCAGTTTTAAGTCTGAGTAATCAATCAAAGGAGTTAGTGAGGTGAAGTTAGTATTTGTTAGATCTAGAAAATCAGCCTCACCTTTTATGCTTTCAAGTAGTTCGGAATAGGGATTCATGCTTTCTTTAAAATCATATATATTTCATTATTGGCTTTGATCTTATCCAGCTCTATTCTAAAGCCGTGATCATTAGCTATTGAAGATACTTCTTCAGATCCCCACCATTTCTGGATCAATTCAGCAGTGATTGTTTCAACAAGATCTCCCGAATATATTGTTAAACGCTCAATTGATTTAGAAATATTATTTCTTCTATCAAACTCCTGAACCTTGAATTGATATTTGAAGCTCTGCCCCTCATATTCCCCTTTATATTCAAAGTCTAAATTAATTGGGTCAATTTCTTTAATATCATCAAAATTTATAATGATTATGCCCTTCTCATTTAATATTGTTCTTGATTTTACAAAGAATTCATTAAGCTCATTATTATCATGACAAATCTCATTTAATGAATTCCAAAATAGAAGCAGAGCATCGAACTTTTCTGAGATGACTGCTCTATTGAATTCTGCATTATAAAGCTGAACTTTTCTATTTAATTTCTCTGACAGTAATTTAAGATGAATATTATTACTATCCAAACCTGAAAGGTCATAGCCAAGATGAAGCAAAGGAATTAAATGCCTACCGCTACCGCAGGCAATGTCTAAGATATGCCCTGATTTTAAGTGCTTTTGAATAAGTGCGATCTCCTGCCTGGTCACCTCATCATTTTTAGTGATGGATGCTATCAGATCATAATATGAGGATAGATTTCCCATTATTAAAGTGAGGTCAGATTTACATCACTAAGATTTGCTTTATCAGCATATATCATAGCTAATCGATCAATTCCCATGCCTATTCCAGCTACGGTGGGCATACCCAGTTTCATTAATTCAATCATTTCTTTCTCCATATTTATTTGGGGCAATCCTAACTCCTTTCTTGCTTTTTGCTCTTCAATAAACCTTCTTTCCTGTTCCTGCCAGTCAGTTTGTTCAGTATACCCGTTGGCAATTTCCTTACCAGCCAAGTAAAGTTCGACCTTCATTGCTACTAGAGGATCATTAGGATTAACCTTGGTTAAAGGGCAGAGCTGAACAGGATAGTCATAGACAAAGCAGGGCTTGTCTGCTGGTAGATTGGGCTCGATCTCATTGGCAAAGATTAATTCAAATAAGCTTTGCCAATCGAATTCTTTAGCATTGTTGTAATGTTTTTTTAAGGCGATGTTTTGGAAATCGTGTAAAGTTTGGATCTCTTCCAGATCAATTGAGCAATATTGTTTCAAAGCTTGTCTTATTGAGAGCCTGGGGAAAGGGGCGGATAGATCAATATTTTGTCCCTGATAAGTCAATTTGGAGCTTACAGTCCTTTTTAACTTTCTATCGAGATAATTTTTAATATTTAACAATAATATTTCCGTACTCTCCATTAAATGAGTATAGTCATGATCAAGTTCATACCATTCCAGCATTGTAAACTCAGGTGCATGGTTGAGACTTAATTCCTCCATGCCTCTAAATACTTTAGAGATAACAAAGTGATTGCCTAAACCAGCACAAAGCACTAACTTATTGTAGCGCTCTGTTGAAGGAATAAGATAAATTTCCTGGTCCCCAATTTTTGTTGACAGCACATTCAAGTATCTTTCCTGAGGTAAGGTCGGTGCCAGAATGGGACTTTCCAATTCATGAAATCCTCTTTTATTAAAGAAATTCCTGATGCTTTTGAGTATAAGTTCTTTAATAAATATACCCTGCCATTTGGAAGGATCGTTTTTTAATTCAATTGCTCTAGGCATGAGGATTAGTTCTCTTTTGAAACGTAAAGTCCTGTCTCAGTATTGATGACTACTTTATCATCTTGCCTGATAAAAAGAGGGACAAAAACCTTGGCACCGGTTTCCAGAATAGCTTCTTTAGTGGCATTGCCGGAGGTGTTTCCTTTTACGGCTTCACTGGTTTCAACTACATTCAAAGCAATTTTGGCTGGTAACTGTACTGATATAGCAGCTCCTTCATAGATGATAATTATATACTTAGCTTCTGTATGAAGGTAATTAGTACCCCCATCAACCATCTCTAGAGGTACTGTTAATTGTTCGAAACTAATAGGATCCATAAAGTAGGCATCCTTTTCATCAGCGTAAAGGTATTGCATGGATTTTGTCTCCACCTCTAATTCATCCAGTTTCTCTCCAGATTTAAAAACCTGATTAAGGATTTTACCAGTCTTGATATTTTTAATCTTGGTCCTTGTGAAGGCCCCTCCTTTTCCTGGAGAATAAAATTCTTTGGCAATGACAATATAGGGCTCATTATTATAGCTGATTATCATGCCTTTTCTGATTTCTGTAGTAAATGCCATGATTGATTAGAAAGTTAAAATAAAATCTTGTAATTATATAACAATATTGAAGATTAAAGAATTACTTGGTCAGTATGATAGGTTCTTTCTCAGTCACAAGAACAGTATGTTCAAAGATGGCAAATTTCTTCCCATCTGCCATTTTAGTCTGCCAAGCATCAGGTCCAGGATAATCAATATCAGGTTCTCCCTGGCAGGCCAGTGTTTCAATAGCTAAAGTCATTCCTGATTGCAATTTGAGTCCCTGTCCTTTTTTACCATAGCAAGGAATATCCGGTGACTCATGCATGGAAAGACCAATACCATGACCAACAAAATCCCTTAACACATTAAAGCCTGCTAATTGCATTATGGTTTGAATAGCATAGGAAATATCACCTACATGATTACCGGCAATTGCCTGCTTTATACCGGCGCTGGAAGCCATTTGTGTTACTTCGATAAATCTCTCTGTTTCACTGTCTGCGGAGCCTGCTACACAAGTGAAAGCACTATCAACATGCATTCCTTTATACGAGATAACAGTATCCACAGCAATGGAATCACCCTCTTTTAAGTACTGTCCCTTATCAGGGTAACAATGAACAGCTTGATCATTGATACTGATACATAAGCCTGTAGGGAATGGAGGCAAGCCATGAGTCTGATAATTTTTGCACGAGGGAATTACTTTATGCTCTTCACATAGTCTCAGAAATTCTAATTCCAGATCCATGGTCATGAGACCAGGTTTGATCATAGCTTTTAATTTTTTTAATATGCTCCTGAGGATTTTACCGCCCTCTTGCATAGCAATAATTTGTGGTTTATTTTTTATTAGATTCATGATTTCATACTTTCCATAAGGATTATACTAGATACGTACCTTAATTTACAGGACTAGTTATTGACACTTGCTTACATACCAGATAGGATATTAGACTTGCAGTTAATCATGGATAAATTTATTAAGCGATACAAAAATCTGCTATTTGTTGATGTAGAGACTACAGGTCTCGATCCTATCAACGACAGGATCATCGAGATTGGGATAGTTAAAGTAGATAAGGATAATAATAAATCAACCTTTTCAAGACTAGTTAATCCAGGATATAAGATCAGTAAAGAGGTAAGACAATTGACTGGAATTAAATTGAAAGATTTAGCAACTGCCCCTCTTTTTGATGAATTGCTTAATGATCTTTTAGATTACTTCAAAGCTGATCTGTTTATTGCCCATAATGCCAAGTTCGACTTTGACTTTATCAGTGAAGAACTGACAAGGCATAATCAGGAACTCTTGGTTTCATACGTAGATACAATTAAACTTGCCAAGCATTTCTATCCAAATTATCTCACCTATTCCCTTGATAGCATTATAGCCAGATTAAAGTTAACAGTAGGTAAAAGACATCGCGGTCTAGATGATGCCGAGGTGTTATGGCAACTTTATCATAAGCTGATATTAGACTTTGGTGAAGAGCATGTCCAAAATGCCATCCACAAATTCGTAATTACCCCTAAAAGGAGAAGGACAGGAGATAAAACCCAGGTAAGCTTGTTTTAATTACGATTAGATTCAGGTTGTGCACCTTTTCCAAATAGAACTTCAGGATGTTCCCCTAGATCTATGAAATCATCAGCAATTTCCATTAATTCCTTATTAGTAGCTCCTTTAAACGACATTACCTCAACCAGACAACCCAGAGATTGTTGCAGATAATTTACAACTGGCTTGAAATCGCCATCGCCTGATAGAAGTACTATAGAATCAACTTTATCACCAAGTCTAACAGCATCCATGGCAATACCAACATCCCAGTCTCCTTTTTTAGCTCCTCCCACAAATACCTGCAGATCTTTTTCTTTTACTTCAAAACCGGCATTGTTTAGAGCTTCAAAAAAGTTTTGCTCCTTGGTCTCATCAGTCCTAATCGTGTAGGCTATTGCTCTGACTAAAATCCTACCCTGTACACATAAGTTTAGTAAATGCTTGTAATTGACTTTAGTTTTGTACATGGCCATTGAGGAATGATAGAGATTTTGTACATCTACTAAGACAGCAATTCTCTGATTGGGGTTACGAAAGATCATAAAATTAATTTAAAAATTTAAATAAATATATTAAGAGATAAGAATAAAAGAAATTGTAGCATTAGTTGCAAAGGAACAATATTTGTATTGTTTTTTAATTTTAAATAATGAGCCAGGAAGCTAAGAACAAAGGAGATCATAAACCAGGCTAAATAGTTTTGGGCAGGCACTTTAACTTCCTGCCAGTTCCAAAAACCTAAAGCTATAGCTACTGGTTCCAGGATATAATCGAAAACAACACACGCTGCTCCTGTAATAAAAGCTTTAGCAATTTTATCTTTAGTCAAAAACGAAGCAAACGAATAAGCTCCCCAGATTACCATGACCCAGTTTAGTCCAATGATTAGAGGGACTTGAGCTAATTTAATCCCTAATATGTCTCCATAAGTATAGGCTCCGAATATATTGCCGGAACTAACACCATACGCTTCTAAATAGAAGGAAATAAGTCCTGCAGGTATTAGCCAAAGCCAGTAAGTGATATTTCTGGCTATGAATTCGGTATTAAAGACCATCAGGGCATTAAATAATAAGAAAAGAGGTGTTAATTGTAAAAATAGAGGTCGGCTTTGCTCCCAAGCCAGACCAATAGCACCAACTAGGTAACTCACAATTAAGATTGTGCTCAAGATTTTAAACTTGGGAGCTATTTCATTCTGATACTCCGATTTGGGCGAAATACTCGGCATATTTATGATCATAAATATCTAAATGCTGGACCAGCCAATTTTCCAGGAAATCAAAGATCTCAGGCAGGATTTTCTTCCCTTCCAGATTATATTTTTCAATGAGCTTGGTTAGATCTGCTGTAAGCTGATCATGTATAGCTTTATGCTCTTGAAATTCAGGGAAATTGTATTTTTGCATATATCCTTCCTCAGTAGCAAAATGAGTTGAGGCGTAAGAAACCAGATCTGACATTAAGGGATCGATTTCCTCTTTAGATGCTAGATGTTCAAATTTATGATAGAGCAGATTTAAAATACTGACAAAATGTTTATGCTGTTGATCAATAATAGTAATATTTGTAAGCAGGCGATCTTCCCAAATTATTAAATCCTTTTCTTCCATAATTATTCAGTGAAAATTATTTTGCTAGAATTTATTGTATCATTATTAACATAGATTAATTAGAGGGTGAACAAAAAGCAATCGACCATCATTAAAGGTTTAGCAATACTAATGATAGTCCTTTATCATGAGCAGTATAATCTGGCCTCGCTTATATACCTGATAGAACGAGGTGAAGGTCCCCTATCCTATTTCGAAAGGATTGCAGGATTAATCTCGCAAGACGCTATAAATATCATTCCTTTTCTTTATTATCTGGGATTTGGAGCTGTTGGAGTATTTTTTATCCTATCAGGCCTTGGACTCGCTATTAAATATTCCAAGGAGAAATTAACCTTAAGGAAATACTTAAAGCAGATCATTAAGCTCTTGATACCCTACTTTATTGCTATACCAGTTACTTTTATTATCAATTATGCATTGCAATATCTTTGGCTCCAAAGTGGGATAATCTCACAAATGCCTCAACCGTTTGAGATTTATACTCCCAATCAATATATTGAAAGCTACCTTGTCTTTACAAGATGGTTCAGCGACAGATTGGCCTTAAATTTTGTAGGGACCTGGTGGTTTGTGGGAATAATTCTACAATTCTATCTACTTTTTCCATTATTATTTAATATTTCAAAAAAGCTGGGACCAAAGAATTTCTTAATAATTACACTGTTAATATCTTTCATATATCGAGCAATAGTAGCTTATGCCACCAATAGTTCACCTGTCGGGATCCAAGGTGCAGAACTGTTGTACTTTATCAATTTCCCGGCACGCTTGCCAGAGTTCGCTTTTGGCATATATTTAGCTAGTAATCAGGGGATTTTAAAATATAGATACATTACCCTTTTTGGGCTCTTGTTGTTCATGGGGGGATTGATTTTATCCACCACTACTATTGGTTTAGCTTTTAATGATTTCTTATTAGGACTTGGATTATTATTAATTCTATTCAAGCTGGCAAATTGGATCAAAGGCTTAAAATTTAATATATTTGAAATTCTAGGTAAGTATTCCTATCAAATATATCTCTATCATGAGCCAGCTTTAAAAATGATAGCTAAAATTGTATTTCCTGATATTTTCTAGATGAAGAAATTTTTATTAAAGATAATTAAAGAGAATTGGCTAATTATTACCCTGATCACATTCCTTTCTTCCCTGTTTTTTCTCACATACCCTGCTGGATATCTTTCTATCGATGAGCATGATTATGTAGAGGGGGCAAAACTTATCTGGCAGGGGAAATTAAGACAAGAATGCGATCCCCAAAACATTTCCCAGATCGATATAGGTGATTATTGTATCTATAAATACAATATTGGCACCTCTTTTTTTTTATTACCCATTAACCTTTTAGGTGAAAATGCAGTTTATGTGATAGCGCATCTAGCATTTATTGTTTCCCTAATATTTTTCTATCTTATTTTGAAGCAAATTAAATTACCCAAAGAGCTTATTGTTTTTTATGCATTATTCCCAGCAATTACTTATTATTCGAGAACTGCTTATTCTGAGATATATTCAATACTATTATCACTGGCCTTCTTCTATTTCTACATTAAAAATAGAAGAAGCGATAATATTTTGGCTGGAGTAGCTATGGGCATCTCACTCTTCGTTAGGCCTACCAACCTATTCTTTTATGCTGTATTTATTTTGGTTGAGGTCTTACGTAAGCCAAGGCCCCCAGTCTTTATTAATAATGTGATAAACCTATTTCTGGAATTACTAATAGGATTCACTCCTTTTGTAATATTGTTTTTGCTTTTCAATGACTATTTGTATTTAAGTCCGTTTAAGAGTGGATATTCATATTCAGGAGATCTAAATAGCTTTGATCTTTCTTTATTACCGATGAATCTGCTTAATTATTTTATCCTTTTGAATTTGTTCCTGCCCGGTATGCTCATTGGAGCTTTCTTTAGTAAGAATAGATTTAAATGGCCGATAATTCTGGGATTCTTAGTGTTATTGATATTTTATAGTGCTACATCAAATAACAATTGGAAGAGTGATATTAATCTAATCATTGGAATAAGATTTCTAATGCCGGCACTTCCATTAGTCTTGCTACTCTATCTTGATGTGATCAAAAACATTGTTAAAGGCAGACTTCTTGTTATTATTACAATTGTTTTATCTTGCATCATGATCTTAATGCAGTATATGCATTTTCAATATCTTAATGAAAATGTGCCGCAATGGTTAGAAAACCATAAGAAAGGAATGCAGGATAATGAATTAAGCTGGTATTAATTTAAAGCGTTATCTGTTTGCGGTATGTAATACAGGATGTGATTAATCAGACCGTTATTGATATCACTCATGATGTAATACTTCTGTTGAGTCACCAGATAAAGGGACATAAAGATGAAGCTGGTGTAGATAAATATTAGAAGCAGGGCATAAGCAATGATCCTTTTAATAACCCACTTCTTTTCAGACATGAGTTTTATCATTAACTCTTTTTCATTCATAGAATTTAATATTAACAGTTAATTGTCTTTGTAATACTTCGGCTCTCTTCCCAGTTCTTTTTGTAAAGCATCTACTTCTTGTTTTAATTCAATCATTCTTAATTCCCTATCCTTCATCATTTGGTTCATGAGTGCCAACTGCTCTTCATTGTCTTTGACTTTTGTTATATCAGTATGAGCTCCTAACATTCTATGAGGAACTCCTTCTGCATCTCTAATGGCAATTCCTCTGCATCTTACCCAGGAATAGCCTCCATCTCCCCTTTTGTATTTAACAATTTGGTCATAAGGATGATCAGGATCTGCACAATGCATTTTTAAATTATCATCAACTATTTTTAAATGTTCCGGATCAATTATTGATCTCCATTCTAGAGATTTATGCTCTTTTGTTTTTGGATCATATCCAAAATTTTCCCAGAATCTCGGGCTCATCCAGCGATTTTCCTGATTATCAAGATCCCAATACCATAATCCATCTAGAGATCCAGCTTGAAGGAATTCAAATATTAGATCATCTTTTTTCATTAGCTCATAGAGCTCTTTCTTAAGATAATTTTCTTCCATAGAGAAATAGATAAGAATATTTCTATAAGTATATTCTTAAACAATTATTAAAGTCCAGAAGTGATCAATTATTCATTTAGTGCGGGTATATTACTCCACGAGGAGTTGAGTACACGGACAGTAAGGGCAAATAGAGGAAGTTTTAATTCAGATCGAATACTTAAGCATATAGCATTGATCTCTTCAGTTTTTGCATCTCTGGGCCAGGAGGCAATGATGGGGGTATTATTCGAGAGTACCCCAAGCACAGGAGGAGTAACAAGCATTAATTTACCATCCGGGAAAACCGCCAGTCCATTTCTCTCCTGATAAGCTTTATACATAACCCTTAGATATTGAGTTTCTTGTTCTAATAGATCTAAACGGGAATCGTCAGTAGTTTCCGGATCATAGAAATGCAATACATGCATGGCTTGTTCGGCTATATGATCTGAACGAACACTTTGCCAGCGACCTTCAGCTTGCGGGCAATATGGAACAACGGCTCTGGTGCTTGATTCTAATGAATATTCAGGCATAAATGGATTAAGATCCTGAGGGACCCATCCTTTTTCTTTATATCCTGTTAATTGTTCTGTGCTTATTAATGGTAAGCGCATATATTGGCTTGATATGGAGCTATTATATCACTTATTAGGTTAGGATATAAACTTGAGGAGAGATTGCTAATATGAGAATAAATGGCGGGCGATAAGGTCGCTTATTCGCACCTTGATATTCAGTATGACACAAGATGTTTGTTCACTGTATAACAGCTCTGTTTTTCAAAATAAACTATTACTTACATAAATACATCATGATGTTGTATTTATGTTTTCAGCTATATATAATTAGTTATGTGGAAATGTGATAAATGCTGTAGATCGTTTGCTAAAAATAATCAGTCTCATTCGTGCAGGACTTCCACTCTTGATGAGCATTTTCAGAACAAAGAAGATCAAAGAGATCTTTTTAATTCGTATATTGATTTTGTTCGTGAGAATGTAGGTGATTTTAAAATTGAAGCTGTTTCTTGTTGTATTCACTTAGTAAATACTTTCACTTTTAGTGCTGTTTGGATATTAAAAGACAAAATTAGAATTGATTTTGCATCACCTGAAAAACTTTCAAACACAAGAATTTTCAAAACTGAACAACCCTCTGCAAATAGATATGTCCATTATCTTGATATTGAAACGAAAGATAATCTAAACGAAGAATTAATTAATTGGCTAAAACAAGCCTATTACTTAAAGTCTTAATCAGATAACTGCATTAGTAATAAATCCAATTACTAAGCCTCCAATAACCCCAATACCAATAATTGGTGGATAGATTCTTGTGATAATTGCAGTTGGCACGCTTAATCCAGTTCCTATTATCAAACCTGTTATCGCAGAATGAATACCAAGATCAAGATTTGGAATAATAAAACCTATCATAAATCTTTCAATAAATGCACTTATCATAGCCTCAGCCTTTTTTCTCTTGTCTTTTTCGGGCAGTGGAATCATTACTAATACATCTAATACGCCGAAAACCACACCACAAATTATTCCTAAAGTAAGATTCGTCATGTAATTTGCAATTAAATTAAGTTCTTTTAATAGTACACCTATAAGGGTTATGTTGCCAAATTAGATTTTGATCAAATCGATTTTTAATCTTCCAAACTTAATTCTCCGGGGCGTAAGGTCGCGGGTAATTTATTGTAATGCAGATTTAAAAATCATAAAATATACCTTCATCATTTTTTCTAGTAAACTAGAGTATATTAATAGATACATAGCTTTTAACGGAAGTCTTTACTCTATCGGTGTTTTTGGGGTTGATATGGGTATACTGGCGGAGAGTGCGAGATTCGAACTCGCGACCCAGTTTCCTGGGTGCACGCTTTCCAAGCGTGTGCACTAGACCAACTATGCGAACTCTCCTTTATGTGTTGAATTATACTACATTTATTCAGTTGGAGTAACCTCTGTTGTTGCTGTAGGAGTAGGTTCTATCGGGCCAACAACAATTAGGAAATCTTCATTCTTATTACTCCTTGTAATTCCATATTTCTCAGGTAATTCTTCAACTTGATCTATGGGAATAAATTGTTTAATTATTTCTAAACTTTTTGGTTTAGCTCCAGCAGTAAAATCAAATACCTTGATGCCATAGAATTTATCAGTTTTAGCCTCATTAATGGTATTGAAAGCTGAATAGTATGCAGTTTCCTTCCTTAATTTCTCAACTACATGGTCTGCAGCCAAGGTCTTATCCCCACTTTGGTTCCTGACTAAGATATTAGGTGATTCTTTATAGAAGCCGGAGTAGAGATAGATTTTACTTATCTCAGCATTGATAGCTTTGTAGCTTTTATCTTTTGGTTTTATGGTATAAAGACCTGTCGAAGAATCAGTATAGATGAATTTATTTAGTCCTCCAAAATTGGGATCAAGTACAATTTCAACTGGTACCCTATCGAAGGTATTCAGGTAGTATAGAGCTGCCAACATATCCTCAAGAGAGATATCAATACTTATTGTATCTCCCATGGATTGGAATAAGCCCCAATAAGTTTCAGCTTTTTGTTCAAGAGGAACATTATCTGAAAGCATTTTATCCTTAATTGCGCCAATAATTTCTTGTTGCCTGTGAGCTCTTGAAAAGTCACTAGCTAAATAGCTAGGTCCCTTTGTAATGTATCTAAACCTTGAATAGACTAGCGCCATGTTACCATCTAACTGCTGGCAACCTTTAGGGAAATCATAGTAGAACCAACCCCCTAATTTATTGATCTTGGCATCATCATTAGGATATTTAGCTGTAAAGGCTTGATCAACACAAACCTCAATTCCACCGATTTTATCCACCAGATCAATTACTCCATCTAATTTGATCAATGCAGTATATTGGATTGGATACCCAGTGACTTTGCTGACTTCTTCTTTTAAGTAATAGAAAGCATCCTGCTTTTCATTTTGTCCCTTCTTGTATGTAATAGCATAAACAGCGTTTATCTTGGTATTGTAACCTGTGGACCAGAAATCCCTTGGAATACTAACCATCATGATCTCCTGGGTATCATGTTTGAATATTACCTGCATGATGGAATCTGTGTTCATCAAAGAACTCGTTCCTCTCCTTGTATCTACGCCAACAACTAGTGCCGAAGTATAGCCATTGCTTTGTTTTAGATTGGGTTTAAATGCATCTGTCCAGCATTTGGGATTTAAGATGTTGTCACAAGTGGCAACTTCATTTCCATTTTCATCAAGTATGGAAACTCTTGATCTGTAACTAGCCAGTCTGTCATAGAAAAAAGCTGCCAAGAATACCACCACGAATATCCCTAGGAGTAGGAATATCATCTTTTTATTAAATCTTGATTTTGTCTTTACCTTAGGATCAGCAGTATTGGATTCTGTTTTAGAAATAGGCTCTACAACAGCAACTTTATTACCTTCCTGTTTCAGATTGGCTCTATATATCATCTTTGGTGTTCATCCAAAATTAAATTTACTAATCTATCTGCCAATCTATTCTCCTCTCGGGGTATATGAGTAAAAGTTATGATTTTGAACCCGGGCAGAAGGGTGTCAATTTTTAGTTTGATTTTTTTAATATTCTCATCTTTTATCTTATACTCTCCATTTAGCTGTTTAACTATTAATTCACTATCAAGATAACAAGCTAATTCTGTTACTCCAGCCTTTAAAGCCATTTTTAATCCTATTACCAGGGCTTGATATTCAGCATTATTATTCGTGGTATTAGCTAAATATTCTCCATTAAAATTTAGCAGCTCGTTGTTAGTATTGAATAATAAGGCACCAGCAGCACCTTCGCCAGGATTGCCTCTAGATCCTCCGTCTGTTTTTAAGATTGCTTTCATAGTCTTTTTTAAAAACTAATCTATATTATATTCCCCTCTACTCTTATTGCAAAGCTTTTTTTTGACGCCTGACCCAATTTAGAACACTTTTATCTCTATGACGCATTAGATGAAGCAGCTTCTCAAGCATCTTCATAGTAGCCTCAAATTCAGGCTCAATTACCGCAAATATCTCGCTTTCATCGATTTCATCGCCACTGTGATGCTTACGTATAATTATTTCAATTTGGGGATTCAAGGCTTTTGATATCCTCACGATCTCTCCACTATCAATTTCTTTAGGAAGGGTTATCACTAACACTTTTGCTTTCTCTACTCCAGCATTTTTAAGGATCTCCATATTTGTTGAATCTCCTACAATAAAGGGGAGATCTTTTTGAAAACTCTCTAATTCCTCTATTTGATTCATCTCGATCACTACATATTTTTTACCAAGTTTTTTTAGGGCTAGTGCTAAATATTTACCTACCCTTCCATATCCGCAAATTATTATATGATCATTTAGAACATCATCATCAATATTTTCGCTTTCAGTCTTTGTAAAAAGTCTTCTATATATCCCCGGATTATATTTCCTAGTTACATTCCCCAAAAACTTATATATCTTTTCAGAATTCAATATCAAAACCGGAGTGATCAACATACTGATCAAAGTCACTGCTGATATAGTTGCTGCCAATTCCTCACTGATCCATTTACTATTGGATGCTATTTGAGAAATTAAAAATGCAAACTCCCCTATTTGAGATAGATTAAGTCCCACCTCAAATGCTGATTTGAAATGCATCTTTAAAGCCAGATTAATTACGATAACAATGATAAATTTCAAAAGCATTACCCCAATAACTAGTAATAAGATCAGTCCCAAATTGGAGATCAAATAGCTGAATGATAGAAGCGAGCCTAAGGTAGTAAAAAATATCAGACTGAATATTGCTTGTAAGGGATTGATTTCAGTAATTATCTCATGATTAAGTACAGATTCTGAGATCATCAATCCTGCTAAGAAGGCCCCCAATGTGGAAGATACTCCCATTTCCCGGGCAATTAGGGCAAAGCCAAGACTGAATCCAAAGGCTGAGATAGTTACTAATTCTTTATTACCTATCTGGGCTATGGTTTTTAACACTCTAGGCAGTACTTGTCTGCCTATTACTAAACTGCCGGCAATTAGGATGAAGCTTTTTACTAAAGAATCGAAAAGATTACTTTCATTATTCTCAATAGGAGCAAAATTTGATAAAAGAATGATCATAAAAACTACAGCAATATCCTGCAAGATCAACCAGCCAATACTGACCTGACTGCTGAATTGATCTAATTGATCCCTGTCTTCAAGAATTTGAGCCACAATTGCAGTTGAACTGAATGAAAATACAGCTCCAATGAAGAAGGAATCGTAAGTTGAGAAACCAAGTGCTGGAAGAATTAGATATCCTAAAAGCACAATTAATATTATCTGAATTATTCCTCCTAATACTGCAAACTTTTTTACTGCTAATAATTTATCCAGAGAAAATTCAATTCCGATTGAGAATAGTAAAAGAGTCACTCCTATTTCAGCTAATTGGCTGATACCCTCTTCTTGGGCTTGTAGTCCCGAACTAAAATTACTGACTATGGCGCTAGCTAATATATATCCAATAGCAACTGGCATTTTGAACTTTTTAGCAATAAGTCCGCCAACAATGCCGATCAGAATTAGGAGGATTAATTGTGTAAATAAGTCCATAATAAATTAGTCTAGCCAAAATATGGCTCTATGACAATGCCATACATTGTCTTTCCTGCTAATTTCATCTATATTCATATTATTAATTATTAATATACTTTTATGTCTGCACCTCAAGCTGAAACAACTCCGACACCCGAAGTCGAAGTTAAGAAAGGACCTGAACTTGAAGTAAAAGCTCAGGAGCCTGTTGTTCAACCAGTTACAACACCAGTTCAAGCTGAACCTAAAAAAGGTGGTATGGGCTGTTTTGCAAAATTCATGATAATAGGTTGTCTCGGGTTATTACTATGCTGTTGTGTAACCGTGGTATTAAGTTTTGCTGCACCATCAGTGATCCTACCCACAGCCATGAACTATATCGCTGCTGGTAATCAGGGACCTGATAAGGATTTAACAAGAGTAGGAACTGAAGAGGTCGAAAAATATATTGATCAGGTAGAGAGTAAATCAGGTGAAATGAATGAAGATGGTACATTGAAGGTTCAATATTCTGAAGAAGAATTCGTAGCTTCTCTATTATCAGCTTTCAATGCTGTAGACAAACCATTAGCTATTGGAGTCGATTTTGAGGAAGCATATATGAAAGTCCAATTTGATATTGGAGTGATCATGAGCTCAATGCAGGAGGCTGATACAGCAGCTGAGGAGCAAGCCGACTTCTCAGGGCTTGAAGGCTATTATGCCACATTAGAATTTACGACCAGTGAAGATGGCAGTAAATTAATTTTTGAGAATTTCTCTCTTGGTAATACTGTTCTAGATCCTTTCATCAATTCAATGCTAACTCAAGAGAATAAGGATTCAATTTCTGAAAGTATTCAGGAGAGTATGGGAGCAAGTTCAGAAGATGGATCTGGTAGTATAAAGAGTATTAAGTTCCTCAAGGATGCAATAGAGATTGTTCTTTATGGTGGAGAAGAGGGTGGCAGTACTACCGATGGTTCCCTCGATCTAAGTAATTGCCTTGATGAGGCTCAGACAACATATATGAACGAATGGAACGATGCCTGTTTAGATCTTGGCGAGCCTGAGGAATGTCGTTTATCTACTACTCAAGCAGATCTATTAGATCAAAGATTAGAGGATTACAAAAATGATTGTTATGAGTTATACAATCGATAAGGTTTAGTAGGTAAATTAAAGCCCTCCCAAAGTGGAGGGCTTTTTTTATTGTTTCAGATAGATCTTGATGTCTACAGCAACAGCCCTATCTTGTGTTACTAAAAGAGGGTTGATATCTAGTGAAGCAATTTTGGGATAAAGAGCCACTAGTTTTTGAACGGCCATTAAGGCATCAATGACCTTATCTTTAGCCAAGGGCTCTAAACCTCTAGCACCATTCAAGATCTTATCAATTTTAGTTTTGGCAAGCTTGGCTTCGAACATAGTTCTTGAGGCAGGAACTAGTGTATGTGTCAGATCTTTGAATATTTCTGTATAAATTCCACCTTGGCCATAAACAATTAGATGCCCAAAACCACTCTTGCCTCCATTATATACAGTAGAATCACCATCTCTATTACTTCCAATAAAGAATTCCTGCTCCGCTTTGATCATTTCCTGAACTAGTAAGGGTTTTCCACTCTGCCCTATTTTATCTAGTGTGGCATGCAATTCAGAAAAAGCTGTTGCTAATTCTTCTTCATCTTTAATATTTACTTTCAATGCCTTCTCTTCAGTTTTATGAGCAAGGAATTCATTAGGGATCTTAACAACTACAGGAAAATGCGCTCCTGCAAAAAGTTTAGCCTGATCTAGGTTTGTACAAAGTTCTTGTGCAGGCATATCCAAACCAGACTCTTTGGCCATTTTAAAAGCCAAAGTGTCTGGAACAGAGACCCCATCTCCTTTACTGGCGTGATGTTCAATTTCCTGATTGTATATCCCTTTATTAATTAGTGATTCAAAATCATTGAATATTTTGCTATTTGTATCCAGATCTCTGGAATTTAACATTTGATGAAATCCATATAGATCAGAGATAGCTTTTGCTGCAAATTCGATCTCATTAAATACAGGAACATGGGCATCAAACAATCTTTCAATCCCGATATCTACATATTTTTGTCCTAAAAAGACTGCAAAAAGTGGTTTTGCTGAAAATCTTTTAAGCCTTATTATGGTTTTAGCTGTATCTTCAATTTCAGTAATATATTGAGGGGTAAGTATAAACATGACTGCGTCTACGTTCTCATCTTTTAGAACAATATCACTTGCTTGCTGATATCTGTCTGCCGAGGCATCTCCCAGCACATCAACCGGATTATGCACGCTGGCGGCTGCTGGAAGTATTTTTTTTAGCTCTTCTTTTGTAGTTTCGCTTAATTGGGCCATTTCTAAACCATTACCGACAATGGCATCGGTAGCCATAATACCAGGCCCTCCAGCATTGGTTATAACTGCCACGCGATTTCCTTTTACTTGTTTACTCCAGGAAAAACTCATCAAATCATCAAGCAATTCATTGCTACTTTCAGTATAAACAATATTTGTTTGCGATACTAAAGCATCGATTATTTCTGAAGTCCCAGCTAAAGATCCTGTATGTGAAGCAATTGCTTTAACTGCTTCTTCGCTTCTACCTGGTTTAAGTAGAATAATTGGTTTAATAGGATCAGTTATTGATAAATACTTATGCAGATCATAGCCATGCGCGATCTCTTCTAAATATGCGCCAATAACTTTTGCCTTTTCATCTTTATACCAGTGATTGATCAAATCTAATTCATTAATATCGGCTTTATTGCCAACAGAACAGAAATTATAGAAGCCGAGATTGCGTCTTAAGGAAATATCTAGTATTGCCGTACAAAAAGCTCCTGATTGGGATAAAAAAGAGATATTTCCTTCTTTGGGGAATAACTGCATCCAGGATGAATTAAGTTTGAAAGCAGTATTAACTACGCCAATAATATTTGGTCCTAAGATGCGTATTCCTGCCTCTTTAGCTACTTTTACCACTTCTTGCTCTAATGCTTCACCCTCGGGTCCCGATTCTCCGAAGCCTGCTGAAATGATCATAATGCTTTTAACTCCTTTTGCTGCGCAATCTTTAACCACATCTAAGACAAATTGAGAAGGAATCAAGATAGCTACTTGATCTACCTCATTTGGTATGGAACTGACGGATTTATAGCATTGATAGCCAAACAGATTGTCATATTTAGGGTTTACGGGATAAAGTCCTCCCTTGTATCCGGCATCAATCAGATTAGTAAAAAAGATCGAGGAAAGTTTTCTTGGGTCGCTACTTACACCGACAACGGCAATTGAATTTGGGTAAAATAGTGTTGTTAGATCCGAGTTCATGGGCAGAATAATATTTAAATAAACTTTAACAGTAATTAAACTAAAAATGAAGATGGATTAATTTTATTCAGACAGCTCAAATCCCCATTGATATTTATCGTATTCGATCTGAACATTATCAGTACCTAGCACTTTGGGCTCACTAAAGTTATTTGAATATATGGAATAACCTAATAAGGCCCCTCCTACTACTAGTAATACTAGAGCTACTTCAATAAAAAGATAGGATTGTATTAATTGAGTAAAGGCTAATCTAAAATTTTCCATGTTATTTTATCATCCTGATGCCATCTGCCAATACCCAAAGTGAGGCAGCCGCTGCTGCTAAGACTAAGCTCCTGTGCAACCAGGTTTTGTAGTTCTTTTCTTTGGTTTTGAAATATGTGAGAGCATTAAGTAAAAAGATTGGGACAAAAGAGATAAGATATCTTAATAAAAATCCTGATATATCATTAAGTAAAGTGGCAATATACAGAAAGCCAATCCCCGCAATGATTATTAGTACTGTCTGAAGAGCAATAGCAGGCTTTTTACCCATAATTGTAGCAGTAGTTTTTATCTTGGTTTTAACATCGGTTTCAAAATCTCTTATCTCATTATCTAGTTGTCCATAGCCAGAAACTATCATTACTGCGATCAAAGCAGCCCAACCTGCTAATGATAAATTGTTGGAAAAAGCTAGATATGATGTTAAGAAAATTGAACCTGAAAGCATATACATATGTGTTAAAACATCTATTACAGGCATTGCTTTGAGGCGTACTTTCCTCCAGGAATATAATAAGGAGATCACTAAAGCCGCCAGGCCAGCCCAGAAAACATTTATTAGACCAGTAGTATAAGCAATATAGGCGTATATGATTAGACTAAGCAGAAATGTGATGTTAGAAACTAACCAGCCTTCTTTTTTTGTTAATGAGCCATTACTTATGGGATTACGCTTCTTCTTCTTGGGGTTTTCTGAATCCTCTTCTGCATCTTCAGTATCATTGATCATAAAAGCATAGGTCATGGCTAGGAAGTTGGCAAATGCTATTGCTAATAATCTGGTACCAGCCCAGCCTTGAGCAAATATGACACTTATTAAGGTCAAGGCCAAAGTAAAATCGTAAACTTCTATCCATCTACTTAGTGCAATAATCCCTTTGATTTTTTTAGTCATTATTACTAATTAAGATTTAAAAACTGTCTAATAAATTTTCTTATAATTATTAATACAATAGCATAGGCAAGCCCCGAAATTAAAGCAATTATATGAAGTTCTATGGGAGAAGATGTCCCAGTATATATTGGGAAAATAATGATTGCTGGAATTAAAAGCATTGAAATAAAAAGAACAAGTTTTAATAGTTCAAGAATCATTGTTTTAATTCCCTGCTGAGATTTGTTAATAAGCTGTACAAAAATGATGTTTCTAACTCCTAGAGTTAGAAACCAGAAGTCTTTGAAATATGATAGGTTCCAGTTTTGGATTAGGAGATAACTGATGATGTCTAAACAAATTCCTATAAATACAAGAGTAAATAAGACCATCTTCCCTTCCCTAATTCCAAAATTGGGACTTACAAATGGGATCCCTTTGTTATTTGGCTTGCTGATAAATTGCAAAGCAGCTATAAAGAAAATTATTTCCAGGACTAAGATTTGGGAAGGATTTATTGGTATGGTTTTTGATAGTAAAAGTAATGTGAATGTACTAAATAGTAGAGAAAAACCACTGACCAGCGCTATTTCTATATATTTTCTAAGAGATATTATCAGACCACGCATACTGAAAATTGCCTGAAGAATTAAAGACAGGTCTTTTTTATCTACCAGGATATCACTGTATTTTTTAATTAACTCGTTACTTTGCTCATTGACTATTGCGATATGAGAAATTTTCAAGCAAGGTATGTCATTAATACCTTCTCCTAAAAAAGCTAGATTATGATCAGTTTCTAGTACTTCCAATATTTTGTATTTATCAATTGGGTTAGCCCTCGCAATCACTTTGTACTTTTCAAGCTGACTTTTCAGGATCTTTGGGGAGTCATATTGCAGTTGAGATGCCTCTATTGCTTGATCTGTAGATTCAATAAGCCCTGTTTTCATTCCGACATAAATACAGGTATTAAGATTATCCCCTGAGATCATGATGCCATTTACGCCCATATCCTTGCCAAGTTCAATTTCCTCTTTAACAGAGTGTTTAATCTCATCCTTAAAAAAAACTGTGCCTAAATATTCAACCTTTTTGCCTTTGATCTCAATTAAAGAAATTATTCTCTCCCCGATTTGAGTTCTTGTTTTAATTTTTAATGCCAGATCTAGATTGTCTTTGATTTGAAGTTCTGAAAGTACTTGTTCAGGAGATCCTTTTACAATAGTGTAATTGCTAAATTTCCGGCTGGAGTTTTTTAAATATGGATCGAAAGAGTGATCAATGTAATCAAGATCTCTATTAAAATCCATCTTTTTGGTTTGAAGCATCCTTTGAATGGCTAGGTCAAAGGCATCACTACTTCCTATGGAGCTTTCATTCAATTTGTTTAGGAAGCGGTCTTCTTTTATGGGAGTATCATAATCAATGACTTCTAATTGATTGGTTGTTAAGGTCCCGCTTTTATCAAAACAAAGCATATCTACCTGAGCTAGTTTCTCAAAAGAGTTCAGATCAAGCGTGGTAAAGCCCTGCTTATTGAGTGCTAAGATCAAGCGTAGTAAAGATAGGGAGCTTAATAATGGGAATAGGGTTGGGATAGTAGAAATTATGAGGGACATAATTAGTAATAATGAAATTGTATTGAATTCAGTTCCAGCTATAAGCAGTAATAAGATGAATAACATTATTAGAAGTAACATGAATAGCATGATCAGATTCAGAGTGCGGTTTGACCTTAAGTCCAATTCGCTTAATTGTTTCTGGTATAGCTTCTTACTTATTAAACCTGCATATTTAACCTTTGATCCGATTTTAATGATCCTAACTACAGCATTTCCGGAAACAAGGTAGGTATGAGCATAAAGCTTGTTTGTCTCATTATGTCTTTTGGGATTTTTAGGAGCAACCTTTATGACAGGGAATGAATTACCACTAATCAGAGATTCATCGATGCTTAGATCTTCGGCTTTAATGATTTCACAATCAGCAGGCACCATATCTCCGGCTTTTAAAATCACAATATCTCCCTCGACCAGATCCTGCTTTTTAATTTGCTGAGTCTGATCTTCTCTAAGACTCTTATACAAGGGAGGATTGAATTTATCTCTTTTAAATAGGTATTTGCTTAAGAGAGACATATCAAAAATAGAAAGAATGAATTGCAGCATAATCAAAATTGATATCAGGAATGCTTCGAAATATGCTTGAAGTATTAAGCTGATGATAAGGATTGACAGATTAATCAAAATTATCGGGGTCCGTAAATTCTTAATGCTCATCAAAATTAGATCCCAGATATGTAATGGGATTGTATTTGGACCATCTTTATGAAGTTTTATCCTTACCTCTTCAAATGATAGAGTTTTGATTGTGGAATATTTTTGTTCCATTGCTTAGGTAAATTATAATAAATATAATGTGTTACAGGAACAACATAATTTCTATGAGACGTATTCTTCTCTTTTTACTAATTACTATTACTCTCCTACTTAGTTTGGCTTTCCTATTCAAAGTATCTACCACTCACACAGATAATATTGTTATCCCTGTTGAGGAAAGCATAGAAATAAAATCATATTTGATTCCAGTTAGTTCTTTTAATTACTATCCTAACTCCATTTCCATGGAGGAATTAGTAGCTGAAAAGCTAGTAGCCCTTCCAAGATCCAAAGATGTTTTGGATAAGATATTACCGGAAACAACGATTGAGTATGTTAGTCAGGAAGAACTTAAAGTAAGAATAGATGATGGGGTTCTAGCCTTATTAGATGAGCAGGGTGTGACTCCGGATCTGAAAAGCCTCAGTATTAATGGGGATCTGTTCTGGAGTAAATCTTTCAATACTGATAACACTTATCCTCTGGTTTATGTTGAGCAGAAACCAATATCTCAAGTGAGTAATAAAGAATTGCTAGAGCATAAAAGAGTAGAACTGTTTTTTACTGGAGAGATAATCCCAGCTAGAGCAGTAGATAGATTAGCGCTAAATAAGAATAATAACTATACATATATGTATGATTTCTTTAAAGATGAATTAAATAGTGCTGATATTAGTATTGGATTGTTAGAAAATCCCATTAGTGGTGATCCTTTCCCCTGTACCGGCTGTATGAGTTTTGTGGGAGATGCTAGAAATGCCTTGGGATTAAAAGAGGTGGGTTTCGATATTTTAAGTCTGGCCGGGAATCATGCCGGAGATGGTGGCCAATCAGCCTTTGCAGCTACTATCAAGAATTTAGATGAACAGGGAATAAAACATACCGGTGTGGGAAATAGTGATGAGACTAAATTAGCCCCAGCAATTATTGATTTAGATGGCTGGCGGATCGGGATGGTCTCGGCTGATACAGTTGCTTCCTATTATTGGAACCCTGGTACCAATTATTACGGTACAAATTGGTTCAGTAAGAAAAGCAATGCCGAGATAGATATGGATAGAGTTCAATTATTAAGACAATTGAAAGAAGACAATGATATTGACTATTTAATTGCGTATATGAGCTGGGGAGTTGAGTACACTAATAAGGCAACTAAGTTTCAGCAAGATCTAGCGCATGCCTTGATAGATAATGGCGTGGATCTGATTGTTGGATCTCATCCTCATTGGGTTCAAAATATTGAGTTTTATGAAGAAACACCCATAATTTACTCTTTAGGTAATTTTCTATTTGATCAAAATCATACTGATCCTACCCGTCAGGCTATGAATGTAATGCTCTACTATTATGATAATGAATTAAAAAGTATTGAATTACTTCCTCATCTATCCTGTGGTCCATTTATTAGCAGTAGAAATATAACCGATGATTATTTAGCAGGTAATATATCTATGGAGGATTTAATGGTTAATAATGAAAGAAATGGGTGTGTATATTTTCAGCCTCTACAATTAGATCAAGATAGTCCAGTATATAAGACAATACTTGATCGGGCAATGCAGCATTCCAGTTTTAATTATTAATTGCATTTTATGGGATACAAAATTGAGCATAATACAATGCTGAGGCTAACAAATGTAGACGAAATTGATATTACCTCCTTAGAACCCAATAAGATTTATGAGATTAAAAGAGATAATGCCAGGATCTATCCTGTTGATATCCCGATATTGCTTCTAAGCGAGGACTGGAGAGTTCTGGGGTATATAGCAATTAGAGAATTGGAGATATCTAAAGCTGGTAGTGAAATAGAATTTGAGATCATAAA
>ENA-UOWO01000915-UOWO01000915.1-activated-sludge-metagenome-genome-assembly--contig:-NODE-915-length-40964-cov-11.560879_pt1 | contig 40964 bp, 31 predicted proteins | sample MGYA00238148_ERZ761564 | MGnify/ENA primary metagenome ERZ761564 (study PRJEB28885, sample SAMN05720194) | activated sludge metagenome | isolation source: Anaerobic digester | place: USA... | reverse complement strand
CGATGAATGCGGCGAAGGTGATGTTTCGGAAGCTTTTGAAGTGACTGTTGGAAATTCTGTGGGTTACTCAGAAGATGAGAACAGCTTCGGGCTGTCGGTTTATCCGAATCCTGGCAACGGCAGTTTCCAGGTGATGATTGCAACTCCGGAACAGAACGCTGTGACCCTGAAAGTGATCAATATTCTGGGCGAAGTGGTATATAAGTCGAATCAGAAAGTGAACGGTGCCGCCATTATCCCGGTGAATATTGAGAACCTGGCCAACGGTGTCTATCTCTTATCCCTGGAAGGAGATGGCATCTCATTGAACAGAAAGATCGTCAAGAGGTAAAAATATCAAATCTGAAACTGAAGATTGGGTGTCTCAAAAGTTCTTCGTGCAACTTCGTGAAACCTTCGTGTAATTTATAAATAATTGTTACACAGAGTTCCACGAAGAAGGCACTAAGATATACGAAGTTTTTTGAAAGAAATCTTACTTTTTCAGACACCCTCTTTTTTGGGGGGGTAGTCCGACGACTGAAGCCGTCGGTTCCCACCTTCTTAAAACCATAGGAACCAACGGCTTTAGTCGTTGGAGCTCGATCACAGGCAATAGACGCCTTTAGTTATCGAATTGCCCGGAAAAGCGTCGGACTACAAGTAAATATGATGCCATGCAGACAAATAAAACATTATTCTGCTGACAGTTATTTTATGACGATTCATTTTATTACAACCTGCAACCGGCCGAGTATTTTATTTTCTTTATCGCTGATGGTGATGTAGTATGTGCCGGCTGGCTGTGCTGAAAGATTGAAACTCTTTTTAATGACGCCTTTACCGAGCTTTTCTCCGGTTTCCAGTACTTTGTTCCCTCCGGCTGATGCTACGCTGAAGATCAGTTCCTGTTCCTCTTTTGAATTCATTTCAAGAACAAAATTACCTTCGTTTGGATTCGGGAATAGCTTGACCGAAGAGATGGCCCCAGGCTCGCCAATACCCTGTGATGAATAAACAGAAACGCTATAAACCTGCGAATCATTTCCATTCCCGCAATCGTTGACACCTTTTGCCGTTATATCAGCCGTACCGGTAAAACCTGTATTCCAGGTTACCTGGGCGGTTGTCCCGTTGCCATCGACAGAACCTGCGGCAGCCGGGGAGATATTCCATTCATATGAATCAGCATAAGCGCTTTCGGCAAGGGTATAATCCGAAACAAGTATGACGTAAAGATCGACAGACTGAGGCCCGGAGGTTATTTGCGGGGCCAATGGAAGCGGGTCCATTATCAGGGTGACGGTATCGGTATTCTTACAGCCCGTCTCATCAGTAATTTCCACCCAGTAATCGCCCGGCAGGCCGGCATCAATGGATGCGGAAGTAGCGCCATTGCTCCAGAGGTAGCCTTCGTAGCCGCTTCCGGGAGTCAGTAACACCGTGGTGCCTTCGCAGAAAATCCGGTCTTCGCCCAGATCAACTTCCGGCCGGGGAAGAACGGCCAGCGTGATCGTGTCCCTGTTACGGCATCCGTTATTATCCGTTACTTCCACCCAGTATTCCCCGGGTTCGCCGGCATTGATGTAGTAGCTTGAAGCGCCAGTATTCCAAAGGTACGACTGGAACCCGGTTCCTGCGGATAGCATCACCGTCGTCCCCTGGCAGAACTGCTGGTCGGGACCGAGACTGATTTCAGGGAGAGGATTGAAAATAACATTCACCGTATCGGTGGCAGCACACTCATTTTCATTGAGCACCGTGACCCAGTAGGAACCCGGACCGGTAACCGTAATCGATTGAGTCGTTTCACCCGTACTCCAGAAGTACTGCTGAAAACCGGCACCGGCATCCAGTACGACTTCATCATTTACGCAGGCAAACTGATCATTGCCCAGGTTCAGGTCGGGAATGGCCAGTACGGTAATGGTAATCTGGTCGGATAGAATGATATTTCCATCGGTAGCTTCAACAAAATAGGTTGTAGTTACAGTGGGTTCAATAACAGGATCCGGATCATCCGATACGAACCCTGCCGGGTCGGAGGTCCAGGAATAGGTAAAATTACCTGATCCACCGGTAATATTGGCATGCAGAGTGGTTGAACTGCCCAGGCAGAGGCTGTCTTTATCGCTGGTAATGGTCACCGCTGCATTATCCACGTGCATCGTGACCGGAACCACCAGTTCGCCGTTGTCCGGATCATTGCTGATGATGGTAAAGTGGGCCAGGTAAGTTCCCAGGGCGAGCCCTGCCGAATTAAAATCAAAAGTAACCGGCTGGGTTTCACCTGCGTCAATTTCCCCTTCCCTGGGATTTGCGGTCACCCATCCCAGGACATTGAGGGAGTAATCCTCGACTTCACCATTTGGCGCAGAGCCACAGGGGCTTAATGTGCCTCCTCTTCTGATCCTGATCCTCATTCGGACCTCCCCGTTGGCGGCATTATCCGGAACGGTAATTGTTGCCGTATAAGGCCCCGGCCCCGGAGATCCGGATACCGTGATAGCGCCATCGTCAAGAAAGCTCTCATTTCCGTTCCAGTCGACCCAAATACCGCATACATCCTCAGAATACATGTTCGTTATATTTTGTACCGTAATCTCAAAAGAATCCCCGAGTGAAACCATGTGGCTGAGGTCGGAATAATCCGAATAGCTGTTACATTCCGAGAAATTGCTGACATCACCGTAAACAACACCGGCAATTCCTTCTCCTCCGCAGCCTCCGATTCCGGTACAATATGCCAGGCCGGCTTCCCTGGCATTGCCGGGAAGGCTGAAAGTCGAGGTATACTCCAACGGAAGTTCCCCGGTATTGGCCAGGTCCATGATAAAAGAAGAGGTTGATTCAGGAAGGACAAATACTTCGATGGAAGCCGGATCGGTCTCTGCCTGGGCGTCGCCCCACTGAACATCGGCAATAGCCGGAGCCGATTCCCCTTCAATAATATAGACAGCCGTAACCTGGTACCTGTACGACCCATAGCCGGGCAACATATCCGAATAGATGGGCAATACCGTGGTTCCGATCAATGAAAAGCCGCGGTAAATATTGTAATGATCAAATGTAGGGCCTGCTTCATGCGTCCAGGTGAGGTTAACCTGCCCGGTTTCATCGTTTAGCTGTGCATTCAGGGCGGTTGGCGGCATCATTGTGCTGGTCACATATGGCGAAGTATATGCCAGCGCTGTGCCTGAACGGTTATCGGTCCAGACAGGGTAAACCTTTCCATTCCTGGCTGATATACCCAGGTAATCTCCAAAATACTGGCTGGCATAACCGGGAAGGGGAGAAGGGGAGAAAGCCACATCACTGACTTTAAAATCTTCCCAGGTATCTCCTGCGTCGATGGAGTTAGCACAGAAAACCTCGACCTGTGAGCTGCTCACGTTGCGGTCGTCGTAAAAGATCATGCTGAGCGTCCCTGTAGCAGGATCACAGGTGATCCATCCGAAATAGTGCTTTTTCCCTGCGCCCTGCGGATCCTGGTTGACGCGGATCGGCTCCGACCACGTGTCGCCATTATCTTCTGAACGGATCATATAAACATCGACATCGTTGCCGGTATTAACGCCCGGTACCCCGACATTGGTCCAGGTCACATAAATGTTGCCCCGGTTCGGGCCGCTGCTGATATCACAGGTCATTACCGGGAATGCATTGACCCTCATGTTCTTACCTGTGCCCGTGCTCCTGATGCCCCTGATGTTCGTAATAATCCGGAAGGATTCCCAGGTCTGGCCCCCGTCGAATGAACGGGCCATTCCGATGGCATCTTCATCCGAAGGCCAGTTGTCGTAAATGCAGAATACTGCGTAAACTTCGCCGTTAGGTCCGGTATTAATGTTAACACCCTGGCAAAGGTAACCGGCATTGGCCCCGGCGCTGATTTTCACCGGTGTTGACCACGACTGGCCGTCGTTTGTCGACCGGCTGAGTTCAATTTCGCTGTCATTCGGCCCGCCGAAAGGTGTCCAGGCGTCGTACAGGGTGCCTTCATACGGGCTGGTTGGAGAGTTATCGATCCACATATGGTTCTTATCCAGGGTATTGCCTCCGCCGGAGGATACCGTCACAGGGGTCCAGGTCGCTCCCTGGTTATCCGAATAAGAGACTCCCTGGCCCATTCCGTTGTTGATATATCCGATGTAATATCTTCCGTTCAGGCCAATCGCTGTGGTCGGATCCCCCTGGTTCGTCCCGCCGGCGCCTTGTACCGACCCTTGCCATGTCAATCCCTCATCAAAAGAATAAAGGTAATCGGAGCCGTAAAAGGTCATCCCTCCCCCCGGCTGTGTACTGGAGTTATTGGAGTTGAGCGGATTATTGGCATCCTGGGGGTTGACAAAAACAGAATTTTCACTTTGTGCCGTATTACCGGTTATAATGACCACATCGGGAGAATCTTCCGTAATGACGGAAACGGCCCTGATCCCGCTTCCGGTATAAACGGCGGGCGGTGCGCTATTCATCGGATTAAGCCGGGTGAGGCCCAGTTCGGCCGCTTTGCGCCAGTAGCCCTGGTTATCGATAGCCGTGTTCAGTTTCTTAAAACGATCAGGAACCTGTGCATAAGATGAAACTCCGGTCAGTAAGCTGAGTAGAATAACTGTTAATGTTAACTGTGATTTCATTGAGTTAAATGTTAAGGTCATCACAAAATTAAGCATACTTTGGCGGAACTGGCCAAAAAAAAAGAGGCTGTCAGGATCCTGGCAGCCTCTTTTATACTATTCAGAAGAATATTATCTGATCACAACCTTACCGTAGAAGGTATCGGTTTTTGAAGACAGTTTCAGGGTATACATTCCTTTGGGTAACTGACCAAGGTCGATGGTCGCTGCGTCGCCGGCGGCAATAACGACCCCGGTTTTATTGAAAACATTGGCGCCATTGGCGTCGGTCAGGGTCAAATCTCCGCTGAAGGTTTTCAAAGCCGGAATCCTGACAGAGATATTTCCGTCGGTCGGATTCGGGTAGATGGAGACCTGGGTTCCGGAGATGTTTTCACCCAGGCCTGCGGATGAATAAACCGTAGTGGTAAATGCATCCGAAGGTTCGCTGGTAAAACAGGTGTTGCTGGCCACAACGGTGATATTGACCGTTCCGGTATAGCCGGCCGTCCAGAACACTTCTGCGCTGACGCCGGTGCTGGAAGTGGTTCCTGCATTAGCCGGTTCGATCAGCCACTGGTAGGCCGATGCGCCTTCCACCGCGGCACAGGTGTAAACGGTAGAAGTGAGCTGGTAGTTGTCAACAGTGCCATCTCCGCCGGTGATGACTGGTTTATCGACCGTCTGGATCACATTAAGTGTCATCGCGTCGTTGGCAGAACATCCGAATTCATTGGTAACGCTGACAGAAAACTCACCGGTGATTTTGGCCGTGATGGTTTGAGTTGTGTCACCCGTGTTCCACAAATAACTGGCAAAGCCCGCTCCGGCATCAAGCGTAACGGAATCGCCGACACATATGGTCTGGTCTTCACCAAGGAAGGTGACCGGCAGCGGGTTGACCTGGATGGTCACCTGGTCTTGTACTGTATAAGTTCCGTCGAAAACCGACAGGAAATAGGTAGTGGTGACTTCCGGGGTAACGGTGACATTTTGCTCGGAGGATGTAAATCCGACCGGTTCTGAGGTCCATGTGTAAGTGAATGAACCCGATCCGCCGGTCATAGCCGATGTGATTTCTACGCTCTCGCCGAGGCAGATATCTTCATCGCTGGCTGTCAGATTAACGGCAATATCGACCACATGCATGGTCAGCGGAATGGTCACCTGCGGATCATCCGGGTCGTTGCTGTAAATGTTGAGTTCCGCCACATAATCACCGAGGGCCATACCGGTTGCGTCCATGGTTACGGCTATTTCGGCGCTTTCGCCAGCCGGGATGGTTCCTTCAAGCGGGTTTACGGCGAGCCAGCTCTGCAGGAATACCGAATAATCTTCGGTTTCGCCCCAGCTAAGTGCTCCGCAGGGCACCGGCGTCATGTTATAAACGATCCGGGCGCGGAGCCTGGTTTCGCCGGCCAGAGCGCCCACCGGCGGGGTGATCGTCGCCGTGTAGGGGCCTACTCCTGGTGAACCGTTAACCGGAATCGACTCATTATCTTCAAACTCTTCGTTCTGGTTCCAGTCGACCCATAACCCGCACTGGTCGTCGGGATAGCTCAGGTTACCGTTATAAATGGTGATTTCATAAGAACTTCCGACCGACATCATCGTGGAAATATTCGTAAAGTTACTGTAACCGAGTCCTTCAACACATTCCGACTGGTTGTCAATGTCGTTCAGTGTTACCCTGGCGATGTATTCATCGCACTGAGCCGTGGCCGTGCAATACGCTTTCGGATCCTGGCCAGCTTTGGTCGGGATGAACATACCGATCGTATAATCCATCGGTAACTGGCCTATGTTGTTCACCGTCACATAATTGGTTACCGTATTGTCGATCATCAGGAACTCTTCGATCTCCATCGGTCCGGCACTGATTTGCGCATCGCCCCAGCGGACATTGACAGAATTGGTGCCGCTGGATTCATTACCGTCGGCATATTTGGCGGTGATCCGGTACACGTAATCCCCATATGCAGGCAACTGGTCGTTGAAGATTGTATCGGTCGCCATTGCTATGGAATCATTGTTACGGTATATTTTAAAATAGCTGAATCCTTCCATCTCTTCATAAGCCCATTGCAGATCGGTGATACCGGTTTCAAAAGTCACACTGGCGGTAAGATTGGTCGGTTTGTTGATCGGGTTGGTCTGATAAGGAGAGCAATAGCTCATGACAATACCTGTACGGTTATCGGCCCATACCGGGTAAACCCATCCGCCGCGGGCTGAAATGCCCAGGTAGTCGCCCATGTAACCGTCGGCCAGTCCGGGGATCGGGGATGGTGTGAACGCCACATCGCTCACTTTGAAATCTTCCCATGTTTCGCCGCCGTCAAAAGAGTTGGCGCAGTATACTTCGCACTGGGTGCTGCCGACATTGCGGTCGTCATAGAAAACAACGCTCAGCGCCCCGTTTTCCGGATCGCAGGTGATCCAGGGGAAGTAATGTTTCTTTCCAAGTCCGGAGGCATCCTGGTTCACTTTCACCGGGGTCGACCATGTCAGGCCCTGGTCGGTCGAGCGGATAAAATAGACATCCACATCACTTCCGGAGTTAATCCCGGGAACACCGATATTGGCCCATACAATGTAAAGATTGCCCCTGTTTTCACCGTTGCTGATGTCGCAGGCCATGCTGGGGAAGGAGTTCTTCCTCATATTTTTAACAATACTGGTAGTACGGATTCCACGGATGTTATTGATAATCCTGTATGATGGCTCGTAGCTTGCGCCGCCGTCGAAGGAGCGGGCCAGGCCCATGGAGGATTCATCCGATGGCCACGAATCGTAAATAGCCCAGAGGACGTAAACCTCGCCGTTTGGCCCGGTCTGGATGTTCACACCCTGGCAGTGGCTGCCTGCATTGACGGCGCTGCTGACATTGATCGGGGTCTGGTAAGCCAGCCCTTCATTCGTCGAGCGGGCTACCTCGATAGGCCAGCCGGATGCTCCGAAGTCGGTGTACGCAACATAAAGGTTTCCTTCATGCGGACTGGTGGGGCTGTTGTCGATCCACAGGTGGTTTTTGTCAAGGAGGTCACCGTTTTGAGTGGCAGCCGTGATACGGGTCCAGTTGACGCCGTTATCGGAATAGGAAACCGATTGGCCGTAGTTATTATCGATAAATCCGATATATTGCCTGCCGGTGAGGCTTATGGCCGTTGCCGGGTCGCCGGAGTTGCTCCCGCCGGCGCCGTTCACCGAACCGCCCCAGGTCAGGGCGCCGTCTTCCGAAAGGAAATAATTGGCGCCGTAAAGGTTTCCAACAGGATTTTGGGTTGAATTGTTTGAATTCAGGACCATCTGGTTGTTTGTCGGGTTGACAAAAATGGAGTTTTCACTCTGGGTTGAATTCACACTGGTCACCGGGACATCGGGGGAGTCTTCGGTGATCGTCGATAAGGCACGGATTTCACTGCCGGTATAAACCGCCGGCTCAACCGATCTGACCGGATTGAGCGTAGTCAGCCCCAGTTTGGCCATCTCCTTGTAATACCGGTTACAGTCGACCCGTGTATTGACTATCTTCCCAAGCCTGGGATCATCAAGGGGTTTTAATACCAACGTCTGACCGAACATTGCGCCACTCGTCAGAATAAGAGCGGTAAGCATCAGAATGTAAATTTTTTTCATGCTGTTTTTGGTGTATAGTGATAAGATTGAATTGGAATTACATAAGGTTGTAAAGATAATATTATTCCAGATAAAAAAGTTTTCCTCCCTGAATTTCACTGCCGGTTTTTAACCGGAAAAGATATACATTTCCTGATCCGGAATTTATGTAAGGATCAGTATTCCAATTAAATATATGCTTTCCCGAATCCAGGTTGCCGTCGAAAACCCGGTAAACCGGTTTCCCTTCCACATTGAATATTTCCAGCCTCACCTGCCCGGGTTCATCCATCTTTATCTCAAAATTCACCTCCCGGGAGAAAGGATTGGGATAAACGGATACGGAAGCTTTTCGGTTTTCCGTGACTATTTGATCGTCATTGACAGATGTCAGGTTCTGGCCGAAGAACTGCAGCATTCTCAGAAGCAATTCCCGGCGGGTCGAAGGATTTGTGCCGTTCACCAGCCCCCCGAACTCAATGTTCGTGCCAATGGTTTTGTAACCGGGAGCCTCATAGGCCACCATGGCCGGCAATGAATCGGGCAACAGTTTGAAGATCTCGGTGGCCGGTTCGACAGCATGCAGGAGATGGTTATTGTACGGCTGCGTCATCTCATAAGCAAACTGCATCCCGTTGCTAAAGGTTCCGGGGATGCTGTAAACCGTATCGATCCGGTAAAAGTTTGTGAATTTGGGCGAAATGTTGAACATCGGCTGCAGGCTTGTCTGGGGATCGTTATACCATGTCAGACGACCCTCCATGTAAACATTTCCGCCATCCTCCAGGAAATTCTTCAGCATTTGTGCTTCATTTTCCGTCAGGACATGATTGGTGAAATAAATGCCCAGGCAGACAAAGACCATGCTGTAATCCGAAAGATTGGAGGGGATAGTTGTTTTATAATCGGCAAACAGGCCCAGTTCATCAAATGTCTGAACAAATGCGGGTCCGGAATTCCGCATAGGATCGAGATCAAGAACAAGCGCTGAGTAATCGCCGATCACCAGGGTAAATGTCTCCGTTTTGTACCGGTTGAAACCGGCTTCAATATTGAGGTTGACCATGGAATTGAAGCCCCCGGGCGTTAATTCGCTGGCAGCAACGGTGAAAACGACAGTCGTTTCCTGGCCGGCCTCCAGGTCGCCGGCGAACTGGTAATCGGAAAGCACCGAAAGATAATAATCGTTCGGGCCCAGGCCCGCTGATATATCATATGCAGCCGATGAACCAGTGTTCCTGATCGTCATGTGGAGCGTTGCCGTTTCACCGGGATCCAGTTTGCCGTCGTTGTTTCCCTGCGGATCATCAATATAATGGCTGATAAGGTCGAAATCGGGCGCCAGGGCTGTGATGAAAAACTCGGAGTGCCAAATGTCGCTACCATCTTCTGCGGCAACATTGAGGAATATTTTATGCTGGTCGGGAACGCTGTCGGCGATCCGGCAGGTCCATCCTCCGTTTACCGTTACAACCTCTCCGGCAGGTACATCACCGGCCTGCTCTTCCGGATCGGTCACCGCAACGTAAGGATCGTCGGATGATACGGTTACGCTCACATTCTCGGCATCCATCAACCCAAGGTTTATCAGCGACAGATCCAGCGAAATCTCTTCATTATAATCAGCCGATCCGTTGCCGTTTCCGGCATCATCCTGAATTAAATAATTATCATATACGACATAGGCCGTATTGGGATCTGCCACGGTTATCTTCGATTCATAACGGAAACGATTGGGTTTCGTGATCACGATATCCACAACAACGCCGGGTTGCTGCGCTGCAATAGCAATATCCTGCGGCTCCCCCGTTCCATCGGCCACCCCGATGATCTCCCCGTTGACACTGAGCGCTGCCAGTGCTCCCTCTTCGGTATGGACCCGGAATGTGGCCGCGCCTCCGATTAATACATCGTTGTGAACAGCCAGGAGTTCCTGCGGTACCTCGGAATAGATAGTGGTGAAGGCGTCGCCGAAATGGTGGAAGAGATGATAGGTAACTTCTTTGTTATCCGTATTATATGGCCAGGAAGATTGTTCCAGGAAAAATTTCCCGGCGGCATTGCTGAATGCGGGATACAGCCCTCTTGTTTCAGGTGTAGTGCCGTATTCGGGCATGAATTCCGGCCACATATGGTCCATGGCACCCCAGACATAGGTGTCGTTCACAAAGGAATACGACACTTCGGAGGCGGCGATGATACCGTAGGCCCGTTTGGGATAGCGTAAGAAGCCCTCCGCAAAACACTCCCCGCCGATATTGAATTTTCCGGTAAGGCAATTGACCGAATAAACGAAAGTGGTGTGCTCATTGTCGAGTGAGGCCATGCTGCTGTTGCTGTAAGCCGGTTCGCCCCAGCCCTGTTCGTAGCCGTGATCGCGGTGGAGAACCATGAAGGTGCCGTTGTTGATGGCGTTGCTGATCTTGCCCGATGTGCCGCCGATCCAGTAGCCGAGGGTGGAGGGGCTGGCCGGGAGGTAACCCAGCCCGTTCGGGCCGAAATAGTTAAGGATGGTGCTGGTATTGGGAGCATAGGACCACGGATCAACGTTGGGATCGCCATCGTAAATGGCATTGATCCGGACCGGTTCTTTGCCGAGCACATTCCGGAAAAAGCCGCCAACCGTTTCGATACAGATCTGGAACCAGCGTTCCGTTTGCCAGCCCAGCGCCGTAACCGGCTTGTCGTAGTAATCCGGATCGACCGGAGGATTAACCTCGTGGTCGATGAATTTTTGCACCATCAATGCGAGATGAGCCTCATTCTGTGCGAAAATCCTGGCCATTACGATATCAGGCAGGTCGTCGTTGTTCACATCTCCATAGATATTATCGGAAGCGCAATAATTCCCCCAGATCGGTGAAACGACCGTCGAACCTGTCGTTCCGTAATCACCCAGGATCAGGATCGCTGCCGGAGGGATATCCCAGGTATTAAAAGCGGTGTTGATATAGGTCCGGATGGCATTGACCGAATTTCCCCCCGTTTGGGTGGTGGTTACCACACCGGTTGAGATGCCCTGCTTGTTCCTGAATACCCGGATTGTGTCGGCCCAGGCCAGGAAGGCGGGATCATCGGGGCAGATGATAAGGTACTCAAACCCGGTTTCGCCTCTGCTGCCTGCTGCCTGCCGACTGCCGACTGCCGACTGCTGACTGCTGCCCACCGGCTGCTGACTGCCGACTGCCGACCGCCGACTTATTTTCCCGAATGGTACCAACTCCTCATAGTTCATCACCATATCCGCCAGCACCGGCTCCCACCAGCGGCTGCGAAGCCTGTCATCGCCAAAATGGCCGTTACCCCCTGAAAATTCGACCTCTATCTCCAGGTTTTTTATGACGATAAGCTCTTTGGTAACCGGGTTGTACTGAAACGGGGTAATCCCGAGCATGACCACATCCACGCCCCTGATCTGCTTCGCTTCCGAAAGTTTTACCGGTTCGGCAGGATAAAAAGCGTCAGTTGAATAGACCTGTTCGTTGATTGCATAGAAAAGATCACCGTTTTCAGTGGTTTTGGGAATCCGGGGGGCCGGAGCCATGTTGATATTCTGCAGGATTTCGGTTTCCATGTTCCGGATCACAAGGCTGGCTGTCGATCCCTGCGGGATGGCCATGTACCGTCCCGATCCCGGGAGGTCAGGCATCCCTTCATCGTTTGGGAGGAAATGGCCCGGCAGGGTCACTTTTTGCATCTCTGCCCGGTTGACGGTAACTGTTTCGAGCGACCAGGCGGCGACGGAAAAGGTTAATTCAGCCTTTTCATCCGAAGAGGAAAGAAGTATAAATCCTTGATTATCTTTGTTATCCGAATATATAAATGTCTGTGATATGGATAAAACAGGATACAGCAACAGCATTGCTGCAAGCAGGAACAAATTTCTCATGAAAGACAGGTTAAGTGATGAATCGCTTATCGGGGGGTAAAAATAATAAAATCTTTTAATTCTGATATTCCTTTACCTCCACCTCTCCGTTGATTACACGGAGGGCGTTCATGGCGAGGGCTTCCATTTCGTTTTCACCCGGATAGATGAAGAACGGGCCGATCCAGTCGGCATATTCGCGGATCTTTCCGACAAACCATTTGTCATAGGCAATACCGCCGGTAATCAGGATACCATCGACTTTCCCTTTCAGCACAACCGCTTTCATGCCGATGAATTTGGCTACCTGGTAGGCCATGGCTTCGTAAACCAGTGCGGCATGTTCATCGCCGTTCTTAACGCGATGTTCGACTTCGTAGGCGTTGTTGGTGCCGAGGTGTGCACAAAGCCCTCCCTTTCCGATCAGCATTTTGGTGAATTCTTTTTCGCTGTATTTTCCGCTGTAAGCCAGTTTTACCGCATCAATCACCGAAACGCTCCCGGCCCGTTCCGGCGAGAATGGACCTTCGCCGCCGATGGCGTGGTTCACATCGACAACCCGACCGTGACGGTGGGCTCCGATGCTGATCCCGCCGCCAAGGTGGGCTACGATCAGGTTGAGCTCTTCGTATTTTTTACCGACAGCGGTGGCATGGCGCCGGGCCGTCGCTTTCTGGTTCAACGCATGGAAAACGGACCGGCGGGTAAATTCAGGATGGCCGGCAATGCGGGCGATTTCATCCAGTTCATCGGTTACCACCGGATCGCAGATAAAGGCTTCGGCATTCGGGAAATCTTTGGCCAGGTCTTCCGCGATGAATCCGCCCAGGTTGCTGGCATGCTCGCCGACCGGGCTGTGCACCAGATCGTGCTTCATTTTTTCGTTGATGCGGTAAACACCCGATTCGATCGGGTAAACCAGCCCGCCGCGGCCCATGATCACCCGCACTTTATCCTTTTCGATCCGGGTGCCGTTGAGCTTTTCCATAATCACCCTCTTCCTGAATTCAAACTGGTCGGTGATCTTTTCGAACGGCGCCAGGTCGTCGGCGCTGTGCTTGATGTTCTCTTCAAAAATACACTCCTTATTGCGATACACTGCTATTTTGGTCGATGTTGACCCCGGGTTGATGGCTATGATGTAAACGTCTTCCACGAAAGAAATTCTTAATTTTTAATTCTTAATTTTTAATTCTTGATTTTTAATTCTTAATTACTGCAGACTGCTGACCGCTAGCTACTGACTGTCAAGCGATTGCTGCGGCGAGGACGATGCTGTCGAGCTTCGATTCTTCCGAGTCGGAGCGGGAAGTGAGCACGATCGGGGCACGGGCGCCGAGCACGACGGCAGCCACTTTCGCTTTGGCAAAGAAAACGAACGCTTTGTAAAGCACGTTACCCGCTTCGATATCGGGGAGCAACAGCAGGTCGGCATCACCGGCCACAATGCTTTTGATCCCTTTGTGCTTGGCGCTTTCGGCGCTGATGGCATTGTCGAAGGCCAGCGGCCCGTCGATGATGCAACCTTTGATCTGTCCGCGCTCGGCCATCTTCGAAAGCAGGGCGGCGTCGATCGTCGCCGGCATGCTCTCGTTGACCAGCTCCACGGCGCCGAGAACCGCCACCTTCGGGGTTTCCACGCCGAGCTTCTTCAGAAACTCCACGGAATTGTTGATGATACCGATCTTGGTATTCAGGTCGGGAGCGATGTTCATGGCCACATCGGTCAGCGAAATGAGCTTGTGGTGATAAACCTGGACCTCAAAAAGGGCAATATGCGAGAGAACTTCATTCTTCCGCAATCCCCATTCCTTGTTCAGTACACCTTTCAGAAGAGTTGCCGTGCCCACGTTTCCTTTCATCAAAATATCCGCTTCGCCGTAATGGACCAGCTTCACCGCCTTGGCAACCGCTTCCGAGTCGTTGATCTCGTTGATGATCTCAAACTGGCTGATATCGATCTTTTTGTTCTTTTCGGCTATCTTTTTGATCTCTGCCGCATTCCCCACCAGTATTGCTTCGATATACTTTTTCTTTGCCGCCATCGCGACTGCCTCCAGTGAATGTTCATCGTGTGCAACCGCAACCACCAGCCTTTTTGCCTGCTGTTTCTCTTTGACTAGATCATGAAGATCCGATAATTTCTTTAGCATTTTTCCTGTAATTTATTGAAGAATAATAAGTTCGATGTAATTGTTAAAAAAATAACAGCGCAAAAGTACAATAATAAGTTGGATTAGCAAAAATTAGTCGTTAGACTAACGACCGTAAAACGAAATCATCCCCCGCATTGCCCGCTGGCAGACCGGGCAGAAGTTGTTGAACCGGATCATGTTCATGGAGCAGTCGAGGTAAGGCTTATATGCACCTTTCGCCTGGTAGCCGGCCCCTTCGAAAACACCCAGCTTCCCGTTGAATTCTTCAGTCGCCGGGGTGGGAACAGGAGTACTTTCAGGAAGCATATCCTTCCACTTCGATTCAAAATCAGCCAGAGTGGTAATGTTCGGCTCCCAGGGCTCGGCATTTTCCAGGTAAAGGATTCCGGCTGCCGATCCGGAGTCGCTGTACTCATCACCCAGCCCGGCAAACGAATGACCGAATTCGTGCGTAAATACAAATCCGGAGTAAATATTGTCAACCGTACTGATGGCATAGAAATTATAGATGCCGCCACCGCCATACTGCGGGCTGTTCACCATGATGATGATCTGGTCGTAAGGTACAGCGGATGCTACATCGCGGACAATCTTGAAGTCTGTCGCCATCAGGTAGCGCTCGGTGTTGAGGGTGTTGAAACCGGCGCCCAGCAATGTATTTTTGAACACCGAGTCGGTCGGGATATCGGTGCCGGATTCTTCCGACGGCGCCATGACCGCCCGGATATTGATCTTTTTCCGGTATTCTCCGAAAGGGTCCGTCTGAAAAAGGAAATCCGTGAACCGGTTGCAATCGGTGCGGAATTTGTCCATCTCTGCTGCTGTGTACCCTTCGGGCAAAAAAACAAGATCAAGCTTCTTTTTCGGTTTGCCGGAAAACAAAATATCTTCCGTAATATACCCGGCGCCCGGTTTAATCCTGATCTCGTCTTTCACCGGATTGATAAATGTCTCAAACTGCCTGGTCCACACCATCTCCTTCCCGCGGCTGTAATATTCCAGTTTCACTGTCCGTTTCGGAAACGGCATCAGGATACTCTCCTGGAAATTGCCGCACTCCGTCAGCGCCTGTTCGGTGGCCTGGTACTCGATGAAAAGGCTGGAAAAGCCGCGCGTGTAAATCAGCTTACCTGTTATCGAGTCATAAACCATGATCTTGAACGCCCCGTAATCGAAAGGATCGATGAGGTTTTTCCGTGGCCCGGCCCAGGCGCCTTCCCGGATCAATTCATCGGGAACCACATATTCCGCCTCGACACTCCCCGAATGAAAATAATCGAACCGGAGGGTGGCATTTTCGAAATACCTGTTAAACTGCGCACCGGCTGAAAGTGCTGAAATTACTAACAATAGTGAGATAAACAGACGCATGGATTGTCATATTTTAATTTTTATAGTGAGGTTGTCTAAAAGTGTTCAACCACAAAGGCGCACGAAGGATTTCACTAAGGAACACAAAGATCTATTCCTGTTAATCAATTACTTAGTGCGCCTTTGTGAAGATCCTTTGTGCGCCTTCGTGGTTAAATAATAGACTTTTGAAACAGCCTCAGCAAAGATAGTTAATTACGGTAGCTTGACCGCCGGGAACTCACTTACGATCACCTGTGGAATATTCGCCTGGAATGATGCGTTGATCGTTTTGATGAAATAGTGGGCGATCACAGCGCTTCCCAAGGGCGTGGGATTCAGACCGTCGGTGGAATAGAAATTGCCGGTGACAAATCGGGCATTGATATTCACATGGTTGAAGACCAGCCCGGTTTCGGTGATCTCTTTCATTATCGTATACATATTCACCAGTGCAACATCCGGAAGATCTTTAATAAGCAGGTTGATCTGCGAATTGTATTCGTCGACGGCATTTTTCGTGATGGCGATCTCGGCTTCATCCAGCACATACTGGCCGGGGATGGGCTTCTGGCTTCCCCATCCGGCGCATTTAAGCGAATCCTGCGGCAGGCTCAGCAACAGGAATTCCGTCGGTTTGACCTGGCGGAATCCCCAGGGCAAGGTAGCATCGGCAATAATTACCGCATTTGCACCCGACTTGAAATGGATCGTATCGGTCCTTCCCAAACCCTTGATAATGGCATTTACCTGGGCGTATCCGGCATTCAGCGCGTCGGCGCTGGCCTGGTCGAGCGGAAGGGCATTGTAGGGGATGGTGTGGAAGAACGGAAAATCGGTCACATCGGGGATGTTGGCCATCACGCCTTTGGCACCGGTTGCCGTCAGGGCGGCCAGGGTCTGTTGCAATGATCCTGCGAACACCTCTTTTGTCGTTACCGGGTTCATCGGGTCGGCGCCACCTGCGATTGCGTAGGCCAAAGCATCGTAGCTGCCCAGCCAGAGCGAGAAGAAGGTGGGGGCTGCCAGTGGTATCTCATCATTCATAGTGGCTGCCCCTTCCGAAGCAAACCTTTTATAATACGGATTAAGCTGGTTCATGCCAGGTACACCCATATAGAACGTCTTCAGCCCGGGTGTGGAGATGTTGTCGTAGTGGATGCCGGTATTCAGAGGGTTCAGGTTATCCATATTGACAGGCACATCGGCGTAAGCCGGGACCAGTCCGACAACTCCTTTGCAATCGGGATGAAATCCCATTTCGAGCTTTGGCTTCGGGATGCCTGTTGCCAGGCCAATCCCGTATTCATCAAGCATGAGAGGCTGGAGGAAATCGCCACCCCCGGCTTTTTTAAACTGTCCGTTCATAATGTTCGGGAAGGAGTATTCCTGCCCGGATATGTACAGGGAGCCATCGGCAAACCCGGATGTCCAGGAATCCCCGACGGCCACAAAGCTGCTGAAATCAGCATTTCCCTTCGAAGGGGCAAATTCGTCGATGTTCGGCTTGCAGGCTGCCAGCAATACCAGCGGAACGATATAAAGCAAATGTATCTTTTTCATATTCGTGAGTATTTTAGGTTAAAAACGGTAGCTGAGGCCGATGCCGGGAATGAAAGCGGCTGTCTTGTAGGTTCCGGCAAAATTATCGGGGCTGTAATTCTTTTCTGCTTCGAGCCCGTGGAGTTCGAGGTAGGAAATATCAATATCAAGCCCTTTCAGCGGTGTAATGGAGGCGCCTAAAGTGAAGGCGATGGTATTGAGGGTAACCGTTTCGGGAGTAAAATACTCCTCACTTGCCGGGGAGGGATCGAAATAGGCCCCGGCGCGGAGGGTGAAAATGTCGTTCAGCTTATATTCGCCTCCGATGCGGGGAATCCACGTGTCTTTGTATTCCCTCGGATTTTCGGAATTCAGCAGTTCGGGATTATTTTCAAATGTAAAATCAAGTGATTCGTAGCTGCTCCAGATGATCCAGTTCACCTCTGCCGCCAGTGTCAGCTTGTCGTTGACCTGGTAAGCTATGCCGAAATCGAGGTTGGCCGGCAAGGGCAGGGAGGCGTCGAAATAATTGGTGTCGGGAACCATGGTCTGGAGGGCAACCGGTACGGTAAAAGTGGCGTCGCCGGCCTCGAGGTCCATTGAGATTTCGGAGCGGTAATCAACTCCGATGTTCAGCTTCTCGGTGGGTTTGAAAAAGAGACCTGCATTGAAACCGAAGTTGTCCGCTTTTCCCGAAAGATTGACCTTTGAATCGGGGCTGTAGGGGAGAGCCTTGTTCAGTTCCACACTGCCGGTGGCATACACGAACCCGGCGCCGATCCCGAACTTGTCTTTGTAATTGTATGCAATGGTCGGCTGAATGTAAATGGCGCTGAGCTTGATGTCCCGGATCAGGTACCGGCCCGCCCAGTTATCATCCCACTTCGTCGTGCTGCCGAAAGGAGTATAAACCCCTACGCCGATAGCGATCATGTCTTTGAATTTGTAGGAGACATAGCCGTAGAATGGCGTGCCCGTCGGGTTGTCGGTCCGTGCCTGGTAATCCATTCCCTGCATCTGGAACAGTACATTGCTGAAGATGCCGCTTGCGCCGGCCGATATGCTGAACTTGCCTTCATAAAACGCCAGCGAACCGGGGTTGTAGAAGATGGAGCTCGCATCGCGGGCGAAAGGGGTGCCGATCAGGCCGAAGCCCGTTTGCTTGTGTCCCTGCAGGCGTACCTGGTAGCCTCCTCCGAGGGTGGCAACCGACCATAGGCATAATGCAAAGATCAGAGTGAATTTGTTTTTCATAAGGTGAGTTATTGGTTAGAAAAAGGGCGCAATTTACATATTTATTCAATCTTATAACAAAATATGTAAAAAATTGAATTACAGAATATTGAAACGGATAAAATCGCGGACCTCCCGCCATTTCTGATCATTCAGCTTGGGCCCGATCATTTCGATCACTTTTCCGGCCGCCACCGCTCCGATCCGTCCGCATTTTTCCAGGTCGTACCCATTAGCCAGTCCGTAAAGGAACCCGGAGGCATACAGATCCCCCGCCCCGGTGGTGTCGACACTTTTCACCGGTATAACCCCAATTTTGATCTGCCTGCTGCCGACTGCCGACTGCCTGCTGCCGACTGCCGACTGCCGACTGCCGACTATCGACCCCTCTCTCCCCACCTTCACCACTGCTATCTCACACATCCCCGCCAGCACTTCCAGCGCTTCTTCCGGTTCGAGGCCGGTCAGGTATCGGGCCTCGTCTTCGTTGGCAAAGGTGATATCGACATACTTACGGATCATCTCTTCCAGGAAGTCGCGGTTTTCGGCCACCACGTTGTAGCTGGCCAGATCGAGCGAAATAGTCATCCGGCAGTCGCGGGCCATTTTCAGGGCGCTTTCCAGGAGCGAATGGTTCTGGACGATATAGCCTTCGATGTGGAAGAAATCATATTGCGAGAACGTTTCCCGGGAGAGGTCGTTGCGGTTGAGCTCAACGGCAGCGCCGAGGTAAGTGGCAAAGGTCCGTTCAGTATCCGGGCTGATCAGGGCGATGGCGCGGCCGGTGGCCGTGTCGTCCTGGCTGAGGTGGGTGTTGATGCCCGCTGTGATCATATCGTCGTGGAACACCTTTCCCATCTCATCCCGGCCGATCTTACCGATAAAACCCGTCTCCACCCCCAGGTTGGCCAGTCCGTGAATAGTATTGGCGGCTGAGCCTCCGGAGCGGACGGTTTTTTGCAAATGGATGGTGTCATCGTAAATCTTGTGAGAGCGGCGCGCATCCACCAGGATCATGCTCCCTTTCGGCAGTTCGAATGCGCTGAGGTAATCGTCGTGGTCGAGCTGGGTCATGATGTCGACAAGGGCATTGCCGAGGCCGAGGACTTTCTTCATTGCGGCAGAGGGTTTAGAGTTTTGCTGCCGGCAAAGATAATGGATAAAAAAAAGCGGGTGACGGGTCTCCCCGCCACCCGGGTCGATATATAGAATTACCTGTTTGAAGCCAGTTCACTGCTGTTCTCACGAACGACAACAACCAGGTACTTGCTCTTACCCCAGAATTTCTCGGGATCGGTGATATTTATCCACTCCACATTATTTTTACTTTCAAAAACAACGTCGTACGATGCAGGATCCTGCCCTGTGACAATCTCCCATTGCTTTGCTGCAACCGGTATCCGAACAACTTCACGGGTATCAATCCTGGAAAAGAGATTATTGTCAACCTGGTCTGCGAGTGTCGTAACCCTGTTAATTCCAAGAAATCCGCCTTCTTTTTCAAGAATATTCTGGTCCCGCAATGTTTTATAGGTGTCGATACGGTAATAGGCCGTGTGCAACGCTTTTTCCTTTTCAGTCAGTTCCTGCTGCTGGCCGGCAATGATGCTGTTCTGCCGGTCAACCGCGCTGTCGAGCAGGTTGACCTGCGTAGCGAGCTGATCCTTTGCCTGGATCGTATAATCCAGATCTCTCCGCAACACCTCTTTTTCAGCAATGAGCTGGTCAAGCTGCTGCTGGTAAACCGTTACCTTCGCCTGGTATTCTTTGATGCTCTTCTGGTAGCCCGAGATGCGGGAGTCTTTTTCGTCGATCTGGTCATTCAGGCTCGCAATCAGCTTATTATTTTCATCGATCAGGTTTTTAATGAAATTGATCTCATTTTGAATCTGATCTTCCGGGGCCAGGTCGCTGTTGTACTCCGGTCCCGCAAATCCCTGGCTGATCATGGATTCTTTCTCCCGGATACTGGCCAGGTTCTTTTCTATCCTGTTATATACCGCCAGCACCTTCTCCTCGTTTGCCTTCATAATCCCTTCTTTTTCAGCAAGCAACTGTTTCTTATCGTTTCTCTCAACTGTAAAAGCAATGATTCCCCCCGCAGCGATGAGCACCATCAGCAGAATGGCCAGAGGTAGTGATATTGTCCTGTTTTTCAATTGATTGTTCATGTTTTTATCCTCCAGAATTTTAGTGAGTTTTATAATTTTTATGATAACAGGAAGATGTGCTCTCCATAAGCGTGCCAACAAAGAAATCAGAACATAACTAATTAATAACCAATATGGAAGGAAAATTCGGAAAGAAAATCTTATCGCATTCTGAACAATTTCTTCTCAATTTGAGAAATCCGGATGACTACTGATCCTTGAGCATGCGATAGATCGTAGCCATGCTGATCCCCAGCTTCGAAGCGATGACCGGCATGTTCCGCTGATATTTATTGAGATAATAGTCGAGTATTCTCTTATTATATTGTTTCATACTCATTTCTTCCCCGATGATTTCATATAGAATATCGGCCTGGCTGAAAAGGATATCCGATGCTTTGATAGAAGAGCCCGACGACATAATGACGGACAGTTCGATCACCGATCGCAGTTCCCTGACATTTCCGGGCCAGGGATATTGCATGAGCCGGTCGAACGCCTCAGCAGAGATCTCCTTGACCGGCAGGTTGTTCTCTTTGCAAAAGTTTTCAATGAAATATTTTGAAAGCAACAGGATATCCTTTCCCCTTTCGCGCAACGGCGGGAGTTCGATGGGGAGCCCGAAAATGCGGTAAAACAGGTCCTGGCGCAAGGTCCCTTTTTTTACCTCCTGCTGCAGATTTCGATTGCTGGCAACAATGAGCCGGCAGTCGAATCTGACCGGTTCATTGCTTCCAACTCGGATGATTTCTCTTTCCTGCAAGGCCCTCAGCAGCTTGGGCTGGAAGCTGATGTCGGTATCGGTGATCTCATCCAGGAAAATTGTCCCTCCCTCGGCTTCCTCAAATTTTCCTTTGCGACGGGCCAACGCGCCGGTGAAAGCCCCTTTCTCATGGCCAAAAAACTCGCTTTCAAACAGTTCTGCGGGAATGGCACTCATGTTCACAGCCACAAATGGCTTATTTTTTCGGGCAGAGTTATAGTGGATCGCTTTAGCGATTACCTCTTTGCCCGTACCTGTTTCCCCGGTGATGGTCACGGTAATATTGCTCTCCGCCCCTTTGTGCATTATTTCCAGGACTTTAGCCATGGCCGGGCTGTTCCCGATGATCGCTTTCTCAAAACCATACCTGGTGACCACCTCTTTCTCAAGAACCTGGATTCTTTTTCTGAGCCCGGCGTTATCCCTGATTTTCTGAATGGTATTGTGTAAACGAGCCTGGATATTTTCACTCTTTACCAGGTAATCGAAAGCGCCCTCTTTCAATATGTCCACAGCGGTCTGCACATCTTCCTGCCCCGAGATCACGATAATTTCTATCGATTCATCGTGAAGCTTGATCTTTCCAAGTAAATCATTTCCTTTTATATCCGGAAGCCGGTAATCCAGCGTGATTACATCCGGGGTTTCGTGCAGGCTTTTCAGCAGATCGGTTCCGCTGGAAAAACCTTTTACCTCATATTCAGGGTTCATGCTCAGGTGGTGTACCAGGAACCGGTTGTACCATTCATCATCCTCCACGACAAAAATCCTGAAATGTTCTTTCTGCATATCTTATGGGGTCTTAAATTCCGGTTCTGAAAGGATGCTTTTTTGTATCCGTTCAAATTCCTCCTTTGCTTTGCTTACAATTTCTTTTAAAAACTTCTTTTTTCCTTCGACAGAATGTTCTTCGGCCTCTTTCAAAAGGCTGTATAGCTTGTCGGCCCTGAGGTGACGACATGAGGCGCTGATCCGGTGCGCTATGGCTGCAGCATCATCCCATGATCCGTTATCGATTTTTTCCTCCATCTCTTTCAGGCCTGTTTGTGTGTTTTCCAGGAATAAATATACCATCTCTTTAAAAAATGCGACATTGCCCTCGCAGCTCTTTCTAAGTGCCTCCAGGTCAACCCTGCAAACCTCCCTGCTTGGGCGTGTCAGGTCGAGAATGGCCGATATCAGCCGCTGCTCTTCAAATGGCTTGGCCATCCAGTGAGTGATCCCTGCTGGTTTTAATCGTTCCCGGTCTTCTTCGGTAATAGCGGCGCTCAGTGCAATGATGGGCACCGTCTTCCCCCTGCCGGCAAAGATACGGTTCATTTCAATGGCGGCATCCGGACCACTTTTCCCCGGCATGCGCATGTCGAGGATAACCAGGTCGGGATCATTGTCGTGCGCTGCCTGTATGGCTTCCTGCCCGTTGCTGCACTCGATGACCCTGCAATGATATTTGTCAAGGATCATGAGGAGAAGGCTCCGGTTATAGGTGTCGTCATCCGCTACAAGGATATTCATACCCTTCAGCCGGGCCGGATCAGGCAAATAGCCGGAAGGGGCCGGTTCGCTGCTCCCGGTGGCAAGCCCGAATGGGATTTCCACCCTGAAGGTCGATCCTTTTCCGGGTGTGCTGGTCACTTCGAGCTTTCCATCCATGAGTTCGACCAGTTTGGAGGTGATATTGAGCCCCAGGCCGGAACCTTCCGATTTTCCGAGAGCCACAGCCCCCCGGGTGAATTCCGAAAAGATCCGCTCCATTTCATCCTGTGCGATTCCGGCACCGGTGTCTGTCACCTCAAAGACAGCCCGGAAGGTATCGGCATCTGACGGCTCCGACCTGACCGTCAGGGTCACCGAACCCTTGTCGGTATACTTGATGGCATTGCTGATCAGGTTGAACAGGATTTGCCGGAGCCTGACCGGATCGCCGACGAGTTTCAAAGATACTTTCGGGTCGATTTCGGCCATGAATTTCAGGTTCTTTTCTTCGGCTGCACGCGAAAACCAATGGTGCATCTCGCGTGTGATTTCCGCAGGATTGAATTCCGTATGGATCAGTTCCATTTTCCCGGCCTGGATGCGGGAAAGGTCGAGCAGGTTATTCAGAAGCTCCAGCAGGTAATCCGACGATTTTCTGACAATCCCGAGCTGGGCATTCAGCTCCGGTTCCAGGGGCATTTTCAGGATCTGGTCCAGGTATCCGGAGATAATATTCATAGGCGTCCGGATTTCATGGCTCATATTGGCCAGGAACTGCTGGCGGGCCTGCGCCAGCGCTTCAGCATCCTCCCTCGCCTTTTTCAGGATTTTCCGGTATTCATTATTTCTACGGATGTATAAAAAGATCACGGTCCCGGCTAAAATCAGCAAAATAGCTGATGCAATCCCGAACACCAGGATGATGAACCGGACCTTTGAGGCTTCTTTTTCAACCCTGTCGGTATGTTCTTTCACATATTTTGCCGCCTGTTGGTCCAGGCCGGAGATCATAGCTCTCAGCTTATCGGTGATCACCCGGTCGTAGGTTGTCCATTCCTGTTCCAGCTCATTGCGCGTATATTCTGCGGCCAGCGCCTCCTTGGTCGTCTTCCTGATCTTTTCCGCCATTTGCTCAAAGGCTTTGGAATCTGCAGAATCAGCCATGCCGGGAGACAAGATCTTACCGGAAAAATCATACATGAAATCCTGGATGGCCTCTTTCACCGGATAGGTTTCTTTAATGATCACCAGCATATCCAGCCCGTTGAATTTCTTTTCGGTCAGCACCTCCATCGTATCGGCATACGGGGCAAAAACCTCTTCGGTTTTGACCAGGCCTTTCAGGTTCTTCACCTTTTCCGCGGTAGTATTGATCAATCCGTTGTAGCGGTCGAGATCCTCCGGGGAACTGGTGAGATTGTAGGATTTGACATGGTTCTCAGCCTGCATCAGGTCGTTATAAATGTCTTTGATCAGGTTGATCGACCGGTTTGGGCGGATCGTATCATCAATCGTAGAGATGATGCCGTTCAGCTTAACAAAGGAGAGGATACCGGTGACCAGCACCAGCACAAAAGCCAGCAGCAGTGAAACCGTTACGATCCTTTCGAAACTGTTATTTTCAAATGATCTGTTTCCTTTTTTCATGATTGATGGGTTCAACGATATCCTGACGCTGATTAAAGGTAAGCAATACCTGTGATTTCAAGTACCTGGTCACCTTTGGGACGTTTCAGAACAACTTTCTCCCCGGTTTTTTTATTGGTCAGCACCCGTGCCAGGGGCGATATAAAAGAGATCTTTCCCCCGGAGATATCGGCCTCGTCGACACCTACGATCCGGAAAGTCTGTATTTCATTGGTATCTGATGTTTTGAGGGTCACCGCAGCGCCGAACCGCACTTCATCTTTCGGCTGATCCTCCGGATCGATGATCCTGGCTTCACTGATCCGGTTGTTGAGCAGATTCAGTCTGGCCGTGATATGGTTCACCGCAATTCTTCTCTCCTTTTCACTGGTGATCTCAAGGTTTTTTATTTCATCCATCAGGGCCTGTTGCTCGGCCAGCAGCTCTTCCATACCTGCCGGGGTAACATAGTTAATGACTCCCGGCGGCAAATAGGCCCTGGGCGGCACCATCGGGACCTCTTCCTGGTCGTCTTCCTTGACAAATCCTCTGCTCATGGGTCGAAATTACCAGGGGTAAAAGTACGAAAATGCCGGATCATTCGATCGACGATCGGTTGATCGTGCTTTCGCCGATCCAACAGCCCCCGCGGTTGGCTGATATCTAAATATCATAGAGGACGTCTGAGAAGTTTCCCGGATTCGCATTTCTAATTTCGGAGCATGAGTAAGCTTGTGAAAAATCCACTGGCAGTTTGCCGGCTTTTTTTGATGACCATTTGAATTCAAACGCACTGAAACTGCCGCTACTCTCTTCGATATAATCAATTTCTTTCTGGTTGTATGTTCGCCAGAAGAATGACTGGATTTGCCCGGACGGGCGGCTGTTTAAATATTTCATCCTTTCAGAAACACAGAAATTCTCCCATAATTTGCCATGGTCATCTCTGAAATCAAGGGTGTTGGTATTTTGAATAAGGATGTTTCTTATTCCGATATCCCAGAAATAAACCTTACGGGTTTTCCCCACTTCTGTTCTGAGATTCTTTCTCAGGGCCTGGAGCCTGAAAAGAATGAAACTATCTTCCAAAAGCTGTATATATCGCTGGATCACAGTTTGATCGACTTTAAGTTTACGAGCCAGTTCTGTATAGGAAACTTCACCTGAAACCTGGAAGGCCAGAAGTTTCAGCAGGTCAAGAATGATCTCAGGTTTTTTCAGCGATTGATAAGTAAAAATATCCTTGAATAAATAACTTGAAGCGATTTCATTCAGGTTTTCCACAGCGTGCTGGTCATCTTCCAGGATTACTGAAGGATAGGTTCCGAAACGCATGATTTTACTGATCAATCGTTGTGCATCCATTTTTGAATAAACAGCTTCCAATTCCCTGAACGAGAAAGGATATAACTGATAAACCAGTTTTCTGCCTGTTAGTGGCTCGCTGATCTTTCCTGAAAGTTCAAAGCTGGATGATCCTGTTGCAATAATTTTTAATTGAGGAAACTCATCATGCAGTATTTTCAGGACCATTCCGATATTATTGATTCTTTGCGCTTCATCCAGGATGATTAACCGGAGGTTTTTTACAATATTGCCGAAGTTTCCTGCATTCTCATATGAAAAAGCCGACTGGACATCCAGGTAATCGCAGTTAAAGTATTCCTTTTTCAGATCATAACCGGAAAGGATCTCTTTAACCAGAGTTGTTTTGCCAACCTGCCTGGCGCCATAAATGATGATTACTTTCCGGGGATGGCCGGATTCGGAAATTCTTTCAACGATGCTTTTTTGGATTGTCCTTTCAATAATCATAGGTTTGTTTTTTGCAAAGATACTAAATAGCAAGACACAAGTCATGCAATTAATGCTATTTGCATGACATTTTTCGTTTTATTTATCATCAAGATCGAAAGATCCGGATAAATAGGAGCATATGCCGAACCGGAAAATACTCAGCTAAATCCACACCTGCCTTGCGCCATTAATAATAAGCGGCATCCGGTCCCTTTTGTCTTTCCACAAAATGAGCTGTTCACTAATTCTTCGTTTCAAACAACGTGAGTTGATTTATTGCAATAAGTACCGAAATCTATGAAAAAATCAAAATAATATGATAATTTCACACAAATTAGTCCAGGAATTTACCGATATTCCGATTGGTCGGTTTGGCGTTGTCCCGGTTTTTCGATTTGGCCATACTATAATTGATATCAAAAAATTGGATTTTTGACGTATCTGCCAATTAAAAAAATTACTTCACCAAATCACCAAATCATCAAATCACCAAATCATCAAATCACCAAATCATCAAATCATCAAATCGCCAAATCGTCAAATCGTCAAATCGTCAAATCAAAAAAGCCCTCCCGAGAATTCGGGACGGGCTTTTTTGCGGCTCCCCGAGGTTCGCTAATTTCTAAATCATTATGGCTTGATCGGGTAACTTAAGACCTCGCAAAATACAACAAAGGGAGAATATTTCCTTTATCAGCCGATTGAATAGCATCTATATACTGCTTTCTTACCTCTCCTTGTTTCACCAGGTTTGAACTTCCCCAGGAGAAAACAGGTTTATTGAAAATATGACTGATGATCACATCAGCGATTAATCTGGAATGTCTCCCATTTCCATTTGGAAAGCAATGGATACAGACAATTCTATGACTGAACCTTACCGCAATTTCTTCTTCGGGAAAGGTATTACTCTCTATCCAGAATTTACAATCATCTAATAATTGTTTTAAGGAAACTGAGATTATTTGCCAGTCCACTCCAATGTTTTTATTCGTTGTTCTGAATTTTCCTGCCCATTTCCAAACATCATCATACATCCGCAAGTGCAGTTCTTTGACAAATTGTTCTGTAAAAATAATCTCCTGACTGAATTTTCTTCTCATAGTCCATTCAACAGCTTTCTCGATGTTCAACTGCTCAAATTCATCGAGTTCTTCACGGGTGGTGATGGAAAGAATCCGGAGACCATACTTTTCATCCTCATCAACCGGAGTCTGGCCTTCAATATAATTGAGTTCTATTCCCATAAATATTTTGGCATATTGTCCATTATTTCCCTTGCCTTCATTTCGATTGCTTTCTTCAGTCTTTCCTCTTTGTTCTCCTGGTTCTCAAGTTTCATGGATTGGGAAGTGCGGGCGACGATTTCACGAGCTACTTCAAAAGCCCGGGCCTCTATCATCTTCTCAATGCTTCCATCCATCGGGATAAAGCCATACACCAGTCTCAGGTTTAAAGCCAGTCCGGCCTCTTTCAATGATTTAATAGTCAATGATCCATTGGCCTCCCTGTTCTCAAGCTCTTTAACGCTCTGGGGAGAAATATTAAGCCTGTTCCCAAGTTGCCTTAACGACATTCTCAGTGCAGTTCTGACCGTATTTATCCAGCCTTTTGGAGGAACGACCATAGCATCAAGGCTCTTGAACGGTTGAAGTTTTCTGTCGACCTGTTCTATTATTAATTTTTGATTTGAGTTTTTCATAAGGGTATTGTCTTAAAAATGAAAGGCAAAATTAAGGATATAACCTGAAAGTAGCAAACAAATTTTAAGAATATATTCTAAATAAGTTGAAAAGCCGGTAGATCTGACCATCGAAGGCCGGTTGTCAGTGGCCCCTCAAGCGAATTGATCCTAAGTGGGTTAAATGGGCCAGACTAAACCGGCGGGTAGTGATGAGGATGATCGGCCAGTCCACTCAAAACACACCGCAAACCGAAAAATCGTCAAATCGTCAAATCGTCAAATCGCCAAATCGTCAAATCGTCAAATCGTCAAATCAAAAAAGCCCTCCCGAGAATTCGGGACGGGCTTTTTTGCTGCTCCCCGACCTGGATCAACAGCCCCTTTCCCCGGCCCTTTCCCCACCCGGGGAAAGGGAGTTATGGGTCTGCTATTTTGATAAAACTGCTTCAATTCTAATAATGACTTGATCTATATGGTTAATTACTTCTTCATTTTTAAAGCGAATTACCTTAATACCCAATCTTTTCAGTATCAATGTACGTTGCTGGTCTCGCTCCATCCGGCTTTTATCATCATGGACAGATCCATCAACTTCAATCACCAGCATAGCATCGTAGCAGAAGAAATCGACAATGAAGTACTTGATTGGGTGTTGCCTTCTGAGGTGGAACCCTTTGATCTGTCTGTTCCTTAATTTTTCCCAAAGAATCTTTTCTGCGGGAGTCATGGATTTCCTTAGATCTCCTGCGATCCTTAACAATTCAGGTCCTGCTCCAAAACAGAAAGGATAATCTTCACGACCGCCCAACTTTGCCATAACAGTAACTTTTTAGATAGTACATCAAAATACTTTCACTATGGATATAAAAGAGCAGTTGGGCTTTGGAGATTAAAAATAAGACTTTTTTATCAGCAGTATATGATTCCTCCCTTCACCCGGGTGGGTTTCAGCCCTCTCCCTTACCCTCCCCCATACGGTGGAGGGAATAGGAATCATGTAATTAACGGCTTTGTTATCTCCCTTCCCCCGGGTGGGGGAAGGGTTGGGGATGGGGGCTGACCGGCTTGAACACATTGAAGAGTTTGTAGTAATCTGCCTTAACAGAGCTAACCGGATGTTAGGCTGGGCAAAAATATCGTCAGGGGGGCTAAGCGGAACAGTAGCAGACCCAAAGGTTATATTCCAGATCGCACTGAAGAGCAATGCTTCCAGCATCATCCTGGCACACAACCACCCAAGTGGCAGCCTGCAATCCAGTGAAATGGACATTCGCCTAACGAGGAAAAATAAAGAAGCAGGTTTGATGCTCGACCTTCAAGCCCTTGATCACATTATTCTAACTACTGAGGGTTACTATTCCTTTGCTGAAGAGGGATGCCTCTAACAATAACCGCAATACTGATCTTCAAAAAGAGGGTGCTTCCGGTCAGTCTGGTTCAGCTGATATGAAGGTGCTGGGAAAGATGGAGAGGGTAGGGTGAGGAGTTTGGTCAGATTATTAATCCTTCTAAAATAATGCTGGTCATTTTGTTTTCCTGAATGGTTTTGGCTTTCCATGAATACCCTTACCATGCCAAGTGCCAGTTGCTAACCAAAATTCATAATGATACAACCATTCAGATGTCCATGGAACTATTGAATCCACAATCGGCATACTTTTATTCCATTCTTTTGCAGTTCTGTAATATACACATAAGTGTTGTTTTGCTGTATCATAAACATGAGGCAGACTTGTTGCACCAGAAAATAGTTTCAATTTTCTTTTAATAACATATATATCGGGATGATTGTCAATATCATAAACAATCTTTATATTATATGAATCACTTAAAGGAGATGGCTGAAGCAAAAGCTTACAGACCATTTTTCCCCGATTTATTGTAACTCCTGCTGTTGGAAATACTCGTCTAATAAGTGATGCTTGAACACTCAGATTGAGGCATTTACGTTTATTTTTCACCATGGAAGTTATGTTGTTTAACCTTTATGTCATTGTCAGCATCCTTTAAGCCAATATATCCTGTGCCTCCCTTCATAAATAGCTCGCCTGACTCTCTTGTCTTTATGGCATTCTCTGCAATGGAAGTGAATGCTTTATTTACGGCTTCCTGCCCTAATGCTTCTTTCAATGCCAGTTGTATATTAGGTATTCCTCTTATTTCTGATGAATTATTTATAACCATCTTTATTTGTTGAAGCCATTTAAAGAAATTTCTTTCTTTATCAGGATTATCAGGCCATTTATCAGCAAAATTCTCCTCTTCATTGACAGGATTCCCGATCCACTTTATCCATTTATTATGCTCATGAGAATATTTCACTTCAATATATTTTTCCATTGAGTTAACAACATTAAAAAGAGCGACATACAAGTCCTGTTCTTGCCGATATGCCTTTGCTGCTAAAGTGGTTATTATGATTGATATAGGCTTATCTTCATCTCCTTTAAACATAATATCCCTATGCCGCTTTAATATTTGTACAACCTGTTGGAGTGGATATTTTCTCTTTTGATAATTTGGCATTGGACTCATAGAATCACTTAAGAATCTGGCTTCTTCGATGTTAGTAAGGCACTTTTGTTGAAACCATGCAGCATAACCAAAAGGATTACTTTTATTCCAGAAGTCTGGATTTGTTTCCGAATAGTAATTTTCTTCCAGCTTATCTGTAATCCTTATTGCGATTTTGTCATAATCTTTATAATCCCTTACCGAATAAGCTTTCTCTAAGATTATTTGATAGTCATTTGATATCAGGGATGGTAAAATATCCATATGAAATTTTGAAGAATCAGCATAATTTAAAGTCCAGCATCTCCGACCTTCTTTATCTAACATCTGGTTATAGGTTTGATTAGCTTTAAGTCTTCTTCCGACAGCATTCTTCAAATCAAATTGTGTCCATGTTGGATTTTTTCCTACAAGTTGGCATACTAAATCTACATCTAATTCATCTGTCTCTAATAAGGGCCTAATCATTGTTCCAAGTAGAAAAGAACCTTGTGGTTTAATCATTGGTTTGTAAGGTGATAATGAAGATTCATCGTCAGATAACCAATTTCCAACGGCCGTATAACTCTCTACCGCTTTTTTGAATTGAGATTCAGTTATATCCAGATTATTGGATATTTCTTCAAATATCTCATTTAATTGAATTTTAATTTCTTCGTTTAGCATAATTAAATAATTTCAATTGTTTTATAAAAACCCTGTTTCTTCTTGTTTTGATCGTAAATGATCATTTTAACATCAGCTTTAGGCATCCAAATTCTGCCTAATTCTACCGCTGCTGATACAGGCATTGCCGGAAAGACATGTAATTTCGCATTTTGTCCATGTATGAACTTAACCTGATCGAAAAAGCTTCTTAAAGTTTTTCTAAACTTAGCAAGCATATCTCTTGATTTTAAAAAATCATTGTTCGGATTTTTATGAGTGATCTTCCAAATGCTTGTTTTCGAATTAAATAGCTTTTCTATTCTATCATCTGTAATATTTGCACTTAACGATAAATTTAGCACCGGAATGCCATCTAATTCAGTAGGTTTTTCAATGGTATATCCTTCAAAATCAAAATTATCCTGCCATATCCACGTTGAAGGTTCACGATGTTTTTGAAAAACATCGACATCATATAAATCGGAAAACAGTGTTCCTATTTTTATTAGTAAGGGTTGAGGAGCTAATCCAAATAATGCAAAGCATTTAACAGCATCTTGATTTTTTATTTTTTCGACCTTTTCTTGAAATTGTCTTTCAAGATTTTTTATCTCCACATTCCAAAATATTTCTTCATTATCCTGGAAGCTACTGTTAGATATACCTAACTCAATTGGATATTCATTAGCAGGGTACTTATTAGGCAAAACTGCATGTACAATATCCTGATAATCGAGGGGTGAGCCTTGAATTCCGATGTTTGCTCCGTATACGACAATATGGACTTTATTATTTGGTTTGAGAGCTGTCAGAAATGAAATTCGAGACTCATGTTCTTTCTTCATTTCGGTTAATACCGATTCGGAATGATTTTCTTTTTCTTCAATATCTATCTTCCTATGATGTTCATCGCACAATAGCATCAGATTGTTTAAATCCTTTGCCAGTTTAGGCGATCTTATCCTATCACCTCGGGGTCCATTTTCACTATCAGAAACAATATGAGCAATATAAGCCGCATTCATTTTATTCATGGATAGGCTATCCTTCCACAGAGACTTGTTACAACCCTTATATTCACATCTTCCCCCAGCAAGAGTCCAAAGATGAATTATTGTTTTCGGAAGTAAAGTAGATTTAGACATATGCTTTATTTTAGCCTTCTGGCGGATATGGATCACTGCTTTTCGGATAGGTTCGTTCCTCCTGGATCTTACCATCACCCTTATGAATAATAACTGATGTATCGCCTTGATTTTTGGCGATATCAATTGTTTTCTGCTTAACTTCTTCTTTTGTTTCTCCTGTGACTGAAGCTCTTTTTCCTCCTTCAACTTTACCTTGCCAACCTGAATCGGTTTTGGTAACATGGTATGTTTTCCTACTCATATCTAAAAAATTAAGTTTATGATTATTAATATTTTATATCATGTATGCCAAACTCTTCAAAAATTGACCCATCCACAAATTTTTGAATTAAAACTTATCAATATTCTCATGTTGACAACTTGGATATGTTATAAGACACTGTTGATCAATCACATAATTCAGTAAATACTTTTTAACACCCTATATGAAGGAAATATTGCAGATTAGTTGATGTGACTTTATGTCAGTAGATTATGACAAAACAATGTACTAAGTGAGGGTATAAGTCCTTACTGACAGAATTTCATTATAAATTTTGAAAATGAGCTTTTAACTAAAGTTTCATCGTGGTAGAAACCCGCTCCCCCATTTCCACATCTGCCCATATCATCATACCATTTTCCGATTTGAATGCCTCAAAGACTCGCTACTGGCTTCATAACTTAAGGGATTAATCAAGGGGAGCAACCAGGAAGTTTTAGATCAAAGAAATTGAATCTAAAATTAATCAATGGAATCCTTCAGCCAGTTAAGTGAAAAATCAAAAAATATTGATGTCTTCAAACCAAACTTTAAATTTATGAACTACCTTTACTTTCTAAACTATTTGATATAAGCTGTATATGAAGATATATTCACCTCAGATAATGTAATAATACATTGCCTGAGGTATCCAAGTGGCTGAAGGAACCCGTTTGATAATCGGGTATACTCGAAAGAGTATCGCGGGTTCGAATCCCGTCCTCTCCGCTAAATATGGGGGCTTAGGTCCCCTTTCGGATTTTTAGAGTATAGTGGCTCCGCCATCAAAACCCACTGGTTTAAAAAGGGTATCATCCAGCTTATTTCAAAACCAAGTACCTAAATCCAACCCCGACCCGGACTCGAACTACAGCCAGAACACTTTCCATCAGCCAGTTAACTGATTAACCAGAAGAAAATCCGGATATTTTGCCTTTTTCAGAAAATAATGTATCTAAAAATTTTTTGTAGGATACTGGAATGAGCTAATCCTTGTCTATCATAGAATACGAAAGGGTTAAAAATGAAAAAGTCCCGTAAAAACGGGACTTAGTCGACTTTGGCTCCCCGACCTGGACTCGAACCAGGGACCTAATGATTAACAGTCATTCGCTCTAACCAGCTGAGCTATCGGGGAAGATAGTATTCAGGTTTTTTGAGGGCGCAAAGGTAATAATTAATTTTGAATGTTGAGTGTAGAATGTTGAATTTGGGAAGATTTTTTTTGGGGGATGGTATTTCATGTTGATCCGGGCAGAATCTTCCGGGTTGAAGATCCGGCTACACTCAGGCAGGCCTGGCCTCAAACTTTAACATCTTCTTAACAATATTCCGGATATGTTTACTTGACTCGTATGCCGGCGTATCGATACTTTTGCGGCCGTTTTAAAAATATACTTTGTTAACTATGAAAAAGAACTCACCGGCTTTTATTTTTTTTCTGATCATCAGCTCTGTCTTTATCTTCAGTTCTTGCGACAAGATCAACGACATTATCGATCCCGAAACGGAAACGGAGAAAGTTACCCGGATCTTCGTAGAGGGCAGCCCATGGCATGTTGATACATTAACCTATAAGGAAGACTTTTTAAGCGGCAGTCAGAGCGTCGTTACATACGATACCTCCTATTTCAATTACGGGACCCTGGAATTCACCGATCCTGATGCTTCAGAAAATCCGGGTTACAACTGCGGCTACATGATCCACCGCTATTCGGAGAACGGGCAGGCCAAAATAGATTCTATGGCATGGGCCCCGTATAACCATAACTCCGGATCGGATAATCACATCACCATCTTCATCCATGATCAGAATTCCATTGATTTTGTCGTCGGGGCATGGGATATGTACCTCGATAAAATAATCATCGGCGAAAATAAGGTTAAGGTGGAAGGCTGGCGAAGGGAAAATGCCGGAGGTACCTCCGGCGGGATCTATGGAAATTTCAGGGGTTATACCTTAAGCCGTGATTAATTCGGATCAGCTTTCGGATTGTGCTAATCCGAAAGCTCTCCGAACTTCCCGCTGTAATAGTCGTTGTATGCCTGCTTGATCTCATCCGGGGTGTTCATCACAAACGGGCCGTGGGCCGCAATGGGCTCGTGAAACGGCTCGCCGCTCATGATCAGCACAATGCTGTTTTCCAGCGCTTTAACGGTGAATTCATCCCCTTCATTCTCAAACAGCACGAAATGATCCGAAGGAACTTTTTCCTCTTCATTGATAAGGATGCTTCCTTCTATCACCACTAAAGCGGTGTTGTATGAAGAAGGAAACTCAAAACCGGCTTTACCGCCCTTGTTCAGCCTGGCGTTGATCAGGTGGACAGGGGAGAAGGTGCTGGCCGGTCCGGGGGTTCCGTGGTATGATCCGGCTATGATCTCGATAGTGCCGGCACGGTCAGGCAACTCCACCTTGCCCATGCTCTCACGGGTGATGGGCTGATATTTCGGCTCCGACATCTTATCTTTCGCTGGCAGGTTCACCCAGAGCTGGACCATATGGAAATCGCCTCCTTTCCGGCTCCACTCTTTTTCGTGGTACTCTTTGTGCAGCACCCCGGATGCGGCCGTCATCCACTGCACATCGCCTTCACCGATGATGCCGCCTCCGCCGCTGCTGTCGTGGTGCGCCACGCGGCCTTTGTAGGCGATCGTCACCGTTTCAAAGCCCCTGTGGGGATGGACGCCAACCCCTTTCGGCTTATCGGTCGGAGGGTAGTGGTATTTCGAGTGATAGTCAAGCAGGATGAAAGGATTCATCCGCTCCATGCTGAGACGGTAACGGCCGGGCACAAAATTGTGCACCCGGAACCCGTCGCCCACCCAGTGTGGTTCGGGCGGCTGCATGATCAGTTCAACCTTTCTGATGTTCATTTCTTAAGTACTTTAATATCAAATTATCGTATGAGAATCTTTTCTGTAACTTAAACAATCAACATGTTGAAAGGTTTAATCCGGGATAGCTTTCATACTAATCTTCCGCATACCACCGGATCTTTTGAGAGGCCTTCATGATGATCGCCAGGATCAGGAACAGTCCGATACTTCCGGCCAGCAGGGCATAATCCTGAAGCTGGAGAATCGCGAACAGGAACAGGTAGAGGCCCGATTGCAGCAGGGTAACCCAGGCCAGGGTCTGTTTATTACGGACCAGGTTGTAGCTGTACCAGGAGATCAGCGCCGTAACGGCCAAAGCCGATACAAGGTAGGCCAGGTTGAACCCGATCTGTTCGCCGATGGAGGTCAGCAGGATGTAAAACAGCAGCAAGGCAAATGCGACCAGGGAGTACTGAAATGGATGGATGCGGGTCTTGCTTTTGATTTCTATAAAGAGGAAGATGATGAAATTGAGCGCTATGAACAGGATGGCATATTTGGCCGAGCGCATCGATTTCTGGTAATGATCGACCGGGATGAGAAGTTCAACGCCAAACGAAGCTTCAGTCGTGCTGTATTTCCGGTCTGTCCATTGCTGGGGGAAATTCCGGTTGAGGTGGGTCACGAGCCAGTCGGCCGTGAATCCGTCGTCGGTAACTATACGGTTTGACGGAAGAAATTCACCGGTGAAGCCGGGCTGCGACCAGTCGGATTGGAGAGAAACGGAGGAAGATTTACCCAGGGCTTCCACCGAAAGGTTCTCCGAGCCGTTTAAAACCAGCTCGATTTCAAATGTTACCGGATTATTCAGGTCTGAAGACCCAGCCCTGACGGTGATCCCCGAGCTAAAAAGGTCGGTGTCGGCCACGCCCGGCTCGACGGAGGCGCTTTGGCCGTTGATCACCGGCACCGGGAGGTTCCTGATGCCCCGCATATCCGAGACGCCGATGGTGAAGTAGGCAGCTCCCCAGTTAAATACCGGATTTTCGAGGTCCAGCTGTGAAAGGTCGGGTTTGGCAAAGGTCCCTTTCAGCGCCAGGGTTCCCTGGTAGACCACTACCCTGTAGATTCCGCGTTTCCGTGTTTCTGGTAATAAGGTGCCGATTGTTTCCAGCGTTTCGGGTAAAAAGTGCGCCACTCCCTGCCTGATGCTGGTCACCGGGTCGGAATTTCCCGGGATGGTTGCCGTAAAGGGCACATTCAGAACCGGTCCGGCTACAACCTGTTTTCCGCCCCAGTGTGCATAGAGTTCTTTTTTTACTTTTTCACTGAGGGACATTCGTTCGCTGATGATTTCCTGTATCAGGAAGGAGGGGATCAGCAGCAGCAAAGCCAGGACCGACACGATGATCATTTTGACGCTGTAACTGTTCATGAACTGTGTGATGTTTTTTGTTTCCATATTTATAGAATTAAGAAAGTACTTTGTATTACAAAGTGAATGATTAAAAAAAATTATCTGTTTTTAATGAGTTTTTCGAGAGCAGCCAGGTGCTGGCGGAAGAGGTACCGGCCGTGCATCGTGGCTTTATAGGTGGTGTTCGGTTTGCGGCCGATGAATTGTTTGGAGATGCCGATGATTTCCTGTTGTTCCAGGGCTTTCAGGTGGCTGGCCAGGTTCCCGTCGGTCACGCCGAGCAGTTCCTTCAGCTCGTTGAACGTCAGGGTTTCGTTGACCATGAGGGCCGACATGATCCCGAGCCTGATGCGGCTTTCAAATACTTTCTGAAGGTTCGCAATTGAATTTTTCACTGGTTTTATTTCTTATTTGTTCCGGGTTCCGGGTTCCAGGTTCCAGGTTCCAGGTTCCAATTTTCTAATTTCTAATTTCAAGTTTCTATATCCTCCACCCGCTCATACCTGAGATACATCACTGCGCCGTAAATGATGTGCATCAGGCCAAAACCGGCTGTCCAGAATATCAGCCCGTAACCGGTGAAGATGGCGGCTAGGATGCCGAGCCCGATCTGTGTAAGTCCCAGGTAATGGATCTCGCCAAAGGTGAACTTCCCGGCATTGACCAGCGCCAGCCCGTAGAAGATCAGCATGGCCGGCACCACCAGTTCGATGTTGCCACGGTAAGCCAGGATCAGTATGAAGATTCCGCCGGTGAAAAGCGGGATCGTCAGATGGAGGATCAGCCTTTTAGTGGAAACGGTCCACAGGTTGGTTCCTGCTTTCATGGCCTTTCTCCGGGAAAAGTAAGCCGCACCCAGCAGCGCCGCTGCCAGGACCAGCAGAGCATCAAGAATAAGGTAATTCCGCATTGAGAATGAATGTGTTACACCTGCGCTGTGCCAGTATTCATCGTAACGGATGTTTCCGGAGTCCAGGATGAACAACCAGGCAATCGCCGCCCCGGCCAGTGCGCAGGCACCGGCAAAGATGCCGGATAACCCGCTCAGCGATAAGAACCGTGACGACCGTTCCATGATGTCCCGGATCGCCTGGAGATCGTCGCCGGGATTTGTTGAATTGTTTTTCATTTAGAAAGTACTTTGAGATGCAAAGTTATAATAAAAAGGAAAACGATGGTCGATTTTCAATTTGAGATCTTTTTTTTTTTGAGATTCGAGATTTGGAATTTGTTTGGATTTTGGTGCCTGGAATTTGGAATTTGTTTGGTCTTGGGTACTCGGGATGGTGCCTGGAACTTGGAATTTTACGTCGGCGGGTGCAGACGCTGCTGAAACCACTTCCTGACCGATTCCATGGTTTTGCGCTGGTAGGGAGGGGCGGTACGGCGGCAGGTCGACCTTTCGGGGCTGTTCTCCGGAGCTCCCCAGCGGATCTCGGGGCAATCGTTCGGGTTGTAAGCCATCTCAAACGCGTCTTTGCGAAGCAGGATCTCGGCCACGGTGAGCTCCTGCATCGAGCCATCCGAGCGGGTATAGCTAACGGTCTGCCCGGCCACTTTTTTCTCCAGCATCGACCGGAGGCTCTGCCGGGTCTCTTCGGCTGTTTTCCGCCCGGAGATCTTGAAGTCCTGCGGGAAAGCGGCCACCCTGTCAGGGAATCCCAGCACGGCATCCATAGCGATCAGCAACCGGAGATCGCGGTTCGGGGTGGAGTAGTCTTCCCAGGGGCCGCCCGCCAGGAAGACGCCGTTGGCGCCCGAAGGCATGGAGATGACCGTCCCGGTGTGCGCTTTCATATACGCTTCGCCGTTGGCAACCGACTTGACCCGCACCAGCAACTGCTCATGCAGCGCGTTCACCAGGTCGTCAAGCGCCTCTTCGGGATCGAGCGGCTCGGGATTGATGAGCCGTTCCATGGCCAGGTAAAAGTCGTCGCGGTTCATCTGGCGCTGGTTGAGCGAGTAAGGAACATACCCGGAAGCGGCAGTCAGCGCATCGTTAGTTACCAGTGCCGGTTTTCCGTTTTCGACCGAAATTGGCCGGAAAGCTTTGAACCCGGGTTCTCCGATCACGTCGGTGGTATTGAACAGAAAGTTCCCTTTCCAGAAGCGTTTGATGGCAATGGTGTTGTCGGGTTGGGCATCGACGGCCAGCAGCAGGCCGGGCGCATCTTTTGTCTGCGGCAGCCAGCTCACGATAGTCAGCGTATGGCCGTAAGGATCGGCGAAGACCGTCCCGGGACGGAGCGCATCCCGCGTCAGCGGAACAGGATAATAGTCGGAGTTTTCGTTGTCGAGGGCTGTGCGTGCGGTGCCGGAGTGGACGCCGTCCATGATCCGCCGGGCAAAGGCATTGAAAGCCTGCACGGGGTCGCTCCGGGAGGAGGAGGATGAATTGGTGATCCAGGCGCCGGTGGATGGGCTTTTCCCGAGCCAGCCCCTGTCGCACACATGGTAGCCGAACGGCAGGCCAAGCTTCCAGGCAAAATAGGCCCGCAGGAAGAAGGGATTGTCGGCGCAGTCGGGCTCCATGATCACTTTGCTTTTACTGCCGGGGTCATCCTCGGCAAGGCCGAGGTAGTTATGGAGAAAGTTCCTGGCAGGGTCCTGGGTCACTTCGTGCAGCGACGGCCAGGAGGATTGTTCGTCGCATCCCTGGAAAAGGGCATTGATCCATGCCGAATAGAGGGTTTCCATGGCGCTGTCCCAGCCGCGGGTGGTTCTCCAGACTTTACCTTCGCGGGAGGCCTGGCTGGGTTGTGCCACTGAAAATTCCACCGAGCAAACCGCATTATTCCTGACCAACAGTGTAGCCTTATAATTTCCTTCGGGTAAAGCAGAGAATTCATCAAGACGCCAGAAAGTGGAATTACGGGACGCCATCCCTTGGGACGCCATCCCACCCGTAATCTTGATCGTGGCTTTGTGTAAACTTGGCCCTCCGGTGGCCAGGATGCGGAAAGGCTGGCCGGGGGAGGGATTTTCGGGGATGACCAGCAGGGTATAGACCGGGGAGGAATCATCGGACTCCTCAGTTTCTGCTTCCTGGCCAGATTTTTCGCCAGAAACCGGCCCCTGTTTTCCTCTTTGGTTTGTTTCACAGGCTGTCAGGATTAAGAAAATCAGTATTATCAGCACGATAAGCAACTGATTAATGTTGAACTGGCAGGCTTTGGATATGAATGACATCAGGAGTATTTAGGGTTTACAATTAACTGTTTGCTATTCCATATATCTAAGATTATTTAGAATCTGATTCGTGCAGATTTGTTGTATTTGTGTTTATTCGTGTTCTATTAATGGAACGCTGATGACACGAATTATGACGAATGAACGCGAACGAGATCAGGCTCAATTTTATATTTTGCACTTTAAATTTTTAATTTTTAAATGTACCATGGGTGGCTCCTTGCCTTTGTAATCCCTTCTGAATCCAGTGCCGTCAAAATCCGGCGTGCAGCCACAAAGTTCCGGTTCGGGTCGTGTTTCGGATCACCGGGGATGATGCTGCTGATGTGGACGCGCCCGGAGGAGTGGATGAAGTCGCCGTTGCCGAGGTGTATGCCTACGTGTCCGGGACGTTCCGCCGAGCTGCCGAAGAACAGCAGGTCGCCTGATTCGAGGTTTTCCAGCCGGCCGATATCGACCGGTTCGCCGTATTTTGCCTGCTGCGAGGCGTCGCGTGCCAGGATGATGCCCCGGGTGTAGAACATCAGCTTGGTAAAGCCGGAGCAATCGACCGCCTTGGTGGAAGCTCCGCCCCAGAGGTAGGGGAATCCCATCATCCGTTTCGCTATGGCTATGACCGGCTCAGCATCCGGTTTCAGTGATATCCATTCTTCAAACGAAATACATTCCGACTTCAGAACGAAGCCTTCACGACCATCAGGCAGCTTTATCCTCAAAAAACCAATACTATCTTCCAGGACTTCAAACAGATCACCTAAAACAATATCAGTAACAATTTCATTATCAATATCAGGACCGGGAGAGCTGAATGCCAGGCCGAAAATGCGGTTGTAAAAACAGCGATTTGACTTTTTCCAGGCTTCATGTTCCTTTTCCGTTTGAAGAACCAGTCCTTTGGCGTCGAGCCAGCCGGAGTAGCCTTCCGGTGTTTCAACCCGGTAGAATTTATCCTTAAATTCAGATACTTTAAGCGGTGTTCCCATCATGACCTGGGAGACCAGCTCGGAGGTGTGGTCCGCGATGGCACGCAGGTTGGAAACGGAGAGGGAGGCGAGGGCCCAGGGAGTTATTAAAGTTGATTCAATCATTTTGCAAAGGTGTGGATTTTTGACTAAGTAGGTTCCCGACT
>ENA-UOWO01000914-UOWO01000914.1-activated-sludge-metagenome-genome-assembly--contig:-NODE-914-length-40980-cov-25.984435_pt1 | contig 40980 bp, 38 predicted proteins | sample MGYA00238148_ERZ761564 | MGnify/ENA primary metagenome ERZ761564 (study PRJEB28885, sample SAMN05720194) | activated sludge metagenome | isolation source: Anaerobic digester | place: USA... | reverse complement strand
AGTTGTGATTTGCTCTCTAATTCTTATCTTTGACGTATTGATAACAGCATACCACGTTGCAATATCAATGAAATCAAGTAAAACAAGCTGTTTTCAAATTAAAAAAAATGAGGAAATCCTGCTGGTTTTTATATAACCGGCAGGATTTTTTCATTTCTGTCAGAACAGTTCTAATTGCTGGGGCGGGGGAGCAGCTTCGGTCGGTTTACGCCCGTAAAATATTTCCATACTCCCGAATTGTTTGTCGGTGATGCACAATATGCCCACATGGCCCAGTTCCGGGAGAAGTTTTTTTACCCGTTTTATATGTACATCGGCATTTTCGGCGCTGGCGCAATGCCGCACATAGATCGAAAACTGAAACATGGCAAAACCGTCGGCCATAATATCTTTACGGAATCGCGCCGCTACCTTCCGCTCTTTGGGCGTTACCACAGGAAGATCGAAAAATACCAACACCCACATGATACGGTACTGATTCAGATGACTTAACATGTTTAGTTCATTTCGGGATATATCAGCTTGCGCGTCTCTCCTTCGAAGCATTTGTACAATGAGGCAGTGGTGCGCTGCAAACCTACCATCAGCGGGCTGTTTTCACCGTCGATACTGATATCCATAGCCGGAATGATCAGCATTTTTTGTTTCAGCTCTTTATTGAGTTCGGTATAATCCTGTCCGTTCTGCACTATGTCGCAAACAAGGTTGTCTACAAAAGGACGATAGGGCTCCATAATGTCGTCGGCAAGACAATAGGCATTGTACTTGTTTTCGTGATGTATGCCCAGGGTGGGCAACAGTCCGGTGCCCACCAGTCCGCGGGCCACCACGGCGCGCAGTATGGCATAACCATAGTTCAGCAGGTTGTTGGGTGGTTCGCCGTCGCGCGATCTTTTAAAATTCATGTTTACAGGAAAAATATGCTGCCAGTAATAGGCGGCGGCCTGTGCTTCATAATTGTCGGGGTCGCCCGACCTGACATCGGCGCTCCATTTCATCATCCAGGAAGTGTCTTTTCCGTGTTTTTTCAACAGTGCCGCCTGGTTACGGATTTTTGCCATCACGGTCTGCTGCCATAATTGTTTTTTTAACGGAACACTGGCTTCTATCTGTACCCTGTAACGTTCATTCTGCAAAGTATTGACATCTAACGGAAGGAATAGTCCCGAAGGCATGTGGTTTTCCGAACAACTGATCAATGCCACGTTATTATCCAGCAACGAGCTGATCAATGCCTGTGTGATCGTTACCTGTTTGTCGTCGAGGATCACCACGCCAATATCTTCTATGGGGATGCTGGCCACCTGAGTTTTTTTGAAATTTTCATGCAGTTCGGTGTTTTTTTCAACCTGCGGCAGTTTCACAATCAGTTGTTTGTTGTCCAGATGAAGATATGCAGGATTACCGAAATACAGGGTGCGTTTTATCATTTGATCATTTATTAAAATAAATAGTACTTTATATGCTTGAATATTAATTAAATGGGATCACGAAAAATTTCGTAACGAATAAATTCGTAATTATGTTACCGGTATCTTACGATTTTTTCTTTTAAGTTTTCATTTTTTCACCACAGATAGGCTTTAACAAAATATTATTAAATCAATCCACATTCTTTTGCCCTCATATGATTTATGATGTTACTTTGCCGGTTTTCATAATAATCGCAGTAGGAGGAGAACTCCCATTCATTGGCATTTTTAACCAGACCTGCCTTCACAGGATTGTTGTGAATATAATTGAAACAAAGCTTCGGATATTCTTTATCCGGGTATGGTATATTAATCAATGCGCCATGGATGGTGTCGGAAAAGGATGGTGTAATCGTTGAATTATTTGTAAGACATAAGGCTTTTGTATGTGGCTTGAATAAAGAGCCGCTTCGGTTTTCCTGAATATTGACAGCACGGGTGTAGGACCGCAGCATGATGGCGATGGATTGTACGAAAGTTTGTTTACCCTTACTCATCTGATGGCTTGAAGTCATCTGATGAGTAAGCTGGGAAGTCATCTGATGACTTAATTTCTCCTGATGTGGAACAATCTGTTGGGAAGTCATCTGATGACTAGTATACACCATCAGATGAAAATGATTTGGCATCAGGCAATAGGCCAGCACATCTGCAAAAGGTAAAATATGCGTTTCAATTTTTTTCAGAAAGAAAAAATAATTCTCTCTGTTAAAGAATATCAACTCTCTATTATTGCCTTGGTTGAAGATATGGTAGCAGTGTTCCGGTTCAAAATGCATGTCGCAGTATTCTTTATGGTATCACTTATGGCCTACGTCTTTCACCAGCACTTAAAAACTCACTTTGTTATTGCTCTGAGGTGACATCTATTTCTTTCTTTTCCTGATCATATTGAGTTGTTCTATATCAGCTTTGTCTTTGAGGCGGCCGGTGATTATTTTGTTTGTTATCAAATCCTCAAATTTCAGGATGGGAATTTCATAATCACCTATTTTAAGAAAAACCCTGGTGTTAAAGGCTTCTTCGAAATTTAATCCATCAACACGGGTTAAAAAATCAATACGGTCAGGTTCTGCACCTATATGGAAAATTACAACGCCGCTGAAGTCTAATTTTTCAATAAGGTTGATGTCGTCAGGATTGAATTTCAATCGTGTAAATACTTCTATCAGTTTTGTTTTGTTGTTTTCGGTGGGGCGCAGCCATACGTCCATATCTCCTGTAGTTCTGATATAGCCGTGGTATATCACGGCATATCCGCCGACAAGGATAAAATCCACCTTGTTTTCGAGTAAAGCAGCGAGCATTTCCTGATGTGCCGGGTGTGTTATATTCATAAATCAAGGATTATTTTTTTTGTTGACCAATCGGGTTTAACAAATTTGTAGAAGCGGTTCATTAATTCCAGAAACTTTTCAAATCGTTGTTCGGGCGTGAGTTTTGCCCAGTAATCGAGTTGGGAATTTTCGGCATCTTCTGGTGATTGAGATACTGTGATTTTTTTTGGTGAAGTATATTGGGCAGAAGGTTCTTCAGTAGAATTATTATTATCTGATTTCCAATTAATTGTACCATCTGGTTTTATTTCAAAATCAATATTTTCAAAAAGACAATTTAAGTTATCGGCACTTAATTTAAGCCTGGGTTGGTATTTTGAAGGATTATATTCAGTTTCACCTTCAGTTTTATACCCTGCTTTTTTTAAATCATCATCATTTCTAGCTTCGATTATATTTTGTAAAAAGATATAATCAGTACCTGAATTGTTAAATTTATAAACACGATATATTTTATTAGATAAATCTACTAAGTTTTGCCTGGCAATTTCATCAATTGAATCTTTATACATAATTACTTTTTGCCCAACATTAATAATATTTGTTAAATACAAATGAAATTCGTTGTTCCTATTGATTTTAATAAAAACATTATATTTTGGATTACTAGACAGTGAAGATATTTTTTTATTCTCCAAATTTGAGAATTCAAATAGGTTTATGAATTTAAATGCTTTGATTTCTCGATTTCTATTATCTACTCCTTTATAAAATAAGCATAGATAATTAGAATCGTTATTCGTCAGATATAGCAATTTATGTTTGTATTTTGAGCTGTATGTGTGTGATTTTACTTTTAAAGTTTTGTCATAAGAAGGCGAAAATTTCTTGAATCGAATATGTCGAATCTGCTTGTCTGCAAAGTCTTTAACATCCTTAATTTCGATTTTATTTGCCAACTGTGATTTAATATGATTTTTTAAGGCTTCATCAACAATGGCATCTATATCTACATCATTAATATTTTTTCTTTGAACAACCCAAATAACATCATCTCCATTTATCTGTTTATTTAGATATTTGCCGGTTTCAGAATCTTTAATTGCTTTACCTTTTACATTAAATATATTTGGTTTAATTGCCCCTAAATAAGTTTCCTCATGAAGCTGCCCCTTGATACTATCTCCATTAGCTGTTTTGCCGGTTTTATTGCCACGTTTTCTTATGTTTTTGAGTGTTGCAGTTAGAGTTTTATTATGCACAATGTGGTTGATGAGGATGTTATTTTCAATATCGTGAACATGCGATGAAATGTATTTTTCGTATGGTATTGTGTGGTATTTCTGCATGTTTTCTTCAGCTTTGTAGTATTCTTTCAGAATGGCTTCCCGTATGGCAGACCCGGGTATTAAAGTTAGCACGGCAGCATCAACTGCATGATGGCTGTGTTTACTGCGGTCTTTTTGTTCATCACCTTTTATTTGATATATTTTTTTAAAAACATTGGTAACGGTTCCTTTTTGAACATCAACTTTTTCGAAAACTGTTTTTAGATAAGCTCGTGCATATTTTGAAATTATTTGAGTGTCTGTTAATTGGCTGTTTTTCCATTTATCTTTCCACTTATCTTTAGTTATTGTAAAAGTTATAAGTTTTTTTTCCCAATATTCCAATTCAAATTGTAAATAATGCCTTAATTGAATATTTGCATTTCTCTTTTCTTCATCAATTAATCCAATGTTGATAACCTCAAGATTTTTAATTCTTGTGTATAATTCTTTAACTTTTGGTAGGATATTTTTGTCAACTCTTTCTTTTATTGGTGAGCATTTCATGACACCATTAACCGTTTTACATTCTCTCATTTCATAATAATTAAGACAATCGGTTGGGAAACAGTTTTTTTTAACCTGACTATTATAAATAGAATCACATACTGTAACATTTTTTAGTTCGGAATCAAAAGAAATGCTTCTCGGAATTGTATGTTCGATTTGATAGTTAGCTGAAAATAATTGCGTAAGTGAAATATATTGTCCAGTATAAAAACACTGAAATTTTTGTTCTTTCCATAATCTGTATTTTAAAAGCATTTCCAATAATTCTTTTCGCTTTTTGTCAAAATTAAATGAAGTAGATATTAATTGATGATACCATTTGCTTGTATTAGGTATTTTGAAATTAAGCATCTTTCTAAATTCGTCTCTATTTAAAATAAGATACATTAAATAATCATAAAATTCATCGCTCATCAAAATATCTTTATTTTTATCAGAGATGCTTATTGTTTTCAGATAGGTTTCTATGAAATTATTATACTTATGATAGAATATTGGATTTTTATTTTCAGATAATTCATGGTTTATTATTTGTTCAACTGCTATTCGGTATTTATTATAATCATTTATAGATGGGTCTGTAATTCCATATAATTCAAGTATGCTTTTTTTACAATTAATATTTTCATTATCCTTATCTTTAGTCCAATTTGAATATGCTTTTCGATAGTTTTTAGTATTTAATTCCCTCGCCATTTCCACGATTATTTTGGTATCCTTGTCAATCTTTCCGATTTTTAAAAGATAATTTAAAAGATGCCTGAGTTCATGAAGGGTTCGCATAGCCATTGGGTTTTTCCAGCCTTTGCTCGGGGGCTGGGGGCTTTCCAATAATTTGATGAAATGATTATACCCATTTATTTCAAATTCTTTTTCTGTTTTTGATGCAGGGTACATTTCAATATCAGAAGGGTGATACAAATATTTCAAGTTTTTATCATCCAGATTTAAACCGGATTTCAGGTTGAGTTTAATTGCTTCATCAAGTCGTGGTATTTTGTAATAATCTATATCTGGTTCCTTATTATTTTTTGCAGAAGCTTTTTCGTCTTTGCTTTGTTCACCGTTTAAAAAGCGCAGATATAAAGTTAAAACTTCATTCTCAATTGTTTTTTTCTCGGTTTCAGTTTTTTTATTCCAATCGTTTTCGCCAAAGTGTTTTTTCAGTTTGTTAGTGGTGTCATGCCAGGCCATCTCTTTGATGATGTCATCAAAACCTTTTGCGTGAGTCATTTCAGTATCGGCGAAAAAGTTTTGTATAAGCCCATTTGTGATATTCAGTAATTCCTTTTTTTCTCCTGTCTCTTTAATAGTTTTAGTAATTATTATTTTTGCTTGTTCTTTTTTTTCTTCAAATTGAGGCCCTAAGGCTTTTTTTAAGTTAGCAAATAATACTGCTTCGGAATAGATGATACCATCTCGCAGAAATGGGAGAATATTTGAAATAGCTTTGTAACTTAATGAACCATAGCCTTGTGGTATATCAATAGATGAAAATGCTTTTGCTTTATTTTCGTCAAAGCCTAATACTTCAGTGCAAAATTTTTCTAATTTTTCAGCATTATCGTTAGTTTGTATATAATCAAACAGTAAATGCCATATATCATCAATTCTTAATGTTTTTTCCCAAAAGTCCTTATTAACATACAATTTTTTACCATCTTTTATCTTTCTCTTTATTTTGCCATATTTTGGAGTGTACTTAATTTGCAGACCGTCCCAATTAATGCCGATTTTGTTTTTGTCTTGTATGAATTTCTCACTCCAATCTGTATCAAATATGTTCATTAATGCTGCAATCGTTGGACAAGTAGATACATTGGGTAAATTTCTGTAATTAAATTCATAAAGCCCATTTTCTGAAAAATCTTTAATTATTTCTTCAAATTTAAAATAGTTTTCAAGGCTTATTTTTCCTTTGTTTTGCCCTTTTTCTAACTTTCTGAAAAATAATTCTTCAAATATCTTTTTCTTTAGAAGCATGGGTATTTCGATAAATTCTTTTTTACCATTTTCTCGCCATTTAATATTATTTATAAACTGTAATGCTCTGAACTCTTCAAATTTTGGATGGCTTATGGGTATTCTTGGCTTACCTTTTTCTAATGTGCAGTTACCAACTAATCCTTTTTGTGACCGGAGTGGCCTGACAAAATAAATCGCATTATGAAGTTTTTCTGTTAAATCATTACTGAGATTTTGTTTTCTGCAAATTGCATAAAATTCATCTTCAAAGTATTTCCTTTGGATTACACCACTTGAACGAAAGCGTTCCCCGTTATCTAATTTGTTTTTTGCCAAAATTGAAATTTGAAAATCGGGCTTTTCTGATTTTAATTTTTCAATATCTTCATTTTTTGCATAAGCAGATTGCCCGCTTTTTCTGCTAGATTTAAAACCTCGTCTTTGCACTAAATGATAGAATGCCCTGCCTGTTTTCAATTTTTTTAGATTGTCATTTTCTTCCTCATTTTCTAACAGTTCACAACGTAGGTCGTATGGATTTTTTCTTATAAGGTTATTGTTATTTGAAATCCCTTTTTGTCCAAAAAATGTAGGATCAAAAGCAAGCCATTGCTGGAAAAATTCATTTTTTATTGGGTAAATCCTTCCAGAATTCTTGTATTTTCCTTCCAGTTGCTTCCAGTTACCAATGCTCCACAAACGAAGCTCCTCCAGTGTTAGAGGACACATGTTATTTTCAATGAGGATTTTAAGCAATTCCCATTTTCTGTATCGTTTTGCATTATATAATCTGCGCTTGCTTCTGTTTGTTCTTCTTTCAGCAGCCAATGAAAATTCTCCATTCTTTCCGTCACCAACCCCTTTTTTAAATATTACAACTCCATAATCGACAAATTCATTATTAAGTGTTTTTTTGTCTTTGTCAGTCTCTTCATTGTAGCTTTTATAATCCATGAGAAATTGCCTTCTTAAATCTACATCACTTTCTCTTATTGCCCAACCAATTGAGTTTGTTCCGAGATCTAATCCTAATTTTTTTGCCATAATATTATTTTTGTCTAATTATTTTAATTATATTTGCTGCGCAAATCACAACAAGGCTATAAGCCGTAGAGTATTTGCTCTTGAGCCCCGCAAACTCTGTGGGGCTTTTTTTGCTTTCAAATATACGTTTTTTTAAAATAGAAATATAATAATAATTTTTTTTAAACATTTAAGCCGCCCTCGTCTTACCATACGGGGGCATTTTTTTTATCTGTTTTGCTCACTGTATCGGCTAAGCAGTTTTACCAAAGCACTTTTTTTTAACTTTGCATAAATATGTTACACTGAATGGACAGAGAATCCGCAAAAAAACGAATAGCACAACTCACCGAAGAGATTAACCTTCACAACTACAGATATTATGCGCTATCAGCGCCCGTCATCTCCGATTACGATTTTGATATGCTGCTGGAAGAGCTGATACAACTCGAAAAAGATTTTCCGGACCTTGCCTTGCCTGATTCACCTACACAACGGGTTGGAGGGGAGATAACAAAGAATTTTACACAGGTCGTCCATAAAAATCCCATGCTATCGTTGGGCAATACCTATTCGGCAGAAGAACTCAGTGAGTTTGACCAGCGTGTTCGCAAACTGCTGCCCGGCGAAGAACCTGAATATATCTGCGAACTCAAATACGATGGCGTGGCTATTGGGCTTACCTACGAAAAAGGCTCCCTGAGATATGCCGTCACCCGAGGCGACGGCATCCGCGGCGATGATGTCACCACCAATGTAAAAACTATTAAAACCATACCCCTGCGCCTTTTCGGCGATGATTTTCCTGATGAATTTGAGATACGCGGGGAGATCATTTTACCCCGAAGCGAGTTTGAGCGCCTCAACGAAGAACGCAGCGAGATCGGAGACTTGCCCTTTGCCAACCCGCGCAATGCCGCATCGGGCAGCCTGAAGATGCAGGATTCGGCAGAGGTGGCCAAACGTTCTCTCGATTGTTTCCTCTATCATATGATCGGAGAACAACTGCCCTTCAACAATCATTACGACAATCTGGCGAAAGCAAGGCAGTGGGGGTTCAATATTCCGAGGTTTATTGTCAAATGCAGAACCATTGATGAAATACTGGAGTTCATAAAGGAGTGGGATACTGCGCGTGAGGAACTGCCTTTTGATATTGACGGCATCGTCGTCAAGGTTAATTCTTACGATCAGCAAAAACGACTTGGGTTCACGGCCAAATCGCCGCGCTGGGCTATAGCTTATAAGTTCAAAGCCCGGCAGGTGGTTACCAAACTGCTGTCTGTGGATTTTCAGGTGGGACGTACCGGAGCGGTGACCCCGGTGGCTAACCTTGAACCGGTGCAACTGGCAGGGACCATCGTTAAACGTGCCTCGCTGCATAATGCCGACATCATCAAAAAGCTTGATGTACGCATCGGCGACATGGTTTTTGTGGAAAAAGGCGGCGAGATCATCCCAAAGATCGTTGATGTGGACTGGTCGCAGCGTGATCCGGCATCTGCAGAACTGCAGTTTATTTCCACCTGTCCGGAATGTGGCTGCAGGCTCGAACGTAACGAAGGGGAAGCCGCCCACTACTGCCCGAACGAAAACGGCTGTCCGCCCCAGCTAAAAGGAAAGATTGAACACTTTATCAGCCGGAAAGCCATGAATATTGAGAGCCTGGGCGAAGGAAAGGTGGGGATACTCTTTGACAATGGCCTCGTACGTAATATTGCCGACCTGTATGACCTCAAGTCCGAAGACCTGCTCGGCCTTGAAAAAGAATACGTTCTGGAAGGAAGGGAAAAGACCCGCGTGGTGAAGTTCCGCGAAAAAACTGTAGAAAATATCATCAAAGGTATTCAGGAATCCGGAAATGTACCTTTTGAACGCGTTCTGTATGCACTGGGGATAAGGTACGTAGGTGAAACCATCGCCCGTAAGCTGGCTCTGCATTTCGGAACTATTGAAGAACTCAGGAAAGCCGGCTTTGAAGAACTGAAACAGGCCGAGGAGATCGGCGATATCATTGCAGGAAGTATCCTGAAATATTTCAATGATCCCTTGAATATCATTACAATGGAACGCCTGAAAGAAAAGGGTTTGCAATTTAGCATACAGAAAAAGGAAGTACAGAAGTTTTCGGACAAACTGAACGGGAGATCCTTTGTGGTATCCGGCGTGTTCACCGTGTCGCGCGACGAGATCAAAGAACTGATCGAAAAACACGGCGGCAGAAATGCGGGATCGGTGTCGGCAAAAACCAGTTTTGTGCTGGCCGGAGAAAATATGGGGCCGGAAAAAAGAAAAAAAGCCGAAAAATTTAATATTCCGGTTATTTCAGAAGATGAGTTTTATGCTATGATTAAATGAGAAAATCCTATTTTTGCTTCATATTTACGCATTATGAAAATTGAAAACTGTATCAGGGAATCCATAGCGGTAAAAAAACGTATGCTTGACGATGTCCGCCTTATCGAAACCATTGATAAAATGAGCAGCCGTGCAGCAGAAATACTTAAAAACAAAGGCCGCATATTGCTCTGCGGCAATGGTGGAAGCGCAGCCGATGCCCAGCATATAGCGGCAGAGCTGTCGGGACGTTTTTCTTTCGAGCGGGAACCTCTTGATGCAGAGGCTCTTCATGTGAATACCTCTTATCTTACGGCTATTGCAAACGATTATTCGTACAACGATGTATATTCCCGTCTGGTGAAAGCCAAAGGACGGGCTGGAGACATGCTGATCGCTATTTCCACTTCAGGCAATTCGCAGAACATCATTAATGCGATACATGCGGCAAAAGAAATGAATATGACCGTTGTCGGAATGACGGGACAGGGAGGCGGAAAAATGAAAGATATGGTTGACTTTCTTATCAATATTCCTTCGGACGAAACGCCGCGCGTTCAGGAAGCACATATTCTGACAGGACATATTTTCTGCCTGCTCGTGGAAGAACAGATTTTTAAACCACTAACAGATTAACAGTCCAAATCTTACGTCATTGACCAGCAATAAAAATAGTGATCTTCCAATGTTTCCCAAAATTCAGGAGCCCCGCTTATGGACTTTGTTTCTCGACCGTGATGGTGTTATCAACAGAAAACTTCCCGGCGATTACGTTAAGACCTGGGATGAATTTGAATTTCTGCCCCTGGTTAAGGAATCTCTGGCGAGGTTGCGAATGTTTTTTGGAAAGATGATTATTATTTCCAATCAGCAGGGTATTGGTAAAGGCCTGATGACCGAAAACGACCTGAACATTATTCACCGGAAAATGTGCAGGGAAATAGCATCGAGTGGTGGTCTTATTGATAAGATTTATTTTTGCCCGCACCTGGCAGACGCCGGAAGTTTCGACCGCAAACCCGCCCCGGGTATGGCATGGCAGGCAAAAGCCGATTTTTCCGAAATATCCTTCGATCATGCCGTTATGGTGGGCGACGCCATGAGCGATATGGAACTGGCCGGCAACCTTGGCATGATTGCTGTGTACATTGGCCGTGCAGACGATGTAGCCGTAAATAATAAATACAGGATTGATTACGTTTTTAATGATCTCAACGAATTTGCTGATTTTTTATATGAAACCAACTTTTAATAAATTTTTTATATTAATTTTTTCTCTGTCTGTTCTCACACAAACAGCCTTAGCACAGCCCGCCAACAAGACCGATTCTCTCGGGCGTAAGCAGGGATACTGGAAGAAATATGCCGGCGACACCCTGAAGTACGAAGGAAATTTTATCAACGATAAACCCACCGGCGAATTCATATATTTTTATCCCGATGGAAAGACAAAGGCTCTTACAATATATTCCGACAGCGGACGAAGGGCGCAGACCGTCATGTATTTTAACAATGGTAAGAAAAATGCAGAAGGCGTTTATGTAGACCGGAAAAAGGACGGTCTATGGATTTATTACGGTACCAATGAAAAGAAGATTTCTGAAGAAAATTATAAAAATGGTGTAAAAGAAGGTATTTGGAAATATTTTTATGATGATGGAAAAATAAACAGGATGGAGAATTACAAAAACAACCTGCTCAATGGCGAGTGTATGGATTTTTATGCCGACAGCATCCTTAAGCAGAAATCCACATACGTTAACAACAAACTAAACGGAAAATTTCAGTATTTTTATAATTCAGGCAAGTTGCTTTTTACCGGTATATACAAGAATGATCTGAAAGATGGCGAATGGATGTTCTTTGACGAAAAAGGGCTGGGCGACAGAAAATTAACCTACAAGAATGGTTCACTGGTCAAAGAAGAGATACTGGTGATGTCCAAAGGTAACTATACATTTGTGGTGATGGCTGATATAGCCTATTGTTTTTCTGACATGAATGAGGTCCACGTAAAAATGAATTCAGGCGTGGAAGTAATAACTTCTGCCCCGCTGGGTGAACTGGAAAAATTACTCGACCAGTTTAATTTTTTCAGGATCAGCCCGAATTTTATCATTTCGAGGTGGTGTGTTAAAAACAGAAAAGATTTTGTAAAAGAAAATCCTGTTCTGATACTCAATCCCGATCCCGGAAAAACAGTGATGGTACATCCCGATAAGATCGATTCCTTTATGTCGTGGGCTTCCCTGTTAAAATATGAATGATATGCCGCAAAAGGGAAGTGTTCTGGTAGCGATGAGCGGCGGGGTTGACAGCAGTGTCGCCTGCCTGATGCTTATGGAGCAGGGATATTCAATTATTGGCGCTACTTTCCGTACCTGGGATTACATAGCGGAAGGCTGTTTGGCAAAAAACACCGGATGCTGCAGCATCGAAGCCATCCATGATGCGGCAGCATTTGCAGCACATAACCGATTTGAACACCATGTGCTGGATTTCAGGGATAGTTTCCGTAAGCTGGTTATTGATAATTTTGTTGACGAATACCAAGCGGGCCGCACACCCAACCCATGCGTTATATGCAATGCCAAAATTAAGTGGGGCTTGTTGCTCGAAAAGGCAAAAGAGTTGGGTTGCAGCCATATAGCTACCGGACATTATGCCGGTATCGGTATGCAACACGGAAGGTTTTTCCTGAAAACTGCACGGGACCTTGAAAAGGACCAAACCTATTTTTTATGGCAGCTGACCTCGGAACAACTTAGCAAAACACTTTTTCCACTGAGCCGTTACACCAAAAATCAAATCAAAGCTATGGCGCTGGAGGCGGGATATAAGCAACTTTCGTCAAAACGTGAGAGTCAGGAGATATGTTTTGTGCCGGATAACAATTATTGCGGATTTATTACGAAGGAGTACCCTCAGGTAATGTCTCAGATAAACGAAGGTGAGCTGCTCGACACTATGGGTAACACCATCGGGAAGCACAGAGGTTATATACATTACACCATAGGCCAGCGGAAAGGAATCGGCTATGCTGCCGGACATCCGCTGTATGTGATAAATATTGATGCAAACCGGAATACCCTGACGCTTGGCACAAAAGAAGAACTATACCGGGATCAGCTCACCGTTTCAGGTTTGACTCTTAATAAATATGATGATTTTACATGCCTTGAAAACATCATCGTTAAAATACGGTACAATAGCAAAGGAACAGAAGCTGTTCTGACCAAAGAAGGTAATCGGGTGCATGTGGTTTTTCAGTTGCCCGTCATGGCTGTTACACCCGGACAATCAGCGGTTTTTTACGAAGGTACGGATCTGATAGGAGGCGGTATCATTGAATAAGAAGTACTGAATCTCTTTGAGAAAAATAGAAAGTTTCTGGAAAAGTTTGGTCGTATCCATAAAAAATGTTGACGAAATATGAATATTTTTAGTAACTTCGCATAAAGATTATTTATGAGGAAATTCGGCTATGTTTTAGTGTCTTTTCTTCTTACGGTGACTTTTTTTTCCTGCAAAAAAGAAACCGCTGAACCGGTTGATATGGGATATAAATATTTCCCTGTAAATACCGGCCATTGGGTGGTGTATAATGTAGATTCGGTCAGCTATAATGATTTTACCGGTACGGTTGACAGTTTTCATTATCAGATTAAAGAATATGTCGAATCGGTTTTTACTGATAATTCGGGGAGGCGAAGTCAAAGACTCGAACGTTACATCAGGTATTCCGACACCGCTGCATGGAAGATCAAAGACGTATGGTTTGAAACACTTACCAGCTCTTGTGCCGAGCGGGTTGAGGAAAATCTGCGCATCATCAAGCTCATATTTCCGGTCAGGGAATCCCTTAAATGGAACGGGAACAATTATAACATGCTCGGGGAGCAGGTATATAAATACCAGGATGTTCATAAGGTTGCCACCATTAATCATACAATCCTGGATTCTACGGTAACAGTGGTTCAGAAAAATGGTTCAACCCTGATCAGTGAAGATTTTCAGGAGGAGATTTATGCCGCTCACATTGGTCTGGTCTATAAAAAATATGTTTCACTGGAAAAAGAACCTGTCGGCACAATAAAAAGCGGGACAGACTATACATACACTTTACACTCTTACGGGAATTAATTACATCATGATGAAGAAAAGTTTTTTTCTTATAGCCTTTATTTTTGTTTTCAGTGCTGCTGAAGCTCAATATGTTGTTTCGAAATACCGGATCAGTTTTACAGATAAGAATGATTCACCCTATACGATAGAGAACCCTGCACAGTATTTATCGGCCAGAGCCATAGAACGGCGGGAGCGTCAGCATATCGCCATTAACACTGCGGATCTGCCGGTGAATTCATGGTATATTGACAGCGTTAGAAATACGGGGGCGCAGGTTTACACGGTTTCGAAATGGTTTAACTGCATCACGGTCGGGACAACTGATACTGCCGTACTTTCAAAGATCAGCGCTTTACCTTTTGTTGCTGATATTGATTCGCTGGCCGAAACTTCCTTAAAAAAAGGCGAGAAATTGAAAAAAAGAAAAGATACCATGGACGGCAGTAAGAGTTTGGGCGGGTTAATCACTGCTGCTGATGGCCGGTACATGAATAATTTCGAAAAATACCCGACGGTGCTGAGTACCGGAAGGTTTGAATATGGAAATGCCTACAATCAGATACATATGATCGGTACAGATTATTTGCATAAACAGAATTATTGCGGGCAGGGAATGGTCATAGCCGTTTTGGATGCCGGTTTTTATAAGGTCGATTCGATTTCTGTTTTCGATAGTCTATGGGCTAACAACCGCATTTTAGGCACCAAAGATTTTGTGGAACCCGGAGGTAATGTCTTTGCACGCAGCACCCATGGGATGATGGTGTTGTCCATCATGGGCGGCAATGTCCCCGGAGGCCTCATCGGCACTGCTCCCGAAGCAGAATACTGGCTGTTACGATCCGAAGATTCCGACAGCGAATATCCTGTTGAAGAAGACAATTGGGTGGTTGCAGCCGAGTTTGCCGACAGTGTTGGCGCTGACATAATAAACTCTTCCCTGGGGTATACTGATTTTTTTAATCCGGTCTGGGACCATACCTATGCCGAAATGAACGGTAAGGTCGCCAGGGCGTCGCTGGGTGCAGAAATTGCTGCCGGCAAAGGGATACTGGTTTGTAACAGCGCCGGAAACTCCGGAAATAATGATTGGCATTACATCGGCGCTCCTGCCGATGCTGAAAATGTTCTTACCGTGGGAGCCGTGGATAAAAACGGAAAGATAGCTCCGTTCAGTTCCCGCGGCCCGACAGCCGATGGCCGTGTCAAACCTTCGGTATGCGCCATCGGGCAGGGAACCTTTGTATCATCAGTTTCCGGAAATATCATGTCGGGCAACGGCACATCGTTTTCTTCACCTGTTATGGCGGGGTCAGTGGCCTGTTTATGGCAGGCTAACCTCGCCAAAACAAACCTGAAGATCATGGAAGCGGTCATTGCCTCATCAAGCAGATTCCTCGACCCTGATGACGATTACGGGTATGGCATACCGAACATGAGCGCAGCCGATATCATTCTGAAAGGGGATGCCATCCATAATTTTGATACTGAAAATGCCATGACGGTTTTCCCTAATCCGTTCACCGATATGTTTCAGATCGTTTTTTATTCGGGAGATACTTCTGCCGTCGATGTTCAGCTTATCGACCTGGCAGGAAAGATCGTGTTTGAAAAAAACGATATTTCAAAGAATCCGGGATGTAATAATATCATCATTAACCTGGCTGATGAACTGGCAAAAGGATATTACATGCTAAAGGTAGCTTCGGAAACCAATACCATAACTTCGAAAATAATGAAACTGCAATAAAAGTTTTTTTAATTTCAAAAAAAAGAGGCTGTTCCCAGCCTCTTTTTTTTATTTCCTCCGGTTGCCATAGCCGGGCACCCCCGATGTATTGCGTTTGTTTTTGATGATATAATTTTTGTTGATCGGGATGATATTCTTTTTTAATTTTTTCTGATAAGGTGAATGATACCTTTTTGCTATTGCAGTTCGTCTGCGTTTGATCATTCTTTTGTAACGGTAATGCCGGTTGCATGAGTCAAAGGTGATCTCTGCAATAAACACCGCCAACAATATCACGTACCATTTTTTTAAGTACTTCATATCTTCTAATTATCTTTTTCCAGTATCTTTTTCTACACAATTAATAAACGACAGTAAAACTAATAAAATTTTCAAATGAACAAATAAAAAAATATGAATTTTTTATCAATACGTTTTATACTGTTTTTTTTCAATTTGGTTACAAAAGAAAAACTTTTTTTTAAATAAAATCAGAAATCATTGAAAAAATAATGAAAATTTTATCAAAAATACATAAAAAAATAAGAAAATGGCAAAATTTATCTTAATGTGAAATAATAATATATACTGATGAGATTTGCCGGAATCATAAATGAGCGGGAAAGGGTTTTATTCAGGATTGTACTTATCAATTTTTGTCTGGCCGGAAACATAGTGTTTGAATTTATAATTTCATTTTCGGAGGATGCCCGGCGATGACTATGTCATTTGGGCACGCGAAACAGAAAAATCGAAACTTTCTCATGCTAATGCGATGCGATAAGTGTGCCATAACAAGCAGTTTGGGAACTAGCATACCGAATAAAATGGAGTTTTCGAACATACACTATTTACCTGTTGCAGAGATAAAAAGAATCGGTTACATGGTGCTGTTCATTATAGTTGTTGAAAAAAAACTTTGTCAGTATTCAGAAAATTGTATTTTTGTAAATGTAAAACAACCTTGCTTGTTGTTATCATTAACTCTAATGAGATACAGCTTGTTTTCACGTTTGGATTAAAATGATTTGGAAATTATTACGTTTACTTTTTTGGGGATTTGCGGGCATACTGATACCGTCGTCAGTCTTGTATGCGCAGAACAATGACGCTCCTTTTGAAATTATTGAAAGCATTAATGACAGTATAGATCTGCGTTCCAATTTTTATGACGATACGGATTCTCTTTCTGAGTTTTTTCCTGCCAGTGAGCTCTATGAATCCTGGGATAACAACGGCATCTATTATCCTCATATTGATTTTTCGAAAAAAACCGACACCACAATACTTTTGTTATGTGATAACAGTACCAACTTTTATTCGCATCCGATAAAAGGAAGAGTCACTTCAGAATATGGTTACCGCCACAGGCGTTTTCATTATGGTACGGATGTGGACCTGAATACAGGCGACAGTGTGAAATGTGCTTTCGACGGAATGATCCGTATAGCAAAATACCATAGAGGTTATGGTAATGTCGTGGTTGTCAGGCATTTTAACGGGCTTGAAACCGTTTACGGACATATGTCGGGTTTCCGGGTGCGTGAAAACCAGATGGTAAAAGCCGGGACCTTGCTGGGTTATGGGGGCAGCACCGGACGCTCCACGGGGCCTCATCTTCACTTTGAAGTCCGTTATCTGGGAACACCCATGAATCCCAAGAAAGTCATCGACTTTGATAAGTACCAGCTGTTAAATGACACCCTGTTTATTACCAGTAAAACATTTGATAAAACGCGCAGCCAGACCTATGCGAGTAAAAAATCATCTGCTTCAAAAAGCGGATATAAGAGCACGGGAAATTATCACTACGTAAAAAAAGGTGACACCCTGGGCCATATTGCGGTAAAATATGGAACGTCCGTATCGGCGCTGTGCAAATTAAACCGGCTTACACCCAAAAGTCTGCTGCAGATCGGGCAGAAAATACGTATCCGATGATTGGTCTACACATCCTTGTTTATAACTATTTTTAGCTGTTTATTTTTATCCGATAATAAATTTATACTTTTGCCTGTGAAATGGTGCCCGCAGAAATTTTTTTTGTGGTAAAGGGAATCAGGTGAAAAACCTGAACAGTACCCGCTGCTGTGAGTTCTGTTTAACTTTTAGGCACTCTTGGTCACTGTCCCGCCCTGGCGGGATGGGAAGACGCCTGAAAAGGGGACAAGTCAGAAAACCTGCCGTTTCATGAACCTGTTATTTATGGCTTTCGGGGAAAAAAGCTTGAATGGATAAACCGTATGACATTATCTGTTTTTTTCTCAGACTGCTGGCAATAATACAAAAAGAACTGAACTGTGAAAAGAGGTTGTGGTAGTTTTCTTTTTCTTGTTTTGCTGGTCATCGGCGCTGCTGGTCAGAAAAATCTGACCGATTCCGTTTATGTGATAAATGGTGTGGAAGTGGCTACCGACCGTTTTTCAAATGCGGTATGCGGCGTACGGAAAGATCAGATTGATTCGGTTGCCATGAAACATTTTGCTGCCGGCGACCTTGGCCGGCTTCTTCTGCAGAACACTTCCGTGTATATAAAATCCAATGGCATAAACGGTATGAGTACTGTTTCTGTCAGAGGCAGCGGAACCTCGCAAACCGCAGTATTGTGGAACGGATTTAATATCCAGAATCCAATGAACGGCGGATTGGATATATCGATGATACCGGTAGATTTTATGAATAAAATTTCAGTTCAGTACAATGGTATGGCTGCATTATATGGCGGCGGCGCTATGGGAGGCGCCATTCATCTTTCTAATGAACCTGAATATAATAAAGGACTGGATGTGTCGGTAGGTGGTTATTACGCAAGCTACGGAAACTATTCTGTCAACCTGAAGCTTGGCCTGAGCGGGAAAAAATCAACTATAATGGTGAAGGCATTTTATCATGCCGGAAAAAATGATTTTTCGTTTATAAATACTGCAAAATACGGTGCTCCCAGGGAAAAGCAAACCAATTCGGAAACGGTCAGTTATGGGGTTATACATGATAAAGCAATAAAAATTAACAATAAAAACCAACTGACCATCCGATTATGGATACAGGAAAGCAAACGGCAGATACCGCCCCTGATGACACAGGAATACAGCAATGCACGGCAGGGGGATAATTTTTTCAGACCTGCCGTTGAATGGGTCAATAAAGGTGCAACATATAAACTTTTTGTCCGTACAGCTCTGCTTATTGATAAATACACTTATAAGGACCCCGAACGTTCAGTCAATTCAGCGAGCGGAACAACAGCCTCGGTGACGGAAAGCGAAATTTATTTCAAATTGTTTCCGTACCACACCATGAATGTGGGTATCCATTATAAGTACACATCGGGATACTGCGACTATTACCTTCACCGGCAATCACAGCAGGAGCTTTCTGCTTTTGTATCCTATACAGCCACAGACAAGAGTGACAAATGGAAACTGAACCTCGGACTGAGAGAGGAATACAGCAATAATAGTTTTGTACCGGTATTGCCTTCCGTAGCTATGGATGTCCGTCTGTATAAGGATATGTTTCTGTATTTCAATGTAAGCAGAAATTACCGGATTCCGACACTCAATGACCTGTACTGGAACCCGGGCGGCAACCCCGGGCTGAAACCTGAAAGCGGCTTTGCTGAGGAATTAGGAATAAAACACATGATGCATCGGGAGCATGTTTCATTCAGCTATTCCGTTTCCGGATATAATATCAATACCAAAAACTGGATCATCTGGCTGCCGGTGTCGTCTTACTGGTCACCTCAGAATATTCAGGCTGTATGGAGCAAAGGTGCAGAGATCGATCTCAGACTATATACTCATGTAAAACAGATCAGATTTGGCTTTTCAGGAAAACTTGCATACGTAAATGCTACCGTGCAGCGAAGCAATAACCAAAGCGCTATTGGCCGTCAACTGATATATACTCCTGAGTGGGTCGCCCATGCAGGTTTAAATATCAGTTACAAATTATACGATTTTGGTTTTGATGCCGTATATAATTCCAGATGTTATACTTCACCGGATAATTCGGATTTTCTGGACGCATATGTTCTGGGGAATTTGTATATATCGCGTGATTTTCAATATAAAGCATTTGCCGTAAACGTTTTTCTTGCGGTAAATAATATATGGGATCAGCGCTATCAGTCCGTTGCCTGGCAGGCGATGCCCGGAATAAACTTTAAAACAGGAATTCAGATAAATTTTAAACACTCTATAAAGAAAAAATCATGAAAAAGTTTTATCTTCTTTTAAGCGCCCTACTGACAATCGACGCATTAATGCTGGCCGGAACTACTACGGCTCAGACTGTTGCTGATTTTGAAAACCTTGTTTTGGCTGATGACAGCTGCTGGAATGGTTCCGATTTAAGCGGATCTTTTGTAAGCGGCAATGCATCCTTCGTCAACAGGTTTACTGACTGGGGCGGAGGAATCACTTCCTGGAGCGGATTTGCATATTCAAATAAACGCGATACCACGTCACAAAGCTATACTAATGAATTCAGCGCCATTACAGCCCTGGGATACGGAGCATCGGATAAATATGCCGTATGTTATGTAAGCGCTTTCGAGCCGCTGCCTAAGATCAGGATGAATGGCATTGCTCTGGGAGATACACTCAGCGGTTTTTTTGTCACGAATTCAACCTATGGCTACCTGACGATGAGAAATGGCGGCGGCCCGGCCAGGAAATTCGGTGGTGCGACAGGTGCCGATCCCGACTGGTTCGCACTGGTGGTATACGGTTATAAGGACGGAAGCAGAAAGTCCGACAGTGTGACGTTTTATCTTGCGGATTACAGGTTTACGGCCTCTGCCCAGGACTATATCGTGAAAGACTGGCAATGGGTCGATTTGAGTGTTCTGGGAATGGTTGACAGCCTTGAGTTTAACATGTTTTCTTCGGATACAGGTGCGTTTGGTATGAATAATCCTTCATATTTCTGTATGGATAATTTGATTACTGATAACAATAGCGCGGCTGGGATTGCCGGGATAGCATCAGAGAAAATTGACGTCTATCCATGCCCTGCTGAGGATTGGCTCATCATACGGGGCATGGATGAAAACTCTGTATTACATATTTTTGATATAACGGGCAAACAGGTCCGCTGTTTACAGATAACCGATCAAAAAATACATGTGAAAGATTTAGCGGGCGGCATATATTTTCTGCAGATTCACAATGGTAATTCAGTGTATTATACAAAGTTTGTAAAAAAATAAGGATGAAATTATTTGTTGTCAGTATCTTACTATGCTTTTTTCTGGTTTTTGATGTTTTGGGACAGTTTCCGCCTCCTGCCGGACAACCGGGCAGCACAGCGATCTACAAGGACAGTTCGGTTTTTGTTGCCTGGGCAAGCGGATGTAATATCATTCGAGGATGGCAGCATATTGCAGATACTTCGCTGGGTAAGGCCGGCGCAGGGGACAGTTCTATGGCTGTTGGCATGGCAGGAGCAAACGGTGTGGTGAGCCTGGGCGATGGCGGGGTGGCGGTATTGACTTTTGACAAACCAGTCCTGAATGGCGCATCATGGGACTTTGCGGTTTTCGAGAATTCTTTTTCCGATCACTTTCTTGAACTGGCTTTTGTGGAGGTGAGTTCTGATGGTATTCATTATTTCCGTTTTCCTCCGGTGTCACTTACAGACACACTTTTACAGGTAGGGCCCTATGACAGCCTGGATGCGGAAAAAATCAATAACCTTGCCGGTAAATACCGGGCCATGTACGGAACCCCCTTCGACCTGCAGGAACTTGAAGGAATTTCAGGCCTGGACCTGAATAATATTACACATATAAAAATCATAGATGTTGTCGGCTCTGTTGATTCGGGATATGCTTCATACGACGCTTATGGCCATAAAGTCAATGATCCCTGGCCGACACCGTTTACCACATCCGGTTTTGACCTGGACGCTGTAGGCGTGATACACCAGGCGTTAAATGCTGTTCCGGAGAATGTCGGGAAAGGCGACCTGACCATATTTCCCAACCCCGTTAACGACTTACTGTATATTTCATTGAATCCCGGGAATCAGCGATCTGAAATTTCCTTATGGAATATAAAAGGAGAATTAATTAATGAAATCAGGAGTGATCGTACATTGGAAACCATAAACCTGTCCGGCCTGCCCCCAGGTATTTACATTTTAAAGATCAGCAATACAATTACAACCCTTCAAAAAAAAGTAATCAAATATTAATATGAAACAACTTTATATCTTGTTGTGTTTATGGGTTTTCGCGGTTATTTCTCTGGTATCATGTAAAAAAGATCCGCCACCGGATGATCATGATATTGAAACAACCGGCAGTCATGGCGTCTTTATTGTGAATGAAGGTAATTTTCAATGGAGTAATGCATCAGTAACTTATTATAATTTTACTGACGGCGATTATAAAGAGGATGTTTTTAAGGATGTAAATGCCCGGCCTCTGGGTGATGTGGCGCAGTCCATCAGTGTTCATAACGGCAAAGCCTATATCGTGGTAAATAACTCTAATAAAATAGAAGTGGTGAATCTGAGTGATTTTACTTCCTGTGGCGTGATCAGCGGGCTTATGTCTCCCCGGTATTTTATTCCCGTGAGTGCTTCCAAGGCCTATGTCAGCGATCTGTATAGCAATTACATCAGCATCGTTGATCTGAGCAGCAATCTTGTTACAGGTACCATTGCATGTAAAGGAAGTACCGAAGAAATGCTGATGTATGATGATATGATGATAGTCACCAATACCAGGACGGACAAGATTTACTTGATAAACACCGTAAGTGATGTCATTACCGACAGCATACAGGTTGGTTATGGTTCCAATTCGCTTCAGCTGGATAAAAACGGCAGGTTGTGGGTGATGTGTGCCGGCGATGCCGGTAATAATATTAACGCTTCATTATACAGAATCGATTTGTCCATAAAGCAGGTCGAACAGACTTTTCAGCTAAGCACCCCGCTGGATATCTGGGATAAAATGGCGATGAATAGCACAAAGGACAGCATTTATTATATGTGTCATGGTATATTTCGCATGGCGGTGACCGCTCAGGAACTGCCCGTAAATATTTTTATTCCCCAGGGAACCGCCCTGTTTCATGCAATAGCCGTCAATCCTGTGACTAACAACATATTTGTTGCAGATGCGGTGGATTATGTCCAGAAAGGAAGAGTATATTATTTTTCTTCAGCCGGTTCTTTGCTTGGCACTATTAATACAGGAATAATACCGGCAGATTTTTATTTTTTTTAGAAACAAATTCTTAGAAACAATTTCTTAAAGCCGGTCGAGAAATATGATGCCATTGAGGTGGTCAATTTCGTGCTGGAAGATCACTGCGGTGAAATTGGCGCTGATATACCCTTCGATCAGTTCGGTATGGTTGCTTCCGTCTGGTTTATCATAATTGACCACCACAGCGGAATACCGGTGCGAGGCCCCGGAAGTGTCCGGAACAGAGAGGCAGCCATCCCATGGAAATATCACAGCCTTGTTCGAATACAGGATGATTTTGGGATTGAGGTAACATTCAAAGGGTTGCCCGGGTTTATCCAGACGCTGAACCCACATAACGTTTCTGTTGATGCCAACTTGCGGAGAGGCCAGCCCGACGCCGTTTGATTCATGAAAAAGCGTGGCCTTCATCCGGTTGATCAGATGGTTTAAGGTAGCCGTATCATTGAAATTTACATCTATGGATTGTTTCCGCAATATGAGTGAATCGGCATGAACGAAATAATTCATGATACGCATAATAGAATCGTTGCTTCCACTGTAAATAAGCGCTTTTTCAGCTTCGGTAAACGCCAGTTCGTCAGTTTTCGTAGTTACATTCTCTTCTTTCTTACATTGGGCAAAAGCCATTACAAAGCCGAACAGAAGCAGAAATAAATAAAACCGGGATTGAGTTTTCATTTTTTTACTAAGTTTGTGATATCTGCAAATTTATAAAAAATACAATATAATGAAGTCAAAAATAGAATGTCGCTGGATTGACAATATGGCATTTGAAGCCCAGATTGATGACCATATCATAATTATGGATACCGATGAAATGTCGGGTGGCAGCAACCGTGGCCCCAAGCCCAAGGCCCTTACATTGGTTTCTTTGTCAGGTTGCACCGGCATGGATGTTATTTCGGTACTGAAAAAAATGAGGGTATACCCTGAGGAATTTCACATCACTGTGGAAGGGGAGCTTACTGAAGAACATCCGAAATATTATAAAAAAATAACTATCACATATTATTTTAAAGGTAAAAACCTTCCTGAAGACAAGCTTAGGAAAGCCATTGAGTTGTCGCAGGAAAAATATTGCGGGGTAAGTGCGCTGCTCCGGAAGGGTACCGAGATCGTTTATGAGATTAATTCAGAATAATAACTTTGTTTCTTGAGCATGGATTTATTACCGAAAATTATTTAAAAATAATAACTTTGTGAATCTGATTTATGATTAAAATAGGATTATGTCACTGATTTCAATTATAATACCCTGCTATAATGAAGGGGAGAATGTGGAGCGGGTTTATGGAAAAATATTCGAAAACGACTATGCCGGAGATCAACTGGAAATATTGTTTATTGATGACGGGAGCAGCGACGATACTTTGTTGAGGATCAAACATTTGTCCGAAGCACACCCCGGCAGGGTCAAATATATTTCGCTATCGCGGAATTTCGGACATCAGAATGCCTTATTTGCCGGTATGTCCAAAGCCAAAGGAGACTGTCTGATTATGATGGACGGGGATATGCAGCATCCTGCTGAGTTGATTCCCGCCATGATCAGTAAATGGAAAGAAGGTTTTGATATTGTTTATACGATCAGGGAAAAGGATCCTTCGCTTTCGTTTTTTAAAAATATAACTTCCGCGATGTATTATAAACTCCTGAATATTTTTTCTGATGTTACTGTCGATGCCGGTGCAGCTGACTTCCGCCTGATTGATAAAAAAGTGGCAGCCGTGCTGAAGAACGATATTAACGAAAGTTTTCTTTTTTTAAGAGGTATTTTTAACTGGGTAGGATATGACCGTTATGGCATCATGTATAAACCCAATAAGCGTTTTTCGGGTAGCACCAAGTATACATTTAAAAAAATGATTTCTCTGGCCACCAGCGGAATATTTTCTTTTTCTATAAAGCCCTTAAAATTAGCAACTTACCTGGGACTTATTGTGTCTTTTCTGTCATTCTGTTATGGCGTTTATGCATTATTAATAAATATACTCACAGACAAGACCGTCAGTGGCTGGACATCGGTTATCATCAGCGTTTTGTTTGTGGGCGGTATCATTATGATCTTACTCGGGATAATAGGAGAGTATGTTGGCCGGATCTATATGGAGGTTAAGAAAAGGCCCCGGTTCATCATAAAGGAATCCAATTATGATTAAAGCAGGATACCTGCAGTTGAATTGTGTTAAGTCCGGCTTGTGAAATACTACAGATAACCAGAAGAAATTTGAACCTATAATGCATTTTAACAAATGCTAGCCCGCAAACTGAAAATAGTCCTGAAAAAAATGAAGCTGCTCCCCGGCGCCCGCTTCTTACTTGTTTTAGTTGCCGTTTCTTTCTTATATAATTTCCACGATATTATACGATATCCTCCGTTTTCCAATCATTACTGGCGGCAGGCAGATGGATATTCTATGGCATTGAATTACTATCATGAAGGAATGAATTTCTGTGCGCCAAAGATCCATCATCAGGGTTCTGTCGATGGCAGGGGAGTCGGGGAGTTTCCGGGCCTGTATTATTTAAATGCGCTTATCTGGAAAATCACCACTCCGAATTTTATAACGTTCCGTCTGCTGAACCTGATCATTACCTTTTTAGGATTGTTTTTTTTATTCAAAACAGCTTTTTATGTGTTGAAGGATTTCACCTGGGCCTGTGCCATTGCTTTGTTTGTTCTGAGCTCTCCGCTTTATGCATTTTATGCTAATAATTTCATGATCAATGCAGCAGCACTTGGCTTGATTTTTATTGCATGGTATTTGATAATCGTCTTCTCTGCTGAAAAAAAATCCCGGTATTTTTGTCTGTCGGTTTTTTTAATGATACTATCTGTTTTGCTCAGGGCTACCATGATCATTGGCGTTTTACCGCTGATTTTGATTTTGTTTCTTGAACTAGTCGGTTTTCTGAAATCAGGTATTTTTCATAAAAAAGGACTGCACCTGTTCATGCTGCTGTTGCCGGTTATTTGTCTATTAGCATGGGTTATATTAGCAAGATATTATAATAAAACCTATGTGTCGCGGTATTTTCTGACCACGATCAGGCCGTTATGGGAGGCAGACGATATCAGGCAGATATGGTCGGGGTTTTATAAAAATGCTCTGCACGAATTACATTTCATGCCTCTGTTGATATTGGTGCCATTAATACTGGTGGTTATGTTCATCACCGGTAAAAAACAAAACAGGTATGGGTTGATATTTACAGTAATTGTAGCGCTGGAGTTATCCTTGTATTTAGTTTTATGGTTTAATAATCTCACCGAACATGAGTATTATCTGCTTGAATTGTTTCTTATTGTTCCTCCGTTATTTGTTTCATTTTTGTGGTTTTTGAAATCCAGCAAAGCCACTATCTTTAATTCAAAAAAAGTTAAAATGGCTGTGATGGCCGTGTTGATTTTTTGCACTTATTGTTGTGCACTGAAAGAGCGGATCAAATATGATTATGCCCATACATGGCCGGGAACGCATGTTATTATTTTGAAGGATGAATTTGATTGGCGGGCTTACAGTATATGGGATTATTTTAACAGGTTCAAAGCGTACCAGACCATCACTCCATATATTCGCTCGCTGGGCATGAACCGCGATGACCTGGTGGTCAGCATTCCCGATATAAGTCCGAACGTCAGCTTGTCACTTATGGATCAGAAAGGGTTTACCTCGCTTTATTACAACGATATGCCGGAGGGGGAACGGATAAGGCTTTTTATCAGCAGTGGTGCTAAATATCTTTTTATTAATGATCCGGAACTATATAAAAATCCCGAAATAGCATATTTTACTACAAAGAAAATAGGGCAGTATCACAATATCGGTATCTTTGATTTAAGGAATTTGAAATAAGTATTTTTAAATGAATTCATCACTTTCAGGAAGAAATTATCTGGTATCAGTAATAGTAATTGTTTTTGCATTGATTTACGGATCAATCTCCCTGGTAAACCATTTTCTGTTCAGAACCTATGCCCTTGACCTTGGCATGTTTAATCAGGCATTGTACTGTTTCTCTCATTTCAGGGCAAATTATTTTACTTTAGATGTAAACGGAAATGAAGTCAATTATTTTGGAGACCATTTTTCGCCTATAACTCTGTTATTTAGTCCATTGTACTATGTGTTCGGCTCCTATACGCTGCTTATCATACAAATTGTGTTTATACTGGCCGGGGGTATTGGCATTTATAAATATGCCTGCATCAGGCATACTTCCTCCCGGTTGCCTGTTCTTCTATTGTTTCAGTTTTTCTGCATCTGGGGGATCTATTTTGCCCTGGCTTCCGATTATCACAACAATGTGATTGCAGCCATGTTAGTTCCATGGTTGTTTTATTCTTATGAAAAGGACAACAAAAAACTATTCCTGCTTTTTTTTCTGCTGATCCTTATTTCAAAAGAGAATATGTCGCTGTGGCTGGGATTTATTATGCTGGGGCTGATCATAAAACGGTTTATGGAAAAAGGTGTAAAATCTGAATTTATACGAATTCTGAAATTTGAATTACCCCTGGTGCTGCTGTCTTTTTTTTATTTTGTGGTAATCGTGAGCATGGTCATGCCGGTGCTGGATCCTGACGGAGTCAATCCGGTTAACCGGTATTCACAATTAGGGAATTCTGTTTCGGAGATTTTTATTAATGTGTTTAAAGACCCCAGGTATATATTTTCACACTTATTTGAAAGCCCTTTAAATAATGAAATGACTTTCGGAATGAAATCTGAACTGCATTTCATGGTGCTGGTTTCGGGTGGCTATGCCTTATTTTGCAGACCTTATTATCTGGTGATGCTCATACCGGTATATTTTCAGAAGTTTCTGACAAACGATTTCGGTATCTGGGGTATCGGGGGACAATATTCCATTGAGTTTGTGCCGCTGATAAGTCTTTGTCTGACAGATTTGCTGGGAAATATAAAATCTAAGAAGACAGCCTGGATCATTGCCCTGTTAACAACTGCTGCAACAATGTGGTTCACATACAGCGCTATGGAAATATGCAAAAAACCATGGTATAATAAAACGAATGTAGCATTTTATGATAAAATACACTACAAAACCCATCTGAATATCAAAGAGATTAATTCGGCGCTTAGATCTATACCAGATAAGGTTCCTGTTTCAGTGACTTCCACTATTGCACCCCATTTGGCTTGCCGTGAAAAGTTATATCATTTTCCCGTGGTCAAAGATGCTGCCTACGTTGTTTTAGTGCAGGGAGATTATTACCCGTTGACCAAAGAAGATTTTTTTAAAAAGATGAACGAATGTATCGAAAAAGATCATTTTGTTTTGAAATATGACGAAAACGATTTGTTTATCTTAAAAAAAGAACCATAATACCACCGGACATACATGGTTTGCCGGTTCATTCTTTTTAGTTAGTGTCTGAACGAAAACTCCATTTTCTTCGTTACGCTTGCTCCAAAAATGCTCATTTACCCCAGTAAACTCCGCTTTTTGTCGCTTCGCAAGCCTGCCTGGCTGGCCAGTCAGACAGGCCTCGAAACTGAACTTTTCGATTCAGACACTGAGTTTCCGCTCAGACACTAGTTACTGAAGTTTCGCATAAAAAATAAAATTGATAAAATACCAATCATTTGTGGATTGCAAAGAGATTAACACTATGGGAAACAACTTTTTACATATAGTCAAAATGAACAAACTACGGTCAGTCACGGACTCAACCCTCATTGCCCCGTTGGGTCCGGCTGCTTGACATAAAAAAATCATGCAAAACTTAAGTCAGTTATTACCGGGATGCCTTCATCATTGATATCTCAAGATCATCAAAATATACATTCCCCTTTTTATCAGGATTAAAAACATATACTGACAATTCTTTACCCTGCATTGTGTCGGGGGGCTTTATTTCGATGGAAATTTGCTGCCAGCCATCAGCGCCGTTGTTTCCCGGTTTGGAATTAAAGGCATAAAAATCATCAGGATTTTCGGCAGATACACAAATACCGGCATTGGTATTTTCATAATCCGAATAACGCCAAACCGAAATTCTGATGACCTCACCGGCAGTGACAACGGGTAACTTGGCCGTAAAGCCGAATTGGTTGGTTGCATCCAGCCCGACAGAATATTTCCCACCGTGTGATTTTTTATCGGTTCTTAAATATGCATTGCCAAATTGCATGTTGCTACCTGCCTTACCTTCAAAAAATTCACTTTTGTCATCCGGAACTTCTGCGTCACATGCGGCATATTCGTTATAAACCGCAATGCCGCTGATATCGTAAACAGAGACAGTCTGGTATGCTCCGATTTTTTTTGACAGCAATTTTTTAATCGTTTCATCATGCAGCAGACTGGTATCGCCAAGAATAAAATATTTAATGCCAAGAATTTTATAATAGTCTAAGGTTTTCAGTAGACCTGTACCATTGTCCTGCTGGATGGAGATACCTCTTTGACCCATCAGGTACAGGGTGATATTCGGTGAAGGATCCGGAAAAGAAAATACCAGGTCTTTTTCAGTGATTCCTATCGAACGGAGGTAGGGAGTTATGGTTTCAAATGCTTTTCGCTGCATGGGATATATCCAATGCGAATACCTCAGATATTCTACTTCATGCGTGGATAACAATGATGAATACTGATATTCCTGTTTGTCTGCTGCGGCATAACGTCCGTCAATTTTTGCATATCCCCAGTAAATACTTATCAGGGCGATGCCCAATATAGGTATCTTCATGCGCAGCGATTGGAGCCATTGCGGATGTTTCGACTGCAGGTATTCGAAAAAAGTAAGACAGCTTGCCGGAATAAAAATAAGATAGTTGACCAGGTAATAATCATGATCGTCAAACACCCTGAACCATAACAATATGCCGCCGATGCATGAAATAAAAATGATGACGTTTATCAGCAATAACCTCCGGTTAGTTTTTTTATAATTTACTAAAACAATGATGAAAAAGGTAAACACGGAAAACAATCCCAATTTGTTGAAATAATTTCCGGCCTGGTAATCAAAAATAATTCTGAGTATTCTTATTATTTCCTCATAGGATAAATCCCATACAGGTAATATCCCGGTGAGAAATATCTGGTATTCGTCGGGCCGGGTATTGGCCTTATTATAGAGTACGGCATATAAATACCAGGAAAACACAATAGCACAAACAGACAATATCAATGAAAGAGCGATCCACGGACGCTGAAACAGCGGCTTTTCATTATTTTTGAAAAATTTTAGCCGCTCCGATACGAACAATCCTGTAAGGGCGAGAAAACTTATGCCGGCTGTAATCTTCAGCAGCATAGCCAGGCAGAAAAATAAAAATACTAACACCAGGCTGATGGATGCCGGTTTTTTCAGATATCGGATAAAAAAATACCACCCAATAAATGTCAGGCTCAGGGCGGGCACATCTGCCAAAAAATTATTACCATAATATATCAGGATGGGTGAAGAAAAAAGCCATAAGGGCAGAAGTATCTGCCAGAACGTATCGTTGAGTATGTATCGGAATACAAAGAACAATGCCAGCAGGCCTGAGAACATGATAAAAAATACCAGGAATCTGTAAATCCATTCATGATACCCGAATACGTTCCAGAGTTGTGCGACCAGGTACTGTAATACAGGAAATTCAGCAGCAGCCCTGCCTTCAAAACTTTTCCCTGACAAATAATTGATCCCGGGTTCGAAAAAATTATTGTTGCATTTATAATAGTTGTATGCAAACGAAAGGCAGTCGCATTGCCTGTGCTGATGCACCGAAACCGGGCGGTACGTAAAAATTTTATCGTATTGGTATAAAAAACACAATCCCGCCAGAAATATTATAAAAATCACCGGACTGAATTTCTGTACAAAGCGTTGTTTCATAGATCGTAATTAAGCATTGTCGTTTACCAAATACATAGGTAATAGGCATCATTTAGGTTAATCGGTTGAATAGTTATTTATGTGCAAAAATTCCCCGTACAGTTCGGCAAATTCGCTCAGTATCATGGCGGTTGCTCCCCATATGGTCAGTCCGTTGATATCGTAATAAAAAGTGTCATATTCCATGCCGTTCCGGATACGTATTTTTTTTGATTTTATATTTTTATTTCCGGCGAATTCATTGATGTCAACAGTATGGATTTCCTGGACTTCACGCTGGTCAGGAGTGAATTTTTCTATGCTACTGCCGAAGGCAACAAAAGGTTTTATCCTGTAATTGCTTGGTGGGATATACAGGTCGGTAAGGCTTCCGATGATGCTTACCCGTTTCCGGTCTATGCCTATTTCTTCTTCAGTTTCACGCAGTGCCGTATTTTCAAGGCTGATATCCCGTTCTTCGAAACTTCCGCCCGGGAATGATATCTGGGCGCTGTGAACGCCGTTGTATTCGGGACGTTGGATGAGAATTGTAAATAGGTGTCCGTTTTTTTCAAAAAGGAGTAGCAGCACGCTGCTTTTTCTGGCGTTTTCAGGAATAGGGTCAAATTCAGACAGGCGGACTGATGGTATCATCCTGAAATGAGCCTGCTTGCCCGGAAGCTCTTTTGAAAGCCTTACTTTCAAAAAATCCGTAAAATCAATAATATCAGGATGTTGTTTTATAATCTCGTGTTTCATTCTGGTCTTTTCATGCCAAAGTTACTTAGTTTTTCAAAAAAAAATGAAAATATTAGTTACTAACAAAAACGATTGTTAGTAAAATTTTCTTAAAAAATGTTAAAATCAAAAAAATCTTATTATCTTTGTCCCGTTCAAAAATTAATAACCAAAAAAAAGAAAACATGAAAAAAGTATTTAGTTTAGTAATTGCAGCTATCGTCGTTATAGCATTTGCATCATGCGGAGACAAAGCAAACACCCCTGAAGCAGTAGCGACAAAATATCTGAATCATTTAAACAAAAAAGAATTTGACGACGCTAAAAAAATTGCTACCGAAGAAACCGGCCAGATGCTTGATATGATGAAAAGTTTTTCAGGTGTTGGCGGAACTCAGGAAGTGAAAGAAAAGAAAATTGAAAACATGAAATGCGAAACGACGGAAGACAAATCAGTATGTAAATATACTGCTGATGGCAAAGAAGAATCAATTGACTTAGTAAAAAAAGATGGCAAATGGCTTGTTGACCAGAAAAAAGAAGGAACCGGCGAAGAAACTAATCCTATTGAAGATACTACTGCTGTTGACACAACCGCCGCTGTTGAATAATTAATTTCTTTGACATGCTCATCCGATAGATGAAAAAAATAGTTGTAATACTTTTTATTATCATCTTATCAATAGCAGCATCACTCCGATTGTTCCTGTATGCTTATGAACATCATAGCATGCAGGAACAATCTTTTTATAGGTATACCCTTTCCGATAAAGAAGTTGATATGATTCAGGACGGGGATATTATACTCAGGCATGGTTACGGGCTGGTCAGCGATATGATCGTTGAACAGCTCGATGAACAGTATGATATTTCTCATTGCGCCATTGTTTGTAAAGACGATACCGGATGCATGGTAGTACATTCCGTATCAAGTTCCCTTTCGAATGTTGATGGTGTCCAGTCACAGAATCTTAAAGCTTTTATTAGAGACAGTCATTATAATTCTGTCATCGTAATAAGGTATAAATCCAGAATTAATAAACCGTTATCTGCTATCAGCCGCAAAGCAAAATACTACCTGGCACAGCAGGTGCCGTTTGATAATGCTTTCAATATCGACGACAGTTCGGAATTTTATTGTACCGAGCTGTTATGGAAAGTAATACTTAACGAATATGGTGATGACATCATGAAGGGCAAAAACAATGAGCGTAAAGACCACCTGCGTTTTGACACTTTTCTTGATACCACCAAATTTGAAATAATTATTAACCACCACCTCAGAAAAAAAGCACAGACTTCTCAGGTCAATCCTTCTGACCTTTCAGCCGGACATCTATATTGCCTTCCTGCTCAGTCCAGCAAACGGAATCACAAACGTAATTCCTGATCTTTTTTATATTATCGCTCCCGATACCGTAAATGATCTTATTTCCGGAAACATATCGCGCTGACACTGTATAGTATTTGTCAGGTGGCAGTAATACGCTGTAAGTAGATGCCGAAACCGTGTCCGTAAGCACAATGAGGTTATTATCAAGTTTTCCTTCATATATAGTCACCGGTACCTTAGGATTTTCATCATTTATGGTCAGTTTGATATGTAAGGCGACCAAAGCCGGCTCAGACGTATTGCAGTCGGAATAATCATAATTCTGACAATCCTGCGAATTGCTGAAATAACTATTTTGCTCACAGGATTGAAAAATTGCCATAGACATCAGTAATATAAACGGCCTGAAAGCTTTAATTGTATGCATGGTTAGATCCAATAAATGGTTTTGTGAAGGTTTTTGGTTAAATTGATCGAAATGCCAGCAGAGAGTGTGATCCAGTGTTTCATACCTTGGTAAACCCCAAGATCGCAGTATTCATAGCCTGCTTTGACAAAGAAATTCCTGAACAGGTAGCTGTATCCGATCCCGGGCACAAAAGTGAAATGGCTGGCGGGTTTACGGCTAAGCCCTTCGTACGATCCAAAAGTGAATAATCCTTTGGCGCGGATATATATCCCCTGCCTGTGTTCTGTTTTTTTTGTTTTAAAACCGATAAGTTTTTCTGCATCCAGATAGATATACTTCCTTTTTTCCCACAACTGATAAAAAATATGTTCCGACTGCTGTTCAAGCACTCTTTTTTTTGCCACCCTTCCGCTAAAACCCAGTTCAACGCTGAGGTTGTATTTTGAATCGGATATGCCGATACCTGCTCCCATAAAACAGTCCTGAGTATTAAAAGAGGCTACATGATAATTCAATGTTATTTTGTTGAAAAAAGGCCATATGGAGCCACGAAGTCCCTGGTTTTTAAGTTTTTTTACAATAAGCTTGCGGTTATTTATCCTGGCATAGTCTATCAGGTTTAATGAAGGATATTCTTTAAAATGTGTTTTGAGTTCAGGACTATTAATTAATAAGGTATCAGCAAGTCTTGAATCGTTGTTTTGGATAGCCATGGTAAGCGGTGTAAAACCATTGTAATCCCGGGTATTTATATCGGCATTTTGCCTGCAGAGCAGGTCTGCAATATCCGTGTTGCCGAAACATGCCGCCGCCAGCAAAGCATCAGTTCCATCCTGTGCTTTGATCACATGCTGTGCACCATTTTTCAGCAGATATGCGACCATATCAACGAGGTTGTACGAAGCCGCATAAATCAGGGCTGTGACTCCGTATTCGTCGGACGCATTGATGTCGGCGCCATAGATCAATAAAAGATATACAATCTCCTGGTAATTATGAATGGTTGCGGAGATAAGCGCTGTGCGACCGTTCGCGGGCTTTAAATCAGGATCTGCGTTATGATATAATAATATTTTTACAATTTCAGTATACCCTTTTTCAGATGCATACATGAGCGCTGAAATACCTTCGTCGTTACATGCATTGACGTCAGCGCTGTCTGCGATCAGCTGGTTTACTCCGTTTATATCGCCGTTGTAAGCTGCAAGTATCAGTTGAAGGTCAGTAGAATCTTTTTCCTGAGCATCAGCCATCCGGAACGAAAATAATAACAGAAAGAATATATTGCAAAACAAAGCAATTTTCATAGGGAAAAAGAAATATACTGGTTTCTTATGAAATTTCAGAACTCAAAAATATGAATTATATTGCTATTTTTGTTAAAAAAAATGACTATGAAACTACTTGAGGGAAAAACAGCACTTATTACAGGTGCATCTAGGGGAATCGGGAGATCCATTGCGCTGGCCTTTGCAAAAAATGGTTGTAATATTGCTTTTACAGACCTGTTTTATGATGATTACATGATACAACTGGAAAAAGAACTGATGGATATGGGAGTGAAAGCCCAAGGGTATGCTTCTGATGCCGGTTCTTTTGTACACAGTGAAGAAACGGTTAATAAAATAATCAATGATTTCACGGTAATCAATATACTTGTTAATAATGCTGGTATCACCCGTGATAATTTATTGCTGAGGATGACCGAAACGGAGTGGGATATGGTAATTACTATTAACCTGAAATCAGTTTTTAATCTCACTAAAGCATGTCAGAAGATCATGCTAAAGCAGCGTTACGGGTCTATCATTAACATGAGTTCGGTGGTGGGCGTTAGTGGAAATGCAGGTCAGGCGAATTATGCAGCTTCCAAGGCGGGAATAATCGGATTTACAAAATCTGTAGCTCGGGAACTTGGATCACGTAATATACGCTGTAACGCGATAGCTCCGGGATTCATCGAAACCGGGATGACTCATAAAATTCCTGAAGAAGCCCGGTTAAAATGGATCAATGACATACCGTTGAAACGTCCGGGTACGCCGGAGGATGTGGCCGGTGTCGCCGTATTTCTGGCCTCAGATCTATCTGCCTACGTCAGCGGACAGGTGATCAATGTCTGTGGTGGGCTGAATACCTGACAATACGTGGTATATATAAGTTCCCGCAGTCCACATTCCGGCTTTGTGGCGGGTAGTTTGCAAATTTGTACTACCAAATACTACTAAAACAGACTTTTACTTGTTTTGGTGAACAGCGGGGTGATATACCTGAAAGCAACTTCAAGTCCTCCGGCACTTTTGCTGGCTGCTGCAAGTTTTGATGTATTGATATCGTAACTGAGCGAGAACAGGAAATTTCTCCATTCCATCTGTGCTGAAACCACACAGGCATCTTTCATGCGGTAATAAACTCCCAGGCCTATAGCGGTCTCCGAAACAAAGTTGGTATATTTGGAGGCGTCGTTCAGCCGATAACGGAACAGGGAACCAAAAATGATTTCGTTGGCAGGGCCTTGCATAAACCAGGCGGCCGTGGGTAATAATGAGAAATTGGTATTGGAAAAACCGATGAATGCATTGGCATGTAAGGTCATTTTCATGCTCATCCGGTTGGAGTTCAACTCCGAAAAAGTCTGTCGCGGCCGGTTCATATGCATCATGGATATCCCGACACAAACTTTTTTTGCGTCGTTAGCCGAAAGGGTGGTGGAATTTGAGTTATAAGTCCATGTTAATCCTGCACCGATATCTCCATACAACATTTTATTGAAATCCATTGTTTCCCCGGTGGGCAGGGAAGGATTGTATCCATCGGTAAAGGCCGGGTCATACTGACTGTCCCAGCGCATGTTGTCCATTTTTATTCTTTTTTGCGCCATGCCGCCCTGTATCCCTGCGGTGAGCATATTGTGCTTGTTAAGCGGCAGGTGATATGCGATAGAAATATTTACCATCGTCTGATTCAACTTATTATCTCCTGCCTGATCGTTAAATAATTGTATCCCTATACCAAGAATGCCGCCTTTAAGCTTTCCTTTCAGGATACCGCAATCATAAGAAATACCATACGTGAGATATGATTTTGAAATGCTGCGCCACTGGCTCTTGTAATTGGCGATGATCCTGTGGTCAGCGCTGAAAGCTCCGGCTAAGGCCGGATTAAGTGATAAAGGAGCATTGTTGAACTGCGAAAAGTGTATGTCCTGTCCTGATGCCCAAAGAGAACTTACTATCAACACTGTTAGTAATAAAAATCTTTTCATATTTATTATAAGTAAAAAATCACTTAATTAATTTCAGTATCAAAGATATGAAATTTACAAGATATGATGGCTAAAGAAAAAAAATGATTTAGAAACTGTTTTGATTTTTATTGATATAGAAGCATTATTTTCGACATTGTCCCGCCTCAAAGGGGGCCTGCCCGGCTGCGACAGTCTGGCGGTCGTTGAAAATCGATTGGCCCTCCTGGTTTAAAGGCTAACCAATGTTTATTTTCTGGCAAATGCCTGTTAATTAAGAGAATGGATTAAAAAACGGTTGAAGTTATGAATGATAAAAACTACAGGAACTGTTTTTTTTATATTTTTGCATTATCATATTATACAGGCGGTAATACGATGTGCTTACAATTAAATGTTTGATTTTCAATTTTATGCTGCTGTTTATAGCTGATTTTCTTTCATTCCAGATCACTGATATTGTTGATGTCGTTTTAGTGGCTATACTGCTGTATCAGATTTACAGACTGATGAAAGGGACGGCGGCTATAAATATTTTCATCGGAATTGTTGCGATCTACTTTGTCTGGAAGATTGTTAACCTTCTTCAGCTTAATTTGTTGTCTGAAATACTCGGGCAGTTTGTTAGTGTTGGTGTTATAGCTTTAATTGTGGTTTTTCAGCGCGAGATACGTCAGTTTCTGCTTTTGCTTGGCTCACCGCGTTTTTTGACAAGGAAACAAAAATGGAGAGCATTCTGGAATCTCAACGTGCAGCAGAGCGGGATAATTGAACTCGACCGGATCGTAAAAGTCAGTGAAACATTGTCGACTGCTAAAACCGGTGCTCTGATTGTAATATCGAAAAGAAGCAACCTGGAAGAATACGTCAATACCGGTGAAAAAATTGATGCCCGCATATCGGAACAACTTATTGAAAATATTTTTTATAAGAACAGTCCTTTGCACGATGGTGCCATTGTCATTAACGGAAACCGTATCGTAGCAGCCCGTTGTGTGCTGCCGCTGACACGTAATGAAAAATTTCCGAATACGCTTGGATTAAGGCACAGGGCAGCAGTAGGCATTTCTGAACTTACCGATGCCATCACTCTTGTTGTCTCTGAACAGACGGGAAACATTTCTTATACAAAAAACGGGACACTTTATGCTAACATCAGGCCCGAGGCATTAAAGGTTTTCCTGGAAATTGAATTTGCCTGAGGATACGCATCATTTATTTTTTTGCGGCAACAGCGGCAGAGTCAGCTTGCTGTTTCATTTTTGCTTCAAATTCCATGACCATCTGTTCGGGAGTTTTTCCCAGATTGTCAATAGATATCATGGCATCATCCGCGAGGTCGTGTTTGGGGTACTTTTGAAGAAAATCCGTATAGGCTTCACGGGCTTTTTTTATGTTTTTTATGTTATTTTCAAAAATAAACGCCTTCAAAAAATATACTTCGGGCAGTTTTGAAAAATCATTATAGTTTTTTATGAGGATATCAAGCAGAGCAACGGCATCTTCATTTTGTGAATTGTTCATCTGAAGATTGGCAGCTTTGTAAAGATAAACAGGCGACAAGGAATCTTTTGGATGCTGATCTGCAAATTTCTTATACAGGGCAACCATTTCATTTACCTTCGTTTTGTCGGGTATGGTGTTGTTACCCGAGAATAATGCCTTTTCCATTGCGGTTATTTCTTTAACCATTTTTTCTTTCGATTGAGTGCAGCTGGTAACTAAAAAAACGATTAAAACAAGAATGATAAAATTGATTTTTTTCATTTTTCTGAATATTTTATTTAACATGTTTTTTTTCTAAAGGAAATATCATTTTGTACTTTGTTTTGATCAGGCCTTTTGAGATGTCGGTAAGTTTGCGTTTGAGGACCATTTTTTTTAGCGAACTCAGCCTGTCAACAAATAAAACACCTTCCAGGTGGTCGTATTCGTGTTGTATAACCCGTGAGAGGATACCGGAATATTCTTCGGAATAAAATTTGAAATTTTCGTCGTAATACTCAATTTTAATGGTTTCATGCCGCACCACATCTTCCCTTATTTCCGGAACGCTGAGACAACCCTCGTTGAAGGACCATTCTTTGCCGCTGTATTCAGTGATTTGAGGATTGATAAAAACTTTCTTAAAATCTTTTCCTTCGGGATAATCTTCGGCATAGGGATTCGTGTCAATCACTATCAGCCTGATGTTAAGCCCCACCTGTGGAGCTGCCAATCCAACGCCAATAGAGGCATACATGGTTTCATACATATCGGCAATAAGTTTTCTCAGGTCTGGATAAGTATTGTCAATATCTACTGATTTTTTCTTTAGCAGGGGAGTCCCGTATGCAACGATAGGAAGTTTCATAAGCCTGTTTTTGTGAGTGATTCAAGATACGATTGCAAAATAATGGTGGCGCTTATTGTATCTACCAGGGCTTTGTTCTGACGTTTCTTTTTGCTGATACCCGAGTCTATCATTGTTTGAAAAGCCATCTTCGAGGTAAAACGCTCGTCAAATCTTTTTACCGGGATGCCGGGTAAGGATTTTTGAAGGGATTTCAGGAATGGCGTGATAAATTTTTCCGATTCCGAGGCTGTGTTGTTCATCTGCAGCGGTTTGCCAACAACAATAAGCTCAACTGGTTCTTTGGAACAGTAGTTTTTCAGAAAAGGCATCAGCTCGTTTGAATTGACGGTGGTCAATCCGGTGGCAATAATTTTAAGTTCATCGGTAACCGCGATGCCCGTTCTTTTTTGTCCGTAGTCGATAGCTAGTATACGTCCCATATTATTTTGCGGGGCAAAGGTACTAAAATTGCCTCAAATTGACGATTAATTTGTCTATTTCTCATCAGAAACCGACCTGTTAAACATTTTTTTCTAACTTTGAACGATTACTGTTAAAATATATTTTTATGAATGCTGATATAAAGTTATTGGTAGAAGCCGCCTGGGATGACCGTACACTGCTGAAAGATGACAACATCTGTAATGCCATTCGCAACGTCATTGATATGCTTGATAAAGGGGCAATTCGGGTATGTGAGCCTGTTGATGGTGGTTGGAAATTAAACGAATGGGTCAAAAAAGCAGTTATTTTATATTTTCCTATACAGCAGATGGAAACCATTGAGGTTGGCCCCCTGGAATTCCGCGATAAAATAAAACTGAAAAGAAATTATGAATCGCTGGGAGTGCGTGTGGTACCTCATGCTATCGCACGATATGGCTCTTTTCTGGCGCCAGGCGTCGTGATGATGCCTTCCTATGTGAATATTGGTGCCTATGTAGACAGTGGTACTATGGTTGATACATGGGCCACCGTGGGCTCTTGTGCCCAGATTGGTAAAAATGTCCACCTGAGCGGAGGTGTGGGCATAGGAGGCGTTCTGGAACCTGTGCAGGCGGCGCCTGTGGTCATTGAAGATAACTGTTTCATAGGTTCACGATCTATCGTTGTTGAGGGTGTCCGGGTAAAATCAGAAGCTGTTCTCGGGGCAAATACCGTTATTACTAACTCAACCAGAATCATTGACGTCAGTGGCAACGAACCTGTTGAATATCATGGAGTCATTCCTGAACGTTCTGTTGTTATTCCGGGAACTTACCTTAAAGAATTTCCGGCCGGAAAATATCCTGTGGCTTGTGCGCTGATCGTTGGCAAACGCAAAGAATCCACCAACCTCAAAACCTCGCTGAACGAATGCCTGAGGGATTTTAATATGGCGGTATAGTATTCATCAATGCCGGTTTTTCAAGCCTTATGCTTGTCATAATAATTTACAAAATGTTGGTAGAGACCTCTTTCAGTTAATTCTATCCTGTCGGGACTCATAGTGTTGAACCGACTGTTTTTTACCAATATCAGGCTCCTACGCGGGCGAGACAACACATATCGTTTTTTTAATAATGTAAAGTATTGCCTTTTCTGCATAGGAAGACACCATTTCGGCATATAAGTTTCCAAACCAGGCATTTTCCAGTCAGGGAAAAGATATTGAAGTGTGTTTAATATTTATTTTCCCCATTTGGGAAGCTGGAATTTTGCAGAACAGATTTCTGATTTTGAAGATGCATTATAATCATCTGGTAGTTAGTATTTTTCATATATTTAATTTGTGTATATCATTATTTATTAAATTATTACAATTTTCTTGCATTTTTAAATAATTAAATATAACTTTGAAAATTAAAAATTTATTAACATGAAAAAAGCATTATTTTTGGTTTTTTGGTTTGCTGTTACCATCTGCTGTTCCCAGACGCTCACACGTGAAGTGATATCCACGGGCGGGGATTTCCAGCAAAACAGCACAGGGTCGGTAAGTTTTACTATAGGTGAAACGGTGGTCGAAACCTTCGAAACCGCCAATATCGACCTCACACAGGGCTTTCAGCAGAACGATGTTTTAAAGTTTATGATCTATGGCAAGGTGA
>ENA-UOWO01000911-UOWO01000911.1-activated-sludge-metagenome-genome-assembly--contig:-NODE-911-length-41022-cov-11.745161_pt1 | contig 41022 bp, 37 predicted proteins | sample MGYA00238148_ERZ761564 | MGnify/ENA primary metagenome ERZ761564 (study PRJEB28885, sample SAMN05720194) | activated sludge metagenome | isolation source: Anaerobic digester | place: USA... | reverse complement strand
CGATTTGCTTACTTTTAATCGATTTGATTAAAACAACAGGAAGAGAAAATGATTAGATACCGTTGGTTCGGATTGCTGCTCGTCATCGCCCTCGGCGCCTGTGAAAAAGATTCGGTGTCGGCTGACAACAAAACGAAGGAGAAACCCGAGGGCTGGCAGCTGGTCTGGTCCGATGAATTCTCCGTCAACGGCCTGCCCGATGCGCAGAAATGGGGATACCAGACCGGCGGCAGCGGCTGGGGCAACGATGAAAAGCAGTATTACTACGCCGACCGGGTGGAGAACGCCCGGGTCGAAAACGGCATGCTCATCATCGAAGCGCGCCGGGACAATTTTGAGGGCCACACCTACACCTCCGCCCGGCTGGTCAGCCGGGGCAAGGGCGACTGGACCTATGGCCGCTTCGAGATCCGCGCCAAGCTGCCGGCCGGACGCGGCACCTGGCCCGCCATCTGGATGATGCCGACTGAATCGACCTACGGCAGCGGCGGCTGGCCCGACAACGGCGAGATCGATATCATGGAACATGTCGGCTACAACATGGGTACCGTGCACGCCTCCATCCACTCCAAAATGTACTATCACAAAATCGGCACCCAGAAGACCGCCACTACCAAGGTCAGTGATGTCGCTCTCAGGTTCCACGACTATATCCTCGAATGGGACGCGAACGAAATCAGGGCCTGGGTCGACACGACCCTCTATTTCACCACCCCCAATGAGGGCAAGGGATGGGAGTACTGGCCCTTCGACAAGGAGTTTTACCTTATCCTGAACATCGCCGTCGGCGGCAGCTGGGGCGGCGCACAGGGTATCGACGACTCGATCTTCCCCCAGCAGATGGTCATCGACTATGTCCGCGTCTATCAAAAAGAAAATTAGGTTCTCCCCACGGGAGCGCTGAGAAACAACTGCACGAGGTGAGGGGCTATGAAAGCATTTGGCAGATTTTGCTGTCTGCTGGCTCTGGTCAGCCTGACCGTGGCGCCGGATCCCGCTCTGGCGGACAAAGCCAGCGAGGCGAGACAACGGAACGCGGATGTCGCCACTCCGGAGGCTCTGGTGCGGGCGGCCTATGAATCGATCTCGGGCCCGGCCGGACGAAATCGCAACTGGGACCGCATGCGCAATCTCTGGCTGGGCAGCGCCCGGATCATCCTCTCCTCTAACGACTATGAGGGCAATCCCATCTGGGAGAACATGACCCTGGATGGCTTTATCAATCGGGTCGCCGCCTGGTACAAGCAGGAAGGGTTCTTCGAGAGCGAGATCGCTTCAACCACCCAGCGCTTCGGCAACGTCGCCCAGGTCTGGAGCACCTTCGAGATCCGCAGGGGATCCTCCACCAGTCCCGTCGTCTACCGCGGCATTAACAGCTGGTCGATGGTCATGAAGGATGGCCGCTGGTGGATATCACAGCTCAACTACGATTTTGAAAGCAGAAAGCACCCCATACCGGAGCGTTATCGCTGAAAACCATGCCCGATCGTCCCTCCTATCACCTGACGCCGGAGGAGTTCCGCCGGCTTGGCTACCGCATGATCGACTGGATCGCCGACTATGAGCAGCGGGTCGCCGATCTGCCGGTCCTTTCCCGCGCCGAGCCCGGCAGCATCCGCGCCCAGCTCCCCGCTGCCGCTCCAGAAAAGGGAGAAGCTCTCGACCTGATCTTCGCAGACCTTGAGCGGATCATCCTCCCCGGCATCACCCACTGGCAGTCGCCCAACTTTTTCGCCTTTTTTCCGGCCAACACTTCCGGCCCCTCCATCCTCGGCGACCTGCTCTGCGCCGGCCTCGGCGTCCAGGGCATGATGTGGGCTACCAGCCCCGCCTGCACCGAGTTGGAGACCCATATTATGGACTGGATGGCGGACCTGCTCGGCCTCCCCCCGGGGTTCAGGTCGGACAGCGCCGGCGGTGGGGTGATTCAGGACTCAGCCTCCGGCGCGGCCCTCTGCGCCATCATCGCCGCACGCGAGCGCAGGACCGGCCTGGTCAGTAATGAGTCCGGCTGCGACGGACGCCTGACCGCCTATGCTTCGACCGAGGCCCACTCTTCCATCGAAAAGGCGATCAGGATCGCCGGCATCGGCCGTAAAAACCTGCGCCTCATAAGAGTCGACGAGCGTTTCGCCATGCGCCCGGCGGAACTCGAAACCGCCATCCGCGCCGATCTTGCTGCAGGACTCATGCCCTTCTTCGTCAGCGCCACCATCGGCACTACGGCTGCCAACGGCCTCGATCCTCTTCCCGAAATCGGCCGCATCGCCGCGAAGCACGGGCTCTGGTTCCATGTCGACGGCGCCATGTCCGGCACTGCCGCCCTCTGCCCCGAATACCGCAGCATCCAGGAGGGGCTGGAAAGGGCAGACAGCTATTGCACCAACCCCCACAAGTGGCTGTTCACCAATTTCGACTGCGACTGCATGTTTGTCCGCGACCGCGCCGCGTTGATCCAGGCCCTGACCATCCTGCCCGAGTACCTGCGCAACCGGGCGACGGAATCGGGCGCCGTCATCGATTACCGCGATTGGCAGATCCCGCTCGGACGCCGCTTCCGCAGCCTCAAACTCTGGCTCGTCCTGCGCCACTACGGCCGGGAGGGGCTCCAGTACCACATCCGCCGTCATATCGAACTGGCGCAGCACTTTGCCGGTCAGGTCGCAGCCCATCCCGATTTCGAACTCGCTCTGCCCCCGCCGCTCAACCTGGTCTGCTTCCGCCACCGCGGCGGCGATACCGCCAACCAGGCCATCCTTGACGGTGTCAACAACAGCGGCAAGGCCTATCTCTCCCATGCCCGCCTGGCGGGCAAGCTGACCCTCCGCCTCTGCGTCGGCCAAACCCGCACAGAAGCCGGGCATGTGGAAGCAGTCTGGCAGCTGCTCCAGCAGACCGCGGAGGCATGGCAAAAGTCACAGGAACCTGGCAATGGAGGAGAAAAAGATGACTTCAACGGGTAATCCGGGGGTGCGCACCTTCGCGGGCAAGGGGGGGCTGCCCATGGTGGAGGTCGAAAACAGCGAGGCCAGAGCTGTGATCAGCCTTTACGGAGGCCAGGTGCTCTCCTGGCAGCCTAAAGGGGAGGAGGAGGTGCTCTTCACCAGCGCCCGGAGCTGGTTCGAGCCCGGCAAAGCCATCCGCGGGGGCGTCCCCCTCTGCTGGCCCTGGTTCGGCCCTCACCCCACCGACCGGGAGAAACCGATGCACGGCTTCGCCCGCCTCCATGACTGGCGCCTCGTCCAGGTGACCACCACACCGGAGGGGAAGAGCATCGCCGTACTGGAATTCGAGGATTCACCCGCCACCCTGGCGCTCTGGCCCCACCCCTTCCACCTCCGTCTCGAGGTCGAGGTCGGGGCTCATCTCCGCATCGCACTGACCATGGCCAACCGTGCCGCCGAAGAGGTCGAAATCACCGCCGCCCTCCACTCCTACTTCCTGCTCGGAGAGGCCGGGCTGGTCCATATCACCGGACTGGACGACACCTTTTACATCGATACGCTCCAGCAGGAGCGCACCACCCTGCAGCAGGGACAGATCAAAATCGACCGGGAGATCAACCGGATCTACCTCGAGACCGGCAACAGCTGCACCATTCATGATCCCCTGCTCGAACGGCAGATTATGGTCAGGAAAGAGGGAAGCCAGTCAACTGTGGTCTGGAATCCATGGGAAGAGCGCAGCCGCACCTTTCAGGATCTGGGCGATGAGGAGTATCGCAAGATGGTCTGCATCGAGGCGGGAAATGTGCGGCGGGACCGCATCCTGCTGCCGCCGTCAGCCAGCCACACCCTGGCGACAGAGTTCGCACTTATGCATTAGCATGAACCGCAGCGCAGGCTGCAAACAATCCATTTTCTGCTTGCATTTTTGATTAATTATTTCTATTTTAATCGGCTTGGTAGGAAAATATTCAATATAGTATAAATGAGCAGGAGTTTTTCCAATGTCGAGAAAATGTGCTATATGTGGCAAGGGTCCCCAGGTCGGCAACAATGTCAGCCATGCCCACAACCTGACCAAGACGCGCTGGATGCCCAACATCCGCAAAATGCGCATCGTCGAAAAGGGCACGACGCGTAACGCCTACGTCTGCACCCGCTGCCTCCGCGGCAACAAAGTGACCAAGGCGATCTAGCCTCGTCCAATCCGCGACCGAATTCGAGCCGGGTCCTTGACCCGGCTTTTTTTTATTGCGCCTCCGCCCATCCCTTTAAAAGCCGCGCCTTTTCCAGCCCGTTATCGATGAAATCCCAGGGCAAGAGCTCCTCCGGACCCTTGGCGCGGTGAATCCACCCGGTAAATCCGCCATAGATCTCCTGCCACTCCCGGTTCTCCTGCACCGCCCGCACCAGGGCTTCACCTACCTCCACCGTGCCGATGGAAAAGAGCGCCTGCAGCACCTCCTCCCGTCCGCTTTTACGGCCGGCGCTCACCCCGTCGATGCGGTTGAGGGCCTCGATGACCATCTTCCTTTTAGACTTGATCTCCCGCTCCGTGGCCATGCCCGCCCACTGAAACGGGGTCCAGGGCTTGGGGACAAAGGTGTTGACGCTGACGCGCAGCTCCCGCCCGCTGCCGCGGCTGCAAAAAAGGGCGGCGGCCTTGCGGGTGAGATCGACCAGCCCCTGCAGGTCTTCCGGCTGCTCGGTCGGCAGTCCGATCATGAAATAGAGCTTGATCTGCCGGAAATGGAACTGCCCAATGAGGTCAACGGCCGCGAGGATCTGCTCTTCGCTCAGATGTTTGCGGATAACCCGGCGGAGTCGCTCGGTGCCGGCCTCCGGGGCGAGGGTGACCGTGCGGATGTCGGACGCTGTCATGGCCTTGAGGAGAACAGGCGAAATCCGGTCCGCGCGCAGCGAGGATAGGCTGATCCTGTGGCCGCGACCAAGCAGCTGTTCACAAAGCTGGTCGAGCCGGCTGTAATCGGAGAGTGCGGCGCCAACCAGGCCGATGCGGTCGCCGGGATGGGCGTGGCGTTCGACTTCCGCGATGATCTCCTCCAGAGGCCAGCTCCTGAAGGGGTGATAGAGATGGCCGGCGGCGCAGAAACGGCAGCCTCTGCCGCAGCCGCGGCCCACTTCCACCATGAACATCTCGAGATGGGTGTTGGGGGTGACGCAGACCGAGCTGGCGGGCGGATATTTCCTGAGATCGATGTAGCGCCTCCGCACGCGCCCGGACTCCGGCTGCAGGCCGTGCACCGCGGGCACCCAGGCCCCTTCGATGCCCGCCAGCCTCGCCAGCAGCTCCTCCCGGCCCTCCCCGCCATCGAGGTGTTCCGCATAGGCCCGGGCGAAATCGGGGATAAGCTCTTCTCCCTCGCCGATCAGGAAGAGATCGGCAACCGGAGCCATGACGGTCGGATTATAGAAAGCAGCCACGCCTCCCATCAGGATGAGAGGATCATGGTGTGTCCGTTCGCGGGCCAGCAGAGGGATACCCGCCCGCTTGAGCATCTGCAGGACTACCGGATAGTCCATCTCGTATGCGAGCGAAAAGGCGATGATCCGGAACTGGTTGAGTGGCTGCTGTGATTCCAGTGTGTGAAAAAAGGCAGCGAACGGGCCTTCCAGCTGGAAGGCCCGTTCGCCTTTGAGGAGTGGCTGCTCGTTCAGCAACCGGTAGACGGTCTGATATCCCAGACTCGACATACCCGTTGCGTAACTATTGGGATAGACGAGCGCCAGTGGAGTGGGGCCTTGGGGAGAGAACTCGCGGCGGCGGCTTTCTGCGCTGAGCAGCTTCCGGGCGTAGCTTCGGAAGGCCCCGTACTGATCAGCCATGACAGCCGCCCCGTATCACAACGCGCTTTTCCGCACGCGTGGATTCCTTGTCACAGGAGCTTCCAGCGGTTACGGCGGCACGCCGGTATGTCAAATTCAGTATCTTCATGGCCGTTGCCGTTTCCGGCCGTTACCTGCACATCCTGCAGTGTGCGTTCCACATCCTTCCAGGTGTAAAGCGGCTCAGGACGCTCGGCTGCGGGCTGGGGCTCACTCTTAGGCTCCGGCTGAGCCGGCCGGGCCGGGTTCGCCGGCACCGTCGTGCGCTGCTGCCACTTGGGATTGAGGATATCGCGGCTGGCTTCCCGGTTGACATGGTTGTTGATCTCCTCCAGCCGGGTCACCGCAGGAATCTCCTTCTGAAGCAGACCGCCCTGTTCGAACTGCATGTTCGTCCGGCTGCCGGCCTCGCGGCTGCGGCGGTAATTGCTGGAGAGCCCGGTGGAGATAACTGTGATCCGCATCTCGTCGTCAAGATTGTTGTCAATGACGGCGCCGAAAATAATGTTGGCGCGCGAACCCGCCTCCTCGAAGATGATGGTTGTGGCGGTGTTGACATCATTCAGGCTCATCTTCGGGCCGCCGGTGATGTTGACAAGCAGGCCGAGTGAGCCGGCGATGGAAACATCCTCGAGCAGCGGGCTGTGGATGGCCTGCTCGGCGGCGGTCTTGGCCTTGTTTTCGCCGCGGCCGATACCCGACCCCATCAGGGCGTCGCCGGCTTCGCTCATGACAGCGCGCACATCGGCGAAATCGAGATTGACCAGGCCGGGCACAGTGATCAGGTCCGAAATACCCTTGGTGGCATTGAAAAGGATCTCGTCCGCGAAACGGAAAGCTGTGTCGAGCGGCGTTTCAGGCGGCACAAGGGAGATAAGCCGCTGGTTGGGGACGACGATGAGCGTATCGACCGCCTCTTTAAGAGCGAGAATCCCCTCATCGGCGCGCACCATGCGTTTCTGCCCTTCGAAAATGAAAGGCCGGGTGACGATGCCGACGACCAGGGCACCGATATCACGGGCGATCTGGGCCACAACCGGGGCAGCCCCGGTGCCCGTACCGCCACCCATGCCGGCGGTGACAAAGACCAGATCCGCATCCGCCAGAGCATCATACACGGCGTTGCGGTCTTCCTCGACCGCCCTCAACCCCTTCTGGGGATCTGCGCCGGCGCCCAATCCCTGCGTGGTCTTGGTGCCGATGCGGATCTTGGTGGGCGCCATACAGTATTCCAGCGCCTGCTCGTCGGTATTGATCGCGATAAAGCCTACACCCTTCAACCCTTCAGAGATCATGCGCGTGACCGCATTGCCGCCCGCGCCGCCGACACCTACCACCTTGAGCACCGCGCTGCCGGGGTTGGTATCATCAAAATCGAAAGTTAGATTCATAGCCCGCTCCCTTGAGTTATTTGTATCGTCCCTCAGACCTATCCCTTGTCCGGTGGATGATTTTGGTCCCATTGTAAACCCCTCTTGTTTAGAGCTCTCGCGAACCACTCCGGGTCCGGCGTGGAGCTTGCGGTTAGACGGGCGGCTGAAAGCCGCGCCGTCTGGTAAATCATATTTTACGGTCAAAGAGCTGTTTGAATTTTTCATACAGTGAACTGAAAGACTTTTTCTCCTTGCTGAAATCCGGGCCTTCCTCTCCGCGATGTTTGAGAGCATACTGGATCAGGCCGACGCCGGTGGCGCTCTGCGGAGTGCCCGCCTCGGCCACCATGCCGGTGAATCCCGTCGGATGGCCGATCTTGACCGGCATGTTAAAGATCTCCTCCGCCAGCTCCATGGTCCCCGGCAGCAGTGAGGCGCCTCCGGTCAGAACCAGTCCGGTGGTCATCAAATTGACGTAGGTCGACTTTTTGATCTCTTCATAGATGATGGTAAGGATTTCGACCATGCGCGGCTGGATGATGTCGACCAGCAGTCCCTTGGAGATCCGCCTCGAGGGGCGGCCGTTGACGCCCGGCACCTCGACGACCATCTCCTTGTCCCCTTCGCAATGCAGGGCATGACCATGGGCGATCTTGAGCCGCTCGGCGGATTCAATCGGTGTGCGCAGCATGATCGCCAGATCGTTGGTCACGTTGCGTCCGCCGAGGGCGACGACGGCGGTATGGCGAATGCAGCCTTCGTAAAAAAGGGCGATGTCGCTGGTGCCGCCGCCGATGTCAACCAGGATCACACCAAGCTCTTTCTCATCCTCGCTGAGCACCGAATAGCTGGAGGCCAGAGGCTCCAGCACCAGGCTGGCCGTGGAATAGCCCGCCTTTTCGATGCAGCGGTAAATGTTCTGGGCGGAGGCAATCGCCCCGGTGACGATGTGGACTTCAGCTTCGAGGCGCACACCGGTCATGCCGACGGGATCGCGGATGCCGCGCTGGTCGTCGACGATGAACTCCTGCGGCAGGATATGGATCACCTCGCGGTCGAGCGGCAGCGCCACAGCGCGGGCAGCCTCGATGACCCGGCGGATATCCTCTTCGCTGACCTCATTGTCCTCGCCGGTGATAGCCACCACGCCGCGTCCATTGATGCTGCGGATATGGTCGCCCGCGATGCCGGCGTAAACCATATCGACCTGGACGTCGGCCATCTCCTCAGCCTTCTCCACCGCCGCACGGATCGAACGCACGGTCTTTTCCGAGTCGACGACGATGCCATAGCGAAGCCCTTCAGAAGGCGCCGTCCCGACACCGATGATCTTGATCTCCTGGGCTTCATTTACCTCGGCAATGAAACAACCGATCTTGGTAGTGCCGATGTCGAGCCCGGCAATGATATCGACTGCATCCATACATTTATCCTTACGAATGGGTTCGGCTCATGATTTCTTCTTGACGATGATCTGGCTGGCCAGCCGCGCATCGAGGCAGCGGATCTGGCCCATCAGCGTGGAGGAACCCAGCTGACTGAAAAAGAGATCAAGGTTGCGCGCCTTGGCCTCCAGATCATCCTGTCCGAGCAGCACCGGCAGCATGCCCGTCTGCGAGAAATAAGCTACCAGCCCGAGCTCGGGATCGCAATAGATTTCAGAAAGCTGGCGGCCGAGCAGGTCGCTGCGGCTCTCTACCTCGTCGATAAGCTCCATCGCGTGATGAAAGAAAAAGCCGTCCAGGCGATTGGTCTTGCTGTTGAAGCGCAGGCCCGGACCGGTGATCACCGGCAGGTCCGGGACCGGTTCACCCTGCTTCAGCGTAATAATATGTCCTCTGGAGTCAAGACCACAGATCTTGCCCGCTGCCAGCAGAGCCACCGGACGCCCTTTCCGGCTGCTGCCCTGGATGAAGAGCTTGCCCTCGCGCGAATTCAGGGCGAGCATCTCTTTCTCCTGGTCAGCCCGGCGGATCTTCTCCTCCAGTTTTTCGCGCAGCTCGTCACCATCGTCATATTGCAGCGCGTACTGCTCGGCCATCTGATCGATGGAGAGCACAGGCTCTTCGGTATCGTGCGCCTCCAGCATCTGCTGGGAGATAAAGAGTCCTGCCACCAGGGCAAAGCTGAGAAAGAGCATCACTTTGCCATATTGAACAACACGTTCACTCATGCCTTTTCCCTGTCTCGATTGGATTTCAATTTCAATACTGCGCGCGCGAGATCCGCACTGGCGGAAGCGAACGCCGATTCCCTGGCCAGTTTGCCCATGGCCGCCCTGCGTCCGGAATCGCCGAACAGGGCGATGATTTCGGCCGCGATATCGCGATGCGCAAGCTCGCGTTCGAGAATGACCATGGCCGATCCCTTTTGCGCCAGGGCGAGGGCGTTGGCCTCCTGATGATTTCCAGCCGCAGCGGCAAATGGAATCAGGATGGCCGGCAGACCGCACACATTGATTTCAGCCAACGTCAAAGCCCCGGCGCGACACATCACCACATCCGCCGCCCTGTAGGCCAGGGGCATTTCGGTGATGAAATCCGTCATCCACACCTGGTTCTCACACCCGACAATGGCCTGCCGAACCAATTCCTGATTCCATTTTCCGCTGCTCCAGATCAGCTGCAGATCCGATTCCGCCAGCAAGCGGGGTAAAATTTTGACCATCAATTCATTGATCACCCTGGCACCCTGGCTGCCGCCGAAAACCAGCAGCGTGGGCTTGTCCGGATCCAGACCGAAATGACGCCGGGCCTCGGCCGGCGAAGCCGCCACTTCCAGGTCACGAACCGGATTGCCGGTGACGGTGACATTCTTCCGCCCCTTGAAGTAGGGCAGGGCCCCGGCAAAGCCGAGATGAAGCTGATCCACTCCGCGCGCCAGCAGCCGTGTGGTGACACCGGGATAGCTGTTCTGCTCCTGAATGAGCGTCGGATAGCCGCAGAGATGAGCCATGAAGAGCATCGGCCCGCTGACATAACCGCCGGTGCCGATGACGACATCGGGCCGGACCCTGCGCAGAATGGCGGCGCTCTGGCCCAGGCTGCCGATCAGCCGGAAAGGAAAAGCCAGATTGGTCCAGACACTGCGGCGTGCAAAACCGCGCACAGAGAGCAGATGGAGGGGAAAACCCAGCTCCGGTATGACCCGGGCCTCAACGCCCCGGGCCGTGCCTACGAAATGGATCTCCGCCTGCGGTTCAAATTCACGCAGCTTTTCGGCGATGGCGATGGCCGGATAGAGATGGCCGCCGGTGCCGCCGCCGGCGAAGAGATAGCGAGGCTGATGCCCCTTATTCTCCGCAGGATGACTCATCGATAATTTCTCCGCAGGGCGACGGTTTTACGCACACCGCCGCGGTGTACGGCTGTGCGGACAGGCGCGGGAAAGGCGCGCTCCTCGACCCGCTGCTTGTACTCGCGCCACCCCGGACTGGCCGCATAGGCGGGACTACCCTGCGCTGAGATGTTGAGCAAAAGCCCGAGTGCGCAGAGGTGCGTCACCAGCGAGGTACCGCCATAACTGAGAAAGGGCATCGGGATGCCTGTGGTCGGCAGCAGGCCAACCACCACCCCGGCGTTGATGAAAGCATAAGTGGCATAGCAGGCGGTGATCCCCCCGGCCAGATATCGTCCGGCCAGGTCCGGCGCCTGCCGCGCAATGGTCAGCCCGCGGCGAACGACCACCAGGAAGAGGAAAAGCACACCCACTGTTCCGATCAGTCCGTATTCCTCGCCGATCATGGCGAAGATAAAATCGTTGTGGGCTTCGGGCAGAAAGAGGTACTTCTGATGGCTGCCGCCGATGCCCTGGCCGATCAACCCGCCTTGCGCCAGGGTGATGAGCGACTGCTTGAGATGGGGGTGCATCTCGCCGCCCGCGCTGTGGAGGTGATCGGTGATCCTCCTGATCATGTAGGGATTAATGCTGACATAGAGCAGGGCCATACTGAGGGTGCTCAGGCCTGCGATAACAGAATAGCTGAACCTTATCTCCGCCAGAAAGAACATGGTGAAGGCGATGAACAGCGTCAGGGCTGCAGTACCCATATCATGCTGCAGGGCGATCGGCCCGGCGATCGCCAGTGTGAGACCGAAAAGGATGGCGTAGCGGTTCATATCATCCAGCTCTTCACGCCAGAGGTAGAGTTGACCGGCTAAAAGCAGGATCAGGGCGTAGCGGGCGAAATCCGAGGGCTGGAACATGAAGAAATAAAGATTGATCCAGCTGTAGGCCCCGTTCCGCGGCGTGATGCCGGGCACGCGCGCCAGCAGAATGGCCAGCAGAAAGAGCGAAATTCCGAAAAAGATCCACCGGTCGGCCAGCCATTTGCGATAGTCTCGTCTGGCGATGAAGAACATCAGCAGGAGGCCGATGACAGCGCGCGCCAGCTGCTTGGTAAAATAATATTCGCTGTTGCCGTACTTCATCTCCATGCGGTACGAGCTGGCGGAATAGATCGTCGCCGCTCCGACGATAATGAGCAGGAGTATGCAGGCGAGGAGCGCAAAGTCCGCGCGCGCCCAGTCCATTTTCTTTTCTGCAGGTGTCATCTGATTTTAAAAGTCGTCAAGGTTAAAAGCGCCAGAATTATGCCCACGATCCAGAACCGCACCACCACTTTGGGCTCGGCCCATCCGCTCAGTTCAAAGTGGTGATGAATGGGCGCCATGCGAAAAACGCGCTTGCCGGTACGCTTGAAATGGGTGACCTGGATGATCACCGACAGGCTCTCGATGACAAAGATAGCGCAGATCAACAGGAGGAGGAGCTCCTTTTTGACCAGCACCGCCACCGTGCCGATCGCCCCGCCGAGGGCCAGGGCGCCGGTATCGCCCATGAAGACCTGGGCCGGATAGGCGTTATACCAGAGAAAGCCCAGGGAGGCGCCGAAGAGAGCGGCGCAAAAAACCGCCAGCTCGCCCGCCTCCGGCAGATAGATTATATTGAGATAGTCGCTGAAATCAACACGGCCGGTGAAATAAGCGATCAGGCCGAAAGCGATAGCCCCGATCGCACTCAGTCCGATCAGCAGGCCGTCAAGTCCGTCGGTCAGGTTCGAGCCGTTCGACATGGCCGTAATCACAAAGGCGACCATAAAAATGTAAAAGATGCCAAATTCCAGCTCGAAATTCTTCAGGAAAGGAATGGTGGTGCTGGAACGTTCAGCTTCAACTGCGGGCAGATAATAGACGACCAGCCCGACAAAGAGCCCGATGATCACCTGGCCGACCAGCTTGTAGCGCCCGATCAGCCCCTTGGGCATCTTTTTGACAATTTTGAGATAGTCATCGAGCAGACCCAGCATGCCCAGCCACAAAGTCACGATCATCACCACCCAGATCCCGGTCTCGGCGATCTTGGCGAGCAGAAGGGTCGGGACCAGGGTGCTCACCAGAATGAGGAGACCGCCCATGCTCGGGGTGCCGCGCTTGCCGAGATGGGTCTGCGGCCCGTCCGCGCGGATCTCCTCGCCGATCTGCTTTTCGCGCAGTCTCCGGATCAGGGCGGGCCCGATGAGCAGGCTCAGCGCCAGCGCCAGCAGCGCAGCGACGGCCGCCCGGAAGCTGATGTAGCGGAAAAGGTTGAAGATGATAAAATCGTCTTTCAGTGGCGCGAGCAAATAGTAGAGCATGGTTTTAATCCGCTATTTAGAATTCGTCGCCAAATGGTGTTGAACCCCCTCCACCAGGGTCTCCATCTGCATTCCGCGTGAACCCTTGAAAAGGATGACATTGCCGGGCTGCAGACATTCAGTCAGGGCTTCAGCCAACCCCTCCTTGTCGCTGAAATGACGGGCGGGGAGCCCCAGTTCTCCGGCCCGCTCGAGTGTGGCCTGGGTTTCGCGGCCGAAGAGAAAAAGCTGATCCAGCCCGCATCCGGCGGCGAGATCGGCGAGCTTGCGGTGCTCCTGCGTGGAGTAGCCGCCGAGCTCGAGCATGTCCCCCAGCACAGCAATGCGGCGGCCGCTGCCCTGAACGGAGATATCCGCCAAAGTACGAAGCGCCGCGGAACAGCTGTTCGGGTTGGCGTTATAGGTATCGTTCATCAGCAGCATCCCGCCGTGGGAGATCATGGCCATCCGTTTGTCCACGACCGGCAGTTCAGCCACTCCCGTCAGGATCTCCTCCAGAGCAAGACCAAACTCAAGGCCGACGGCAGCCGCCGCCAGCGCGTTATCAATGTTATGACGCCCGATGACCGGCAGGGTCACATCCCGGCCCAGGATGCGCAGGGTGTAGCGGGCCCGGTCATCACAGCCGAGAACCTCTGCGTTGAGATCCGCCGGATGGTCGACGCCGAATGAACGGGTATGGGCCAGGGGATACCGGTGCCCGCGCAGGATCGCGTCGTCGGCATTGAAAAAGGCGGTGCCGTCGGGGCGGCAGTGGTTAAAGATCTCGAATTTGGCCCTGGCCACTCCCGCAAGATCCTGAAAAAACTCGAGATGCGCATAGCCGATATTGGTGATCATGGCCATATCCGGCCTGACCAGAGCGCCGAGGCGGTCGAGCTCGCCAAAGTGGTTGGTGCCCAGCTCCGCAAGCAGGATCTGATGCTCATCGCGCAGCCCGAAGAGGGTGAGCGGAACGCCGATGTGGTTGTTGAATGATTTGGCGTTGCGCAGGACCCGGAATCGGCGTGAGAGCACCGAAAAAATTGCCTCCTTGGTTGTGGTCTTGCCGACGCTGCCGGTGACCGCGATCGCGGGGATCGAAAAGGTGGCGCGATAGGCAGCGGCCGCCTCCTGAAAAGAGTGGAGCGTCTCCGGCACGACGATGAGATTGGCCGCAGCGGCCTCCCCCGCATGGTTCGCATACCAGCGGGCGGAGACCATCGATATGGAGCCGCCGGCGGCCGCGCGCGGCAGAACAAAGTCGTGGCCATCAAACCGATCGCCGGCCAGGGCGACAAAAAGGTCACCGGGCTGTGCCGTGCGCGAATCAGTGGAAACTCCGGAGAACGGACGCTGCAGCAGCGCCTCCTCTCCGAACCACTCGCCCGCGGTCCAGCGCAGAATATGAGCCGGTGTCAGGTCTGAATAAGCCATGTTCTTCTCAAAAAATGAGCAATTTTCTCAGGTCGACGGATGATTCGCACACCAGCAGCACCTGATCGCCCGGATTGGTACGACGTCCGGCAGGCGGCTGCTGTGAGACGACCTTGCCGCTGCCATTGACAACGGCGGTGATTCCTTCCGCAGCGAGCACATTCAGGGCGTTGCGGATGGGCAGCCCGGTCACGCGCGGCACAACATGCCGCACCTGATCGGAGGGGCTCTCCTTGCAGACCAGCTTGACGGTCGCGGGTACAGAAATCACCGCGCCGGCCCGGGGCTGCTGTTCAACGATCACACCCTGGCGCCCGGTGATGGCCAGATCGATCTTGAGATCACCGGCCATTTGCACAGCCGCAGACCGTTTGAACCCGACAAAGTTCGGGACGATCCGGCGGCCTTCCTGCACAAATTTAAGATCCAATTCCTTGCCCTCCTCCGCCTCCACATCAACCCCGCGCTGGTACATGATCTGCTGCGCTATGCGCCTGAAACAGGGCGCTGCAACATCACCACCCATATAGCTTCCCTTGGGATTGTCGATCATCACATAGATGACCACCTCGGGATTCTCCTTGGGAAAAAAGCCGCCGAAATTGGCCACATACTGGCCCTTGATATAGCCGCCGCCGCCGCTGCGCACCATACGCGCTGTCCCGGTCTTTCCGCAGACGGTCATCCCCTCAAGCTGTGCCTTTTTGGCCGTCCCTCCGCTCACCACGTCAGCCATCATCTCCTTGAGCGCATTCGCCGTCTCGGTCTTGATCACCCGGCGCACCGCCTTCGGCCGGAACCGCTCCTGCACATGCCCCTCTGCATCCTGGATCTCCTTGACCACATAGGGCGTCAGCAAAACCCCGCCGTTGGCGATCGTGCAGAACATGTTGGTCATCTGAATCGGCGTCACCGCGATCTCGTGGCCGAAGGCCATGGCGTAGGGGGTGAAACCGGACCAGTCGGCCATATCGCGCAGCTGCCCGTTGACCTCGCCGTCGAGGCCGATGCCGGTGCGGGCGCCAAAGCCGAAATCGCGCGCATACCGGTAGACGATCGCCTTGTCATGATCCTTGATCGCCTTGGCCATGCCGATATTGGAGGACTTGACGATCACGTCATGAATGGTCAGGCTGCCGTAGTGGTGGACATCGTGGATGGTCTCGCCCATTACCTTCCATTGCCCGTTCTCGCAAAAGATCTTGTCCTGCGGCGTGTAGATGCCCTCATCGAGAAGACCGGCCATGGTGACCAGCTTGAAGGTGGAGCCGGCCTCAAACTGATCGGTGATGGCGCGCAGCCGGTAGGAAGAGGGAGCGTACTTGCCATACGCGTTCGGATTAAAGCCCGGTTCCGAGGCCATGGCCAGCACTTCGCCGGTCTTGGGATCCATGATCACCACCACGCCGCTGTCGGCGTTGCTCTCCTGGAGGGTCCGGCGCAGCTCGCGATGGGCGATGCTCTGGATGGCGGCATCGATGGTGAGGACGACATGCCCGCCCGGCTCAGCCTGATGAACAGGATAGTCGGGGTGGTAAAAAGAGTACTGGTTGCCAATGGCGGTCTTGTGCTTCACAGCATGGCCGGGGATACCGAAGAGCAGGGGCTCCAGCTTTTTCTCGATGCCGCTGATGCCGTGGCCGTCCGCATCCATAAAGCCGAGGATCTGGCTGCCGACATCGCCCATGGGATACTTGCGGCCGTTCTCCTTGATGATGCTGATGCCCTTCAGCCCGAGGGACTCGACCAGCAGGCCGGTATGGCGGGACTCGCGGCGCACCAGATAACCGAACTTGCGGTCCCGGCGCAGCTTTGCCTGCAGGTTCGAGGAGGAGATACCCAGCACACGGCTCAGCTTGCGCGCGGTGGCCGCAGGATTGCTGATCCGCTGCGGATAGACACCGATCGAAACCGAGGGCACATTGATCGCCAGCGGACGCATGCGGCGGTCGTAGATGGTGCCCCGCACCGGGTCAAGCCTGACTTCCTGCAGATACTGTTTCTCAGCCAGCACGGCGTATTTCTCCCGGACGATGATTTGGATGTAGATCAGCCTCAGCACGACAACGATGAAGATGGCGACGAGCACCCGGTAGTATGTATTCAGGCGCGATTGGTCCCTGCGCTGCTGAATTTTGCGGTTGGAAGAGTAGTTGATCATCTGCCTGCAACTTTAACTTTTCGAAGGCCCGTTCCGGAAGGTCAGCGCTGCCAATCTTCCAGTTTATCCACCAGTTTCCCCACCATCCCCTTCTCCTTGAGGACGATGGTCGGCACCGGCACCAGCTTCAGCCGGCTCTCCGCCAGCTCACCCATTCTCTGCATTGAACGGAGCTCGTCGATCCTGACCTCCAGCAGAGCCGTCTCGCCCTGCAATACAAGAAGTTCCTGCGCGAGCTTGTCGTTGCGCCGGATTTGATGGTCGACATTGACCTTTTGCCAGACCTTCATGAAAACCAGCACAGCGATGACCGCCAGGATCGCGATCACCTGCTCGCGGATGCGCAAATAGTCACTTTTGTGCGGCCGGACCTGATATCTCTTGCTCTGCAGACGCATATACTTCTCACCTAAACGATTTTTTCAGCCACCCGCAGCCGCGCTGAGCGCGCGCTCGGATTGGCTGCCACTTCCGCGGCCGTGGGGACGACCAGCCTGCCGACCGGTCTAAGCCGCGGCACTGCACCGCAGACACAGACCGGCAGCTTCGGCGGACAGATACAAGGATCAGCTCCCTCCCGGATGAACTCTTTGACAATGCGGTCTTCCAGAGAGTGAAAACTGATAACGCCAAAACGGCCGCCCGGCCGCAGCGCCGCCAGGGCTTGCGGCAGAAAAAGTTCAAGGTTCGCGAGCTCATCATTGACAAAAATGCGCAGGCTTTGAAAAACCCGCGCGCAACTCTTGATCGCATGCGCCCCCGGCACCGCTGACCGGATAATCCCGGCGAGCTGACCGGTACGGACAATCCGGCTCCGGCTGCGAGCGCGCACCACTGCATGGGCAATGCGCCGCCAGGCGCGTTCTTCACCCATGGTGCGAATGATCTCGCCCAGCTGCCGCTCGTCAAAGTCGTTGACGACCGTTTCCGCGCTGAGACCGCTCTGCGGATCCATCTGCATCGCAAGCGGTCCATCCGCTGAAAACATAAAACCCTTCTCCGGATCGGTGATTTGCAGGGTGGAAATACCCAAGTCGGCGAGAATGGCATCTACATGACCCTGATCAGATTGCGCCAGAAGAGTCTGTAGATCGCGAAAATTACCCCGCACTACCTGGATACGATCTGCATAACTGGCCAGCCGCTGCCGCAGCCTCTGCAAGGCCTGGGGATCCCTGTCGATGCCTGAAACCCGTCCCGCGGACGGCATCACCTGGAGGAAAGCCTCCATGTGCCCACCGTCGCCGGCCGTCACATCATACACCAGCCGGGCCTCCGCCGCCCCGAGCAATTCCAGTACCTCATGGACCAGAACCGACTGGTGATACCCTTCCATTTCGCCCCTCCGCCGCTCAGCCCGGCTCAGGGGATGAAGCCTCACTCGCACTGAGCGAGATCCGGCCGAATATCTCCTGGATGGTCTCCTCACTGGCCGCTGCATCAGCCTGATAAAGCGCCGGATTCCAGATCTCAAAAACTTCACCGCAGCCGACCACCAGGACCTCGCCGTTCTCGGGCAGCTCCGCATAGGCGACCAGATTCTCCGGGAGAACCAGACGGCGCTGCTTGTCCAGCTCGCAATCCGCTGCCGCGCCGATGATATGGCGCTTCATAATTTGCTTGGATTTCTCGTCAATATTTAATTTATTGAGGGAGGAGACCAGGGCTTTCCATTCAGTCCGGTAATAGCCGGTCAGACACTTGGCGATCCCGCGGGTGATCTTGATCCTGTCCCGCAGGTCATCTTCCTGGGTGTAGTAGAGTTTGGTCGGCAACGCCAGCCGCCGATTGGTGTCCAGGGTGATGTTGTATGAGCCTGAAAGTTCAGCCATGATTCAAAGTGACCAGAAAGTGAAAGCAGTTAACACCAAATAAAACCAATTCTATCCATAATTTTCTAATTTTTTCCATTCTTCACCATAAGATAGCTTATTAGCTATTAAAAATCAAGTAAAAAAAGCAGTTTTAACTTATTTTTTTATGCCTGCGGGAGCAGTGTGTCGGGCTGTTTCAACCGTAATAGAGAGCGGCAAGAACGGCGGACAGGCAAAAAAAAAGAGCGCTCATGACGAGCAGCTCTTTTTTTTTGCCCTCCTGTTGCGGGGGATCAGAAAAGATAGGGGATAAAGCGGAAACGCACGCGGGATTTGTAGATCTGGTAACGGGGGTCTTGCCCGAGCAGTTTTTCCTCCGCCAGGGCGCGGTAGATCTGTCCGGCTGTGATCAGCACCGACTTGAAGATATTTCCCCAGTCCGGGTTGCCCAGCAGAAACGCCGCGAGGAAGGCGAGTTCGGCAGCGTAGAGGGGGTGGCGGATGAGCCGGTAGGCGCCCCCGGTTTTAACCGAGCGGTTGGCGGGCACGACGCCGAAGCTCCTGCCGAGGCTGGCCAGGGCATAGACGACGGCAGCGAGAGCCGCCGACTGCAGCGCAAGCGAGATATGCTGGAGATGGGGTGAAGGATCGGCCGCCGGCCGCAGGGAGAAAGAGAGCACGACCGTGGCGAGGGCGACCAGCCAGTCAAGTCCGTTGCGGGAGAGGGCCGCGCTGGAGCGGCGGGTGAAAAAAAGGTAGGCGATCAGGCTGTTATAGCAAAAGAGCCCCACTCCCGTCAGGTTGCGCGCTTCGAACCAGTGGGCAAGGTTGGCGACGACCATCGCCAGCCAGAGCAGAGCGAGAAAGAGATTGGCCGGACCGTGCAGGAACTGCCGCCACGCACCGGCACCGCCGGCCGGAACGGCATCCACGGTCAGCTCGAGCCGGTCGCCGGCATGGAAAGGCACAGCTGCAGTGGCGGCACCATCCCATTCCAGCACTTCACCAGCGCCGCGCACCCGCGGGATCATGCGGCCGGGATGCAGCCTCTCCTCGACGCGCAGCACTCTTCCGGCCCTGTCGAGAAAAGCCACGCCCAGGGGACGGTCCATGGAGAAGGTGTGGATACCGCTGCAGCGGCGGATGAGCAGAGCTTTGGGCTCCGCCTCCCCGGCCAGGGCCAGGAAGCCGAGCAGACGCTGGCGCACGCTCTTCGCCTCGAAGAGGCGGCACGGCCAGATCTCACCGGACGGATGGATCAGGATGGGCATGGCTCACCGGAATTCATACCTCAGGCTCTCTCTTTCGCACGCTGATCAGTCTCTCTGATCACCACCGCCACCGGTCGCACCGCCGGGTCTCATGGAGTGGACATACCCGCAAAGGTTTTCAGGATACTGATGATGCCCGGTCCGAGGATGACGATGAAGAGGGCCGGAAAGATAAAAAGAACGAGCGGAAAGAGCATTTTAATACCAGCCTTGGCGGCCTGTTCTTCGGCAGACTGGCGCAGCCGGGTGCGCAGCGAATCGGCCTGGGCCCTCAGGGTATCGGCCAGGCTGGTGCCAAGTTTATCGGCCAGGACGAGAGCGCCAACCAGGATGCGCAGGTTCTCGACGTGATTGCGCACGCTCAGGTTGCGCAGGGCCTTCTCCCGCGGGAGGCCGGTGCGCATCTCCTGGGTGACCAGCAGCAGCTCCCGGCTCAGGACCGGAGCGCGCATACCAAGCTCCTGGGCGACGCGCAGCAGAGCGGCATTCAGGCCGAGTCCGGCCTCCATGCAGATCACCAGCAGGTCGAGGGCGTCGGCGAGGCTCTCGCCGATCTGCTGCCGCCGCGAAGAGATGCGATGGCGCAGGAGATAGTCGGGAAGGCGGAAGCCGATCAGCAGGGTCAGCACCAGCAGCGCCGGAGCGAGCATCGGCTGATGGATATGCCGGTGGGCGAAGAGAAAATAGCAGACCGTAAAAAGGGCGAGGCTGCAGATGCGCAGGCCCATGAGAATGGCGGGGCCGTATTCGTGGTGGATGCCCGCCTGGATCAGCATCTCCCTGGAGTGAGAGAGGCTCTTTTCCCCGGTGCCGCCGATACGCCCCAGGCTGATGAGCAGCTTTTCGATACCGGCCGGGAGCTCGGATTGTTTGAGGGCGTCATGGATCGCGACCTCCTCATGGGAGGGGGTGATGGAACGGTCCAGTCCGCGCACGCGGCGGGCGGTGGGATCCAATCTGGCGCGGGCCATACGCAGGATGAGCAGGATCAGAAAGAAAACAGTGGCAAAAACCGCCGCCAGGGCGAGATAGAGCCGCATGCCTCCCCCCTATTGATATCTGATAGCGATGAGTTTGCGGATAACCAGGAAACCGATCACCTGGAGAACGAATCCGAGGGTGAGCAGGTTCCGGCCGAAGCGTTCGGAGAGCATCGGTTCGAGATAGTCCGGATTGATCAACTGCAGGGCGAAGAGGGCCACCAGGGGCAGGCTGCCGAGCACCCACAGCGTCATCCTGCCCTGGGCGGTGTAGGTGCGGATCTGGCCCATCAGTTTGAAACGTTCCCGGATGGTATAGCTGATCTTTTCGAGGATTTCGGCCAGATTGCCGCCGGTTTCGCGCTGGAGCAGCACGGCAGTCACGAAGAGTTTGAGATCGAGGCTGTTGACCCGCTGGGTGAGATTGACGAGGGCATCGCGCAGGGGCAACCCCAGATTGTTCTCCTCGAAGGTCTTGCGGAATTCGATGCAGACGGGTTCCGGGGCCTCGATGGCGACCATCTGCAGGGCCTTGGTGAGAGCATGGCCGGCCCTCAGCGAGGCGGTCATCATATCCAGAGTATCGGGAAAGGCGCGGATGAAAGCGCGCAGGCGGCGCGTGCGCAAGACGAGAATATAGAACAGCGGCAGGGCGGCGGCACCCAGGGTGACCATAGCGCGCAGCAGCAGCCCCTGAGCTCGGGCCGTGACCAGGAAGCCGAAGGCGCCCAACGCCGCGGTCATGAGGAGGACTGTGCCGACATTCAGCTTGCTGCCTGCCTGTTCGAGCAGGAGACGCAGCCTGGCCGGGAAATCGAGCCGCGAAAGGAGGCGGTCGAAGAGCGAGATCTCACTCAGGCGTTCGTCACGCAGAACAAAGGGCATCCGGACCGGATCGAGCCCGGCCTCCGCGGCATAGGCCGCCAGACGGCGGTCAATTTTTCGTTTGCTTCCTGCCTTGCGCTCGTAAACCACCAGCAGGATGGTGAGCACAAAGAAGAGAAAAAAGAGAAAGAGAGCGGCGATCAGAAGGATCATGTGGCGGGCTCCTCTTCCGGCGGCAGTTCATAGCGGGGCTCGAACATCTCATCCGGCAGCTTGATGCCCGCGGTCTCGATCTGTTCGATGAACCTGGGCCGGATACCGGAAGTGCGAAAGGTGCCGACCACCCGGCCGTCTTCGCGGATGCCCAGCTTCTCGAAAAGAAAAATATCCTGCAGGGAAACAGTCTCCCCCTCCATCCCGACGATCTCGACCACCTTGACCACCTTGCGGGATCCGTCGCTGAGGCGTGATATCTGCACGATGATATTGATGGCCGAGCTGATCTGTTCGCGCATGGCGCGGTCGCCGAGGTTCCCGCTCGCCATCAGCACCATGGTCTCGAGGCGGCGCAGCGCATCCCGCGGTGAATTGGCATGGAGGGTGGTCAGCGAGCCGTCGTGGCCTGTGTTCATGGCCTGGAGCATATCCAGCGCCTCAGGGCCGCGCACCTCCCCGACGATGATCCGGTCCGGCCGCATGCGCAGGGCATTGCGGACCAGGTCGCGCTGCACGACAGCACCGCGGCCTTCGATATTAGCGGAGCGGGTCTCGAGGCGGACGGTATGCCTTTGCTGGAGCTGCAGCTCCGCGGCATCCTCGACGGTGATGATGCGCTCGCCGCTGGGGATATAGCCCGAGAGGATATTGAGCAGTGTGGTCTTGCCCGAGCCGGTGCCGCCGCTGACGAGGATATTGAGGCGGGCGCGCACCGCCGCAGCAAGCAGCTCCGCGATCGAAGGTGTGAGGCTGCGCAGGCGGAGCAGATCGTCCATGTTCAGCCGGTGCAAGCCGAACTTGCGGATGGAGAGGATCGGACCGTCGATGGCCAGGGGCGGGATGATCGCGTTGACGCGCGAGCCGTCCGGCAGACGGGCATCCACCATGGGGCTCGATTCATCGACTCGCCGGCCCACCTTCGAGACGATGCGTTCGATGATGTTGAGCAGATGCACGTCATCCTTGAAGCGGGTGTTGGTGACCTCCAGCTTGCCGAAACGTTCGACGTAGACCTGGCTGCTGGTATTGACCAGGATATCGGAGATAGTCGGGTCGTGCAGGAGGGGCTCGAGCGGGCCCAGCCCGAAAGTCTCGTTGAGGATCTCTTCGGTCAATCCCTCGCGGTTGAGCTCGAAAGAGACCTCCTCATCGGCGATGAGCAGGCTCTCGATCACCTCGCGCACCTGGACGCGCAGGGTCTCCTGGGGGATGGTATCCAGCTTGGCGAGATCGAGCTTCTCGATCAGGCGGCGGTGGATGCGTTCCTTGAATTCGTGATAGGCATGCTGGCTCTGCAGGTCGCCATGGCCCGCGCTGACGTCGCGCACCGGGGCGGCCGCGGCGGTGGTCGCCGGCCTGGCGACATTGCCCCCCTCCTCCCCGGCTTTCAAGCGCTGCAGCAGACTCATGGTTTACTCCTTTCGTCCCGTCAAACGCTTGAGCAGCCCCCGGCTGTTTTTAACCGCCGGCGCGGACTTTTCTGACTCCTCATCCTGGATGCAGCCGAGGAGTTCCGCCATCTGCAGGCTGAAAGGATGGCGGGGACGGCTGAGCACGATGGGCTCACCCACATTGATGCTTTCAAGCAGGGCGCCGTTCTCCTGCATCAGCAGACGGCTGCAGATGGGACGACTGATCGATCCCTCGATGCTGTGCAATTCATCGCTCATGCGCTGCGGGTAGCGGTTGAGAACCACCATGATCTTCTCTTCATCGTACCCCATGCGCCGGAAAAGGGCGAGGGTGCGTTTGAGATTATAGACAGTCGAGAGATCAAGTTGGGCGATGGTCAGAATCAGATCCGCCTCATCCAGCATGCGGATGGTCACTTCGTCGAAATGGTTGTCGCAGTCGATGACAATCAGATCATACTCCGGGCGCAGTATCTCGAGAAGCTGCCCCATGCCGGCGGCGGTGATTTTTTCCGCCTCTTCCATGCTCTCCGGGCCGGCGATGAAGTTCAGCCCGCTGCCATGACCTGGGAGAATGGAATGGAGGCGTGAGGCATCGATTGTGGTGATATTTTCGAGCAGATCGAGGAGGGAGAGCCGCGGTTTGAGATCGAGAAAAAGGGCGGCGTTGCCGAGCTGCAGCTTGCTGTCGACCAGCAGTACCTTGCGTCCTGCCGTTTGGGCCGCGGCGACGGCGAGGTTGACCGCGAGGGTGGTCGTGCCGATACCCCCCTTGACGCCGAAGCAGCAGATGGTCCTGGCCCGGGCATGCCGGCCCCGGCCGCTCTCGCGCTCTTTACGCGCCAGCTGCAGGGCGCGGCGGATCTCTTCGGCGCCGGCCTGGGGCAGGAAAAATTCTCGGGCACCGTGGCGCATGGCGCGGACAATCAGTTCGGGCTGGGCCTCACCGGCTGTGCAAAAGAAAAGAGTGCGGGGAAAAAGTCCACACCATCTGGCGAGATACTCCAGCCCTTTCTCCCCGCTGCCGAGGTCGAGCAAAGCCATATCCGGATGGAGTTGACCAAGCAGGGTTTCTCCCTGGGGCCACTCTCCGCACTGGCCCAGCAGGCGGACACCCGGCTGCTCCTGCAGGGCGTGAAAAACCGCTTCGGGATCGTTCTCGCTAATGTAGATCCAGGAGATTTCTTTTTCCATAGCGCTCGTTTCTGCGAATCATTCGACCAGGTGCACGCCGTAGAGGTAGGTATTGCCGCCGCCCCAGATGCCGTGCGTCAGCATCTCGATGAAGCGTCCGTAAAGAGCCTTGCCCTGCATTCCCTCGATAAAAAAGACCCCCAGGCCGGTGACGGTGATAGTGTTGCGGCCGGGATCCGGAGGGTAACGCTCATCATAAAAGGGAACGACACAGATGCGGGGACTGGTGTAGCCGGGGTATCTGGAACCCTGAACCGTATTGGTATTGTTATCCCAGTAGGCGCCGGAATCCCAGCGCAGGAGGTTATCCACTCCATGCTTGGTGGGGCCCACCATGTTGCCGGGTTCCACCTGGATAATGTCGCCGATTTCGACGATCCCGTCGCATCCCGTTTCAATATTATTGCTGTAGGCGTTGCCGCCCACCTCCGGGGTGCCGCGGTTGAGAGGCGGAAAATCGACCGGATAGAAAAATCCCGGATTGGTGCCGGGGGCATCGAGGGAGCCGGCCTTGAGCAGGGCATACTCGCCGACGCCGTAATTCTGATCAGGGACGGCGAAGGGGCGGAGGTGGTTGGTGCCGATGATGGAGCCCAGTTCCGCGGTGGCCGCCGCAGAGATCGTCACCCGGCCGATGCCGAGGGCGGAGGCAAAAAAGAGGGGCAGCTGGCGCGAGGAGGTGACCCGGATCCGGCTTGAGTTGGGAAAGCTGATATCACCCGCACCGACCGCCACCGGCTGATTGATGCAGTTATTCCGGCCGGCGAAATCCATCGCCTGCTGGATAGCCAGGTTCTGGCTGGTCATCAAGCCGGCGGCCCCGGCCAGTGCGGAGGCATCCACCCCCGCCTGCAGCTGATTCCGCGCCGTGAAAACATAGCCCACGTCGATGGCCAATGCGGCCAATCCCATCACCGCCACCATCGAGACCGCGGCCAGGACCATCACGGCCCCCCGCGTCCGGCGCAAAAAACGAGTCATTCTGTGATCCTTGATCATGGCTTCAATCCTTCAGCAGGCATTTCGGCGGATCCGCTGGTGATCCTGGGAGAGACCAAAATCATCAGCTCACTCTCCTTCTTGTTGAAGCTTTCGCTGCTGAAGAGACGGCCCAGGAGCGGCACGCTGCCCAGCAGGGGCACCCTGGAGAGGGTGCGGGCCTCCTCATCGGCCAAAAGACCGCCGATGATCAGGTAATGGTTCTCTTTCAGGTCCACAGTGGTCTCGGTCTTGCGCGTAGACAGGGCGGGGATCTTGAATCCGGAAAGGGTAATGCCGTTATCGAAATCAAGGCTGCTCACTTCGGCAGCCACCTTGAGGGCGATCATGCTGGAATCCAGGATATGGGGGGTGAACTTGAGCTTGATCCCGAACTCCTTGAACTGGATGGTCACCGTCTGCATTCCCGCTGACCCGGAAACAATAGGGATCGGGAATTCGCCGCCGGCGAGAAAGCTGGCCTCCTCTCCCTCGCGGGCGCTGAGATTCGGCTTGGCCAGGATGGTGATGAGGTTTTTCTCCTGCAGCGCCTTGATCATCACGGTCAAATTTCGCGCGGGTATCGCAAACAGGAGATCGACCGCCTCGGTCAACCCGAGGGGATCGTTGACCGACGCCGCCTGTCCGGCAAAACTGCCGACATCGATGCGTTCGTCACCGACCTTTTGATCCTTGAGCATGAAATCGAGGCCGAGTTCACGCATGGCGATGCGGTTGACCTCGACGAACCGCACCTGGAGCATCACCTGATGGAGGGCCGCCGGCTTGCGCACCAGAATGCGCCGCTGTTCGTAGCGCCCCTGCTCATCCCAGACGATCAGGCTGGTGGAGCCCTCCGACTTGCCGATCAGCACCAGCTGCGAGGCCGAGATGACATTGGCATCGGCCACCTCCGGATCGGCGATGGAGACCTTGGCGATACCCAGACTGTACTCCATCACCCGCGAATGACCCGGCTCCAGAGTGAGCAGATCGGATTCCGCCGCAGCCCCGGAAAAAAGCACAAGAACAAGCACGATCGCTCCCAACAGCCGGAGCACCTTTGAAGCCGCGACGCCTTGCTTCCATACCATCTTGCTGCACTCCTTTCCGGACCAGCGGGATCTCACTTCTGGGGTTTCTTCTCTGTCGCTTTGCCTTCTTCCAGCACGACCTCGGAGCGTGTGCTGGAGCGGTAGACCTCGATGACCTGTTTGGGCGGTTCCTTGGCCGGCTCTTCGCGCGGGGCGGGCGCGGGCGCGGCTGCTGCCCGGCTTGGCCGCGCCGGCCCGGATGGCCGCTCATTTTTGTTGATAAGCTCTTTCAGGCTCACACCCGCTGTCACGGTCGTCTGCTGATCGGCGGTGTTGCGCAGGACCAGCTGCAGCTTGCCCTCGGAACTGGCCAGGGCCAGCTTTTCGGCCTGGGCCGGATTGACCAGCAGGGTCACCGATTTCACCGTGATCGGATCATCATCCTTGGGGGTGACGGTCTGGTCGACGGCGAGGACCTCGATATTCTCGAGAATGGTGGTTGTTGACGATTCCTCCTTGTCGAGTGTGGCCGAAACCGTGGCCAGGACATCGACGCGTGCGTGCGGGAGGATAAAACCGCTGACGCCGCTGACGACGTTGACCGCAACGGTCATGGCGCGCATGCCGGGCGGGATCACCGCCGATACACCGCTGCCGGAGCCCTCAGCGGCGAGGCGCGATGCGAGCAGGGCCTCCCCGGCGTAAATGTCGGATTTGACGATACGGCCGGCGAGTTCGGAGATCTGTTTAAAACTGCCCTCAGGGGCGAGAGCAGCCGGGAAGAGCCTGGCCTCGAGGAGGCTCTCTTCCAGCTTGGACCCGGCGGGCAGATCGATTTTGGCGATGACGACCGGCAGCATCGCAGCATGGTTCTGCTCGAGCGCTCGCTTCTGGGTTTGCAGGTAAGAGTAGGCACCCAGGGTCGCCAGCAGCGCGGTCACCAGTGCCAGGGGGATGATGAACTTGAGCTTGAGCAGAAACATCGCGCGATCTCCGGTTTAGCCTTCCCAGTGCATGGTGGTGCTGCGGCTGAGCGGGATGGGTCCGATCAGGCCGGGAATGATAGCGTTGGTCAAGGGGGTATAGGTGCCGCTGACGGTAACAGTCACCTCGTTTGAGCCGCCGGGTCCGCTTACCGAAACCGAGAGGCCGGCAAGCGTGACGCCGCCGAGCAGATTGAGCGCGGCGGCGCGGCTGCGGCCCACATCGGGCGCCGTGACCGCGGCCACGCGCGCCCCTTCGCGGGCCGCTCCGGTCATGGTGTTCAGGGTCTCCCAGATGCGGCCGAATTCGATAATGCCGAAGAGCAGCAGGAGAAAGATCGGGATCACCAGGGCAAATTCGACCAAAGATTGTCCGTCCTGCCGGCGAAAAAAGGATTTCATGAAAAGATTCCCTTCGCTACGGTCCAGAGGGTTCCGATGGAGATCGCAATGCCGTAGGGAATGCTGATCTTGCGCAGGGGTAAGGGCTGTCCGGCGCTCTCCCGGGCCGATTTCATCCAGTGCCAGCCGATGGCGCCCAGAGCGATAATCCCGCCGGCGGCCACGGAAGCGAAAAGGGCGGCCATCGCCGCAGGCAAAGCGAGCAGAGCCCCGACGGCGGCCATGAGCTTGACATCTCCGGCCCCCATGCCCCCCAGCCGGTAGACAAGACCGAAGATCAGCAGGGCGAGCGCAGCCCCGCCCAAAGAGGCAAGGAGACCCTGCGCGCCGTGGCTGATTGTATTGAGGACCAGACCTGCAGCCAGAGCGGGCAAAACAAGCCCGTTCGGGATCCGCCGGCTGCGCAAATCCCAACCCGCTGCCAGCACGACCACCAGGATGACCACGGCCATCTGCGCTTTCACCACGGCGACACCTCGTCGGTTACGCAATCAAGAGAAGGGGACCGGTTTGAGCTCCATCCGGCGCCGCCCTGCGGGAGCAGAGCGGCCGGATTATGCATCATGGCAGGAGGAGCACCCCGTCGGCCGGGATCAAAAAAACATCACCGCCCTTTGCAGATCGCCGATGCCGGTCCCCCAAATAAACCAAGTTTTGGAAGTAATTTTAAAGATGGCCGATGACCTGTTGAAAGATGCCGGAGATGCTGACACCCAGAGCGCCCAGCACAGCGACAGCGGCGATGGCGACCAGAAAAAGAATCAGGGCGTATTCGGCCAGAGTCTGTCCCTCTTCTCTGATGAAAAGAGCGCGGAAAAAGTTGATAATGGTCTGCATTTCATTCTCCCAGGTTAATATCCAGGTTGGTTAGGGTAACGCTGTGGTGCTGCTCGAATTGCTGCCGGATACCCCCTTTCATTTCAAGATGTGATGGTCCAATGCCCGGCCGGGCCCAGGGAACACCCGGATGCTATTTTAAAACGCAGCGACGATCTGATTGAAAAAGATGACAAGCTGTCCGCCGAACAGGCCCACCGCCGCGACGGCGGCCACCATGACAAGCAGCAGGATCAGGGCGTATTCGGCGATCGTCTGCCCCTCTTCATTGTCCCAAAAAACCGTACAAAAATGGTTGGATGAGCGCATAGTCTTCCTGTGCAAGAGAACAGATTGCATGTTGCAGACGGAGTAACCCCGGGACAAAAAAATGAGACGCTCACAAGAGGGCCATGGGCTATCGCCATCCTGAGGGAACGTCTCTCCCCCTGTGAAAATAAATAAAAGAGAGGAACCGGCTAAATTTGCATGTGCGAATGAAGCCGCTTTGTTACGGCTGATTCATCGGCGAGAACTCTCCGGGGAGGAGAGTGGTCTCTCCAGAGCCATCCGGGCCCTTGGGCCGCTGATGCCTGCACGTTCCCCCTGTGCCGGTTCCCCTCTTTAAAACCCGAAATAAAAGACGGGCCAACTCATCGATCCCGATGAGCATCTGTTACGATAAATGATTGGACAGCGTATGCCGGTTTGAATGGAAGAGCGGAAAACCCCTGGAGTGCCGAAATACCGTCTCAAGGCTGCCTGACCCGAGCAAGAACAGATCTTGATTTCTCGAAACGGTTCGAGTGCCTCCGCTCCGGGAGGAGCGGACCCCACCTGCGCCAGATCTCCGGCGCCAACAGCCACTATTCATAGTATAACCAACCGGCATATCAATGTCAACAACTTTTTTACTTTTTTTTCGAAATTGCGCAAATATTATACACCCCTTCGCTCTGATTTACCGGAAACGGGATATCTCTGTCCCGTAATCAGCCGCAGCCGGCAGACGGATGCCTTCCGCCCCTTCACCATGGCTAAAGCATGGGCCCAAAAAAATCCCTTGCTTCCTTGCATTAAAAGTGTAAATTACTTTTTTCATTCATCAACTGTGAGGGTGTATGATAAAAATCAAGGCTCTGCGCGGACTGAGACCGCGCGACGATATCGCAGCGCAAGTCGCTGCCCCACCGTACGATGTCATCTCTTCCGATGAAGCGCGCGAGATGGCAAAAAACAACCCCGTTAGCTTCCTCCATGTCAACAAACCGGAAATTGATCTTCCCTCCTCCACCGACCTCTATTCGGAGCAGGTCTACGCCAAGGGAGCGGAGAACCTGCGCCGTTTTATCGCTGAAGGCATTCTCCTTCAGGATCCACAGCCGGCCATCTACATTTACCAGCAGCAGTGGCAGGGCCGCACCCAGACGGGCTATTTTTGCCTGGCCTCGGTGGAGGATTATGATGCGGATCGCATCCGTAAACACGAGCTGACCCGGGCGAGCAAGGAAAAGGATCGCACGACCCTGACCGATCGCCAGAACGCCCAGATCGGCCCGGTCTTTCTGATGTACCAGGCTGAACCGGTGCTGGACGGTTACCTCGCCGAGGCGGCCACCACCTCCCCCCTGGTCGACTTTACCAGCCCGGACAGTGTCCGCCATACCCTCTGGCGTATCGACGATCCCGCCCGAATCGCTCAGATCGAAAAGGGCTTCGCCCGGCTGGAAAAGCTCTATGTGGCCGATGGTCATCACCGCTCCGCAGCGGCCAGCAACATTTGCAGGGAGCGGCGCGCCGCCAATCCGGACCATACCGGCGAAGAGCCCTACAACTATTTCCTCGCCGTGATCTTTCCGCACCATCATCTCAGAATTCTGCCCTACAACCGTGTCGTCACCGATCTCAACACGCTTGCACCCGCCGAATTCATGCGCGCCGTGGAGGAAAAGTTCGATGTCCAACCGGCCGGTGCAGCCGTCCCCGAGGTGCCTGAGCATGCCATGGGAATGTACCTCGAAGGAAAGTGGCATCTGATCACGCCCAGGCCGGGAACATGGGACAGCCGCGACGCCATCGAAGACCTCGATGTGAACATTCTGATGAAAAACCTGCTCGTTCCGCTGCTCGCCATCGGCGATCCGCGCACGGACCAGCGCATCGACTTTGTCGGCGGCATCCGCGGCCCCGAAGAGCTGGTCAGACTGGTCGATTCAGGCAAGTTCAAGGTCGCTTTCGCCATGCATCCCACCTCCATCGAGCAGCTGATGGCCGTGGCTGATGCGGGTTTGATCATGCCGCCCAAATCCACCTGGTTCGAGCCCAAGCTGCGCAGTGGACTGGTCATTCATCTGTTGGATTAATTATGACAAGAGGAGTTAAAAATGAAGATCGTACTGTGCGACAAGTTCGACGCCACCCTGCCCGGTCGGCTGGCCCCCTACGGCGAGGTGAGCGATGACAAGAACCTGGTCCCCGAGGCCGATGTCGTCCTGATCCGCAGCAAGACCAAATGCACCCAGGAGTTCATCGACGGCGCCCCCAATCTCAAGCTCATCATCCGCGGCGGCGTTGGCATGGACAATGTCGACAAGGCCTATGCCAAAAGCAAGGCGATCAAAGCCTACAACACGCCCAACGCCTCCAGCATTGCGGTCGCTGAGCTTGCCTTCGCTCTCATGCTGGCCATGCCCAACAAGCTGGTCACCGCGCACAATACCACCGCCGCCGGCCAGTTCCTTAAAAGCGAGCTGAAGCGGAGCGAACTCTACAACAAGACCCTGGGGATCCTCGGCTGCGGCCGCATCGGACTGGAGCTGGCCAAACGCGCCCGCGCCTTCGGCATGACGGTCTACGCCTACGACATGATCCAGATCCACAGCGAGTATATCCACGGACAGAAATCTCTCGAGGAGCTGCTTCCCCTTTGCGACTATTTCTCTCTGCATCTGCCGCTGACCCCGGAAACCACCGGCATGATCAACAGGGAACGCATTGCCCGGATGAAACGGGGCGCCTATCTGGTCAACACCGGCCGCGGCAAGACCGTGGTGGAAGAGGATATCGTCGAAGCCCTGCAGAGCGGACAGCTCGCCGGGTACGCTACCGACGTCTTTTATGCCGAACCGCCGGAGGGTTCCCCCCTGCTCAGCGCTCCCAACGTCCTCCTGACGCCCCACCTGGGCGCCTCCACCTCGGAGAACCTGCTCCGCATCGCCGACGAGGTGGTGATCCTGATCGATAAATTTGCCAAAGGTCAACTGGACTGAAACAGTCTTCTTAAAGAGGAGTCAAACATGGGACGTATCTATAATTTCAATCCGGGGCCCAGCACCCTGCCCCTCGCTGCCCTGGAGAAAGCCCAGGCGGAGTTCACCGACTATAAGGGCTCGGGCATGTCGGTCCTCGAGATCTCGCACCGCTCCAAGGATTTTGAGGCGATCCTCGCGGATACCCAGAATCTGCTCAAGGAGATGCTCGGCATCCCCGACAACTATAGCATCCTCTTCCTCGGTGGCGGCGCCAGCCTTCAGTTTGCGATGCTGGCGATGAATTTCATCCCGGCCGGCGGCTCCGCCGACTATGTCGTCACCGGCGAATGGGCCAAAAGGGCAATCAAGGAGGCGAACATCGTCGCCAAAGGGCGCGCAGCGGCCTCTTCGGAGGACAAGAACTTTTCCTACCTGCCGAAGCCGGAGCAGTGGGATCTCGATCCCCAGGCCGCCTTTGTGCATGTCACTTCGAACAACACCATTTTCGGCACCCAGTACCGCACCTTTCCGGCGCTCAAGGACAAATTCCTCATCTGCGACATGTCCTCCGACATTCTCTCGCATCGCATCGATGTCTCGCAGTTCGCGATGATCTATGCGGGCGCCCAGAAAAACCTCGGCCCGGCCGGCGTCACCCTGGTGATCCTGCGCAACGATCTCGCCGCCACAGCGCGCGAGGGGCTGCCGACCATGCTCTCCTACGCCACCCACATCAAGAACAATTCGCTCTACAACACGCCGCCCTGCTTTCCGATCTACATCATGCAGCTCACCCTGCAGTGGGTGAAGGAAAACGGCGGCCTGGCTGCGATCGAAAAGATCAACCACGACAAAGCCGATCTGCTCTACTCGACGATCGACCAGAGCGGCGGCTTTTACCGCGGTACGGTGGAGCCCGATTCGCGCTCCTGGATGAACGTCACCATCCGCATGGCCAGTGAGGAGCTCGAGGCGGCCTTTATCGCCGAGGCCAAGACGCAAGGCCTGAGCGGGCTCAAGGGGCACCGCTCTGTGGGCGGCATCCGGGTCTCGATGTACAACGCCATGCCGCTGGCCGGCATCGAAAAGCTGACCGCCTTCATGAAGGCCTTCAAGGCCAGCCATTAGACCGGACCTGATTAAAAAAAAAGGCGCTGGAGTGTCCAGCGCCTTTTTTTTATGGTTTGAGATCCGGTCAGGGCAGCAAGCTGAGGCTCGATTTGACGATTGTGACCTGCGGAATGGTCATGTTGGCGGGACCGGTGATGGCGATGGTCGTGTTCTGGTCCGTGCTGCTTTCGACGAAAACGAGCACCCCCCGGGAGTGGTCAAAATAGATGAGTCCCTCTACGTTCCCCTCGCCCTCGAGGACGATTTCGGCCCCCATCTGGCTGCCACGTCCGCCGATCACCATGGTGCCCTTGAAGGCGATCTTGTGGCAGTTCAGGCCGGCGCGCTCCTCCATGCCAAGAAAGGTGTAGGTGGTGTTGGGAGTGACAGTGATGGTAATGCCCCCCTGCAGGAGCGTATCCGTCTCACTCTCGCTCCAGCTTGCACCGATTTCGACCGGTTCCTGCGGAAGTTTGACCAGGAGGCGTTTGAAAAGCACGCCGGGCTCGACCCCGAGCTGCTGCATCAGCATATCCATCTGCTCCACGCTGTCGATCATGGTAGTGGAGAGCACCTTGCCCGCCGCCGTCTGGACGATCTCGGCGCGCTTGTTAAGGAGTCCGGTTATAACCATAGTGCTGTCCATCTGGAAATTCTTGATTTTGACCTTCAGATCCGCAAACGAGATCCAGCAGGTATAGTCGCCATTTTCAGATCTGGATTGGGGCTGGATGGTGAATTGGGCCTCCTGTCCCATCTCGGTGACGATCTCGCGACCGCCCATCTCCTGGGTGATCTGGGTGTTCGAGGTGACCGCATAGTTGTAGGCTTTACCCATCTCATAGGTATAGCGCAGGGTGGTCCCATTTTGACCAAAGGCGAGAACAGCGCTGCAGAGCAGAACGGCCAATACGATCTTTTTCATTCAATCCTCCTGATTATTGTTTTGCCGGCTTGACCGGCGGGATAAAGAGCGGTTTTTCCTTCTGATCAGCGATCAGCCAGGCGACGCGGCTGCACAGTTCCGTGACCCGGGCCATCTTGCCGGCGTCACATTTGTCCGCTTCGTCGCTCACCTTGTGGTAATCAGCGTGCATCCCGGAATGAAAAAAGAGCACCGGAATCTGCTTGCGTGCGAAGGGGGCGTGGTCGCTGCTGCCGCGCATAGCCCCCTCTTTGCCCATTTCGAGCATGAATCGGCATTTCCCGTTCGCCCTGTGCAGGGCTTTTTCGAGCTCCCGGCTGGAGCCGTGGCCGGTAATGGTCAGGGAATCGGGGTGGTTGCGTCCGATCATATCCATATTGAGCATGGCGGCCGTGACGTCGAGCGGGATGAGCGGCTCCTTTACATAGTGGGTCGATCCGAAGAGCCCCTTCTCTTCGCCGGCGAAAGCGATAAAGAGAACGGAGCGCCTGGGCCGCTTGCCGGCCGAGGCGAACGCCCTGGCGGCGGCCAGGACCCCCACCGTGCCAGAGGCGTTGTCATCAGCGCCGTTGTAGATGCTGTCCTGACCGGCGGCGCTCTTTTCAGTGCAGCCGAGATGGTCATAGTGGGCGCCGATGATGACTACCTCCTGCTTGAGGCGGGGGTCCCTCCCCTCGAGCAGCCCGGCCACATTGCGGGTCTGCTGGACGGTGTGATGGGTGGAGGTACGGATCTCCGTCCGGCAGCCGGCCAGCACGCGGGAACGCGGGGCCATGGCGCTGTCGATCGCCGCCTGCTCACCCCTGAGGGCGGCCACGCTGCCGAAGAGCTGGACCATCGCCTCCTCGCCGACCTGGATGGCGGGGATCTTTTCATCCTCCATTCCGCCCAGGGTAACCGGGACCGCCTCCGGCGGAAACCCCTTGTAGAGACTCGGCCAGGGAAAGCCGCGCGGGGTGAGGATGCGGTTGTGGAGGGGATCGGTGACCAGCAGGATGCCGGCGGCACCGTGCGCGATGGCATTTTTAATCTTTTCATCAATCCGGGAGGGGCGGACATCCTTGTGCATGAAGAAGGGGCTGGCGGGATCGTTCTGGCGCGGCCCCCGCTTGAGCACGAGGACGATCTTATCCTTGACCTCAATGCCGGCATAGTCGTCATATCCCGACTCCGGATCGGTGATCCCGTAGCCGGCGAAGACGATCTCGCCGCTGCAGCTTTTATTCGCGGTCATCTCATAGGGCATGAACTCCTTCTTGATGCGGTATTCACGCTCCTGCCCGTCAATGCCGGTGATGCGGCAGGTATTGGTATCCCCGAGAAAGATTCTGTGCAGGCCGAACTCCTGGAAGTAGCTGCCATTCACCGGAGCGAGACCGCTGGCCTGGAAGGAGCGGGCGATGAAAGCCGCCGCGGTATCGAGACCGGGGCCGGGCGTGTTGCGTCCAAGCAGAGCATCGGCGGCGAGAAAATCGAGCTGCGCGCGAATCTCCTCCGCCCGGATGGCAGCGGCAGCTTTTGCGGGCAGATCGCCCGCCGCAGTTGAAGAGAGAAATCCCAGTGACAAGAAGAGCAGAAAAACCAGCCGGCAGCGTTTCTCCATTTCGTCCATTCCGTCCTTGACGTTCCGTTAATTTCGATTCACCCGTTCCCTGCAGTAATTAATATACTAACCCTGCGCAGCAAATGCAAACCTCATGCCCGGGTTCATCCTGCGGCGATCGCGTCCGGAGAAGGCCTGCGAAATTCTTGTCATTCTCCTCGCAATTTGCTATATTGAGTCAGCAAAAATCCGAATATGCATACGCAGGCCCGGACGGGATGTTACAGCCGCCGGGCGCGCTCTCTTATAACCCTGACCGGAAGACGATGGCTCCAACCAACACGCCGCCCACCGAGAAACCGCTGCGCTTTATTTTCCACTATCTGGAACGGCACAAGGGTACTCTGGCACTGGGCCTTATGCTCACCCTGCTGATGACCGGCTTCCAGCTCGCCTCACCCATGGTGCTGCGCTACGCCATTGAATATGCGGAATGGCGCCTGGGCAGCGCCGGCGCGGTGCTGCCGGGCTGGATCCGCACTCTGGCCGACGGTCATACACCTTTCCGCAATCTCGGCTTCTTCGCCCTCGCCATGGTGGTGATGAGCCTCCTGCAGGGCTTTTTCCGCTATCATCTGCGCATGCAGCTGATCGGCATGTCGCGCCGGGTGGAATACGCTCTGCGCAATGACTATCTCGCCCATCTGCAAAGTCTCTCGGCCGGCTTTTTCCAGCGCCACAAGACCGGCGATCTCATGGCCCGGGCGACCAACGACATGGAGGCGGTGCGCTCCATGGTAGGGCCCGGCATCATGTATTTCGCCACGACCTTCATCACCGCCATCATCTCGATCGCGCTGATGGCCGGGATCTCGTGGAGGACGACCCTCTGGGCGCTGCTCCTCATGCCGCTGGTCGCTATCATCGTCAACCGCCAGGTGGGGCAGATTGAAAAGCTTTTCGACCGGATCCAGGAACAGTTTTCCACGCTCACGGCCAAGGTGCAGGAGAACATCTCCGGCATCCGGGTGGTCAAATCCTACGTCCAGGAAGAGCATGAGATCGGGGATTTCCGCTCCATCAGCCGGGAGTATATCCGCCGCAACCTCAAACTGGTCCTGGTGCGCGCCGGCATGTGGTCGACCATCGATTTTTTGCTCGGCCTGACCACGCTCGCGGCCCTCTTCGCCGGCGGGCGGGAGGTCATGCTCGGCCGTCTGAGTATCGGCGGTCTGGTGGCCTTTCTCTCCTATCTTGCCATGCTCGCCTGGCCGATGATCGCCATGGGCTGGACGCTCAATATGTGGAAGGAGGGGCTCGCCTCCACCGAGCGCATCCTCGCCATCTTCCGGGAAAAACCCGACGTCTTTGACAGTCCGGAGACCGACCACAGCATAACCGGAATAACCGGTGAAATCGAATTCCGCAATCTCTCCTTCGCCTATTCGGAGGCGGGACCGCAGGTGCTGCAGGAGATTTCGCTGCACATCCCCGCCGGCACGACTGTCGCCGTAGTCGGCGCCACCGGCTCGGGCAAATCCACCCTGGTCAATCTCATCCCCAGACTCTACCAGGCCGGCAAGGGAAGCCTGCTCCTGGATGGCCATCCCATCGAGACCATCCCGCTCGACCTGCTCCGCCGCAGCATCGGCATGGTGCCGCAGGAGACCTTTCTCTTCTCGGAGACCCTGCAGGAGAACATCGCCTTTGGCAGGGAGGAGATCGATATGGCGGAAATCGAGGAGGCGGCCGAGAGTTCGCAGATTCGCAGCGACTTCGACCAGTTCCCCGAGGGTTTCGCCACCATGGTCGGCGAACGCGGCATTACCCTCTCCGGCGGACAGAAACAGCGGACGGCCATCTCGCGCGCTGTCATACGCCGTCCTAAAATTCTTATCCTTGACGACGCCCTCTCCGCGGTCGATACCTACACCGAAGAGGAGATCCTGAAGCGGCTGCGGCGAATCATGGCCGAACGAACCACCATCCTGGTCTCGCACCGGGTTTCGACCATCCGCGAGGCTGACCTGATCGTGGTCCTGCGTGAAGGCCGGATCATCGAGCAGGGCCAGCACGATGAGCTTTTGGCGCGCAAGGGCGCCTACTGGCAGTTATACCAGCGGCAGATGCTGGAAGAGTCGCTGTCCACGATCGACTGAGGTACTCTGTGACACTGCATGAAGAAGAGGTGATCGGCAAGGCGTATGACAGCCACCTGATGCGGCGGCTGCTCGGCTATCTCTACCCCTACCGCTGGATGGTGCTGCTTGCTGTCATCATTCTGCTGCTGGGCTCGGTAGCTGAACTGCTGCTCCCCTATCTGACCAAGGTGGCCATCGACCGCTATATCGCCCGCAAGGAGCTGGCCGGCCTGGCCCGGCTCGCCCTCCTCTATTTTACCGTGCTGATGGTGCAGATGAGCTTCATCTTCCTGCAGACCTTCCTGACCCAGAAGATCGGCCAGAAGGTGATGTACGACTTGCGCAACCAGATCTTCGCCCATCTGCAGCGCCTCCCCCTCTCCTTCTTTGACAGGAATCCGGTCGGACGGCTGGTAACCCGCGCCACCAACGACGTCGAGACCCTCAACAGCATGCTCTCCAGCGGGGTCGTCACCATCTTCGGGGATGTCTTTGTCCTCGTCGGCATCATCGTCATGATGCTGATCTTCAACTGGCAGCTGGCGCTGCTCTCCTTCACAGTGCTGCCGCTGATCTTCACCGCCAGTTTCTGGTTCCGCGTCCATGTGCGCGAATCCTTCCGCAAGGTGCGGCTGCGCATCGCGCGGATCAACAGCTACCTGCAGGAAAACATCATGGGCATGTCGACGGTGCAGCTCTTCAGCCGCGAAAAGAAGAACTATCGCCGTTTTGACGAGCTCAACAACGACTATCTGCAGGCCTATCTCGAGACCATCTACTACTATTCGGTCTTTCACCCCCTGGTCGAATTGATCAGCGCCATTGCCCTCGCGATCATCCTCTGGTACGGCGGCATCAGGGTGATCAGCGGGGCCTTGACCATCGGCGTGGTGGTCGCCTTTGTCCAGTACGCGGAGCGATTTTTTCAGCCCATCCGCGACCTCTCAGAGAAATACAATCTGATGCAGGCCGCCATGGCATCGAGCGAGCGCATTTTCAAGCTGCTGGATGAGCCGGAACAGCATCTTCTGCCGGACAACCCGGCCGATATGCCTCCCCCCTGCGGCGAGATCGAATTCCGGGATGTCTCCTTCGGCTATAACGAGAACGACCACGTCCTCCGCAACGTGAGTTTCAGGATCAACTGCGGCGAAAAAGTAGCCATCGTGGGCGCCACCGGCGCGGGCAAGACCACACTCATCAATCTCATCTCGCGGCTCTACGAGCCCACAACCGGACAGATCCTGCTCAACCGCATCGACACGGCCCGCTATCCCCTCGACAACCTGCGCAGGCGCGTGCGCATGGTGCTCCAGGATGTCTTTATCTTTTCAGGGACGGTCGAGTATAACATCCGCCTCGGCGACCAGTCGATCCCGATGGAACGGGTCATCCAGGCCGCAAAGGATGTGCGCGCCCACGAGTTCATCGAAAAACTGCCCCAGGGCTATCAGACCGAACTCAGCGAACGCGGCAGCAACCTCTCGGTAGGCCAGAAGCAGCTCCTCTCCTTCGCCCGCGCCCTGGTCTTCAATCCGGAGGTCCTGATCATGGACGAAGCGACATCCTCGGTCGATACGGAAACTGAAATCCTCCTCAGGGAGGCCACGACCCGGCTCATGACCGGCCGCACCTCTGTCATCATCGCCCATCGTCTCTCCACTATCCAGAATGTGGACTGGATCCTGGTGCTGCACAAGGGTGAGGTGCGCGAGATGGGCACCCACAGCGAGCTTCTCGCCAAAAAGGGGATCTACTATCGCCTCTATGAGCTGCAGTATCAGAATTAACGGGGCCAGGCTTCTGGCGGCGGCTCTGCCGCTCCTGCTTTTCGCCTCTTCCCCGCCCTCCTGCGCCGGAGAATACGGACCGCGATGGCAGCCGCGCGTCGGACTTTTACGGCTGCCCGAGCCTCGCCGCGCCGTCGACTGGTCGCGCGAGACCATCTACCTCGTCCTCATCGACCGCTTTCATAACGGCGATACCTCCAACGATGCCGGTGCCAACCCCGCCAGTTTCCTCCCCTTCGACCCGGCCCGCGGCAATCATGAAGCACTGAAATATTACCAGGGCGGCGACCTCCAGGGCGTGATCCAAAAACTCGACTATCTCCACGATCTGGGCGTCTCCACCATCTGGCTTTCGCCGGTTTTTGACAACAGCGACCGCGACTTTGCCGGCTGGTGGCCTTACCACGGCTATCACCCGGTCGATTTCTTCAGTGTGGACGAACATTTCGGCGACATGGCGACCCTCAAACGGCTGGTGGAGCTCGCCCACCGCCGCGGCATGAAAGTCATCCTTGACATAATCTTTAATCATGTCGCCCCTGACCACCCCTGGGTCACAGACCCGGCCCTGTGGGAGACGGCCGGCTATAAACACTGGTTCCATCCTCACAGCGGTGCAGACGCCTCCACCAGTATCCAGGACTGGCAGGATCAGAAACAGCTCGAGGAGCGCGAGCTCAACGGGCTGCCCGACCTTGCCCAGGAGAACCCCCATGTCTATGACTTTCTCCTGGACATGGCCAAATTCTGGATCGTCGAGAGCGGCTGCGACGGTTTTCGTCTCGACGCGGTCAAACATATCCCTCCTGCCTTCTGGGCCAGAATCTGCCGGGATCTGCACGATTTTGCCGGCGACGGGTTTCTGCTCCTCGGCGAGGTCTTTGCCGGCGAAACCCCCTACGTGGCCGGCTACCAGGAGCTGGGCTTCAACGCCCTTTTCGACATCCCCCTTTACTACACCCTCAACCGCGTCTTCGCCCAGGGCGGCACGCTGCCGCTCCTGACCCGCCAGACCGCACTCAACCGCCAGTGGTACCGCACCATCCTCCTCTCCCAGGTCATCGACAACCACGATGTCGCCCGCTTCAGCTATTGGGCAGGCGAGGATGCCGCCGCCAAGATGCGTTCCGCCCTGACCTACACCCTGGTCCAGCCCGGCCTGCCCATGCTCTATTACGGCAATGAAGTAGCCCTGGAGGGCGCGGCTGCGACCAATGAGCAGACCGGCGCCGGGCAGGACTACCTCAACCGCCTGCCCATGCCCTGGGAGCGGGTCGAGGGCGCTGACCGGGATCTGGTCGGCCACACCCGCCGCCTGCTCCATCTGCGCAGACATTATCCCGCCCTGGCCGGTGAGGGGCTGACCGAAATCTATCAGGATTACGGAGTCTACGCCTTTATCAAACACCGGGGCAAGGAAGCGTTCCTGGTTGTGCTCTCCAATTCCAGCGCGCCGGAAGAGGTGGCCATCCCCCTGCCCGGGGGCCTCTTCGGCCGCTGCACCCGCCTGCAGGACCAGCTCTCCGGCTTGCGTCTCAAATCCCGCGGTGACACCCTCCATCTCGCCCTCCAGCCGCGGGCGAACCACCTCTTCCGCATCAGGGGGCGATGGAATCCCGCCCTGCTGGACTCTCTCCCCTGGTCCTGCGTTTTTACGCCGCGCATCAGCGGAGACATGGCCTGGATCGCCTTCCGTTATGAGGGGGAGGCCCGCACCGTCAGCCTCGCCGGTGATTTCAACGGCTGGATCGCCGGCATGGACAGTCTGAGCCGGGACAGCGAAGGGATCTGGCGGATCCGGCTGCCGCTCAAAAAAGGACGCTACCGCTACAAGCTGGTCATCGATGGCAGCCGCTGGATCGCCGATCCCGCCGCGGCCGGGACCGAACTGGACCCCTACGGAGGCCAGAATTCAGTCGTCATCGTCAACCCGGCGCAGCGCTGAGATCCGCCGGCGCCG